>Ga0075152_10000385_pt1 | contig 33426 bp, 32 predicted proteins | sample JI61114C2DNA_FD_70964 | JGI IMG/M metagenome (GOLD analysis project Ga0075152, IMG submission 70964) | Wastewater effluent complex algal communities from Wisconsin, to seasonally profile nutrient transformation and Carbon sequestration -... | ecosystem: Engineered > WWTP > Effluent > Algae...
TGTCCAAGAACCGCGCCCAGGCCGTCGCGACCGCGCTGACGGCGGGCGGGGTGGCGTCCTCGCGCATGACGGTCACGGGCTTCGGGCTCACGAAGCCGGTGGCGTCCAACGACACCGACGCCGGACGCGCCCAGAACCGCCGCGTCGAGATCGTCCTCACCGAGACCGGCTAGCCCGCACCGGGGCCGGCTTCACCATCCCCCCGTCCTCCGATCAACGCAATGAATTGCACGCCCCAGCGTGAACGACATTGCGTTGATCGAGGTGGGGCGCCGCGATCGACGCAATGAATTGCGCGCCAGGGCACGAACGGCATTGCGTTGATCGGTTGTCGGGCTCGCGCTCGGAAGGAGGCGCCGATACCGGTAGTGCTGGTACCTGTCTGCCCGGACGCCGCGCCGGTAGCGTGAAACGCGTGGAGGACAGACAGCAGGTTCGGGACTTCCTGACGACCAGGCGGCAGCGGCTCACCCCCGAGCGGGCGGGCCTGCCGGCGTGGGGCACCAACCGCCGCGTCGCCGGGCTGCGCCGCGAGGAGGTGGCGATGCTCGCGGGCGTGAGCGTCGACTACTACACCCGCCTCGAGCGCGGGAACCTCGCGGGGGCGTCCGAGCAGGTGCTCGAGGCCCTCGCCGACGCCCTCCAACTGGACGACGCCGAGCGCGCCCACCTATTCGACCTGGCCCACGCGGCCGCGCCCACCGGACGCCGCCCCCCGCGGACGGCCACCCGCGGCGTCCGACCGCAGGTGCAGTGGCTGCTCGACCGCATGAACGACGCCCCCGCCTACGTCCGCAACGCCTACGGCGACGTCCTCGCCGCGAACGCCCTCGGCCGGACGCTCTACTCCCCCGTCTTCGCGATGCCCCGCCCGAACATGCCCCGCTTCGTGTTCTTGGACGCCGCCGCTCGCGACTTCTTCCCCGACTGGGAGGAGGTGGCCGCCCAGTCGACCGGCATCCTGCGAACGCTGGCCGGTCAATACCCGCGCGACAAGGCCATGCACGACCTGGTCGGCGAGCTGGCGGCCCGCAGCCCCGAGTTCGCGACGATGTGGGCGGCGCACCACGTCCGGCTGCACCGGACGGGCACCAAGCGCATCCACCACCCCGTCGCCGGCACGATGACCCTGAGCTACGAGTCGATGCTGCTCACCGCGGACGAGGGGCTCGTGCTCAACGCCTACACCGCCGAGCCGGGGTCGTCCGCCGCCGAGGCGCTCGCGCTGCTGGCCAGTTGGACCTCCGAGCAACGTCCCCTGGCCCCGGTCGCGTCGGACTGAGGTTGTCCTCGGTCGGACGCGATGGGCGCACTCGCCCCGTCCGTTGAGAGTCCAGGGAACTTGGCGCGCACCGGCTTCGGAGGTTCGCGTTGCCAAGTGAGGGTTATGCGGGGGGTCATCGCACCGGCAGCGGGCCCGCGTTGCCAGATGAGGGTTATGACGGGCCCCGGCGGCCCCATAACCACCATCTGGCAACGTCAGACCTCACGAGCCCCCGCGACCCCGCCCATAACCCGAATCTGGCAACGTCGGCCGCGCGCGGGCACCCGAACTCGGCCCGGCGGCGTCCTACAGGACCGCCGCGACGGCCTTGCTGACGTAGCCGACGTTGCCGCGGTTGAGGGCGGCGACGCAGATCCGGCCGGCGTCGGTGCCGTAGACGTGGTGCTCCTCGCGGAGCTTCACCATCTGCTCACGGGTGAGCCCCGAGTAGCTGAACATGCCGACCTGGTCGGCGATGAAGCCGAACCCCGAGACGCCCTCGGCCTCCAGCCCGGCGACGAGCGCGAGGCGCATCTCCTTGATCCGGTCGCGCATGCCGGCGAGCTCGCCGACCCACTGGGCCTTGAGATCGGGATCCTTGAGCACGGTCTCGACGAGCGCGGCGCCGTGGGTGGGCGGGTTGGAGTAGTTGGTCCGCACCACGACCTTCGCCTGCGACAGGACGCGCTTGGCCTCGTCGGCGTCCGTGCACACGATCGACAGCGCGCCGACCCGCTCGCCGTAGAGCGAGAACGACTTGCTGAACGAGGTCGAGCAGAAGAACGCCAGGCCGGCGTCCACGAACGACCGGACGACCGCGCCGTCCTCGTCGAGGCTCTTGGAGAAGCCCTGGTAGGCCATGTCGAGGAACGGCGTGAGCGCGCCGTCGCGCACCACCTCGATCACCTGGGCCCACTGCGCGGCGTCCAGGTCGTAGCCGGTCGGGTTGTGGCAGCAGGCGTGCAGCACGACGATCGTCCCGGGCGCGGCCGCGCGCAGGTCGGCGAGCATGCCGTCGAAGTCGATGCCGCGGCGTCCGGCGTCGTAGTAGCGGTAGGACGCCACGGTGAAGCCCGCCCGCGAGAACAGGGCCTGGTGGTTCTCCCAGGAGGGGTCGGAGAGCAGGACGACGGCGTCCGGCGACACCTGCCGCAGGAAGTCGGCGCCCAGCTTGAGCGCGCCCGTGCCGCCGAGCGACTGGATCGTGATGGTGCGTCCCGAGGTGACCGCCTCGGAGCCCTCGCCGAACACCAGCGCCTTCACGTCGTCGTCGTAGAGCTTCATGCCGTCGATGGGCAGGTAGCCGCGCGGCTTGGGGTCGGCCGACAGCCGCTCCTCGGCGGCGCGCACGGCGGCCAGCAGGGGCAGCTTGCCGTTCTCGTCCTGGTAGACGCCGACGCCGAGGTTCACCTTGCGGGGATCCGTGTCGGCGTTGAACTTCTCGGTCAGGCCCAGGATCGGATCGGCCGGCGCGGCGACGACTTCGGAGAACAGCGACATGACAGACACCTTCGTTCAGCGTTTCAGCGGACGCCGTCGGCGCCAGCGGGCGGTGAGCGGCTTTCCGCTCCCGGGCATCCTAACGGGCCGCCCTCGCCGGACGCTGTGCCCCGCCCAGCCGTCGATCATCGCCAGGGGATTCGGCTTCGGGGCCCACCGGCCTGTCGGTGATCGGTTCGCGACAGGGGACGCCGACGCCCCCAGTCAGCCTGGGGTGGCGTCCGAAACGGCGCATCGTCTTCGGAGAAATTTCAACTAGGCTCGGACACATGAGCATCTCGCGACGTCACCTCCTCAGCGTGGCCGGCGGCCTGGCCGCCACCACAGCATTGGCCGCCTGCGGCACCAACACCGGACGGACCGACACGTCGGCGTCCGCGCCCGGCAGCGCCGCCGGCGCGGGCCTCTCGGTCTGGTACCACAAGTACGGCGAGGACGGCGTCGAGGCGACCGTCAAGAAGTGGGCCGCCGACTACACCAAGACGAAGGTCTCGGTGAACTGGGTGGCCGCCGACTACGAGAAGACGGCGGGAGCGGCGCTGCTGACGGCGTCCGGACCCGACGTGTTCGAGTGGGCGACCGGCCCGTCCCTGGACATGATCCAGGCCAAGCAGGTCGTCGACCTCACCGACATCGTCGGCGCCGCGAAGGCCGACTTCACCCCGACCGTCATGAAGCGGCTCACCTACCAGGACAAGATCTGGGCCGTCCCGCAGACCGTCGACATGCACCTGCTGTACTACCGCCCCTCCCTGCTGAAGGCCGCGGGCCTGTCGGCGCCCAAGACGATCGACGAGCTGATCACTACGGCGAACGCCCTCAAGACCAAGGACATGGGCGGCTTCTTCGCGGGCAACGACGGCGGCATCGGCGTCCTCGGGTCGTTCATCATCTGGGCCGCGGGCCTGGAGCAGATCGGCGCCGACGGCAAGTCGGCCGGCTTCAACACCACCGCCCTCTACGACGCGGTCGCCAAGTTCAAGACCCTCTTCGACGCGCCCGGCATGCTGAAGTCGGCGTCCACGGACTGGTTCGACGCGACCCCCTTCATCAACGGCGAGACCGCGATGCAGTGGGCCGGCCTCTGGGAGATGACCAAGGTCAAGGCCAAGTGGGCCGACGACTTCGCGGTGATCCCGTTCCCGGCGATCGGCTCGGGCGGACGCCAGGTCGTCCCGTTCGGCGCGTACAGCTCGTGCGTCTCGGCCAAGGCCAAGGACGTGGACGCCGCCAAGGCCTACGTGAAGTCCATCTGGGTGGACGACGACGCCAAGCAGGTCGACTTCTCCAACAGCTACGGCACGCACATCCCGGCCAAGCCGAAGCTGTTCGCGCAGGCGTCCAAGGTCGCGTCCGGCCCCGGCGCGGACGCCGCCAAGTTCGTCACCGACTTCGGCCACATCGACGACATCCTGTGGACGCCCGCGTCCGGCCAGGCCTACTCGACGGCCCTGAGCAACGTGGTCAAGTCCGGCAAGGACGCCAAGACCGAGTTCACCGCCGCCGCCGACAAGGTCGCCGCCGAACTCAAGCGCGTCGCCGGCTGAGGGGTTCACAGCGCCGGTCCGGTCGGTGACCCCGCTCGCCGACCGGACCGCCCGAGTCGCACACCGACCTCCCATCGGTCCGCCACTCCACGCTCGATCACCGCAATAGCAATCACGCCCCAGCACGAACGACATTGCGGTGATCGCGGGGGGCGGGCCCGATCACCGCAATAGGACTCACGCCAGGAGGCGAACCCCGTGGCGGTGATCGAGGCCCAGGGCACTGGTCCAGCCGTCCGCCCCTCGCTCCACCGATCACCGCAATAGGACTCACGCCCCGGCGCGAACGACATTGCGGCGATCGCGGGGGGGGCGGGCGCGATCACCGCAATGGGACTCGCGCCAGGGGACGAACGACATTGCGGTGATCGAGGACACAGAGAGGACGCCGATGCAGACAGCAGGCGAGCACCCGAGCCACCCGGACGCCGCCCGTCCCGTTCAACCGGACGCCAGCCCCACCCCGGACGCCACCCGCCCCGCCCAGCCCGTCGGACGCCGCCGGCGTCCGGTCAGCACACGTCCGGGCACCTCGCTCGCCCGCACCCGGGGACGCTGGTTCTGGGTGTTCGTCTCGCCGTTTCTGGCGGGCCTGGTGGTGTTCGTCTACATCCCGATCGCGTGGAGCCTCTACCTCTCGATGTTCGACGCCCGCAACACCGTCACCCCCACCAAGTTCGTGGGCATCGACAACTACGTCTACCTGATGAACGACCCGCTCTTCCGCGACTCGATGGGCACCTTCATCGTGTTCGCCCTGGTCATCGTCCCCCTGACGTTCGCCTGCGCCCTGGGCCTGGCCCTGCTGCTCCACAGGATCCCCAGGTTCCAGGCGTTCTTCCGCTCCGCCTTCTTCCTGCCCACCGCGTGCAGCTACGTGGTGGCGTCCATGGTGTGGCGGATGTCCTTCTTCAACGGCGCCCGCTTCGGCCTGGTCAACACCGTCCTGCGCGGCGCCGGCCTCGACCCGGTCAACTGGCTCGGCGGCGAGAACGGCTGGTACTGGCTCGTCCTGGTCACCCTGCGCCTGTGGCTCCAGGTGGGCTTCTACATGGTGCTGTTCATCGCCGGCCTCAACGCGATCGACCCGCAACTCCACGAGGCGGCGTCCCTCGACGGCGCGTCCGGTCGCCGAGCCTTCACCCAGATCACGTTCCCCCTACTGCGCCCCACCTCGGTCGCCGTCGCGATGCTGCTGACGATCAACGCGTTCCAGGCGTTCGACGAGTTCTACAACACCCTGAACACCGTCCGCGGCTACCCGCCGTACGCCCGCCCGCCGCTGGTCTACGTCTACCTGATCTCCTTCGGCGAGGGCTCCCAGGACCTCGGCATCGGCAGCGCCGGCACCATGATCCTGACCGCGGTGATCCTCGTCTTCGGCCTGGTCCAGAGCCGCGTCCTCGCGATCGGGGCCGACCGATGAAGCCCGGACGCCGCACCCTCGCCCTCCGCTACGCGGCCCTCACCCTCCTCGCCGTGGCCTTCCTGCTCCCCTTCTACGTCATCGCCCGCAACGCCTTCTCGACCCAGGCCTGGATCACCGCCCCCGCCTGGCACTGGCTCCCGGACGCCGTCGGCGTCCAGACCCTGACGAAGGTCCTGACCGACCCGGGCATCGGCGTACTGGCGGCCCTGGGCACCTCGGCCGTCGTGTCGACGATCCAGACCCTGGGCACCGTCGTCATCGCGATGATGGCCGGCTACGGCATGGCCCGCTGGTCGACCCGCGCGGCCCGCGTCGTCACCGGCCTGACGGTGTTCACGCTGATGGTGCCGACGACGGTGACGTTCGTCCCGATGTTCGTCATGGTGAGCTCGCTGGGCTGGATCTCGACGTTCCGCGGCCTCATCGTCCCCGGCCTGTTCTCGGCGTTCGCTGCCTACCTGTTCCGCACCGCCTTCCTCGGCTTCCCGGCCGACCTCGAGGACGCCGCCGCGATCGACGGCGCCAACCAGTGGTCCACGTTCTGGCGCATCGTCGTCCCCAACAGCCTCGGCATGGTCGCCGCCGTGGGCACGATCACCTTCATCGGCACCTGGAACGCCTTCCTCTGGCCCCTGCTCATCGCCCAGGACCCTGCCATGCGCACCGTCCAGGTCGCCCTCTCCCAGCTGATGACCAGCCAGGGCATCCGCTACCCCGAGATGTTCACCGGCGCCCTCATCGCGGTCGCCCCGGCGCTCGTGGTGTTCGGCGTCCTGCAGCGCTGGCTCGTCCAGGGCGTCACCCAGTCCGGCCTCAAGTAGCCCGGCATTTTCGCGATACCACCCGGACGCCGCCGCCCACCCTCCTAAGGTGGCCGACAGCGTCGTCTTCTGGGGGGAACCAACATGCGTCGTCGTCCGCTGCCGTCCGTCCTACCGCGGTTCGGCCTGCTGCCGCTGCTGCTGGCCCTCCTGCTCTCCTGCCTGATCGCGCCCCGCGCGTCCGCCGCCACCACCGCGCGGCTGTCCGGCGACGACCGGTACTCCACCGCGGTCGCCGTCTCCAAGTCCGCGTTCCCGGCCGGCGGCGTCCCCGTCGTGTACGTCGCCACCGGCGACAACTTCCCGGACGCCCTCGCCGGCGGCGCGGCGGCGTCCTACGGCAAGGGCCCGATGCTGCTGGTCGCCGCCGACTCCGTCCCGGCGGCGGTCGCCACCGAACTCGGACGCCTCAAGCCCGGACGCATCGTCATCCAGGGCGGCAGCGACGTCGTCTCGGACGCCGTCGCCACCGCCCTCAAGACCTACACCACCGGCGCCGTCACCCGGAACGCCGGCGCCGACCGCTACGACACCGCGGTGGCGACGTCGTCCTCCACCTTCCCCGCGGCGTTCGGCGGCTCGGTCTTCCTCGCGACCGGCGAGAACTACCCGGACGCCCTCTCCAGCGGCAGCCTCTTCGGCCCCTTCCCCGGGCCGGTCCTCCTGACCCCCGCGACGGGCGGGCTGACGGCGTCCGTCAAGGCCGAGCTCACCCGGCTGCACCCCGCGCGCGTGTTCCTGCTCGGCGGCTCCGACGTCGTGCCGGCGCAGGTCGCCACCGACGTCGCGGGTCTCGGCCTCGCCTCCGAACGCCTCGCCGGCGACGACCGCTACGCCACGGCCCTCGCGATCGCCCAGCGCGCCTACCCGAACGCCGGAAGCGCGTCCGAGGTGTTCGTCGCGACCGGCGAGAACTTCCCGGACGGCCTCGCCGCCGGGCCGCTCGCGGGCGTCCGCCGCGGACCCGTCCTGCTGACCAACGGCACCTGCTGGGACGCCGCCACCCTCGCCTACCTCAAGCGCCTCGCCCCGACCAGGATCACCCTGATCGGCGGCACCGACGTGCTCGCGGACGCCGTCGGCGCCCTGTTCGCCTGCGCCGCCGCCCCGGTCACCCTCGAGGGCGTGTCGTCGGCGGACGCCCAGCAACTCGTCCTTGCGACCTACTCCGGCGCGAACGCCGGGACGGTGTCCTACTACGAGTTCGACGGCACCTCCTGGAACAAGCTCGGCTCGGTGGGCGCGACCTTCGGCTACAACGGCGTCATGGATTCGACGCTGCGCCACGAGGGCGACGGGACGACGCCGCTCGGCACGTTCCCGCTGCTGTCGGCGTTCGGCGAGGGCGACCCCGGCACGGCGATGCCCTACCAGACGGTCACCGACTGCTCGTGGTGGATCAGCGACGGGGCGGAGTCCGACTACAACCGCTGGCGAGAGGCGTGCGGCGACCAGGGCTCCAAGAACGTTCACCTCATGGACTACGTCACGAGCACCATCGGCCAGTACCGCCAGGCCCTGGTCATCGGCTTCAACTACGACAACCCGGTCCTGCCGCCGGCTGCCGGCTCCGGATCGGGCGTCATGCTCCACTATCAAATCCCCGGCCGCAGCACCGCCGGCTGCGTGGGCGTCACCAGCCGGTCCCTCATGGACGGCATCGTGGTGTGGGCCGACCCGGCGAAGCACCCGACGATCGTGATCCGGAACGCCTGAGGCGTCCCGCGTCATATGCCCCGGAGCGCACGAAATCCCGACCCAAGGTTGAGAGTTCGGCGCTGATAAGGGCCGATGGTGTCGCAAGGGCGTGACGGACGCCGGCGGCCCGACCTAGGCTCGCCTCGTCCGCAAACGAAGGGGTTTCCGATGCGCTCCACTTCCCGCTCCACCCGTCCCGCCCACCGCAACGGCGCCTTCGCCGCTCTCGTGATCGCCGGCGTCCTGCCCGCGCTGATCGCCCCCAACGCGACCGCCGCCACCGTCGAGCGCCTGTCCGGCGCCGACCGGTACGGCACCGGCGCCGAGGTCTCCAAGGCCGCCTTCCCGGCGGGCGCCGTTCCCGTCGCCTACATCGCCACCGGCGAGAACTTCCCGGACGCCCTCGCGGGCGGCGCCGCGGCGTCCCACGCGGGGGGCCCGCTGCTGCTGGTCGAGAAGGACGCCGTCCCGCCCGCCGTCGCGACCGAACTCACCCGCCTCAAGCCGAAGCGGATCGTCATCCTGGGCGGCAGCGACGTCGTCTCGGCCGCGGTGGCGACCGCCCTTCAGGCGTTCACGGTCGGCAACGTCACGCGCGACTCCGGCGCGGACCGTTACGAGACCGCCCTGGCCACCAGCCAGCACGCCTTCACGGACGGCTTCGGTGGCACCGCCATCCTGGCCACCGGCGAGAACTACCCGGACGCCCTCTCGGCCGGCAGCCTGTTCTCCGGCCACCACGGCCCGGTGCTGCTGACCGCGCCGGGCGGGGGCCTGTCGGACGCGCTCGTGACGGAGTTCAAGCGGCTGAAGCCGACGGAGGTGCTGATCCTCGGCGGGACGGACGTGGTGTCCGACGTCGTCGTGGCCGACCTCACCGACCTCGGCTTCAAGCCCACCCGTCTGTCGGGCGATGACCGGTACGCGACGTCGGCGGCGATCGCCCGCTTCGCCTTCCCCGCCGGAAAGGCGCCCACCCGCGTCCTCGTGACAACGGGCAACAACTTCCCGGACGGCGTGGCGGCGGGCCCGCTCGCGGCCGTCGACAAGTCGCCGATCCTGCTGGCCGGCGGCACCTGCTGGGACGCCGCGACGCTGACCTTCCTGCAGACCGCCAATCCGACCATCTACACCTACATCGGCGGCCCCGGGGTCGTCCCGGTGGTGTCGGGCACCCAGCTGGAGTGCGCTCCCCCGCTGCCGGGCTGATCGTCGACGGGGGCGGCTGGGGCCACCCGTGCCGAGCCATGCACGGAACCCATTGTCGTTAGTGAATATTCGCTATGGCGCTCGCGGGGCGCCCTAGGGTGGCTCCGCCGCGCGCCTCCGAAGGAAATCCCCATGAGCCCCACCGCCCCGTCACGCCGCCTCGCCCACCTGCTCACCGCGGCGCTGCTGCTCACCGGCCTCCTACCGGTGGCAGCCGCACCGACGGCGTCCGCCGCGACCACCGTCACCCGCCTCGCCGGCGACGACCGCTACGCCACCGCCGTCGCGGTGTCCAAGGCCGCCTACCCGGCCGGCGGCGTCCCCGTGGTGCACATCGCCACCGGCGACAACTTCCCCGACGCCCTCGCCGGCGGCGCCGCCGCCGCCTACGGCAAGGGGCCACTGTTGCTGGTCACCGCCGACACCATCCCCGCCGTCGTCGCGACCGAACTCGGACGTCTCAAGCCCGGACGAATCGTCATCCACGGCGGCACCGACGTCGTCACCGACACCGTCGCCACCGCCCTCAAGACCTACACAGCGGGGGCGATCACCCGCGACGCCGGCGCCGACCGCTACGCCACCGCCCTGGCCACCAGCAAGAACACCTTCCCCGACGGCTACGGCGGCTCCGTCATCATCGCCACCGGCGAAAACTACCCCGACGCCCTCGCCGCCGGCAGCCTCCTCGCCGACCACCTCGGCCCCATCCTCCTCGCCGACCCCACTGGAGGCCTCAACGCCCCCCTGAGCTGCGACCTCAAGACCGAAATCACTCGCCTCAAGCCCAGGAAGGTCTTCATCCTCGGCGGCGAGGACGTGGTGACCCGCGCGGTCGAGACGGACGTCCGGGCCCTGGGCTACCCGGTGGATCGGTTCCCTGGCCGCGATCGGTACGAGACCGCCGAGTTGGCCGCCGTCACGGACTTTCCCTACACCTACCCGAACGTGCGTCCGACCGAGGTCCTCGTCGCCACCGGCACCAACTTCCCCGACGGCCTGGCCGCGGGGCCGCTGGCCGCGATCCGGAACGCGCCGATCGTCCTGACCAGCGGCACCTGCTGGGACGGCGAGACCCTGCAGTACCTCCGTGAGCTCAACCCGGCCAAGCTCACGTTCCTCGGCGGCCCCGACGTCGTGTCGGACGCCCTGACCGGCATGCGCGAGTGCGCGCCGGTGGTGCTGGACGTGGGCCCGGTGGGCAGCACCTACGTGGGCGGGCGCCGGATCACCATCACCGGCATGAACCTGACCAGTTCGACGAAGGTGACGTTCGACGGTGTCCCTGGCACCGACCTCGTCGTGTGGAGCTCAGCCGCGCTGGAGGTGACGACCCCGGCCCACGCCACCGGGACGGTCACGGTCGAGGTCACCAACGAGGGCGGCACCGGCACCGGACCACGCCCGTTCTGGTACGTCGACTCCATGACCGGGAAGGGGCCAGTCCCCTATTCGGGGCCGGCCAGCGGTGGAGGGACCTACATGCTCTCCGGCAGTGGCCTCTCCGGCGTCGAGTCGGTCACGTTCGGCGGGGTCGAGGCGCCCAACCTCTACGCCCTGGACGACACGGGGCTCGGCGTCTGGGTCCCCGCCCACGACCCGGGCGAGGTGCGGATCGTCCTGCACATGCCCGGCGCCCCCGATGTGGACGCCGGCCCGTACACCTACCTCCCTGACTGACACCGACGTCGCCGCGCTACGGTGTCACGACGATCTTGCCGAGGTGCTCCCCGGACGCCAGCGCGCGGAAGCCGTCGTGGATGGACGCCAGCGGCAGCACCCGGTCGACCAGCCCGGACGGCAGCGGCCCCAGTTCACCGATGAGCCGCAGCATCCCCCGCAGCTCGACGAGCGTGCACGCCGTCGACCCGATCACCCGCAGCTGCTGGTAGAAGACGCGCAGCAGCTCCGGGTCCGGCGACCCTCCCGAGGTCGCCCCGCACAGCACGATCGTCCCGCCCGGACGCAGGCACCGCAGCGAGTGCTTCCACGTGGCCTCGCCGATGGTGTCGACCACGACGTCCACGCGCTCGGGCAGGCGGGCGTCCGGCTCGACGGCGATCGCCCCCATGCCCTCGGCGTACGCGCGCTTCTCCGGCGTCCGCGCGGTCGCGTAGACGCGAGCCCCGGCGCGCGACGCCAGCCAGACCGCGGCCGCCCCCACCCCGCCCGCGCCGCCCTGGACGAGCACCCGGTCCCCGGCCCGCACCCCGGCCCGCGTGAACAGCATCCGGTACGCCGTGCCCCACGTGATCGGCAGGCAGGCCCCCTGTTCGAACGACACCGAGTCCGGCAGCGCCAGCACGTTCCGGGCGGGCACCGCAACGTACTCCGCGAACGCCCCCGGGTGCCGCTCCGAGAGGATCTCCCGGTCGGGGTCCAGCGTCTCGTCGCCGCCGCCGGCGTCCGGGTCGCCGATGACGCCGTGCACGAGGACGCGGCGTCCGTCGTCAGTCTCCCCCGCCGCCTCGCAGCCCAGGATCATCGGGATGCGCTCCGCCGGGTGCCCCACTCCGCGCAGCGTCCACAGGTCGTGCTGCGTCAACGCGGCCGCCCGCACCCGCACCCGCACCCACCCGGGCTCCACCACCGGCTCGGGCTCGTCGCGCACCTCCAGGCAGGCGATCGGATCGGTGGCCGACTGGGCGACGGCGACGGCGGCGCGCATGGCGGCGTCCCTTCTCTTGGTTGGCCTCACGCTAGGCCCGGCGACCGCCCGCTCGCCAGGGCACGAACCCGTCCACGTCCGTCGATCGGCCCCGTCCACCAGTCAGCGCCCCGAGTTTGGGCCACTCGCCCGACGTGGACGGGTCCGACGCGCCGCGTCACCGAGACGCCCGACAGTGTTGTCGCGACTTGGTAGACATGTCCCATGGCCGACCTCGCACCCCCCAGTCAGCCCGCCACCGCGTCCCCCGCGGACGCGATCATCGACGTCCGCGACTTCACGATGCGCTTCGGCGACACCGTGGTCCTCGACCGCCTGTCCTTCAGCGTCCACCGCGGCGAGACGTTCGGCCTGCTCGGCTCGAACGGCTGCGGCAAGACGACGACCATCCGGGCGCTGCTGGGCATCTACACCCCGACCGCCGGCGAGTTGCTGGTGCAGGGACGCCGCTACGACCCGGCCCTCCACGGACGCCTCGCCTACCTGCCCGAGGAGCGCGGCCTGTACCGGAAGGAGAAGGTCATCGACGTGATGACCTACTTCGGCCAGCTCAAGGGCATGACAAGGGCGGACGCCGCCGCCTGGTCCACCGGCTACCTCCACCGCGTCGACCTCGCGTCCCACGCGCGCACCCGCCTCGACAAGCTCTCGGGCGGCCAGCAACAGAAGGTGCAGCTCGGCGTCACGGTGATGGCGAACCCCGAGATCCTCATCCTCGACGAGCCCACGAAGGGCTTCGACCCCGTCAACCGCCGCCTGCTGCTCGACATCGTCTCCGAACACAAGCGGGCCGGCGCCACGGTCGTCATGGTCACCCACCAGATGGAGGAGGTCGAGCGGCTCTGCGACCGCGTCCTGCTGCTCAAGGACGGCCGCGCCGAGGCGTACGGCACCGTCACCGACGTCCAGGACCACTACGGCGGCCGCATGATCCGCATCACCTACGCCGGCGAGTTGCCGGCCTCGCCCGACTTCACCGTCGAGACGCAGGAGCGCAACTACGCCGAGCTGTCGCTCAGCCCGGACGCCGACCCGCAGCGGGTCCTGAGGCAGTTGGTGGACGCCGGCGTGACGCTCCGCACGTTCGAGGCGGGCCACACCAGCATGGAAGAGGTCTTCCTCCGGGTCTACGGCGCCGACGCCGCGAAGGAGGCGTGAGATGCGCTGGCACAACCTGGGCACCGTCGTCTCCTTCGAGGTCCGCCGGACGCTCAAGCGCCGCTCGTTCTGGGTGACGACCCTGGCCGTCCCGGCGCTGCTGGTCGCGCTGGCGTCCCTGGTGGTCTTCAGCAACAACCAGGCGCTGGCCAGCGCGGACGCCGGCCCGAGCCAGGCCGTCACGTTCACCTACACGGACGCCTCCGGTCTCATCGACCCGGTGATCGCCAGGGCCGCCGGCGGCAGCCCCGCCGCGGACGCCGCCGCCGCCCGCGCGGACGTGGTGCGAGGGGCGTCCGAGATGTTCGTCGCCTTCCCGGCCGACCCGACCAGGCAGCCGATCGAGGTCGCCGGACGGGACCGCGGCCTGACCAGGGGCGGCGAGTACGGCGCCCTCGCCAGGCGGGTGCTTCTCGACTCGGCGAGGGCGAAGGTGCCCGAGCCGATGGTGACGGGCGTCCTGACCGGCGACGCGTACGTCCACACGGTGACGTACGCCGGCGGCGTCCAGACCCCGGGCCCGGCGTCGATGATCCTGCCGGGCGCGTTCCTGGTGCTCTTCTACGCGGCGATCATCATGCTGGGCAACCAGATGCTGAACATCACGGTCGAGGAGAAGGAGAACCGGGTCACCGAGATGATCCTGACCACGATCCACCCGACCACGCTGATCGTCGGCAAGCTGGCCGCACTGGTGGCCATCGGGGTGATCCAGACCCTGGTGCTCGCGGGTCCGATGATGGGGCTCCCGGGCGTGATCACGGCGCTGGCACCCACGTCCATCGCCCTCCCCAGCGGCGCCGGGGCGGCGGCGTCCTCGGGGTCACTGCTGCCGACGGCCGCCGAGGTGGTCTCGGCGGTGAACCCGCCCGCGATCGCGCTGGGGGCGGTGCTCTTCATCGGCGCATTCCTGCTGTTCACGGGGCTGCTGGTGTCCATCGGGGCGATCATGCCGACGGCCAAGGACGCCAACTCGGCCTTCGCCGGCATCATCGTGGCGCTGTTCCTCCCGTTCTACGCGATCGGGGTGCTGCTGGCGGACGCCCACGGCCTCGCGTCCCAGGTGCTGACGTTCTTCCCGCTGACGGCGCCGGTCACGGCGATGATCCGCAACGCGACCGGCACGCTCGCCCCCTGGGAGGCGGCCGTCAGCCTGGTGTCGATCTTCGGCTCGGCCGCGCTCTTCCTGGCGCTCGGCATCCGGCTGTTCGCCACGGGCGCGATCAGCTACGACGTGCGGCTCGACGTGCGAAAGGTTCTCAGTTCTCGGCGGGGCACCGGCTGAGATATGCTCGCGCGCGGGCTTCTCAACGCGAGGATTGCCCGGAGACGGCGACATTCTCGAAAGGATGACCATGGGGCCCAAGGCACGTTCGGAGCGGCAGCAGGCGGCGATCGACCAGGTCGAGCAGTACAGCGCGCACAACTACGCCCCGCTCCCGGTCGTCATCGCCGAGGCGGACGGCGCGCGCGTCCGCGACCTGGACGGCAACTCCTACATCGACTGCCTCGCCGCCTACTCGGCCGTGAACTTCGGCCACCAGAACGCCGAGCTGCTGAAGGCCGCCGAGCACCAGTTGCACACGCTGACGCTGACGTCGCGGGCGTTCTACTCGGCGCCGTTCGGGCCGTTCGTCCAGGCGCTCGCCGAGCTGTGCGGCAAGGACATGGTCCTGCCGATGAACTCCGGGGCCGAGGCCGTCGAGACCGCGATCAAGACCGCCCGCAAGTGGGCCTACGAGGTCAAGGGCATCCGGGACGGCCGCGCCGAGATCATCGTCATGGACCGGAACTTCCACGGCCGCACCACCACGATCGTCTCGTTCAGCGACGACCCGGACGCCCGCGTGAACTTCGCCCCGTTCACCCCCGGCTTCGTGTCGGTGCCCTTCGGGGACGCCGCCGCCCTCGAGGCCGCGATCACCGAGCACACCGCCGCCGTGCTGCTGGAGCCCATCCAGGGCGAGGCCGGCGTCCAGATCCCGCCGGCCGGGTTCCTCAAGGCCGTGCGCGAGATCACCGCGCGCCGCGGCGTCCTGATGATCGCCGACGAGATCCAGTCGGGCCTCGGACGCGCCGGCGAGACCTTCGCCTGCGACCGCGAGGGCGTCGTCCCGGACGTCTACATCCTCGGCAAGGCCCTCGGCGGCGGCATCATGCCCCTGTCGGCGGTCGTCGCCAACGCCGACATCCTCGGGGTGTTCCAGCCCGGCCAGCACGGCTCGACGTTCGGCGGGAACCCGCTGGCCTGCGCCATCGGCTCGGAGGTGCTGCGCATCCTGGCCACCGGCGAGATGCAGGAGGCGTCCCGGCGGCAGGGCAAGAAGATCGGGGACGCCTTCCGCGCCCTGATCGAGAAGGGCTACGTCACCGAGGTGCGCCAGGCGGGTCTCTGGCTCGGCATCGACGTGCACCCCGACCTCGGCACGGCGCGCGACATCTGCTACCGCCTCCTGGACGCCGGCGTCCTGGCGAAGGACACCCACACCAAGACCATCCGGTTCGCCCCGCCGCTCGTCATCACGGACGCCGAGGTCGACGAGGTCATCGCCCACACGATCGCCGCCTTCGAGGCGGCGGCGGCCGAACGGGCGGCCGTCTAGCCGCCGACCGACTCAGGCGCGGGCGTCCTGGAGGCCGCCCAGCTCGGCCCCCAGCAGCACCCGGTCGACGGTCATCAGGACGAGCCCCTCGGACGCCGCCTGTGCGACGAGCATCCGGTCGAACGGGTCGCGGTGCGGCAGGCCGACCCGGGCCGCCGCCTCGGCCTGCGCGGCGGTGATCGGCAGCTCCTTGAGGCCGGCCGCCGCGGCGGACGCCGCAAGCCCGTCGGGCACGGTCACCTTCCCGAGGTCCGCCTTGATGGCGAGCTCCCACACGGACGCCGCCGAGAACCGAACCTCACCTGCGGCGTCCAACGCCTGACGACAGGTCGGACCGATCCGCTCGGGGGTGGCCAGCAGCCACAGCAGGACGTGGCTGTCCAGCAGGTAGCCGCTCATCGCCCCTCGAACAGTGCCGCCAGCGTGTCGTCCACCTCGTCGAAGGTGTCGGTGTCGAACTCGACCTGCCCGGCCAGGCTGCCGAACACCAGGTCGACCCGCGGGTGTGGCACCAGGTCGGCCACGGGCTTCCCCGCCCGGCCGATGGTGATGGTCTCCCCCGCCTCGACCCGCTCGAGAAGGCGCGACAACTGGGTCTTCGCCTCATGGACGTTCACGATCGTCATGGAGCCATGTTAGTCGAGCTTAGCTAAGTCCGCCGTACCTACTGCGGGGGGAGGATGGTGACGCGGCGGTTGAGGGCTTTGCCCGCGTCGGTGTCGTTGGACGCCGCCGGCTCGGTTTCGCCCTTGCCCAACACGTTGAACGTGTACCCGGCACCCAACTGGACGGCGAGGGCGTCGGCGACGGTTTGGGCGCGGCGTTTCGACAGGTCCATGTTCGCGGCGTTGTCGCCGTCGGAGTCGGTGTGGCCGGTGACGGTGATTTGTCCGGGTTTGTTGAACGACTTCAACTTCGTGACGGCCTGCACGATCGCTGCCTGTCCGGCTGTGGTGAGGGTGGCCTGGTTGTAGTCGAACAGGACCTGGGCGTCGAGGTCGAGTTGCTGCCCGGACTGGGTGACCGCACCCTCGCCGACGACGTCGCGCAGGCGGGTGGTGCTCTCGGCGATGTTCTCGGGGGTGAGTTGTGCGAGGGAGTTGGTGGGGATGGTCGGCCAGCCGGTCCCGAGGACGGGCACGGACAGGTCGGACGCTGGCAGGGTGGAGGCGGGCGTCAAGGGGCCGTCAGTGACCGGCACCGACTGGACGAGTCCGGTGCCGCCGACGATGACGTCGACCTTGTTCGTGGCGGCATCCAGGGGAAAGAACATCAGCCAGCACACAAGCGGAACGTCGCTCAAGGCCGACGCAAACGGGATGGGGGCGCAGCTTTGGCGGACGAGGTTGCCGACGCCGAGGTAGCCCTTCATGGTGGTCCGGTCGATCAGACCGAACGCATACTGAAACGAGTCGAAGTTCGCGAACCTCCGGGCGAGGGCGTTGTGTGGGCCGGTCCAGTCACTGAACTCGCGGGGGGGTGGCGCCCGCAGGGAAGGTCGTCGAGTAGTACAAGATGGTGCCGCCCTGCATGAGGCGGAGGCCGTGGAGGGTGACGATCAGGGGGTCGGTGATCGTGCTGTCGACCATGTTCCCGAGGACGGAGCGTCCCAGGATAGGCACGTCCGTGGTGCCGGTGGGTGCGGGTTCGACGCCGCGGTCGACCTTGACGGCGATCGGTGCCGAGATCAGGGGCGACTTGACCCCGACCTCGGTGACGTCGGCGGGCAGGGGCGCGTAGGTGGCGTAGATCGGTCGTGGGGTGGTGATCATGTGCAACTGCCGGGCGGACGTCGTGAGCCACGCCTCGTCCGCGGGAGGGCGTTCCCGTTCGAACTGGGTCGGGTGGCACTCCTTCCCGCCGGCAACCAGGTAGGGGGCGTTCACCCCCAGCCTCCCGTCGTTGATTGCCATCGCGGTTGTGGTGAACGTGGGGTGGGTGATCGCCCATTCCAGCCGTGTTGAGGAGTCGGTGGACCGCACCGAGAACACGTGCAGCGTGCCGCCGTTCAACTCCTTGTGGCCATCACCCGTGATCGGCGCACTCGCCACCGGGGTCGCCATCACGGCGCCGGCCCGCACCAGTGCGGTCGCCGCGGCCACGGCGTCCGAGGAACCCGCCGACGCCGGTGGCGTCCCCGGCTGGCTTCCCGCGGGCGACGTCCCCACGCTCGGCGACGTCCCGGAGGTGGGAATGGTGCAGCCGGCGGACGCGAGAATCGAAGCAGCAAGAAGACCGAACGCGACGCGTTTCACGACAGGGGTCCTTCCGAGGGGTGGCGAGAACGGTCACGACCCTACCGCCCCGCGCACCCGCCGCCCGGACTCACGGCGTCCTAAGACAGACGAATCCGGGCGGTGTGTCGGTCACCCCATAACCGACACGCCGCCCGGATCGCTAGTGAAGAACCAACCAGACTGTTCGATCGGCGACATGGTGCGGATACGCACCATGTCGCCGATCGGAGTACCCGCGAGCGGGACCCAAGGCGTCCGAGAAGGCTCAGGCCTGCTTGATCGCCGAGACGTCGAACTCCAGGACGATCTTGTCGCTCACCAGGACGCCACCGGTCTCGAGGACGGCGTTCCAGGTGAGGCCGAAGTCCTTGCGGCTGACGTCGGTGCGGCCCTCGAAGCCCACGCGGGCGTTGCCGAAGGGGTCGGTCGCCTCGCCGGCGAACTCGAACGGGATCGTGATCGAGCGGGTCACGTCCTTGATCGTGAGGTCGCCGGTCACCTCCACCGTGGAGTCGTCCACGATGTCGAAGCCCGTGCCCACGAAGGTGATGTGCGGGTAGGTGGCCGCGTCGAAGAAGTCGGGGGACGCGAGGTGCCCGTCACGGTCGGGGCTGTTGGTGTTGACGCTGGCGACGTCGACGACGACCTTCAGCGTGGACGCCGCCGGGTTGGCCCCGTCGATCGTGGCCTCGCCGGTGTAGGTTCCGAAGGTGCCGCGGACCTTGGTGACCATGGCGTGACGGGCGATGAAGGCGATGGACGTGTGCGAGGGATCCAGGACGTAGGTGCCGGAGAGGCTCTTGATGGACGACATGTGCTGCTCCTAAGATTTGGTTGAACTCTCAACAACCAGAACCCTACCACGGCTGGTTGAAATGTCAACCACTCTTCTTCTGGAAGGTATCTCCACATCGAGGCAAATCCCTGCGAAGATGGGCCGATCCGGGGGCAAGAACACCCCGTGTCGGCGGCCGAGCCGTCCGGGTAGTGTGAGCCCGTACAGCCGCTTCAATGAGGAGGAGAGCTATGACAACCCCCGCCATCATCACTCACGGTGACAAGTCCCTCGAGCTTCCGTTCGTCGAGGCGACCCAGGGCAACAACGGCTTCGACATCGGCAAGCTGATGGCGACGACCGGGGACACGACGTTCGACATCGGCTTCGCCAACACGGCCGTCTGCAAGTCGGCGATCACCTACATCGACGGGGACGCCGGCATCCTCCGCTACCGCGGCTACCCGATCGAGCAGCTGGCCGAGAAGTCCAGCTTCCTGGAGACCGCCTACCTGGTCCTCCACGGCGAGCTGCCCACCGCCGATCAGCTCGCCACGTTCGTCGACGCGATCAGCCACCACATGGTCATCGACGAGCGCATCCGCGAGATGTTCCGCATCTTCCCGCGCCGCTCGCACCCGATGCCCGTCCTCAGCGTCGGCGTCACCGCGCTCGGCCTGTTCTCCCCCGAGACCATCGGCTTCGACGACGAGCACCTCGACCTCGCCACGGTGAAGCTGCTCGGCAAGGTACCGACGCTCGCGGCGTACGGCTACAAGAACTCCATCGGCATGCCGACGCTGTTCCCCGACTACTCGCTGAGCTACGTCGAGAACTTCCTGCGCATGTCGTTCGGCGCGGTCACCCAGCCTTACGAGTTCGACGACGAGGTCACCAAGGCCCTCGACGTCCTGCTGATCCTGCACGCCGACCACGAGCAGAACTGCTCCACCTCGACCGTCCGCCTGGTCGGCTCGGCGCAGACGAACATCTACCAGTCGATCTCGTCGGGCATCAACGCCCTCAACGGGCCCCTCCACGGCGGCGCCAACCAGGCCGTCCTCGAGATGCTGGACGACATCGCCGACCGCGGCATCTCCGTCAAGGAGTACGTCGACCGCGTCAAGGACAAGAACCACAACGAGCGCCTCATGGGCTTCGGGCACCGGGTCTACAAGAACTACGACCCCCGCGCCGCGATCATCAAGAAGCACGCGGACGCCATCCTCCGCAAGCACGAGGGCAACGACAAGCTGCTCGACATCGCGCTTCAGCTCGAAGAGGCGGCGCTGTCCGACGACTACTTCATCTCCCGCAAGTTGTACCCGAACGTCGACTTCTACACGGGCCTCATCTACCGCGCGATGGGCTTCCCGACCGACATGTTCACGGTGCTGTTCGCGATCGGACGCCTCCCCGGCTGGATCGCCCAGTGGCGCGAGATGATCAAGGACCCGGCCACCAAGATCGGACGCCCGCGTCAGATCTACATCGGCGAGCCCGAGCGCGCCTACGTCCCGATGGCCAAGCGCAAGTAGCCGGTCGCCCTTCGCCCAACAGAACACCCGATGCCCGCCGGTCCTCCGGCGGGCGTCGCCGCTTGTCAGGATGACTTGCGCGCGACGCGTCCCGCCGGCTGCGGACGGTGCCTCGACGGCAGCACCCGGGATGCCTGCGCCGCGGCGTCCCGCACGAAGGACGCGAGCGGCAGCGTCCGCGCGAGCTCGATCCGCCACTGGACGCCGCCCACGTGCTCGCGGAACCCCACCTCCGCCAGCCAGGACGCCGGCAGGTGGCCGCAGTCGGGCCGTCCGGGCGTGCCGTAGGCGATGAGGCACCGCGCCCGCTCCCCCACCAGGACCGCGCAGGCCCGCTGCACCAGCTGCGTCCCGACGTTCTCGCCCACGTCCGCGGGCGCGACCCACAGCCGCTCGATCACGGACGCCCCCGGCGGGCAGAGGTCGCGCTCCGTCACCGCGGACGCCAGCACGAGCGCGCCGATCGTGACGCCGTCCCGGACGACCTTGAACGCGCGGTCGCCGCGCTCCGGCGTCCGGCCGCACCACGGGCAGACCAGGGCGCGCGCCTCGGCCGGGCCGAGAGCCACGATGGAGCGCATTGCCCCCTCCGTTCGGGTGGAGGTGCCGACAAGTGGGACTATAGGCCCGTGACAGAGGCCGGGGACCCGGGGCGGCGCACCCGTGGCGTGCGCGCCCGTCAGGTGGCGTTCGTCGCCGCCGGCGTGGTCGTCGCGGCCGTCATGTGCGTGCTCGGGCTCTGGCAGATGCAGCGCTCGATCGACTCCGGGGACGCCGCCATCGCCGCCCGCGCCGCGTCCGCCGCCGTGCCGCTGCTCGACCACGTGCGTCCCGACGGCACGTTCGACGACATCTACGGCAAGCCCGTGACGGTCACCGGCAAGTACCTGCCCGACCAACAGGTCCTCATCGTCCGGGACGACGGCTCCGTCCGCGTCCTCACCGCCCTTCTCGTCGCGGACGGCCGCGTCGTCCCCGTCGTCCGCGGGTTGGCGTCGAGCCGGGACGCCGTCGCCCCTCCCCCCTCCGGCGAGAGCACCGCCACCGGGCTCTTCCTCCCCGGCGAGGGGGACGCCGCGGCACCGGCGCCGTCCGGCGAACTGGCGTCCGTGCGGATGCCGCTGCTCGCTCAGCTCTGGACCCAGCAGTTGACCCCCGGCTTCGTGACCCAGGACGCCGCTGGTGCAGCCACTCAGGGGCTCGGGCCGGCGTCTGTGACGCTGCCGCACGGGGAGAAGAGCCTTCAGAACGGCTCCTACGCAATCCAGTGGTGGGTCTTCGCCGCCTTCGCGCTCGGGATGGGCCTCAAACTGGCGCAGAACGCCGGCCGGACGCGTCCCGCAGGGCCCGTGCCCACGATCATTCCCCCGCCGTCGCGTCCCAGCCACGGCTGAGGGCCGATCCTGCTCAATGGAGGCACGGACGCCCGCCGCGCGGGTCGCGCGCGCAGCCGGGTCGAGACCGGTCCCTCCGGCGAACGAGGTCGGCCCGTCATGACCGCTGCCGCTACCGTGGACCCCGGCGCGCACCTCGCCGCCGGAGAGGACGACCGACGTGGCCAGGACGTGGTTCCCGGAGACCGAACCCACCTTCGAGCCTGACGAGATCCCCGGCGTCGAGCGCGCGCTGGTGTTCTACCGGGTCATGGCCTGGGTGGTCGGCATCCTGCTCGTCGTCCTCATCCTCGTCGCGATGCCGCTCAAGTACGCCGCCGGAATCCCCGGGCCCGTGACCTACGTCGGGATCGCCCACGGGTGGCTGTACGCGCTGCTGCTCTACTCGGCGTACAACCTGTGGCGTCACGTCCAGTGGCCCTGGCAGCGCCTCGTGGCGATCGCGCTGGCCGGGACGGTGCCGTTCCTTTCCTTCGTCGCCGAGCACTTCGCCACCCGCGACGTCCGTCGACGCGTCGCCCGCGTCCTCGCCGATCAGCGGTCCACCGCGTAGGTCCAAACGCGGTCCCGCCCGGAGGCCAGGCTTGATGTGAGGCGACTCCCCGATAGATTATTCTAACCATCTGCCGTTAGAACTATTTATCGCTTTATTGCTTTATTGCTCAATCGTGGTGTCGATGCCGGCGCTCATCAGGTCCAGGATCCGGTTCAGGTCGTCCGCGGAGGCGAACTCGATGGTGATCCTGCCCTTGCGGCGTCCCATCGCGACGGAGACGCGCGTGTCCAGGACGTCCGTCAGCCGCTCCCCCAGCGCCGCGGCGCGTGGGCTGGGGGTCCGGGGCGCAACGACGCGACGGGCGGGCTTCGGGTTCGCGCCCATGGACACGATCTCCTCCACGGCCCGCACGCTGAGCCCCTCCGCGACGATGCGCTGCGCGAGCCGCTCCTGGTCCGCAGCGTCCATGAGGCCCAGGAGCGCGCGTGCATGACCGGCCGAGAGGACGCCGGCGGCGATGCGCCGCTGGACGGGCGCGGGCAACTTGAGGAGGCGGAGCGTGTTGGAGATCTGCGGCCGCGAGCGCTTGATGCGGGTCGACAACTCCTCCTGCGTGCACCCGAAGTCGTCCAGGAGTTGCTGGTACGCGGCGGCCTCCTCCAGCGGGTTCAGGTTCGCGCGATGCAGGTTCTCCAGGAGGGCGTCCCGCAGCAGGTCCGCGGCGGCCGTCTCGCGAACGATCGCCGGGATCTTCGTCTCCCCCGCGAGTTTCGTCGCGCGGAGACGACGCTCCCCCATCACCAACTCGAAGCCGAAAGCGTCCCCGACTAGGGGTGTTACGATGATCGGCTGCAGCAGGCCGACCTCCTTGATGGAAGCCGAGAGTTCGGCGAGCTCGTCCTCGTCGAAGACCGCGCGCGGCTGCTTCGGGTTCGGACGGATGTCGTCGACGGCGATTTCCGAGAAGTAGGCGCCCTGCGGGGCTTCCGGTTGAACGGACGCCGGGGCGTCCGTCTCGCTCGGGTGCTCCCCCGGCCCCGTCGGCCGGATCAGGTCGCCGAGCCCACGCCCGAGCCCGCTGTGTCGCTTCGGTGGTGTCGTCATCGTCGTCTCCTACTTGCCTGCGCCGCGCTCGGCGACTTCCTTGGAGGCCTCGAGGTACGCCTGCGCGCCCGCCGAGGCCAGGTGATAGCTGAGCACGGTCTGGCCGTAGCTCGGCGCCTCCGCGACCCGCACCGATCGCGGGATCACGGTCTTCAGCGTTTCGTTCTTGAAGTGCGTGCGGACTTGATCCGCCACCTGCGCGGAGAGATTGGTTCGCGCGTCGTACATCGTCAACAGGATGGCGCTCAACGTCAGTCCGTCGTTGAGGCGGCCCTTGACGAGGTCGATCGTGCGCAGGAGCTGCGTCACGCCCTCCAGCGCGTAGTACTCGCACTGGATCGGGATCATGATCTCCTGCGCCGCCACGAGCGCGTTCAAGGTGAGCAGGCCCAGCGACGGGGGACAGTCGATGATGACGTAGTCGACGTAGTAGTCCTGGAGGAACGATTCGATGGCCACTTTGAGCTTCGTTTCACGTGAAACGGTGGCGACGAGGCCGAGTTCGGCCCCGGCGAGGTCGATCGTCGCGGGCAGCACCCACAGCGTGCTGATGTCCGGGCACCGCTGAATCAGCTCACCGATCGGTACGGCGTCCACGAGTGCCTCGTATGTACCAGCCGATCCCTCCGCGTGCTCGACCCCGAGCGCTGTGGTGGCGTTGCCCTGGGGATCCATGTCGATCACCAGGACGGTCAGACCGCCGAGCGCCAGCCCGGCAGCGACATTGACCGAGGTCGTGGTCTTGCCCACCCCGCCCTTCTGGTTGGCGATGACGATCGTCCGCGGCGAGGCTGGGCGGGGGAGCGTAGGCACCGTTTCACGTGAAACGTCGATCCGCAGGTCATCCGGCGTCAACGGCGCGGCGGTGGCGAACTCGTCCTCATCGAAGGCGGCTCGGCGCGGGTTTGTCGTCAAGGGTCAACTCACAATCGTGGGGGAGAGGTCGGCCGCCAGCCTACCGGTCCGCGCGGGAAGGAACCCGCGCGGCCCGACTGGAGAACCGAACTTCGGCCTGTCGGCCATGACTGACCGCCCCACGCCCCCCAGCCCAACCCCACCTCCAGCCGCCGCCCAGCCCCACGGCATGGCCGAGCGTCCGTGATCGGCCGGGCCCAGCCGACCCCACGATCCGGAACCGCCAGCCCACGAGGGGCACCCCGACAAGGGGAGGGAGCCGGGCACAAGCGGGGAGGCGACGGTTCTGGCCGGACGGTCCCGGTCGGGCGAGCACGTGATCACCTCACGAACACGTGGCTCCGCTGGGGGCCGCGTGCCACCCGATCCGTCCCTCGCAGAAAGACCTTAGGATGCCATAGCGCTCTCTCGCCTAACCCACTAATTGTTTTATCTACTTCTCGCTTCGGATCTTTGACGTCTTTTGACCGCGGGCCGCGGGGAGACAGGTCCAGAGGCGAACGCCAGGACAGGACTCGGCGCCCCGGGCTACCGAACAAGCACGACGAATGTGGGGTCGGCGCCCGGATACACCTCGACGGACGCGACCGACCCCGACAGGCGCCGACGCCGAAGGTCCCGGTCGGCCGCAGCGACTTCAGCCTGCGCGGACGCCCCCTTCAGCGCGACCAGCCGGCCGTCGGGGTAGAAGAGGTGCATGGTCCACGTCAGCAGCTTCGGCAGCGCCGACACCGCCCGACAGGTCACGACGTCGTAGCTCGCCCTGTGCGTCTCGGCGCGGTCCCGGATCACCCGCACACGCCCCTCCAGCCCTAGTTCTGCGACCGCGAGCTGCAGGAAGTTGGCGCGTCGCTCGAGCGGCTCAAGCAGGGTGACGCGCACGTCCGGGCGGGCGAGGGCCAGGGGGATCCCCGGCAGCCCCGCCCCCGAACCGACGTCGATCACCGTCGCGCCGTCCGGCACGAACCGCGACACCGCCAGCGAGTTAAGGATGTGCCGGTCCCACAGCCGGTCAGCCTCGCGGGGGCCGATCAGTCCCCACTCGACCCCACGCGTCGCGAGAATAGCGGCGTAGTGCTCGGCCGACTCCAGCGCCGGTCCGAACAGCTCGGCCGCCGCCGCCGGGGTGGGGGACACCACCGACCCCAGGGCCGGGGGAGTCTCGACACCGTCGCCCGACCCAGCGCTCACCGCGGCAGCACCGGCGTCGACGTCAACACCTGGCCACGGCTCCACGGACCCACCAGCCGAGCCGCGGCCGGCGGCGTCCACCTCAGGCCTTGGGCATCACGACGACGCGGCGGTTGGGCTCCTCGCCCTCGGACTCGCTGACGAGCCCGGCGGCCGCGATCACGTCGTGCACGATCTTGCGCTCGAACGGGTTCATCGGCGACAGCCGCACCGAGTCGCCGGAGCGCCCGACCTCGGCGATCGCCTCGGCGGCCAGCGTCTGCAGCTGCCCGCGGCGACGATCCCGGTGGCCTGCGATGTCGAGCATGAGCCGGCTCCGGTGGCCGGTCTCGGTCATGACGGCGAGCCGGCAGAGCTCCTGCAGCGCCTCCAGCACGTCACCGGTCTTGCCCACCAGCACGTCGGAGTCGGTGATCACCGACACGTGCGCACGGCCGCCCTCGTTGTAGGTGTCGATGTCGCCGTCCAGGTCGGCGATGTCGAGCAGGCCCTCAATGTAGTCCGCCGCGATCTCGCCCTCGTTGGTCAGCGCCTCGTCGCGCTTGCTCCGCGTGGGCCCGGACGCCGCGTCCTCGGCTGCGTCGCCCGACTCGTCGTCCTCCGCCTCTTCGGAATTCTCATCGGACGCCTCGGCCGCGTGCTCGGGATCTTCGACCGCACCGTCGGCGTCCTCGCCGGGGTCGGCCGACTCGGGGCTGTCGGCGGGCGTCTCGTCCACCGTCTCGGACGCCGCGGGCTCGGCGGCGTCCTCGATCGGCTCGGCGGGGATCTCCTCGACAACGCCCTCGGGCGTCACTTCGTCGCTCATGTCACTCCTAGTCGTTCTCGCCGAGGGCGAGGGTCAGGGCTTCTTGCGGGCAGAGCGGGTCTGCTTGCTGGGCTGCTGGCGCTGGATCCGCTGCCGATCGGACGCGTCCGAGGCGGACTCGCTCGAGGACGCCGACGGCTGGCTGAAGGTCGGGCGCGTCGTCTTCGTCGAGTCGGACGCCGTCGTGCGGCCGGTGTCCTGCCGGGCCACCTTGGTGGGATCGTCGCTGACGGTGGCCTTGGGCCCGCGATCCATGCCAAGGCGCTTGCGCAGCACGGCCTCCGGGTCCTTCCCCTTGGCCTTCATGCGGTCCTCCCAGTCGAGGTACGCGGGCGTGTTGGGGGAGGGGGAGTTGTGGATCAGGATGTACTGCTGCCCGAGCGTCCACAGGTTCGACGCGAACCAGTAGGTCATGACGCCGATCGGGACGCTGATGCCGAAGAACAGGTAGCTGAGCGGCAGCACGTAGAGCATCGTCTTCTGCTGCTGCGCCATGGGGCCGGTCAGGGCCTCGGGGGGCATGTTCTTGCGCATCATGTGCAGCTGCGTGAAGAAGAGCGTGACGACGAGGCCGATGACCAGCAGGCCGGCGAGCACCTGGTTGGGGCCGAAGCCGTTCGTCATCGGCATGAACTTGCCGGCCAGCGAGGCCCCGAAGATGCTCGCGTTGCGCAGCGACGTCACCAGGTTCGGGTCGCGGACGAAGAACTCGCCGACGGCGGCGCCGTTGGACACGCCGTTCAGCACGTTGAACAGGCCGATGAAGATCGGCATCTGCAGGAACAGCGGCAGGCAGGACGCGAGCGGGTTGACGCCCTCGTCCTTGTACAGCTTCATCTGCTCCTGGCCGAGACGCTCACGGTCGGTGCCGTACTTCTCCTGCAGCGACTTGATCTTGGGCGCCAGGAGCTGCATCTTCCGGGAGCTGTTGATCTGCCGGACGAACAGGGGGATCATCGCCACCCGCACCACCACGGTCAGGCTGATGATCGCCAGCAGCCAGGTGTGGCCGGCGTTCGGGTCGAGGAACTGCGAGAACAGCCAGTGGAACCCGACGACGATGCCGGAGATCACCCAGTAGATGGGCTGCATCATCGCGTTCAACGCGTTGCCGAAGTCGGCTCCGAAGTCGAGCAGCGTCAGCAGGGGAGAGAGATTCACAAGGCACCTCGGTGAGCGTGGGCGTCCGGGACGGGATCAAAACCGCCAGCCGACCAGGGGTGACAGCGCGCAAGGCGCTTGATCGTCAGGACGGAACCCTTCCAGGCCCCGTGGGTCTGCACCGCCTCCAACGAGTAGGCGGAACAGCTCGGATAGAACTTGCAGACCTGCCCGTACAGCGGGCTGATCAGCAGGCGGTAGAGCTTCAGGAAGCCGATGAGGAGGTACTTCATTCGCCCACACCGCCGGTGGGGCTCGAACATGGTGGAGTCATACGACCAGCTTCCCCAGCGCCGCGGAGAATGCCGTGTGGAAATCCCCTGATAGATCCCCGGACGCCGCCGCAGGCAGTGCCCTGACGACCACGTCGACCGACGGGGACGCCACCGGAAGCGACGCCGCCGCGAGATGCCGCAGCCGCCGCTTGACCCGGTTCCGGGTCACGGCGTTGCCCACCGCCTTGGAGACGACGAAACCCGCCCGTGACGGCGGGCCCGGCTTCGCCACGGCATGCACCACCAGCGTTTCGCGGCCGACCCGGACGCCCCCGCGCACGCAGGCGCGAAACTCGTCCGAGGACGTCAACCGTGATGTCGCGGGCAGCACCGGACGACTCGGGTCGGGTCAGCCGGCCAGGCGATCGCGGCCCTTGCGGCGACGGGCGGCGAGGATCGCACGGCCCGCGCGCGTCCGCATGCGCAGACGGAAACCATGGGTGCGGCTGCGACGCCGGTTGCTCGGCTGGAAAGTGCGCTTGCTCACGCCAGTCTCCACTCTTCGGATCGTGCTCGTTCGACTGTGCCCACGCGGACACAGGCGTCGCCGTGACGGCGACTTGCCAACGATACGCGGTCACGGCGACCGGCGGCAAACCGGACGCCACGGCGACCGGCAGTCGAGGCGACACGCCGAACGTGGCCGAAGTTCTCAGAATCGGTTTGCCTCGCCCCGGCGGAGACAGTAGCGTTCTCGCCTACGACGGGACGTCACCCCACCCTGGTGTGACAGCACCGGCACATCTCCACACCCTGTGGACAATGGTGTGGATGACAGGTGTAAAGGGGGGTCATGGCCGACGATCTTGATCCCGACCTGCGCACCGTCTGGGATCACCTTCGCAAGATCGCCGACTCCTCATCTCTCGCCTGGCTACGCCTGATGCGTCCGGTCACGCTCTCGGAGGGCACCCTGGTCGCCGCCGTCGGCAACGACTTCACGCGCAACCGGGTCGAAAGTCGGCTGAGGTCGTGGATGGAGGACGAGCTCACCGATCTGCGCGGCCGCCCCACGTCGCTGGCCGTGACGATCGACCCCGACCTGGAGCACGAGCTGGAGGAGGAGGCGGCCAACGAGCCGATCCCCCTCCCGATCCCCCTGATCACCTACGGCCTCGGCGGCCAGCTGGGCCAGGGGCGTCCCGGGCCCGCCAACGGCGACCGGCTGAACCCGAAGTACACGTTCGACAACTTCGTCATCGGGTCGTCCAACAGGTTCGCCCAGGCGGCCGCGATGGCCGTGGCGGAGCAGCCCGGCAAGGCGTACAACCCCCTGATGATCTACGGGGCGTCCGGGCTGGGCAAGACTCACCTGCTGCACGCGGTCGGCCACTACGTCGCCACGTACGCCGAGGGCCTCCGGATCAAGTACGTCTCCACCGAGGAACTCACCAACGACTTCATCAACGCGATCTCCGACAACCGCACGGCGGAGTTCCGCAAGACCTATCGCGACATCGACGTCCTGCTGATCGACGACATCCAGTTCCTGGAGAGCAAGATCCAGACGCAGGAGGAGTTCTTCCACACGTTCAACACCCTCCACAACGCGCAGAAGCAGATCGTGCTCACCTCCGATCGGCCGCCGAAGGCGCTCGAGGCGCTCGAGCCGCGCCTGCGCAGCCGCTTCGAGTGGGGGCTCCTGACCGACATCCAGCCCCCCGACCTCGAGACGCGGATCGCCATCCTGCGCAAGAAGGCCGTCGCCGAGAACCTGACGGCGACCCCCGAGGTGCTCGAGTTCATCGCGAGCAAGATCCAGACCAACATCCGCGAACTCGAGGGCGCGCTGATCCGCGTGACCGCGTTCGCCAGCCTCAACGGGCAGCCCGTCGATCTCGGCATCGCCGAGCAGGTGCTCAAGGACCTCATCCCCGACGGGGAGGAGATGCCGATCAACCCGCAGGCCATCATGACCGTGGTCGCGAACTACTTCGGCGTCACCATCGACGATCTCTGCTCCAGCAGCCGGACGCACGTGCTGGTCACCGCCCGCCAGATCGCCATGTACCTGTGCCGCGAGCTCACCGACCTGAGCCTGCCGAAGATCGGCCAGCTCTTCGGCGGCCGCGACCACACCACCGTCATGCACGCCGACCGGAAGATCCGCCAGTTGCTCAGCGAGCGGCGCTCGGTCTACAACCAGGTCACCGACCTCACCAACCGCATCAAGAGCGGTCCGCGGTAGTCCGTCCCACGCGCGGCGTCCGTTGAGTGGCGGAATACCGTGTTGGACGCCGTCGCGGGGGCGTCCGGATCGAGAACGACTCGGAACGGCTGTGCGACGCTCTCCGCACAAGTCTGTGGAGAACCCGCCGACCCTGTGGACGACGAGATCCGTCGCGGCTGCGTCCACATCTTGCACTCGTGTAGTTCGGACTTGTCCCCAGCGGCGTCCCGAGGGCGACACGCGAGGTGACCACTGCGGACGACCGTCGTCCACCGAATCCACAGCAGTGACGATGAAGAAGAATTGATAGATATCCCTCTCTTCGAAGTCACAACGCCGCACGCCTGTGTGGAAACCCTCAGGGCGTCGATATGATCGCGCGACAGAGCTTCATCAAATCTCAGGGAGTACCCGTGAAGATCCGCCTCCAGCGCGATGTCCTGGCCGATGCCGTCCAGTGGGCCGCGCGCAGTCTGCCCACCCGGCCCAGCGTCCCCATCCTGGCTGGGCTGCGGGTCGAGGCCAAGGGCGACCAGGTCGTGCTGTCGAGCTTCGACTACGAGACGTCGGCGAAGATCACGGTCCCCGCGATGGTGGAGGAGGAGGGCCTCGCCCTGGTCTCCGGACGCCTCCTCGCCGAGATCGCCCGCTCGCTGCCCGCCAAGCCGGTCGACCTGGTCGCGGACGACGCCAAGATGGAGATCACCTGCGGCAGCGCACGGTTCACGCTGCAACTGCTGCCGGTGACGGAGTACCCCGAGCTGCCGTCGATGCCCGAGGCGTCCGGCACGATTCCCTCCGACGTCTTCGCCCAGGCCGTCTCGCAGGTCGCCATCGCGGCCGGACGCGACGAGCTGCTGCCGGTCTTCACCGGCGTCCGGATGGAGATCGAGGGCGACACGGTGTCGCTGCTCGCCACCGACCGCTACCGCATGGCGCTCAAGGAGATCACCTGGACGCCCGAGTCGGCCAAGTCGCAGGGCGCGGCGCTGGTCCCGGGCAAGGTCCTGAGCGACACGGCCAAGTCGATGACGTCCGGCGAGCAGATCACGGTCAGCCTGTCGGCCGGCGACACCGGCGACGGCCTGATCGGCTTCTCGGGGCACGGCGCCCACGGCGTCCGGGAGATCACGACGCGCCTGCTCGACGGGGAGTTCCCGAAGGTTCGGCACCTGATGTCGGTCACGCCCACCACGACGGTGCGGGCCAACACCCAGGACATCATCGCGGCCGTGCGCCGGGTGGGCCTTGTCGCCGAGCGCAACACGTCGCTGCGGATGCTGATCGGCGATGGCTCGATCACCCTGGAGGCCGCCACGGGCGACCAGGCGCAGGCCGTCGAGGCTCTGGAGGCCGTGGTCGAGGACCACACCGGCCAGGGCCTCTCGCTCGGCGCCGCCGGCTTCAACCCCCACTACCTCGCGGACGCCCTGAACGCCCTCGACACCCCGTACGTGAACTTCTCGTTCACCGCGCCCGGCAAGCCCTGCCTGCTGACGCCGCTGGCCGAGCTGGACGGCGAGCCGTCCGGAGACTACCGGCACGTCATCATGCTGATGCGCCTGCCCTCTTAGTCGACGTTGTTCCTGACCCAGCTCAGCCTCGCCGACTTCCGGAGCTACGCGGTCGCGGAGGTGGAGTTGCGCCCGGGCGTCACGGTGTTCACCGGACGCAACGGGCAGGGCAAGACGAACCTCATCGAGGCCGTCGACTACCTGGCGACTCTCGGCTCGCACCGGGTGGCGCTCGACGCGCCCCTGATCCGGCGGGGGTCGACGCGGGCGATCGTGCGCGGCCGCGTCCAGGCCGGCCTCGACGACCCCCGGACGCTGCTGCTCGAGGTCGAGATCCACGCCGGACGCGCCAACAAGGCGTCCCTGAACCGGGGGCCGCTGCGGCGTCCGCGCGACCTGCTCGGGGCGCTGCGGGTCGTGCTCTTCTCGCCCGAGGACCTGGCGCTCGTCAAGGGCGACCCCACCGACCGGCGACGCTTCCTCGACGACCTGGTGACGGCGCGCTGGCCGCGGATGGCCGGCGTCCGGGCCGACTACGAAAGGGTGCTGAAGCAGCGCTCGTCGTTGCTGAAGTCGTTGACCGGACGCCGTGGGCCCCTGGGTGAGGACGCCTCCATCACGCTCGACTTCTTCTCCGACCAGCTCGCCACGCTCGGCGCCGAGCTGACGCGGGCGCGGCTCGACACGCTGCGCGACATGGCGGACGCCGTCGCCGACGCCTACCGCGCGATCGCCCCCACCGAGGACGCCGCCGGCATCGGCTACCGATCCAGCTCGATCACCGGCGAGACCAACGGGATCGTGGCCGACCCGGATGCCTGGGGCGAGACCGAACTGCACGCCCGCTACGTCGAACGCATGGACGCCCGGCGCACCGAGGAGATCGCGCGGGGGCTGTCGCTGGTGGGTCCGCACCGGGACGACCTGCTGCTGACGTTGGGCGATTTCCCGGCCAAGGGGTACGCCTCGCACGGCGAGTGCTGGTCGTTCGCGCTGGCGCTGCGGCTCGGCTCGGACGCCCTCCTGCGCGCCGACGGGGTGTCGCCGGTGCTGATCCTGGACGACGTCTTCGCCGAGCTGGACGAGGTGCGCCGCGCCCGGCTCGCCGAGCGCATCGCCGGTGCGGAGCAGGTGCTGGTCACCGCGGCGGTCGTGGGGGATGTTCCGGCCGCTCTCGCCGGGCGTAGGTTCGTCGTGGACTCAGGGGAGGTGACGCTCGATGGCTCGGACGCCGACGCCTGAGGACGCCGCCCGCCCGCCCGAGACCGGTGAGGGGGACGCCGCCCCGTTCGACCCCACCGGACTCGACCTCGCCCGCCAGGTCGCGGACGCCGTCGCGCACTCCACCGTTCTGCCCGCACCCAAGGTCCGCAAGCCCAGGCAGACTCGCGCGCGGGCGTCCGGCAGGTCGCGGAGCGATCCCATGGCGCTGGGGGACGCGCTCGGCGAGGTCATCGCCGACAACGGCTGGTCGACCGAGGTGAGCGTGCACGCGCTGCTCGGGCGGTGGCCGACGATCGTGGGGGACGCCGTCGCGCAGCACTCGCGTCCGGAGTCGTTCTCGGCCGGGATCGTGACGATCCGCACGGACTCGACGGCGTGGGCGTCCCAGCTGCGGCTGATGATCCCGCAGCTGCTCGCCAAGCTGAACGCGGCCGTGGGGGACGGCACCGTCAAGCGCATCACCGTGAAGGGCCCGGACGCCCCGAGTTGGAAGCACGGCATCCGCAGCGTCCGGGACGGGCGGGGTCCGGGGGACACCTACGGGTGAGCGTGGCGTGCGGGTAGAACCCGACGCCAGATCGGCGGCACGCCGACGAAACGTCGCGACGTTCGGAACGCGGGTCGGATTCCACCCGGTTGGGCGAGTTCATGCGGCGGTCGCCACATGTTCACTCAGTTATCCACAGCCTGTGGATCGTCGCGCAGTCAGGCGCGCGCCCGGTAGGCC
>Ga0075152_10000392_pt1 | contig 33067 bp, 25 predicted proteins | sample JI61114C2DNA_FD_70964 | JGI IMG/M metagenome (GOLD analysis project Ga0075152, IMG submission 70964) | Wastewater effluent complex algal communities from Wisconsin, to seasonally profile nutrient transformation and Carbon sequestration -... | ecosystem: Engineered > WWTP > Effluent > Algae...
TCCAACATTGTAAAACCAAGTCCTGCCAAAAAAACCAGTAATAGCTTCCTCATCGCGTTTGTTTTTTATTTAACAAAAATTCCCCTTGGGCTGGTCAAATCGCTCTTTAACGTTATCTTATTAGATCCATCCAAATCCGCCTTATAAATTTCTCCGGTGTCACGCCCTGACCAATATATTTTATCAGCAGCATTATCTATAGCGATGCCATAGATACGGGAAGTTGAGTTATCAACCAATTCCACGTTTCCTCCATCTAAGTCTGCCATCTTAAGTACGCCATCTGATTCATTTCCATCCATGTCGTACATGTCGTTGAAATATATTTTTCCATTGGCCTCGTCAACTTCAACCGCGTATCCCCAGGCACCTTCAACAACAATTTCAGGTGAGGATCCATCCAGGTTTGCCATCCATAAGTTCTCTGCTTGCACTTCATAGTAGTACAATTTATTGTGTTTCAAATCCAGTGCAACAGCACGGAATCCAGCGCCTTCCATGGTTACGATTGCGCCTGGGCTTGATCCATCCATATTTGAGCGGACAATATGACCCATATCATCTGCGTCAGCATCATCGGCTACATAGATTTTGTTTCCGTCAACATCCAATGCAATGCCATATGGATCCCACAAATCAGTAACGACATTCGCTACACCTGTCCCATCCAGGTTTACATTCCACACGCCACCGATGTCGTCCAGATCTAAGGCTGTGAAGTAGATTTTTTTGTTATCACTATTGTACGCTAACGCCAGTCCATTATAATTAGTGATGTCCAGAACATCGGTCATGTTTGCCGGATCGTCCAACGGGAATGTAGCAATCTTTTTATCCGCATAATCAATAAAATAAAGTTCTTCAGCTGGTTTAGCCTTTTTCGGCTCATCATCGTCACCACACGAGACAACCACCGCAAATACGGATACTAACAGGAAGCATGACAGCAATAATTTAATTTTAGATTTCATATGCATATTTAGTTTTGGTTAGAATTAATAGCCTGGATTTTGTTTCATGTCTGGGTTTGTATTCGTCAAAATCTCTGACGAGGGAATCGGGAAAAGTGTTTGATTAACATCGGTAACATTCGGTAGCACGTCAACCGCCCGGTCAGTCCGTACGAGATCAAACCACCGGTGACCTTCAAAAGCAAATTCAACCCAACGCTCCTGCTCGATTGCTGCGAGAAGTTCAGGATAGGTATCGGCAGCCGTATCACCTAACTCTGCTCTTGACCGGATCTCATTTATATCATCTTGTACCGCTGATAAATTCTGTCCCAGTCTGGCATTCGCTTCAGCTCTGATCAGGTACATATCTGCTAGTCTCAGTACAATAACATTTTCTGTTCCTGTCGCAAGATCGGGATATTTGATGGCATACGCCAATGTCCCTTCAAATGCAATTGATGCAGCATAGCGTTCATCACCTGACTCGTACGCATCCAGAACATCTGTCGTTGGAGCAACTTCTCGTCTGCCGTTAAGTGATTTCGGGAAATTGTATTCCGCAATACGGTTACGGGCGAGAACCGTAAAGTCGATTTCAAAAATAGTTTCAGCCGAGCCATCCGTGAAAATTGCATCGTAATCCTCCAGCAACGTATAGCCACCGTCCTCAATAACTTCCGTTGCCGATACAATGGCTTCATCATACGCTCCCATGTATAAATGAACGCGGGCCAGCAAGGCAACTGCTGCGTACTTGGAGGCACGAACTTTTGAAGAGGATTCCGGCAGGTAATCCGCAGCAAGTTCGAGATCCTCAACGATCTGCTCATACACCACCTCCTTAGACTCGCGGGGTGGATTAATATCGTCTGTACTTAGTGTTGGTGTTGTTTTTACAGGAACATCACCAAAATAGACCATCAGGTTAAAGTGATTAAGCGCCCGGATAAAATACAATTCACCAAGCGCAACTTCCATCTCCTCAGGCGACATATCGGGCATGTTCGGCACCTGTGCAATTACATTATTGGCAGTATTGATTGCCTCATAAGCAGATCCCCAGATTCCCGATGCGCCACCATTTTCAGGTAGGATGTTGTTATTGTCTATCTCACGGTAATCGCTTGCTGTGCCGTCTATCGGGTTTTCAAGGTTGTCCGCAGCGAGGTCTGAAAAAATCATAAATCCTCTTCCGTAATAACTCAGGTATTGAAACGGAGCATATGAACCCAGAATTCCTTTTTCAATATCCTGCTTATTCTTAAACGTAACGTCTGCCTCGGTCCCGTCATACGGTTCTACATCCAGCACGTTGCATGCAGCGGTTACAAAAAGCAGGATGAGTATAAATATCTTTCTCATGTTACTTAGAATTTAAGGTTAAGACCTGCTGTAAACGTGCGCGCCTGCGGGAACGTAAAGAAATCAGTTCCAATCTGGGCAGTATCGTTACCACCGTAGTTGACTTCAGGGTCAAGTCCGGAATACTTGGTAAACGTAAACAAGTTTTGAGCACTCACGTACAGTCGAAGGCTCGATACATGAATACGCTGCATCAGCTCTTTGTTGAAGGTATACCCAAGTGTAACATTCTTTACACGCAGGTAAGAGCCATCTTCAATAAACCGCGAAGAAACACGTTTATTATCTGCTGCCACCGGCTCAAGGGTTGCACGCGGAATATCAGTGATATCTCCGGGTTGTTGCCAGCGTCTTAACACTTCCGTTGTTTGATTATCTCCGCCCTGCAGCGATTCCAGGAAAAGTCTTGAACCATGAAATACATCGTTACCGTAGGAGAACTGGAGGAATACACTCAAATCAAATCCTGAATAGCCAAAGGTGTTGGTAAATCCCCCAATGAAATCCGGATGCGGATTACCCACGATCATCCGGTCTTCAGTAGTGATTTCGCCATCCGAATTTTTATCGGCATACACTATGTCACCGGTGGACGGATCAACACCGAGTGATTTATGGCTATAAAAAATTCCGATCGGCTGCCCTTCCATTATCCGGTTCCCGCCACGGCCAATGTCATCAATCGGCTGACCGCCATACAGCTTGGTAACTTTGTTGCGGTTAGCTGAAATGTTGAGATTCGTTGTCCACTTAACAGGGCCGAGATCATATCCGGCACCGATTGTAACTTCTATTCCTTTATTTTCCATTTCCCCGATATTCTCGGCTATTGAACCGAATCCGGAGCTGGTCGGAATGGGGCGATTTTGCAGGAGATCCTTTGTTTTCTTGTTATAAAAATCTGCCGTAAGTGTGATCTTGTCCTCAAACAAGCCTACATCAACACCTATGTCAAATTGCGCAGTGGTTTCCCATTTTAAATCAGGGTTACCCATATTACTTGGATATACCGTTGGCTGACCGAGGTAAGATCCTGTTCCATAAAATGATGCAAACTGGAACGAGCCTATAGCATCATTACCCAGCAAGCCATAGCTCGCCCTGATTTTAAGTTGTGAAATCTCATCGACATTATCCTGAATGAACGACTCTTCACTCAATCTCCAGGCAGCAGATACGGAAGGAAAAAAACCATTTTTATTGTTCGGCCCAAAGTTCGAAGAAGCGTCAAGTCGGCCTGATACCCCAACCAAATACTTGTTATCAAAATTATAATTGGCCTTACCAAAGAAGGACCGAAGCCCCTTGTCAAACGCAGAGGCGGAAGGATCAACAAAGGTTGAAGCTGAATTTAAATATTGCAGATCCGGACTGGCGTAATCCTGTCCGCGGATATAGATGTCACGCACTTCTTTTCTTTCAAAGCTATAGCCCAACAGGAAGTCAACAGTATGTTTGTCGAAGGACTTTTCATACTTAAGAATATTGTTACTCACGAGGTTTATCGCATTGGTGTAGGTTTCAAAACCCAGGCCGTTATACTTTTGTCCCTGTACGGTATTGTACTCAAAAGCGTGTTCGCGCAGGTTATAAAAATCAACGCCCCATTTTGTAGTAAAGCTTAAGCCAGGCATAATCTCGTATCCTGCATAAATATTACTAATAATACGGTAGGTAAAGTTTTGATTAATGGCTTCATTCGCAATGGATACCGGATTAGAATAGGGCCCGTCCTGATTGTAGCTACCATCATCATTATAAACAGGATAAATGGAAGGCGTTGAAATTCCATTGGGCAGTGGTCCGTGCAACGAGGCATCGCCTTCAACCCGATCGGATGTTGAATACGCTAAGCCTATGCTGGTACCGATGTTGAGCTTACTATTTACCTGGTGATCCAGATTAACACGGCCGTTTATGCGCTGGAACGAAGTTCCAATCAGGATTCCATCCTGCTTGAAGTAGCTTCCCGATGCATAGAACTTCGTCTTATCATCTCCTCCCGAAACAGAAAGGTCATAATTTGAAATAGGCGCTGACCTGAAAATTACATCCTGCCAATCCGTATTTGGAACATCGGGGTTGGTCATATCATCCTCTGTAAACACAACAGAGTTTGTAAGATCATTCCGATACTCCATCCACTGCCGGGTGTTGAGCATATCGAGTGTACGCCAAACCTGTTGCACTCCATAATATGCGTTAAAGCTTATTACAGACTTTCCCTTTCTTCCGCGTTTGGTAGTAATCAATACAACTCCGTTTGATGCACGCGCTCCATAAATAGCAACCGCTGCGGCATCTTTCAAAATACTGAAGGACTCAACTTCGTTTGGGTTAAGATCGGACAGGGCACTGATCCCCTGACCCTCATACCCAACCTGAGCATAGTCTTCTGTTGTAACAGGTATTCCGTCAATTACATAAAGCGGCTGGCCCGCTCCATTAATTGAAGTTGTTCCGCGGATGCGGACGGACATAGCTCCTCCGGGTGTACCTGAGTTTTGCAATACCTGAACGCCTGAAGCCTGGCCCTGGAGTATCCCATCAATAGAAGAGACCGGGATATCTTTGAAGGCGTCAGCTTTTACCACAGCGACTGACTCATTGAGCAAGCGCTTGTCAACCGTTGTATATCCAGTGACAACAACTTCCGACAGTTGCTTTGTATCAGCCTGAAGCGTGACGTTGACATTTTCCTGATTATCAATTGCTGCCTCGACAGTAACATACCCAATGAATGAAAAAACAAGTGTATTGTCCTGCTCCGCTATAGTAACCTGGTACAGGCCATCTTTATCGGTAACGGTTCCCTTACTTGTACCTTTCACAAACACACTTACCCCGGGCAGGCCTGTTCCGTCTTCGGGATTGGTTACTTTTCCCCGAACGATTCTTTCCTGCGCATACGCACTACAGGCTAAAAAGGAGAAAATTAAAAACAGTAGAGCTTTCCTCATACGTAGAAGGTTTTAAATAGAACTTAAAATTTTACTGAACTGACCTGACAAGCTATGCTTATCGGATCAATTTCAGGGTAATTATTTTTTTACCGGAAACCAATGTCAGGTAATACATGCCTTGTGCGCAGGAAGACAAATCAACACTTTCATGGTCAACCCCCTGCTGCACGTGAAGAATTTTTCCCAGCTGATCTGAAACGGTTATCGTACAATTGAAAAGCGTAGGTGTTATTCTGACTTGAAAAATACCATTCTCTGACGGATTTGGAAATACTTTTAGTAACAATACTTCTTCTTCCGGGGTTGCGGTGATGATTTCTTCGGGGGTGTAAGGCTCATCGTCAGACGGTTGCGGTGTTCCGGCAACGAATTGTTCGTTTCCGTTCAGTAAAGCATACCGCATAGCGGAAAATCCAGCATAATCCCGAACTGCTCCAGCCGAATTAACGGGCTGAGAGGCAAACTCCGTAGTGGTGCCTGAATTAACAGCTAGTATGCTTGAAAAACTTCCTGTTGATTTCCAGTAATTTACTCCGCCCTGCTGGTAAAATCGGAGGTAGGTATTTCGGTTCAAGTAAATTCCGAATTTTAGTTCAGCTGAAACCATGGCAAATGGAACAGCAGCGGTAGTGTTTTCATAAAATTCGGTAGTCGCGGCATCATATGTGTTGGACATAATGGTTGATGCCGGCAGAAGTTCTAATCCGTTTTCAAAATTCAGGTTGCCGTAATAGGCGGGGTAATCATCATCCAAATGATTGGTAACAAATGTTTTTCCGGCATACCGGCTGTCGTCACCGATAAATGCTGTAATCATTCCATTCCTCCGGATATGATTATAAATGAGTTCGCCCGTTGGTCCATCGTTTAAAAATTCAAACAAGTCAGCATCCTCATTTTCAACAAATAAGACTTTTTTTGATTTGCGGATGAGGTTGCGTAACATTCTACGCGCAGCACTATTTGATTCCTCCGAAACCTCCACAACATTTACAAATGCTTCCAGTGCTTGCAACCGGTCGATGATTGTATTTCCTTTTCCGGGAGCCGTTACAACGGTTATAGAATCAGTTGTTTCTCCAGCCTCCTGAACAAAATAATTCAGCATGGCATTGTTTGATGATAGGCCTTCACTCCCGCTAAGAAGTACTTCATAATTACCTGTTTCAGAGGTTTTTTCCGGGACTACCGGATTATCAGGTCCATCCAGAATTTGAAGTGTCTGCAGATTGACAACGTGACCATATAATAATTGAGTGACATGAACCGAGTCACTGATCATTGTATCATCAAAGGAATCGAATCGAGCTGCGCTATAAAGAGAAACAGTTGCCGTTCCATAAACGTGGCCAATATTGTTTTCATCAATACACAGGGCAGTGCGATCGTCAACCCCTAATCCAGTAAGCATCTCACCCGTTGCTGCATACCAGTTTGCCATAAAAGCCATTAGTCGTGCTCCACGCCCGCGCTCTGTAAGGTGTGTATCGACAATAAACCCGGGAAGAAACGGAAGAAAGTCGTTGCGAAGCGTAATGTCCGGGTCCTGAAAATCCTGTAATACGTCATCCGGATACAGAGAATTGCCAAGTCCTGCATAAAGTACTTCTGATAAAATAGCCATACCGGCCGATGTACCACTGATTACACCGCCTGCATTAAATTTATCAACGATAGCCTGTTCTGTTTTGGTGCCTTTAAAGTATTGATAATAGAACGACTGATCTCCGCCCTTAAAAAAGAAGACATCGTACTGCATGAGCAAATCGTACGTTGCCTGCTGATCAGCGATAGCACGGCTATCCAGCTTGATGTTAACAGCGTCAACCGCACCCAACCATTTAAAATAATCCGGAATCCAGTTATCTGCATCTCCATAACTGATCACGGCAACTTTTTTGTTTTGAGACTGGTCAACTGCCCAGCCGTAAGGTTCATCGCTCCAGTCGTTTTGGTCTTCCCCGCCTCCGCCCACGAGTACGAGTTTACCCTGTGCGGACACCGCACCGCACATAAGCAAAAAAATAAAGCACCACGGGACCCTCATCACCGCAAAATATCTTACTCTTTCACCAGAGTTCCTATAAAAATTTTACGGATGGAAATTTATTGTACCGAAGTTGCATTTAATCCCACAAACGCATTCAGTGACAACGCCCCGAGCACAACCAGCCGAATGAAAATGTGGGTAAATTTTTGTATCCGCAATGTTAGTATTAAAAAGATCATAGCAACTCCGCTGACGGCCAGGCTCAACAAGCCGATCATTAACTGCTCTTTCGCGCCCGGAAGATGAAGAAAAGTGAACAACAGGCCGATCACACAAACCGAACTGGAAATTGAAAATACCTGAGACGAAATCTGGATGAGCTTACTTTCAGTGCTTTGAATAAATCCTGTCAGAAAATAAAATCCCGCCAGCGTGAGCATCGTAATCATCAACGCATCATCTGCGCCCGGCACGTACAGGAATTTGAAAATGCCTGCAAACACTACCAATACAACCAGGACTATTTCAATAATCACCTGCTTGTCGGACAACCAGGCAGATAGTTTAACGGGTAGTTTGCTCATACTATTTATTTAGGTGGCGTTCATCGATTCGGGTAGCTCCAAAATAATAAAAAGCCATGGGTATTTTACACCACACCCGACATGACAAAAAACTTTGAAAATGCGTCTTTATAAATGGTTTGCTTTTTGTCAAGTGTCATGCAAACGTTACCATTATGACAACAGCAACGCTACAAACCAACACAAACACGCAGGCGGAACGGACAGTCCGCAACGTTGTTCAGTCGGCCATCCAACTGAAGGCAACAACGGCAGCCGTTTGCGGATCGGCTTTAAAACGCTGGAGCATTATTTGGTCAAACTGATGTGCCGCGATCAACGGGAGCACCTTCAGTATGTTCAAACAGTGTATCAGGCGGATCGCAGTGTGGATAATAATCCCCGTACTAAGTTGATTTAGGGTTAACATGCTTCTAAACAAGCCCTGCTATCCTTGGCACTATTCTTACCTGAGTTAATCAAACAACAACCTTCAAATTCAAATAATAAACACTATGAAAAAAATCTTAACCATTTTCGCATGCGTAGCCGCACTCGCGTTAACGACTAGTTGCGAAAGCAAAAAAGAAAAAGAAGAAAAAGAAGCTGCCATCGCTGCAGCAAAAGCAGATTCTACCCAAGCAGCTAATGCTATTGCAGTTGAAGAAAGAAGAGCCCGGATTAAACGTGAGCGGGATGAACTAGCAGAACGCAGACGTCTTGCGGCTGAAGAAAAGGCAAAAGCAAGTGCAACCTACAAAGATGCAACAGGTAAAATAGTTTATTACAAATCTGATGTGTTGCCCGTTTTCCGTGGAAGCGAAGCAGAACTCGAGCAATATATTCAGGACAATGTTAACTATCCGACTTCCGCTCAAGCGGATCAGGTAGAGGGAACTGTGCTTGTTGAATTTGTTGTAGGCGCAGATGGTGTTGTTCGCGATGTAGAAGTTGCAGAAACAACCAGCGATGCAGTAAAGGAAAAACTCAGCGAAGAAGCCGTGCGTGTAGTTTCAACTATGCCGACATGGACAGCCGGTACACAGGGCGGCAAGCCTGTTGCTGTACGGGTTAGCTTACCCATTACGTTCCAATTGGAAATGTAATCCGTAATACTTTTACAGGTTTTTACGGGGAAGGCGTGCGTTGCACGCCTTCTTTGCGTTTATACGGTTACTATTCAGTTTTACTGACGATTTAGTGCAAAAGTTTTGGCTATTTTTGATTGATTAACCCCTTAAACCCTCAGCGTATGTTCATTTTATTTGGTGCTATCGGTTTGCTGCTCATTATGGGCATCGCGATTTACAACAACCTGGTAGGAGCCCGAAATCAAGTAGAAAATGCCTTCGGGAGTATTGATGTGATGTTGAAAAAGCGGTACGACCTGATCCCGAACCTGGTTGAAACCGCAAAAGCTTACATGAAGCACGAACGAGAAACGCTCACAAGCATTACCGAGCTTCGAACGCGAGCCATGTCACCCAACGTTTCAACAGATGAAAAAGTCCAACTCGAAAATCAGATCAGCGGATTGATGAAGAGTGTGATGGTATCGGTTGAAAATTATCCTGAGCTCAAAGCCAGCGAACAGTTTACTATGTTGCAGCGCAGCTGGAATGAAACCGAGGAGCAAATCTCAGCCGCCCGCAGAAATTATAATGCATCCGTAACAGCGTATAACAATGCCGTTGAAAAATTTCCTTCGAACATATTCGCATCCATGTTTGGTCATAAACGCAAATCGGTATTGGAAATTCCGGAAGCGGAGCGTAAAAATGTGAGTGCGAAAGCGATGTTTAATTCATAGGCATCATGCAATCGCAGGAATCGTTCCGGGCGTTCTATACGTCCACCCTTCTTCCTGTACTTCAGGAACTTGAGGCCGAACGCCAAATGCTTGTCCGCAAGTTTCTTTTGTTTGGCGCAGGCGGCCTGGTGTTGGCTGTTCCATTGTTTGCTTTCGTTCATCCCATTGCGGGCATTGCACCAATTATCATTGCATTTTTCGTTTACTATATAAAATTTGGCAGTACGATTAGCGAGAAGAAGGTTCGCTTCAAACGAGAGATAATCGGAAAAACGGTTACGTTTCTTCATGGCGATTTATCGTACGATCATACGCGGTGTATCGATAAGGGTACCTATACCAGAAGCAAGCTTTATCTCGAAAACATCAGTCGGTACAATGGAGATGACCTGGTGAGCGGCACCGTTGGAAAAACGGCAATCCGATTTTGCGAACTGCATACGCAACAAGTAAGAAAATCAGGAAAAAACACAACGGTCGTCACGATTTTCCGCGGCCTGTTCTTTATCGGTGATTTTAACAAAAAATTTATCGGGGAAACATTTGTGCTGCCCGATATTGCTGAGAGCACCTTTGGAAGCCTGGGCACTTTTTTTCAAAAGATGAATATTTCGCGGCCCAAGCTGGTCAAGCTCGAAGATATTGAGTTTGAAAAGGCATTTGCCGTGTATGGTACGGATCAGATTGAAGCCCGCTATATTCTTTCAACGGCTCTGATGCAACGGATTATGGGATTCAAGAAAAAGACCGGCAAAGATATTTCTATGTCCTTTATCGATTCGAACGTATTCATTGGCATCCCGGTCGCCAAAGATTTATTTGAGGCGCCACTGTTCAGCAGCCTGGTTAACTATTCGATGATTGAAGAGTATTATCAGTACCTCGCGCTATGTATCAGCATCGTGGAAGACCTTGATTTGAATACAAGAATCTGGTCAAAGGAGTAAATTCGCCCTTCGACAAGCTCAAGGCTTATTGTTCAAAGCTTGAAATCTTACGCTATTCAGTGTAGATATACTTTTTAAGTATTCCTTCAATCTCTTTGTAGAACAGCTTCTCATTGCCCTGCGATAACGCTGCAGTTCCCGTTTCGGCTATTGCTTCCAATACTTCCTGGTAGCGGGCTTCATCGAGCGGTGATTGAATCAACAGCTTCAGGTCACGTTTAATAAATTCTACTTTCACGCGCGATACATCCATCATCCGGAATTCTTTGGACAGGTAGGTGATCAGGTTGCGTTCATCCAGAAAGTCCTTAATGAGGTCGTTCCGGAGCTTGAGCACAAGTTCAGCAGGATTGAGCGAAGATTGATTAGTTAAAAAAGTGGATTTAGAAGTCATAGAGTTTAAAAAATGAAGATCGAATGGTCAAAAGTAGGTTATCCTGTACAGAAGTTATCAACAATAACGCACTAGTGACAGAAGCTGTCAGCGCATTACAATAATTTTAGGTATTTAAAGTTAAGGACACATGGAAGCAACAATGAGGATTTCGGTGCGGAACGGACAGGAAATACCTGCAGAAGGTATTTTACTAGATGCTTTTGGATTAGCCGCTATATTCAGCACGTTACAGCAAATGCCTGACAGTCGGGTGTATACCTATGAAGGCGTTCAGTTCTGGCGCAGCAATCATTTCTTTGTAATTGCCTATCGTGGCGAATCGTTTATAGTAAGAAATGAAGTTGGTCTTGAGGCATTTCAAACTCTATTACTAGAGCAGAGAGCTTCATAATCGACTAAAATCAATCAGGCAAAACCTTAATCATAATTTCCTTGTACATCACCTTGCTTTCCGGATCATGGCCTTGTAAGGCAATTGTTCCTCCGGTTAATCTTCCGTTCTCGCCTTCGGTATATTCATTAACAATTTTGTCGTTAAGCTTAACCGTGACCTTTTTTCCCTGTACGATGATGTGCATGTCGAACCATTCATTGTCTTTCACAAAAACTTCTTTTACATCCTGAACAGCATACAGGCTGGCCGTTCTGCGCCAGTCGCTTTGCGTATTGTTAACCTGTACCTCATAGCCTTTCGAAGGCCAGCCTTCTTCCTGGTACGCGGTATGAATAAAGATGCCCGAGTTCGCGCCCGGGAACGTCATAACCTTAAGCTTAAGCTCAAAGTTTTTGAACGTGTGGTTGTTTACCGATCCTTCGTAAAATAAGTGTGCGCGGTCTCCATGCACCACAATGGCTCCGTCTGCTACGGAAAAAGTTGCCGGGCGCTCGCTGCCCTTCCAGCCGGTTAATGTTTTGCCATCGAAAAGACTTACCCATTCATCTTTCCGATCAATCGATCTCATAGATGCAAGGCAAATAAACGTTGTAAGCAGTAGAAGTGTAAAGCGTATTTTCATAAAATGTTATTTCAGTATAAAGATAATCGTTCCCAGTTTTAAATTCTTTTGACCACGGTCGTCTGTGTAATACAAGTCGAGCTCATACCGGACGTTGGGCTGATGCGTGCCGATCAACTCCCGCACAGGGACCACAAAGTAAGAACCCATCACAGGATCATGCTCAACCGTTCTAAGCACTTCATTCTTTTCCTTAACCACAAGCGAGCCCGATTTGGGCTGCCCTGCATCATAGATGAATGAAATCGTTAAATCTTTAACCGCGTCCTGCTGAACAGTGACCTCATGCTTCACTGCCTGAACCGTATTGATATTGCCCCGGATAACAACGGCCTTCCCATAGCTAATGTGCCAGTACGGAATGGTATCCTGTACATGATTTGCCCTGGCAAACACGCTAATAATCAGAAAAGCGCTTATAAACAGATACCGGATCAATTTTCTTCTTTGTAATACAGCTTATAAAATTTTCTGCCGTTTTCATCCTCACCCCGTTCAATCAGTTCCCGGTTGCCATGAATATAAACGTGAAAATTTCTGTCAAGCTTAAGCACACTTTTAAAAATTTTAGCCTGGCGTTTAACTGCCTGTTGAGAAATTTCAAAGCCGCGATTAATCCCTAGTAAGTCTCCTTTGTCATACGATTGAAATGCATCAATTACCTGTTTATCCTGTAAGACCTCATCTTCAAACTCACGCATCGTAAACTCTTCCTTATTTTTGAAATAGTTTGCTGAACGATTCAGCAAATCAATCTGATCAGCTTTCTCAATTTCAAATTGCTCCGGTAACGATTCCGTGATAAAAGACTTCGTGAGCGTTAACAGCTTGCTGGTATTATTTAACGGATCCTGTTTCAGCTTAACCTTGAGAAAATCATTTTTCCAATATTCTGTATCAACATGCACATTATCGATGGTGAAAACCGTGTATGGTTCGGGCGTGAACAAGATCAGGCAGCCTTTGTCAAGCTTACGGCCACTAATGCCACGCCTGAATTTCAACTCTGCTTTTGATCCGGAGAAACTGTTTTCTATAAATACTTCCTTGTTCTCCACTTTATAAATCCCTAGTCCCTCGCACAGATTCCCGTTGTAAAGAATATCTGAAAATTTTATAACAAACAGATCGCCATCCTTAATATTAGGATGTGTAGAAACGTTCTTCAGATGCTTGCCAATGTTTACTGAACCAATCACAAAGTTTCCGTCATCGTACAGTTCTTTTGCAAGGGCATTAAGTGTATTCGAACCCGGATCATCCTTCCGGAATTCCCAGGTCGCTCCTACAGATTGAAGAGGCTTCAGAAAAATATTTTTTATGAGAACACTCTCTTCCTCGTTACTGACATCCAATTCTTCGGTACTGTACTGGACATTGGCATCATCGCTGCTGATGCGGTGAAAAATTAGCCGTTCGGCCGCGGCCTGATCAATAGAAAACATGTTGTAGTGGTTAGGGTGTAAAGGTGGGACTTTGGACGATAACATTCAAGCTTTAATCCGTAGGCTCCGCATCAAAAAATACCCACCTGTACGGATATTCATGCTCCCCCGGTGTAGCGTACTTCGTTTAAAACTTAACCTATGAAAACAATGCGCGCATACCTGATTTTTGCTGCAGTTCTGATTTCCTTTTTAAGCTTCAGCATAACTGCACAGGCTCAAAAATTCCCGGTAATGATTGCCGACAGTGTCAACAAATGGAGCGAGCCTACCACGGCTCGGATCATGGATGAACACAACCAGATAGCTCAGGTAGATGTTTTTGTAAAGGTTAAAAAGTTCAAAGGCACAACGGCAGAATGTGTAGTGTTCTTCCGAAACAAAGGCGAAAAAACAATCTCGTGCTGGGCCGGATTACAGATTGGTGCAAAACCTGCAGACCAGAGCATCTACACAGTGAATGCTGCAAACCTTACCTTAAAACCCGGTGAAGAAGTTTCGTATAACCTCGAATTACGCGAGTGCTTTCCCAAAGGCCGCAAAGGACTTGATGCAGTAGGTAAGTGTGCAGCCTGTGCGCCCAACATTTGCTTTGCTAACGTGAGGATTAAGTAAGTTATTGTTTCAAAATCCTAACTACAATAACGCGATCGTTCAGGTGAAGCTGAATGGAGTAAACACCTGAAGCCATGCTGCCGAAATCAACTTCTGCTTCACGGGCGTCAACCGGTTGTGTAAGTACAGTCTGCCCGAGATTATTTATTGCAACAAGGTGATGAATCTTTTTAGACAATGAGATCCGGAAGCGATCTTTTACAGGATTTGGGTAAGCCTGCAACTCATAATCATCCGATTCCAGGCCTGTAATCAGTAAAACGGTAACGCTTAATACATCATCGCTTTCACAACCGTCAACGGTTTGTGTTGCATGATAGGTTGCGCCTGGCATCAGAAGGTCTACCAGCAACAATTTATTAACTCCGGCCACAGCATTTGAAATTGAAGTGTACCAGCTGATTCCTGTACCGGCCGCTTGCAGGTCTGCAACAGTAGCCTGTGCACTAATGGATTGCTCCATGTCACCCGTGGGCGCGGCAACATCGGTGATAACAGCGGTTACATCTCGTCTTGCCGATTCACAGCCGTTCAAGGTTTGCGAAACGAAATAATGTGTGTTATTAATCAACGAAACTGTAGGTGCCAAAGGTGACCCGCCAGTTGCTGCGCTGTACCAGTTAAGTGCGGTCCCCGTTGCCTGCAGCGATGCTACGGTCGCAGTTAAACAGAACGTTTGGGTTGCGCTAGCCGCTGGCATCGCAGTTGTATTAATCGTGGTAGTTACGTTCAGGCGCGATACGGATTCGCAGCCGCTTAGCGTTTGCGTGGCATAATAATGATTCCCGTTGGCTAGTATGGTTTCGGGTGCAAGCGCAGATCCACCGGATGAAGAACTGTACCATTTTACGGTGGTTCCGGTAGCCGTAAGATTGGCAACGGTAGCACCTGAGCAAAATGTTTGAGCTGTGCTTCCGGAAGGAGCTGCTGTTGTAGTTAACGAAACAGTTACATCAAATCGTGAAGGCGATTCACAACCATTTATGGTTTGCGATCCATAATAATGCGTATTGTTAGCCAAGCTAGTAGTTGTAGCAAGGGCCGACCCACCTGAGGAAGAAGCATACCATTTAATTTCGCTACCCGTTGCTGTTAAAGAAGCAACGGTTGAGCCCTGGCAAAGCGTTTGGACAGCACTACCACTGGGTGCCGCTGTTGTATTTACAGTAACGGTTACATCAAAGCGTGACGGTGACTCGCAGCCGTTAACAGTTTGAGAAGCATAGTAATGATTACCGTCCACTAAAAGATCGTTTCCGTCCAGAGGCGATCCGCCTGTGGGCGAGCTGTACCACAGAATTAAATCTCCAGTAGCCGTGAGATTTACCACACGCCTTCCCGAACAAAATGTTTGTGCAGACGAACCCGTAGGCGAAGCAGGTTGCGTTAAGGTTACGGTAACATCCAGTCGGGGAGATTCACAGATACCAATTTTCTGAGCTGCATAATAATGTGCACCATTCACAAGCGTTGTTGAAGCTGCCAGCACGGTACCACCGGAAGAAACGTTATACCAAACAATACCTGTACCGGCCGCACTAAGATCAGCAACGGTGGCAGTGAAGCAAAGTGTTTGTGCCGAAGCGCCTGTTGGGGGCGTACTTGTTCCCAACAATACAATCACTTCTTTTCGGTCGCCCGATTCGCAGCCGTTTACGGTTTGGGTTGCATAGTAGTGCGCTCCGTTAACAACCTGCGTTGATGATGGAATTACAGAACCTCCAAATGCACGAGGCATATCATACCATTTTAAGGAAGTTCCAATAACAGGCAAGTCAGCAAGGGTTGCTGATGAGCAAAGATTTATCAAACCGGCAGCGTTGATGAGCTGTGGCGTATGCTGATCAATGTTGAAATTATAAAGCCCAAGCTGATAGTTTGAATTCGATCCCCATGCCCATAACGTACCATCGTTTTTACGGGTAATGTGATAACGCGAACCAGCATCGGAAGTCTTCCAGTCTGAATCCGATCCAACCTGTTCGGGAGTATTGTTATGAATATCTGAAAATGCTCCATTGCCGCGCTCTCCAAAATCATTCGATCCCCAGCTCCAGAGAGTTCCATTCGTTTTCAGTCCAAGCGTATGCTGACCGCCAGAAGAAACAGCAAGCCAGTCAGTATGAGATCCAAACTGTTGAGGAGATGTGGTATTAACTGACCCGTAATGCAAATAGCCCCAACCCCAAAGTGTTCCATTATTTTTAATCGCAAATGAGGTAACATCGTTAGCGAAAATATATTTCCAATCCGAAGCCGTGCCGATTTTCAAAGGTGTGAGTCGTTGTGTCAGAGTTCCATCGGCTAGTTGCCCATTGGCATTATAGCCCCATGCCCAGATTGTTCCGTCAGCTTTACGAGCTAGTGAGTGAACTGATCCTGCGGCAATCAGCGTCCAGTTTGCATCAGTGCCTATTCGCACCGGCAAGGTACGGGCTGTTGTTGTGCCATCACCAAGCTGGCCATATTCATTTTTGCCTACAGCCCACAATGTGCCGTTGGTTTTTAGTATCAGCGCATGCATCCCTCCGGTTGAAATTGCACTCCAATCAGCGGCTGTGCCCACTTGTTGCAGTGTTCCACCAAAATCCAGGCGCCACAATGTACCATCAGCTTTTAAGGCAAGGCTAAATTCACCACCTGCTGCAACCTCCTTCCATCCCAATGTTGAACTTATCAGTGTGGGCTGGTATGGAGGTTCTGTTGTTACAATGCCTAATTGGCCGTTCGTATTTTTACCCCAGCCCCAAAGCGAACCGTCAGGCTTAATGGCCATAACAAAATTATCGCTGCTGATGGAATAGGTTAACCATTCTTCTGATCCCGCCACAACCGGTAAAGACGGGGTCGGTTTCACGGTTACCAAAACGTCCAGACGGCCAGTTGACTCACATGTGTTAACAGTTTGCGTAGCATAGTAATGCGTATTGTTTTCAAGAAAATCCGTGGTTAGCAGGGGCTCGCCTCCGGTGGGTGATGCGTACCATTGGATGTTGCTACCCGTTGCTGGCAGTTGATAAATAGTGCCCCCACAAGTTTCCAGGGTTGGTGAGCCGGTGGGCGTTGGGGTTGGAGTTGTGTTAAGATCTACAACCACTTCAAATCGGTTGATTGATTCACATCCAAATGCCGATTGAGATGCATAGTACGGAGTGTTGTGAATCAGCGCTGCATTGGAAGCTAGTGGTGACCCTCCCGATGGCGTTGCATACCATTTAATATCCCCTCCGTAATCAACTGCAACGATCAGGTCTCCAGGTGTAGCGGCATCGCAAAATGTTTGAATCGGCTCACCGTAAGGTATTGGAATATCTTCCACAGTTACCCAAACCTCGAGGCGGTCACAGGATTCCTGCGTTCCCTCGGTTGCTGTTGCATAATAAATGCCGCCATTTACAAGCGCTGTGGAAGGGTCTAACGGAGTTGTATCGAATAGGGTAGCATACCACTTAATATTTGATCCACTGACAGTAAGATCGGCCACAGTTGAATTCAGGCAATGATGTTGGAATTCATCACCCAACGGCTTAGGCGTAAGGTTTACCAATACAAAGGCTTCCAGTCGTGCAGTTGTTTCACACGAGCCAATGGTTTGGGATGCATAATAGTGAGTTCCATGCACGAGCAACGTTGATGATGAAAGCGGTGATCCGCCTGCAGCAGTTGTATACCATTTTATATTGGTACCGCTTTCAATGTACAGCGAAGCCACCGTGGCCGGAAAGCAAAACTCATAATATGTGCCACCCGTAGGCGGGGTGTTGGGAGTAACAGTTGCTTTGACAGCAAGCCTTGTGCACGACTCAAGGGATGAAACAGTTTGCGATGCATAATAATACTGCTGATCCACGACCACCGTTCCAACAGCAAGCGGACTTCCACCTGTTGGTGCGCTGTACCATTTAATATTCGTGCCTGTGGCTGACAGGTTTGAGATCGTTGAATTAAAACATACGGTCTGTGATGCAGTTCCGGTTGGAGTTGCTGTGTTATTCAAGGCTACTGTCACCTCAAACCGTGCTGCCGACTCGCAACCATTTACCGTTTGTGAAGCAAAATAATGCGTGTTGTTAACGAGTACTGTGCCGGGTGTAAGCGGTGAACCGCCTGAGGCTGCTGCATACCATTTAATATTTGTTCCTTCAACCTCTACAGCTGATAGCGCAGTTCCGGGGCAAAAATTTTGCGCATCGAATCCGGTTGGTGCGGACGGCACAGCACTAACCGATGCCATAACGTGGAATCGCACCAGTGATTCACATCCGGCAATGGTTTGTGAGGCATAATAATGACCGTTATTTACTAATACAGTATTCGTAGCAAGGGCCGAACCGCCAGTAGCCTGTGCGTACCACTGAACATTCGTGCCGCTGGTAACGTGCAGATCGGCAATTGTAGCGCTGCCACAAAATGATTGCATCGCTTCACCGGTTGGTGTTCCGCCTCCGATGTTCTGAGGCTGTGTTACATCAACCCAACTGCCATTGCCAAGCTTGTCATATTCACCCTGGCCCCAACCCCAAAGTGAGCCGTCAGTCTTAAAGGCAAAGGTGTGATAATCTCCGGCTGAAAGAGATTCCCAGTTAGTATCAGAACCTACCTGAACGGGTACGTTCGATTTATCATCAAACGTTCCAATTTTAAATCCCCAGGTCCACAGCGTACCATCACTTTTAATACCGGTTACGTGATTGTATCCGACCGCAATAGCCTTCCAGGTAACTGTTGGATCTACATTCATCAGATCGTATGATTCCAGAAACGATCCGTTACCGAGCTGGCCATAGTCGTTGTATCCACAGTTCCATCTTTTTCCATCTGTGGTAATCCCCATGGTAAAATTATATCCTGTGGAAATGCTTTGCCAGGTTACGGCCGGTCCGAGTCTAACAGGAACTGAGCTGCTGCCGATACTTTCATTTCCTAATTGGAAAAAACTATTGGAGCCCCAGCCCCACAGAGAACCATCCGTTTTGATAGCGAACGTATGCATAACGCTCGCTGAAACCATTTTCCAATTTGTATCGGTACCAACTTGCGTGGGTACAAACGGATTTCCGCCTGAGGTACCAAGTTGCCCGAATAAATTTCCACCCCAGCCCCACAAGGTTCCATCGGTTCTAATAGCCATGGAATACGAAGACCCGGCCGAGATTGTCTTCCAATTAGTGGCCGTGCCGATTTTCTTTGGACTTATAACATTGTTTTCTACTCCAAACAACCCGTCTCCTATTTGTCCAAACTGGTTGCTGCCCCACGCCCAAAGAGTTCCGTCATTTTTTACAGCCATTGAATTATTGCCGCCAGCAGAAACTTCTTTCCAGTCGTTATCGGTACCAATTTGTACGGGTGTCTGCACACTTTCGGAAACAGTGCCAACGCCAAGCTGGCCCACAAAGTTACCGCCCCACCCCCACAACGTCCCATCAGGTTTAATGGCAAGTGTATGATCAAGACCAGCTGCTACCTGTTGCCAGCATTGTGCACTCACAGAAAGTACAGCAACAATCAGATAAAAGGAGAGTAAAAATCTTTTCATTCAGCCAGGATGTAGATTCCGAGGAATTTTCAAAGGTTTATGGACGAACCAATACGAAAGATACGACTTTTGAAAAAAAAGAAAATCACTGAACATTGAATAAAAAAAGCGTTGCCCTTTCGAACAACGCCTCTCAAACGTTCAACCTATTACACTTTATCCCCGAACATCTCTTCTGTCATGCTTCTCTTTTCGAAAATGCTTGTGATGGTGAGTCTTGCGGGCACCGTTTCGTTTCGCAAAACGATGCTTGTCTTTTTTCAGGGCGCGACACTCATCCCATTTTTTGTTTTTGGGCAGGCGTAAACACCTTACGCATTTCGCGCTCGCGTTCCAGTCGAAGTGATCGCATTGTTTCGCGGCCCTCAAAACGCGTACGGTCAAATTTTGACTTTTCTTCACCGCGTTTTCTGGAATATTTAAAGTCAATATCCTTCACAGAGGCATACTGCTTTTCACTCAATGCAAGCTCACGCTTCATGCGTTCATATCCGCTATTGTCGGATTTGCGCGAAGCGCGGGTTGATTGCTGTGCAAAGATGGTCGTGCTGATCATCATCCCAACCATCACTAACAAACGTGTTTTCATAACTTTTACTTTTTTTGAACATTAGATTCAAGAAGTGGTCCAACGTTTAGTAACCGAATGTTAATTATGGTTAAATACTATTTTTTGAAATCAAAAGCCCATAAAATAAGATAGCGGACGTAGTGCCCGCTATCCAAAAGAACTCCAATCTCCCTTAATTATTTTGATTCAACTGTTTGTCAGCCCATTGACTGTCACGCGTATTTTTCTGAACCGCAATCGCACCGAAGATGCTCAGCGTAAACGACATCGCATAAAAGCCTTTTTCACTGCGAAGCAACGTTGCATTCCACAATCCCACCACCAGCAGCACAATGGTTAACACTACGGAGAACCATGCCAGGCTATAGTACATGTTCGTAACCGGGATACCTTCAAGTTGATCGCGCACAGCTTTCTGAAGCGAGATTGCTGCAAACAAGCCAAACATGAGCACCGTAAAGTAATATCCCTTTTCATTCAGTTCCATTTCCGCATTCCACAATCCAATGATGAATGCCAGCATTCCTGAAAGAATGGCAATCCACGAGGCCGCAATAAATGCATTTGAAGGCCTTTGATACACATTGTTGTTTTCCATTTTGAATTTTGGTTTACAAACAATTGTAACGGGGCCACGTTGCTATGGTTTTTGATATATGTCAAAAAGCAACAGCAGCACTTAATCGAATGACCTGAAAGGATGTTTGGCTAAAAGAAGTTATTCCTGCTTTGTGGTTGATCTGGCCAAGGACATTAATAAAGTTATGGCAAGTCCGATCAAAAAAGTAAGCCGCACGAGACTCAACGTTTCCCATTGGCCCGCACGTTTTGTTAGTTCAGCATCAACTGTTTCAGAAAACGATATAGTTGTAATGCTGATAAGTTCCGGTACAAAATAAAGAGCCGTAATTACCAAGACTAAGAAGTAGCCGCCAAATGCTATCAGAATAAGTTTCCTGCGTTGCGTTTTCCAATTAGCGACAAGCGCAGCAATAAAAAATACGAGCGTTATCGGATGTATAATCTGCCAGAAGGGCGCAGGATTTAATCCATAGGGACCCTGAAACATAGCAAGGGATGAAGGAGGTGCAACAGACCAACGCGGAACAACAGCGATATGTTCATACACTGCTCCGCCAATTACGATGATGAAGCTGAGACACGCAAGGCTCAACAAAAGGTTACGGACATGCATAAAATTATTTTTTTTTGGGGTTGTGGGGCATAGATTGAAGTATACGGGTGAGCCGAGTTGAGGTTACACTACAACTGCTCAGACTTTATTTCGAATCCTGCTAAGTGTCTCTTGTGTCATTCCCAGATAAGAAGCGATAAAGCCCAGTGGAACACGTTGTATAATATGCGGAGCATTCGCTAACAAATTTTCATACCGCTCACGAGCTTCTTTAAAATGATTGCTCACAAATCGCTCCTCCAGCATCACATAGTATCGCTCGTTCATGATTCGGCCAAGTCGGCTGATGTCGGCATGCTTGCTATAAAGTTCCTGCAGGTCTGCATACGTTATAGACCAAAGCTTGCAGTCTTCGAGCAGCTGGATATTCTCCATGCCCGGCTTTTGTGTCACAAAGCTTAATAAGGATGTGACGAAGTTATTTTCAAACGCAAACCAGTAGGTAATCTCACGGCTGTCAACGTTGTAATATCCGCGCAGGCAACCTTTTTCCAAAAAGTACACATGCTGACAAATCTTTCCTCCGGTTATTAAGAACGAACCTTTCTCCAACTCCAGCGGCTTGAGCACTGCACCCAGACTTTCCAACGCCTCATTGCCAAGGTGACAATACTGGCGAATATGAGAAAACAGATTTTGCATTAAGAAACAGAGAATTAAATCCCGGCCTCTTTATCAAGATATTCCTGCACAATGCCGATGGCATTTGTAACCACATCGCTTAAGGCAGTTATAAAAGTCCCGGGCTCAGCGATGGAGATGGCGTGCTTAATTGCTTCAATTTCTATAGGTATGAGTTCGTGGGTAACTTTTTTATTCACCGAGCGCATTCCCTCCAGGATCAAACGATTAATATCTTCATCCAGTCTTCCGCGCAAATGTTTTTCCTGACGGATAATGATGTGATCAAACATTCGTGCAGCAATCATACCGCATTCGCGGATGTCCTGATCTCTTCTATCACCTACGCCTGCAACAATGCCAATTTTTTTAGTCGCGGTTACTGTACTCAAAAATTCCTCAATCGCAGCATACCCGGCAGCGTTGTGCGCGAAGTCAATCATTACGGTAAAGTTCTTGAAGTTGAAAATGTTCATCCGGCCGGGAGTTAAAGCCGCGGATGGAATAAATGTTTCAAGTGATAACCGGATAGCCTCGGTTTTAAATCCGTACAGGTAAGCCGCTAACGAGGCAGCGAGTACGTTACCGATCATAAATTTTGCTTTTCCGCCAAACGTTAACGGAATGGTGGTAACTTTTTCAATGCGAATTTTCCAATCTCCTTTTTTAATAGTGATGAAGCCATTCTCGTACACGGCCGCAATCCCTTTATTTTTACAGTGCTCAACAATTATCGGGTGATTCTCATTCATACTGAAGTACGCAATGTTGCAATCCAGGTCTTTCGCGATGGACACACTGGTGGCATCTTCTGCATTCAACACTGCCCAGCCTTCTTCTTTTACGCTTTTAACCACCACTGATTTTACGCGCGCCAAATCTTCCAGGGTATCAATATCACTTAAACCCAGGTGGTCTTCTGTAATGTTTGTGATGATCCCAATGTCGCAGCGGCTGAAGCCCAATCCTGCACGTAAAATCCCACCGCGTGCGGTTTCGAGTACGGCAAACTCAACCGTTGGATCTTTTAAGATAAATTCTGCGCTTAGCGGGCCCGTGGTATCACCCTTCTCCAGTAAATGATTCTGAACGTAAATTCCATCGGATGTTGTAAAGCCTACGCGATAGCCGCTGTTCTTTACTATGTGTGCCAGTAAACGTGTGGTTGTTGTTTTGCCGTTTGTTCCCGTAACAGCAATGATCGGAATCCGTGAAGGTTTGCCGGGCGGATACAGCATATCAATAACGGGCGCAGCAACATTCCTTGGAAGACCTTCCGATGGAGCTAAATGCATGCGAAACCCGGGGGCTGCGTTTACTTCCAGCACTACTCCTCCGCTTTCTTTCAGTGGCTGCGTAAGATTATCAGCCATGATGTCAATTCCGCAGATGTCAAGCCCAATCACACGGGAGATCCGTTCTGCCAGAAAAACATTTTCCGGATGAAGTAAATCCGTTACATCGATTGATGTTCCGCCTGTGCTGAGATTGGCAGTAGATTTTAAATACACGATCTCATTCTTTTTAGGAACCGTATCAACTGTATAATTTTTAAGCGCAAGCAGATCGAGCGTATCGCGATCGACAGAAATTTCAGTCAATACATTTTCATGACCATAGCCCCTGCGCGGATCCTTGTTTTCAATTTCAATTAGTTGCTGTATGGTATGCTTGCCATCGCCTTTAACGTTAGCCGGAACACGTTGCGCGGCCGCAACAACCTCGTTATTAATTACCAGTACCCGGAAATCATAGCCGGTTATAAATCGCTCAACAATAACTCTTCGTGAATATTTTTTTGCATGATGGAGTCCTTCTACTGCTTTATCCCAGGTAAGAACATTTATCGAAGCACCTTTCCCATGATTGCCATCCAATGGCTTGATCACAATCGGGTATCCAATGGTATCGATCGTACTTTTCAAATCCTCCTCGTCAACACAAATATCTCCTTTCGCTACCGGGATGGATGCCATTCCCAGTAACCTTTTCGTTTCCTCTTTATTACAGGCAATTTCAACCGCAATGTTACTCGTGTTTTGCGTGATGGTGGCCTGAAAACGAGTTTGATTAACACCGTAACCCAACTGAACAAGTGAGTTTGATCCTAACCTGATCCAGGGAATTTCACGGGCAACCGCTTCATCCACCAGGGAGCCGGTACTTGGCCCGAGCCGCACCTCTTCGCGGATCTCCTTCATCTTTTGAATGTCAGCACTCAAATCATACTCAGTTTCGTTCACTAACGCATCGGCAATTCTAACGGCAGCCTCCGCGGCATACAGGCCTACATTTTCTTCTACATAACTGAACACTACATTATATATTCCACTTGTCTTTGTTTCGCGCGTGCGGCCAAACCCGGTTTCCATTCCTGCAAGTGTTTGAATCTCCAGTGCGATGTGCTCAATTACATGACCCATCCAGGTTCCCTTCTCGATGCGGTAGAAAAATCCTCCCGGTTTCCCTTCCGAGCAGCGGTGCTCATACATGGTCGGAAACATGGCTTCAAGCCGTTCCTTGAATCCCTTAATTTTATTGGTTGGTCGCTCTTCAAGTCCCTCAATATCCAGGCGCATTTGAATAAGTTTTTTACGATTGACGCTCCAGATGTTTGGACCGCGCAGCGCCTGTACCTTCAATATTTTCATAGGTCGATGAGGATGGTAGTAAGTTGAGGTAATAAGGTAAGGAAAGTTGTTTATATTTCGGCATCGATTTACGTTACGCATTGTATAAACACACTACTTTATGGCACCCAAGGGTAAGCTAATTGTAATCGGGGGGGCAGTAGATAAAGGAAGTTTTACTGAAAAAAATTACGAAAAAGAGCTTCTAAAGAATTTCAACTTTTTCGAACGGGGGATTTTAAAAAGGGTTCTTACGGAATCAGTTCACAAAACTGATTCCCGGATTGAAGTGATCACCACGGCTTCCCAGGTTCCGGAAGAGGTAGGCAATGAATACCTGAAAGCATTTTCCCATTTAGGCGCAAACAATGTTGGCGTGCTGGGCGTTAAGACCCGCGAGGAAGCCAATGCGCCTGAAACTATTTCCAGAATTGAACAGGCTGATATTATTATGTTCACCGGTGGTGATCAGCTACGGCTCACGTCTGTGTTGGGCGGTACCGCTTTTCACCGGGTACTCTTGTCGCGATACACGTATGATGAAGTTGTGATCACCGGTACCTCTGCCGGAGCTGCTGCATGTTCGAACAACATGATCTATCAGGGATCAGCACATGAAGCGTTGCTCAAGGGTGAAGTGAAGATCACCAGCGGATTGGGCTTAATTAATAACGTAATTTTTGATACCCATTTTGTTCATCGCGGTCGCATTGGCCGATTGTTCCAGGCGGTTGTCAGTAATCCCATTGCACTGGGTGTTGGGTTAGGTGAAGATACCGGCCTACTCATCACCGATGGAAATAAAATGGAAGCCATTGGTTCGGGATTGGTAATTATTGTCGATGGCCGCTACATCAACGACACCAACATTACCGACATCGAATTAGGTGAACCAATCTCTATTGAACACCTGGTCGTGCATGTAATGGCGATGGGCAGCTTGTATGATCTGGAGAGTCATAAGCTGAAAGTTCATAAAGTTGTTAAAGAGCCACTCAAAAACGCAATTCCGGATTAATGCCAACGTCAAAAATCATACTTCATGGCGGCTTCTTCAGCGAACTTGGCACTACGGATGCAATAAAAAAAGCCAAGCAACAGGCGCTTGCTGAGATTGCAAAAAAATCATTTGACTTTCTAAAGAATCACACTGCGCTCCAAACTGTCGTGTATGCTGTGGAGCAACTGGAAGACAATGATCTTTTCAATGCAGGCACTGGCTCCCAGATTCAACGCGATGGAAAAATCCGGATGAGTGCCTCCATGATGGATGGCGTTACCCAACGTTTTTCCGGAGTGATCAACATTGAAGACGTCAAAAATCCAATCCGTGTTGCGGAACGTTTAATGACTGTGGATGATCGCGTGCTGGGTGGTGAGGGCGCAACTCAATTTGCGCGCGAGAATGGCTTCGAATACTTCAGCACCGAAACGGAAGTGCGCAGAAAAGAGTATGATTCGAAATTAAAAGCCTCACGCTCCGGAACCGTGGGTTGTGTTGTGCTCGATCTTTTTGGAAACCTCGCAGCCGCAACGTCAACCGGAGGAAAGGGTTTTGAAATACCCGGACGCATTTCAGATTCAGCGACGGTAGCCGGGAATTTTGCCAATGCGCACTGCGGTGTATCGTGTACAGGCGTAGGTGAAGATATTGTTAGCGGAGCCATTGCAGCAAAAATTGTCACGCGGGTTACGGATGGAATGTCGTTGCAGCTGGCGTGTGAGAAAACATTTGCCGAGCTCAAGCCTTACGATGGCTTTGCAGGCGCAATCGCGATCGATACAAACGGAAACATGTATCATCTCGATTCTCATCCAACAATGGTGTTTGCATCGTATGATGGAGAATCTCTGAAGGTGTTTGAGTAGTTACTTAGCTTACAACCTCCACGCTATCCTTCTCACCAATCTGCTGACGCCACATCGCGTAGTACAAACCTTTCTCTGCAAGCAAAGCTTCATGTCTGCCTGACTCAATAATATTACCTCGTTCCAGCACAAAAATTTTGTCCGCGTGCATGATGGTTGACAACCGGTGTGCAATTAAAATGGTAATGTGGTCTTTGATAACCGATACCTCGCGGATCGTTTCAGTAATCTCTTCTTCTGTAATGGAATCGAGCGAAGACGTAGCTTCATCAAACACCAAAATATCCGGCTGACGCAAAAGCGCACGCGCGATCGAAAGCCGCTGCTTCTCTCCGCCTGAAACTTTTACTCCGCCTTCACCGATCACAGTATCAAGTCCTTTATCTGCTCGCTCTAAAAGAGATTGACATGCAGCTTTTTTTAACACAATCAAGCATTCTTCATCGGTTGCATCCGGACGAACGAATAATAAATTCTCACGGATTGTACCCGAGAACAGTTGCGTATCCTGTGTTACAAACCCGATTTTGTTTCGTAAATCGTCCAAATCGATTTCCGTGCTCGGCACATTATTATAGAGTACCTGTCCTCCTTTTGGAGGATATAATCCAACCAACAGTTTAACCAGCGTTGTTTTACCTGAACCGGATGGACCAACAAATGCAATCGTCTGGCCGTTGTTGGTGGCAAAAGAAATGTTATTCAACGCATTGGTGCTGGCCGACTGATGCTTGAAGCTGACGTTGTCAAAACTCAGGTTCGTAATCCGGCTGACCTGCACCGGGTTCTTTGGCTTCGCTTCTTTCGGCAAGCTTAAGATCCGGTTAAAATTTGCCAGCGAAACTTCGGCTTCGCGGTACGCGATGATCACGTTACCAAGTTCCTGTAAGGGTCCAAACAGGAAGAAAGAATAAAAAAGAAATGTGAAATATTTACCGGCAGAAATATCATTGTCGAAAATCAGCAGCAATAAAATAACGACCATTACACTTCGAACGAAGTTTACGGTAGTGCCTTGCAGAAAACTCATTCCGCGTACGTATTTAACTTTTTTAAGCTCTAGCCCGAGAATTTTATAGGTAGTGTTGTTCAACCGATTAATTTCCTGGTTGGCAAGTCCCAGACTTTTCACCAACTCTATGTTCCGCAACGATTCCGTTGTTGAACCTGCCAATGCCGTTGTTTCCTTAACAATGCTTTTTTGAACAACCTTAATCTTCCGGCTGAGCAGCCAGCTCGTTAAGGCAATAATTGGAACTGCTGCAAAGTATACGAGCGTAACTTTATAGCTTACCGATAATGAATAGATGGTAACGAACACAAGCCCTACCAGGCTGGCAAATAATACACTGATAAAAGACGTAATAAATTTTTCAGAATCGGTTCGTACTTTCTGAAGAATACCAAGTGTTTCACCGCTGCGCTGATCTTCAAACGTCTGGTATGGAAGTTCGAGCGAATGCTTCAACCCATCGGCATACATTTTAGCGCCCAGTTTTTGCACCACTATACTTGTAAAATAATCTTGTAAATTTTTTGCGATCCGCGATACCATAGCAGCACCAATGGCCAGGCCAACGAGGTACAGAATGCCCTTAATGAAATCGGCCCTTGAAAGCGATTCTTTTCTTTCAATGAAGTTGTCCACAATTTTTCCCGTAATGTGTGGATCCAGAAGGGAGAAAACCTGGCTTATCGCTGCCAGGAATAATGCGAGGGCAATAAGGCCTTTGTAGTTCTTTAAATAGGTGACAAGGATTTTCATGGCGCGGGGATGGTCAACAGAATCAAAGCAACAAGTTGCCAAAAAAGTTCCGGTACCCCATATTTCAATCGTTACCGGTTGTGAAATAAATTTCCCGAACGATTTTCAGCTGCGACACGTTTACACCCCGCGACAGGACGGGTTTGTAATTGCGCCCCGTTTATCTCATTTTTGCACCTATAACGGTAATTACTTCACTGTTAAGCTTGAAACACCTTCTTAAATATTCTGCAACGCTGTTGGTTCTACTCCTGTTAGGGTATACCCAGGTATTTGCGCATATCCACCGGGAAGATTTTTCATCCTTACTCCATTCAAATAAGTCGCACCATCTCCAGGCTCCGATTGAAAAAACAGCCGCGATTGCCAGCGATTATTTTGAGGAAGACTACAAGCGGAATCTTTTAAAAACGTATTCTAAAGACAATACGTATTCTAACCTTTTCTATGCGCACGTATCCGCAGCCAATTTCTTTGAGCGTTTAGAAACCATTACATCTTTCGGTGAGCGTGCCTCTCGTCTCTCCATTTTCAGGGCTTCCCTGTTCCGCGTACTCAGGTTATGAAATTAATCTGAGTAGGCAATTCCATTTGTCTATTCTCCTCCTATTCTTCTGTTCGTAGTGACTGTATAAGGTCTTACCTGCGGGCAGCAATTGGTGTTACACACCTACATAAAACAATACAAGTAAAAATATTTCAAAATTATGACGAGTAAAATTCTCATGTTCACAAGCCTCTGTGCGCTATTGTTCTGCGCAAGCTGCGGTCACAAAGAAAAAGAACATGAAGCCGAAACCAAATTTTTAGTTACCAGTCCCCTGAGAATGGATACCTCCAGCACAAAGGAGTATGTATGTCAAATCCGTTCCATAAATCATATAGAAGTACGGGCGCTGGAAAAAGGTTATCTGCAAAACATCTACGTAGACGAAGGCCAACTAGTAAAGAAAGGGCAATTGATGTTCCAGGTAATGCCCATGTTGTATCAAGCCGAACTACAAAAGGCACAAGCCGAAGCCGACTTCGTTGAAATTGAATATCTGAATACAAAGGCGCTCGCGGATAGCAACGTGGTGTCTAAAAATGAATTGGCGTTAGCGAAAGCAAAATTTGATAAAGCTAAAGCCGAGGTAGCATTAGCGCAGGTTCATCTTGGCTTTACCCAGATCCGGGCACCCTTTGATGGTATCATGGATCGTTTCCATGTGCGATTGGGAAGTCTCCTGGATGAAGGAGAATTGCTTACCAGTCTATCGGACAATAGTAAAATGTGGGTTTACTTCAACGTGCCTGAGGCTGAATACCTGGAGTACACAACGGTAATAAAAAAAGATAGCCTTGTACATGTAAACCTGTTAATGGCTAACGGCAAGGTGTTTAAACACCAAGGTATAATTGAAACGATTGAAGCAGATTTCAATAATGAAACCGGGAACATTGCTTTCCGGGCGACATTTCCCAATCCTAAAGGTCTGTTACGGCATGGAGAAACAGGTAGTGTACTCATGAACGTGCCCCTTAAAAATGTATTGTTAATTCCTCAGAAATCTACATTTGAAGTTTTGGATAAAAGGTATGTCTTCGTTATCGACAAAGACAATATTGTTCGCTCGCGGCATATCACCATCGCTGCAGAACTCCCGCATATTTATGCCGTACAAGGTGGGCTTGAAGAAACTGATATAATACTTCTTGAAGGATTGCGCCTGGTGCGAGAAGGTGACAAAATACACGCTGAATTTGTAAAACCTGATTCGGTTTTATCACACCTGGATTTATATGCGGAGTAAGTAGTTACCTAAAAATCAAAATAAATGTTTAGTAAAATATTACATAGACCTGTCTTTGCGATTGTACTTTCGCTGGTCTTTCTTTTTGTTGGAGCATTGGCGATTAAGCAGTTGCCGACTTCACAATTTCCTGAAATTGCTCCCACTACGGTGAGTATTTTTATTGCCTATCCGGGATCCAGTGCGGATGTATTGATTCAATCAACACTCATCACGTTGGAAAATTCCATCAACGGTGTCGAGGGTATGCGATACATGACATCCGATGCTACGAGTGCGGGAGAGGCTACACTGAACGTAATCTTTGAGCCCGGTACCGATGCCAACGAGGCTACCATACGCGTCAAGACAAGGGTGGATCAAGTAATGCCCCTGTTGCCAGACCTAGTGCAACGGGAAGGCGTAATCATTACGCCTATACAGCCCAGTATGTTGATGTATGTGAATTTGTACAGTACGGATGAACACTTGGATGAGAAGTTCCTATACAATTACGCCAGCGTAAAAATGATTCCTGAAATCAACAGGATTAATGGTGTAGGGAGAACCCGAATACTAGGTAGCCGTACCTATGCGATGCGTGTATGGCTCAACCCTGCTCGTATGCGCGCTTATAACATTTCCATTGAAGAAGTAATGGAGGCAATGGCTGAGCAAAGTATCATTGGCCGGCCGGGTAGACTCGGCCAGAGTTCTGGTATTGCTGCCCAGTCGCTTGAATACGTGCTGACCTATAAGGGTCGGTATAATAAACCTGAGGAGTATGAAAATATTATTATTCGCGCAAATGCGGATGGTGAAAGTATTCACCTCGGAGACCTTGCTACAGTTGAATTGGGAAGTGAATTCTTTGATATCTATTCCAACCTGGACGGCCATCCTTCGGCAGCCATTGTATTAAAACAAAACTATGGAAGCAATGCCAGTGAGGTAATCAAGAAAGTAAAAGTGTTGCTGACGGAAATGAAGGCTGATTTTCCCCCGGGCGTAGATTATAAAATTAGCTATGATGTTTCTCAATTTTTAGATGCCTCCACTGAAAAGGTACTCCACACCCTGGGTGAAGCTTTTATTCTGGTGGCGATTGTGGTGTTCATTTTCTTGGGTGATTGGCGTTCAACACTAATTCCCACACTGGCCGTTCCGGTATCGCTGGTGGGAGCCTTCTTCTTCATGCAGTTTTTTGGGCTATCCATTAACCTGATCACGTTGTTCGCACTTGTACTGGCTATCGGTATCGTAGTGGATAATGCCATTGTTGTAGTGGAAGGCGTGCATGCCAAAATGGAAGAAAAAAATCTTTCTCCGTATAAGGCTACGCAGGAAGTACTTCACGAAATCAGTGGCGCCATCATTGCGATCACACTTGTTATGACTGCAGTATTTGTGCCGTTGGTTTTTATGACCGGACCTGTCGGAGTTTTCTACCGGCAATTCTCCATTACCATGGCAACTTCCATTATTCTTTCAGGTGTTGTAGCACTTACGCTGACACCGGTATTGTGTGCCATGATTTTGAAGAATAACCATGGTAAACCAAAAAAGAAAAATCTGATTAACCGATCACTCGACAGCTTTAACAGGGGATTTGAAAAACTGACCGGAAAATATGTAGGCCTCTTACGATTAATCGTAAACAGAAGACTGGTGACCTTTGTTGTCTTGTTGATTTTCGGTGTTGGGATCTTTGTTGAAAATAAAGTACTGCCCTCTGGCTTCATTCCCGGTGAAGATCAGGGAACAATTTATGCGATCATCCAAACGCCTCCCGGTGCAACCCTTGAACGAACCAATCAGGTATCGCAAAAACTTCAGCAGATATGCGAAGAAGTAGAAGGTATTGAATCAGTTTCTTCTTTAGCAGGGTATGAAATTATGACCGAAGGAAGGGGCTCTAATGCGGGTACCTGTTTGATCAACTTAAAAAACTGGGCTGATCGTGACCAATCCGTAAAAGAAATCATGGAAGAACTGGAAGCAAAATCCAGAAATCTCGGAGCGATCGTGGAGTTTTTTGAGCCGCCTGCTGTTCCTGGCTTTGGATCATCCGGAGGGTTCTCCTTGCGCCTGTTAGATAAAAATAGCGAAACCGACTATCACGAATTTGACAAAGTCAACAAGAAGTTTATTGAAGATATGAGTAAGCGGAAAGAGTTAACTGGATTGTTTACTTTTTTCGCAGCCAATTATCCACAATACGAATTGGAGATTGATAATAAAGCAGCGATGCAAAAAGGTGTTTCCATTGGTAAGGCTATGGAGAATCTAAATATTCTTATCGGCAGTACCTATGAACAGGGCTTTATTCGGTTTGGACGATTTTTCAAAGTGTATGTTCAGTCGGCTCCTGAATTCAGAAGGCTCCCATCCGATGTTTTGAATTTGTTCGTAAAGAATGATCATGGGGAAATGGTTCCTTATTCTTCTTTTATGAAACTTAAAAAGACACAAGGACCAAATGAGGTTACGCGTTTTAATATGTACAACTCAGCCGCGATTCGCGGACTTCCAGCAGATGGGTTCACCACCGCGGATGCCATTCAGGCGATACGTGAAGTTGCAAAAGAGACATTGCCAAAAGGATATGACATCGCATGGGAAGGTCTTTCGTTCGATGAAGCGAATAGCGGTAATGAAGCCATCTATGTTTTCATCATTGTATTGGCATTTGTGTACCTGGTATTGGCCGCACAGTATGAAAGTTTCCTGTTGCCGTTAGCGGTTATTTTGTCGCTGCCGATTGGGATTTTCGGTTCGTTCCTATTGCTGAAGCTCATGGGGCTGGATAACGACATCTATGCACAAATAGGGATCATCATGCTGATAGGTTTGCTTGGAAAAAATGCGGTACTGATAGTAGAATTTGCTGTACAAAAACACCGGCACGGAGCTACTATTTTTGAAGCCGCGATTGAAGGTGCAAGGGTTCGTTTCCGCCCGATCTTAATGACCTCATTTGCTTTTATTGTAGGATTGATTCCTCTGGTCGTTGCCACCGGAGCCGGTGCCATTGGTAATCGTAC
>Ga0075152_10000393_pt1 | contig 32993 bp, 23 predicted proteins | sample JI61114C2DNA_FD_70964 | JGI IMG/M metagenome (GOLD analysis project Ga0075152, IMG submission 70964) | Wastewater effluent complex algal communities from Wisconsin, to seasonally profile nutrient transformation and Carbon sequestration -... | ecosystem: Engineered > WWTP > Effluent > Algae...
CCATCACCCATCATCACAGTGTCTTACCTTCTTTAAATAGTTCTTTTTGAATTCCTAAAATTATATCATCATAGTAAACTACCTGTTCCTTCCTGGCCAAGCTTTGCAAGGCGCAGTATCTTAGCACATTGATTATGGACCCTCCAGCCAATTCATACGACTGAGCTATTTTTCTAAGATTGACTTCCTCATCCAGCTTTAGTGCATGAAACATTATTTTCCATAGCTGCAATCTTTGTTCAAGCTTGGGCATGGGAAAATATATCATCGATTGAAACCTTCGGCTAAAAGCTTCATCCATGTTAGTTTTAAGGTTTGTAGCAAGGATTATAACCCCGGAATATTCTTCCATTCGTTGCAGTAAGTAGGCGATCTCCTGATTGGCATAGCGATCTTTAGAATCAGAGGTACTAGTTCGTTTTCCAAATAGGGCATCAGCCTCATCAAAGAATAATATCCAATTTTTATTTTCTCCTTGATCGAAGATGCGCGCAAGGTTTTTTTCAGTCTCTCCAATATATTTAGAAACTACCTTTGAAAGGTCAATCCTATACACTGTGAGTCCGGTATACCGTCCTATTAGGCTAGCTGTCAGTGTTTTGCCGGTTCCTGGAGGGCCGTAAAATAGTGATCTATAACCAGGTTTTATAAATTTTGCCAAACCAGGATTGTTCATGATCTCCAATTCTAGTTTGATCCAACTTTCTATCTCTGTGACCTGCTGTATTGTTGTTTCTTCAAGAATCAAATCATTCCAGGATAATTTAGTTTCAAGTTTTGATGCCGGAAATTCTGATGAAAAGGCAGGATCATAAACTTTATCTTCTGTTAGTAAGGATAAATATTCTCTGCTTATGACTAATTTTCCACTTAATTGGGGCTCGGCTGAATTATCCTTCTCTAAAGTTATTATTTTATGTTTTTGAAAATAATGATCACCGGCAAAATACTGTATCAGATTAAAGCGATGCATCAGGTCATTCAATGACAATATAAAAATTGTAGTTTCCCCTGTTGGCAGGAAGCCATTGTGGGTGGTCCCTTTCAAACCACCGAATTCGGTAAAAGACCTGGCATAAGTGCTATTTTTTAAAAAAAAGCAATCTAACAACTGTGGACATACATGAGGTGCCATAGCAATCAGTAGAATGATTCTTTCATCTATATTAAAATTATAATATTTAATGAATTCAGCGTAAGTAGATTCGTCATTTGTGAGATCTATCGCATTGATTTCGGATATATGATCAGTTGCTTGAAAGTAACTATTCATCTGAGAATTTATAAATTTTGAAACCCAGTTGAATTCTCTACTCAATGTTACTGCATTAGAATGACCTTGTGAACTCTGTTTTTTATGTATTAATTCAAAACTTTTCATTTCTTGCACACACTTTTAACTAATTGCATCAATAATAGCCTTCCAAGAATACCAGGCAGGTCTGTTATCTATGCTGTTGTTCATGATTCCGCTTGTCTTCTGGGTGAAAAAACCTGTATCCAGCTGGCTTGATAAACTATCAATCTCCATGGCGATCTGGTATGATTCTCTGAAAAATCCCATTTGAATAGTAAGATCAGGTATAGATAGGAATAATCCATGACCCGGATGTGTATGGAACCACCCAACCACAGAGAGAGCAGGATGAGTATCGGCGGCATCCCCCAACTCTTTTACCAAACTATCTGTACAAAATTCCAAAGTGTATAGATTTGGATTAACGCTTTCAATAGCTATAAACTCCTCTAGTGTAATTCTGAAACAAGATGGTTTTTCCTCATTAAATCTGCCAAGTAATATTCCACCAATTTCCGGAATCATATTCGCTTCAAATTGTATTTGCTCCAGGTTTTCTTTTTTCAAATAGGCATCAAGACGATTGCAGCATTCTACACTCATATATATATCACTTAACACACTGTTCTGCCATAATTCAGACATATCAAAATTTAAAAATGCACTTGAATTGATTAAATTATTAAAAAATTCAACAGATACACCTTTGAGATTTTCAGGGGTAGATTTTTTCTTTATATTAATTTTGGGACGCTGATTTTCCTTGTGAACGTCTGGAATTTCATAATTACTTTTCTTTTTCAATATTGTTATACTTGGCTCAGTTACAGAGTGTACTACAGACTTTTTGATTTGAGCAATATTAGACTGAATTTTCTTTTTATTAATTCTTTTGATAATAAAATATATTATGAACAACATGACAATAGAGGCTATAATCAATGTAAGAAAATCAGATATTTTTAATATTTCTACCATCATGATCTTATTCGTATTCGTCAAAAATCGTCTTCTTGTTACTCCTCCTTATATACAACCTTATAACTCCAATAGTCAAAAACAGGACTCCAACCGCAAGAATTGAAAAATAAATAGTTCTATTATTTGAATTTTCAAAAACCAAACCGGAGAGAACTACTGCTTGTCCATTGTCGTTGTTTTTTACAAGTAGATCATACTGTCCTGAAAGGTCACTTAGTGAATCTGTTGAAATTATATATTCATTTTTTGAATTGGTATTAATTTCTTCATATGATCTTTCAATATAGCCGACATCAATATTTTTAAATTCAAGTACATAAGGTGGGATGCCACCTTCTATGATTAATGCTATTAAATCCTTTAATTGCTTCATCGAAGCTCGGATTGTCCTATCTATTTTTATTTTTCTCTCTCGATTATTTGAATCTTTGATGATCAAGTATGCTTCGCTGTTATATATATCAAAATTAGCTACGATCACACCTTTAGCTTTTAGTTGAGTGCTATCTATTGTAATGTCTTGATTGGGATCGAAGACAGTGATGCTTGGCCGGTCATAATTCATTATCTGAATGACCATTCCGGTATCAGTAAGATTGATTAGATAATACAAGTCCGATTTTTTTTCAATCGTATTTGCTATTGTATTTTTTAGGGGGTTGGTTTTATTATTTTTAATAAATTCTGAAAGTTTGTATTTATTTCCCTCTGCTATCAATTTTTTAACTTCATCATATTTTTTATCTTCCTGAAGGATCTTTTTATCTTTTGTTAATTTTGCTGAATACTTGCCATTAGGGAAAGCTTTCAGATAAAGATCTATTTCTGCTAATGAATTTCTTTTCAATGCTTTATTGTATAATATTTCTTCTTGTTTTCGCTCTAATACTCTTAATTTTTCTTTGAATTCGCTGTCCGGAAACTTCTCATTATACTTTCTCAATTCGTCTAAGTCATCTTTGTTTAGTTTGGTCCAAGCTACAAAAGCAGGATTGTTCTTGTTTGAATCATAGATTACTTGTTGGGCTTTTAGGTCATTTTGAAGTTCATTTAGTCTTTTGCTCTTTGGAAATAATTCCTGAAATTTGTTGACTGAATTTCTATAATTAACAATATTGTTTTTATTGGAAATTGCTATTTTATAGTAGAACAGTTCTTTTTGAACCAGGATTTTTTGAGCTTCAACAACAAGAGGAGATCCTGAATTCTGAACTATAAATTTCTGAAGTGTTTTAACTCCCATTTTCTGTAAATCAGTATTATTTTCTGCTTTTGCTGTTTCTGGTATATTGATTTGTGGGTCGAACCTAATCATTCCTGCCATCGCCTCTTTTTTATGTATTCCTCCCGGAAAGTTGGAAACATAATTTCTTAAGCTAAGACTGTCATTTTTATCTGTTTTTGACCATGCTTTTTGGTCAAGAAGATTTAATCTCTGTCTAGCTATTCGCGCTTTTTTTTGATTTGGGTATTTTGTGATTGCATCCCTGATTATTTGTGGGTCATTGGTGGTCAGAGCTTTTTCATAAATCGCATCAGCATATATATTTTTAAGCTCGTCTCTGTATGTTATTGCTAATCTTTTACGTTCGCTATTAGGATATTGTTTAATATATGAATTCAGTAAGATTATCTTTTTTTCATTGCTCCCTGAGAAAGTTTCTATTTGCATCCACGACTTATCTTCCTGAGACATTTGTCCATAGGCTGGTTTCGAATAGCAAATAAATGCCATTAGGAATATTATTATACAGGGAAGCGATTTCAAAGATTATTTCTTTTTGAATTTTATTTTTTTGTCATTCTCCTGGCTATCTTCATCGTTCTCTTCAGAAGATTTCTCAAGGTTTTTGGAGAAGGACATTTTGAATTTTTTATCATGTGCTGTATTTTCTGAATCTTGTACTATTTCGGCAGGTTTTTCTTCTTTCAATTCAGCGGCAACATGTCTGGATAGATCTACATCATCGGAGTATATTTCCTTCCATTTGTTCACGATATTATTAGGCTCAGCGTATTCTTTTATCCATTTGGCCACAAGGCTATCTTCAGGAAATGGTGGTGTGTTTTCTGCATGATAGTTTTTAAATTGAAGGATTTCGGCTATCCTGAATACTAACTGTGTCAGATCATAACCCTTTCCATATTCTTTGGTATTACCACATATTCGACCCTTGAACTTCCCCTCCCATTTGATATTGGGGTGCCATATTTCTGTTTTCATGTAAATTCTTGGTGATTCCATGGGGTATTTTAATGGAAGGTGGAGCTCTACAATATGATGATCTCCATATTTCGGTGATTGGTCATCATTGATGCCTGTGATGCTTTTTAGATAAAAATGAATATAATAGGTGTCAGGAATTTTCAATGGGCCCCTTACGTCAGTTACCTCAATTTTTATCAGGTCTGACTCTATTTCTTGCAATAGCAAATGTTCTTTTGCCAATCTTCTATACAGGAAATTCTTTTCAAATATTGGGTCTTTGAAATTATACGAAACGTTTGACATGTCGTCTTGATTTAATAATTAGTGAATACCGGCCACCAACTTAGGTGTTACATAAATGATTGTTCCATCTTGAATACCTGAATCTAAAAGAGTTTTATCCTCATTTATCTTCACATTATTCATTTTTGAAATCAATTCATAAATATAGGGATTGCCCTCAGGGTCATTTTTTGGAGTCAATCCATTCGAAATTAATTCTGAAATTATTTCTTTGCCAGTAGTGGTGACGTCAAGTTCTACGTCAACTTCTTCTCCTTTTGGTAGGATCCTGATTATAATATTTATTTCATTCGATTTTTTTGCCATGACGGTTTAATTATTTAATAATGTATATTTAGATAGATCTTTGCTTAATTCAATGTGTAAAATATCATCTTTTGTTTCAATATCGACTATGGCTAGAGGTGGGATGCCAATCTGATGAAGGGTATAATTATCTAAATTTGAATCATTTTCAATTGATGCTACACTCTTCGTAATCATAAAATCTTCACTGATTTGTGTCCTGAACTTATTCAAAAATTCATCATTGAGCCCAGCTTTGGTGATCACTACATCGTAACTTTTTTCAGTACTTTTCGAAGTTAATTCTAGCACTAATTCTGTGTCAAGAAGTAATTTGAATGACTGTCGAACTTGATCGCTAACTTCTTTAAAAAAGTCCTTAAGCGTCATATCATTGCTTAATTTGTTGTTTTCAAGTATTGGATCCAAGAGCATATGACTCTCACATTCTTCATTCCTATCTCCCCCTTCTACCCACATAGCGATGTTATTCATTCCTTCGTAATAGAATTTCCTGTGATATTCAATCTGTTTTGTATTGCCATGAATTATTTTAATAGCTTCCTGAACTTGCATAGCGCCGATGATGGAGGAGGAGATAGGTGTTGTGGGGATCTTTCCGAACTTAATATTTCTGCTTGCTACATCCGGGCATCCTAGTCTAAATCTAATATTTTTCCATTCTGTTTCACTGAGATTACATTCATAACAGTTCTTATTCAATTGATTAACTGTCATTGTTCCTGCAAGATTTTCAATTGCCCCATCTATCCATGGTTTGTTAACTTTTGAGCAGAATCTATTTAGATAGAGCCTTGCGATCCGGTTATCAAGACACCCTATAATAACATCACATCTTCTAATCAATCCCAGGCCTAATTGGTATGTAATATCTGCATTTATAGCTATTACTTTGATGTTGGGGTTTATCTCCATCATCCTATCAGCAGCGATTTGAGCTTTACTTTTATTTTTATTTGCGTCGTCAGCCCTGAATAGTATTGATCTGTTGAGATTTGACATTTCAATCGTATCAAAATCGACAATTATGACTTTGCCGACATTCATTAGTGTTAGATTCTTCAGTACCTCATTGCCTAAAGCACCTGCGCCTACGACCAGCACCACACCATTTTTAACTGAATCCGCATCCCACCAGGACATTAACTGAAAGGTTGAATCCCATGCTTCACCTGATTGTATAGAAAGTTTTTTGTTTTTTGCCACGCTTTATATTTTAACCCATTGAGGATGGTGAGGCAGTAATTATAAAACCTCCATGAGCAGTCATGTCGCCAAATCTGGCAGCTGGCCGCCCTCTGATTAAGCTCTTGAAGGAACCTGTAGCTATGGTATTAATTGATAAATTACAATAACACATATCCCCAACGCATGCTGCAGGTAAGCCATTGATAGTAGCCATGAAGGCGCCAGGACCTATGATTGGACCTCCTACATGAGGAACCAATCCTACAAAAGGGACCGGAGTAAAGAGCGGGCAAATAGTCATATCACTGACTCTGGCATTTGGCGGCATATAATTTATTATGATTGTTGTTTGTACAATTTATCTTAGAAATTAGTGTTCTAATCATTTATTATGTTACCCGTCGAAAAGAATAAGCTAAGCATTTGATTCATAAGTTCTAAATTTTTCAGAAGGGCATATCTATATTTAATTTCTCAATTTTGCGATTTAGGTTACTTCGATGTTTTCAAAAGGTAACATTTAACGAGCTAAGGACACAAAAAGATGATATATATTTGACCTCAATTATGGGGACTAATTCCTATGTGATAAAATGACCTTTTTAAAAAAGAAATTTGCAGAGGCGGAAGAATTACTTTTAAAAGTACGTGAAAAACAATTTGTTTTTTTCGTAGCTCCTCACTCCGATGATGCTCGGGAATTCATTGAATATTTTTATTCAGGATTACTTCAGACAAAAAAATGGCACATCAGCGATAACAATAAATGGAAAGTCATTGAATTTGATTTAAAAGATGATGTTTACATTGAGACCATTGAAAAGATCCTAGAAAAAAATAATTTTACTGATATGAGAGTCAGTCTGGATTTTGAATCGACAATGATTCAAAATCTAAGGCAACAAAAGACTTCTCTAAACAAACTGTATAGGTCGTTTCAATATGCTTTTAAATTTAATTATCTTTTTTGTATTTTTTTGGAGGAATTAAATGAAGATATTTTTTACGAAAAGATACGTGACATAAGTTTGATATTCGAGACCGCTGTCAGGCGCAAAGTGGAGCCATTATATTGTATTCTATCTCTTAGTGATGCACAGTTTCAATTACTTCAGAAAAAACCTGAATTGGTTTCCATTGCTTACTTTGATGATTCTGTTTTTCAACTTCCAGTTTTAAATTTTGAGGATATTGGCGCTTCACTCAATGAATATCCGCTGTTTAGAAATAGTAAGGAAGATGTCAAAAATGACTTAATTGAGGATATTGCTCATTCAGGCAATATTTTACTCCAATTAAAGAATGCCATTAGGAAAATAAGTGTGGGAATTATGCCTGTTCGTGAAGTCGTTCACAAACCACTTCAAATAAAAAAGGAAGCGGCACTTAAAATTAACTTAAAAGACAAAGACGAGGATCCTATTCTTGAGAAAAACAACGAGTCAACCATTATACAAAAGAGTATTATTGCCCTTAAACTGGATAAATTATTCGAAGGTATAGGTACAAGATTCCAAAGAGATAACTTCAAAAAAATATTATTATACGCTTTTCATATTTCTGAAGACAAAAGTTTATATCACAATGACTTAAATGGCACGGAATTGACTGCCGCATTGAGGATCAGTGAAAAGGATATATTGAATGCAATTCATCCTTTTATTCAAAATAAATACATTTCCTATGATCCTGATGCCCAAAGTGAAATCAGATATTTAAATCCCGATGCTTTTTATCAATGGCCTTTTTTGGTGGAATTGATTACTCAGAATCAAATTCTAACTCTTTTGTTTGATAAGATTACAGAATTGATTTTAATGTCCTCATTAGAAAATACCAGTGCAAATTTAGCATCAGAAGAATGGTCATTAATTGATTCTGGAGATTTGGATTTTTATTTGGGATTTAATATTAATAATTATCCCGGGCTTACCGAAAATATTAAGTTACTGTTGGAATTGAAACCTCCTATTGTTGAGAATAGTGAGGAAGAAAAAATGCAAATCCCCAAAATTAAGTTTGGTGCTGATAATAAAAAAATATCGTTTAATTTAGAAAATGTTGATAAGAAAAATTTAATTGATTCATTAAAGAATGAAGATATTCCATCCGAAATAAACCAACCTTCAGACTCATTACTAAACGATGAGAATATTAATCATCCGGAAGATAATTTGTACGATGATTCTTCATCAGTTGATGTAATTTTAAAAGATGAACTCCTTATTTCTGAGCAATTGGATGTAATCGAGCATGAAGAAATTACTGATGTAGATCTTGTAGAACTAGAGGATATCTCAGAGGAAATTGACATTCATAATTTGGAAGTAAATAGTGAAACTGACGCAATTGCGTTCAATTTTGCCACAAGAGATGAACCTATTTTAGTCGAATCGACAGATGAAATAAGTAGCCTTGGAGAAAATGATACATACCTTGAAGACTCAGATCAAATGAGTTCTTTAGAAAACATCACAGAGATTTCTAAACGTGTTGAAGCACAAAATGCGGATAAAGAAACCTCATCAGTAGATCCTGCTCCTGCCGGATCTTTTAAAATTAAACCAATGGCTATAAGGCCACAGGATGAAACAAATAACGAACCTCCACCTCGCACTAAACTTACGTTTAAAAAGAAAGAATAACCTAAAAATTACTCCCTGATTATTATATATAGGATATAATATTTTATTTGGATGAATGTTTTTGTGGAACTTTTAAATAATATAGGACACAGACATTAATCTATAATGTTGTCGAATATGAAATATTGTTGTTCTTTTTTTTCTGTTCTTCTATTTCTTATTATCGGGTATTCAACAGCCGCCCAAACCTTTACGGTGACAGAAGCTTTTGACTATGATGATGGCTCTGCGCCATATTGCCTTCGGGAAGCTATTAGGCTGGTTAATGAATCTCCATCAAATACTCAAAAAATCATCAATTTCGCACTAACTGATGACGGTCTGCCTACAGATAATATGATATTTCAATATGACTTGCCACACATTCTTAATAATAATGTAACCATTAATGGATATAACTCAACAACTGATTCGAAGATTAGACTTTTGGGAAATAAAGAAATAAGTGACAAATGTATTTCATTTGGGCCTGACAATTCAATGCCAAACTCCAACTTGAATAACTCAATAAATAATGTCATTTTTGATAAATTTTTAATTCCTTTAAGGTTTCAAGGTTCAACAAACTTTCTTGCAACGGAATGTGAGTTTTATTGTACATCAATGTTTCTTAGTGGTGGCAATACTATGATTGAATGCAGACAATCCAATACTGGTCAATTAGATAATAATCTTATACTACCTCAGTATTTTGGAAGTAAACCAGATAATGTAACCAATACCAAAGGTATAGCACTTTATAATGATTGTTCGCTAATTCAAATTAATAATAATCAGATACATCAATGCGATCAGGGAATCGAACTGTTCAGCGCAAGTTCAATTAATATAACTTCCAATATAACGCGGTTTATAAATGGACAAATATCAAGATTTGGTAATCTATATTTTTGTATAGTTGGAAATTCTATGAATATTTCGTTTGGAGGTGCAGGCAACGAAAATCTTATTTACGGCCTTAGTGAAACTCAATACTATGATGTGGGAATAAGCTGTGATAATGTGAGTAATATTCTTGTTTATGAGAATTCTTTCGACTGTTTGACTGTCCCGATTCAGAATAGTGATGCATCTATGACGATTGATTACGTATATAGCAATGCTGCTGGTGGTTCAGGCGTGCCTGGCGAGGTCGTCTATATATACCAATCAGGTACTTTTAGTTCTGACTTTAATAATCCCAGATGTAATATTTGTACTAATGGATATTTATTTATCGGAACAGCTGAAGTTAACGATAAGGGCTACTGGTGTCTCAATTATCCCACAAGTTTAACGCTTATTCCTGATGACTATATTACCGGCTATTCAATAATGCCCCCTATTGGTAATAATCAAGGCAACACTTCGGATTTTGTTACTGGTTGCCATAATGCCAATGATCAATGCCCAACTCTTGATATTTCTATAAATAATACATTAGAAAGCTGTATCCAAATGTGTTATGATGCAACAGTGCTTCAAAACGGAGTTCCTGTTAGTAATTCAGAGAATATTAGTTATCAATGGTTTCTTCCTGGTTCTGGTGAAGAATATACCCCTGAAGTCTGTGTATTAAATGAAGGAACATTGACCCTAAGAGTTACCTATAAATGTTGCAGTTACCAATTGGATGAGATAGTGGAATTCCCAAATATCAACTTAACTGTTACACCTGTTAATGCGGATTGTAATAATAATTTTGGAAGTGCAAGTGTCTCCGTCAGTTCCGGCCAATCTCCTTTTGTATTCACTATTAATACGATTCCTCCACAAACATCAGGATCCATATTTCAGAATAATTATAACTTTACCAATATACCTGTAGGAGATTATATTGCAACTGTTCAAGATGCAAACAATTGCAGTACGACAATGAGTTTTACTATTGAAGGTAGTTCAAGTTTAATGCTGGCGCTCTTTAAAACCGATGCCACCTGTAACCAAAATAATGGAAGTGCTTCAGCAGTCGTAACGGGTGGTGCCCCTCCCATCACCTTTTTATGGGAAACAGGAGCCTCTACAGAAACAATTACAAATTTACAACCAGGCACATATAGCATTACAGTCACAGATATTAATCAATGCATAGCGATTGATTCTATCACGATCAATGCATCTGATGGGCCTGCAATCATCATAACAAAAATGGATGCCACTTGCGGAAATAGTGACGGAAGTGCCTCGGTTCAGATCACTGGTGGCATGTCTCCCTACGATATATTATGGTCAAACGGCGAGATTACCTCTACCATCAATGGTCTGGCGCAAGGAATTTATTCTGTTACTGTAACTGACAATAATAATTGTGTGGTCACAGGTGATGTCACCATTAATTCCGAGAATGGACCGACATTGAACATAACAAAAACTGATGCTAGCTGTGATCTGACTAATGGTACAGCAACCATAACTATTGATGGTGGTGCAACTCCTTACATTATTGATTGGTCCAATGGAGAAAATACTTTAAGTATTCAAGGATTAATTCCGGGTCTATATTCAGTTACGGTCACTGATGCTGCCGGGTGTCAGGCTAGTGAAATGATCACTATAAATTCAGTTCCAGGACCTAATGTTACAATTGATGTCACAGATGCAAATTGTGGTCAAAATGATGGAAGTGCAACAGCGGTGGTCTCTTCAGGTTTACCACCTTTCACATATCTTTGGAGTAATGGCTCACTAGATTCATCAATCACAGGTGTTATAGCAGGACAATATACTGTGACTGTAACTGATGCAAATGATTGCATTGATATTGAAACAGCGACGATCAATTCTGCCGGAGGCCCTTTGGTTGAAATTACAAAAACCGACGCAAACTGCGGACAAAGTAATGGAAGTGCAATATCTAATGTGACATTAGGAGCCATTCCATATAAATATCTCTGGAGTAATGGCTCTATGGATTCATCAATTTCAAGTGTTATAGCCGGCGAATACACAGTGACCGTCACCGATGCAAATGGTTGTGTTGTAATTGCAACAACAACGATCAATTCTACAGGAGGTCCATCGGTTGAAATAACTATAATAAATGCTATTTGTGGACAAAGCAATGGCAGTGCTGCAGCTATCGTGACTTTAGGAGCGGAACCTTACAAGTTTATTTGGAGCAATGGATCTATTGATTCGGCCATTAGCGGACTCATGGCCGGCCAATATACCTTAACTGTTACCGATGCAAATAATTGTATTGAAATTGCAACAGCAACGATCAATTCTATAGGAGGTCCTTCAGTAGAAATAACTAAAAATGATGCAATTTGCGGTTCAGCTTCGGGTACGGCCTCTGCATCAATTTCAGGAGGATTAGATCCATATGTTATCCTTTGGAGTAATGGAGCTACCACTGCAGAAATAAGTAACCTTTTACCAGGTAATTATCAAATTACTGTGACTGATTTTCAAGGATGTATTACAATAAAATCAGTAGAAATAATTTCCATTGGTAACACACTTACTGCCCAATCAATTGTAACATCTACCAGTTGCGGAATTGATAATGGCACTGTGCTTCTAACAATTTCGGGAGGTGTATCTCCCTTCCAATTCACTATCAATGGACCATCAGGACCACTTCAGAATAATGAGGTCAATTCGTCATCATTATTTGAAACTTTGACATCAGGGTCTTATTCTTACTTAATATTGGACGGAAATGGCTGTTCTACATCAGGAACATTTATATTAGGGAATAGTCAATCAGTTGATTTTGTGATAAGTCAACAAGGGTTTCAGTGCGCGCAAAAGTCTGGAACATTAACCATTTCAGCGCAGTCTGGAACAGCGCCTTTCAGTTTTACGATTAACAATATAGGTCAAAATAATACGGGAATTTTTACCGGTCTTATTCCGGGACAATACAATATAAGGATGACTGATGCTCAAGGTTGCTCGAAAGATAGTGCTTTCACGACGAATGCTGCATCGAATATAGTGGCGGTAGATGATACAATAAAATTTGATTTTTATTCCAATCCGGTTATCATTGATGTAGTATCAAATGATCAATTAAATGGAGAAACAAGTGTTATTTTGAATTCCGTTAGTCAGGACGTTTTTAATGGTGCAGGATTATTTATTGGTACGTTGCTTAAGAGCAATAATGAAAATTCTATGGAATTCTATTTCCATGGAGACTACGATCCAATTACGAAAAAATATACTTTAAATTATCCATTGGAATCGGAAAGGATGGATTATGTCATCTGCTTGGCATCCTGTCCGGAAGCTTGTGATACGGGTACTATCTTGATGATCAATGATGCAACATGCATAGATAATAATGGAGATTATGTAAATACCTTTACACCAAATGGAGATGGACAAAATGATGTCTTAATATTGCCACAATTTCCAAAATGCAAGATCGGGCACTCTGACTTCAAAGTATTTAACAGATGGGGAGCACCAGTCCTTAGCAAGGCAAATTATGATAATAATTGGGATGGGAAAAACGACAATGGTGAGGAATTACCTGGCGGAACTTATTATTATGTGCTGAATCTGAAAACCACGGATGGCAAGTCATTTGTTATCAAGAATTTTGTGGAATTGATTAGATGATGTTTGGGTTCGATGTTTGATGTTTGGGGTTTGATGGATGATTTCAAATGACAGATTTTACCAAAAGGTTTAGAAATGATGGGTGGATTGCTCACTTAATTTGGTATTCCAATTAGGTTTCTCGATTGTCTTGAATACGGATTTAGTTTCCTCGCATGAATTAAAGTAATAAACTTAAGTTTCGGATGTTAAGAAATAAAGGTAGATGGCTGATGTTAGATGTTAAATGGAGGTTAGTCAATTGATCCATATTTTTTCTTTAAAAGGTTCAATAGAAAAAATATCCATGTGATTGATGGAAAGCTATCTAAAATCTACCCCGCCTTGCTTGGCGGACAAGCTTCCAACATCTAACATTTTATTAAAATTTAAAAAAAATCTTCAAAAAGAAAAATTATACTACCGAAACTTAAGTAATAAATACATCACTCCCACTCCGTAAACAAAAATTCCTTCATCCAAGGCAGCTTCATCGTACCAATAGTCCAAGGGATTCGTGATAATAATAGATCATAAGGTTTTTTGGCGACGACAAGTTTATATGCGCCATCAAAACTCAATGAGCCATCTCTGATCAGGAAGTTGTACCGCAGACCGTCAGGACTCGTGCTCTTCAGTGCAGACCACTGCTGGCAAATATTTTCCAAAAGAGAGTCGCAAGTATCTCTTTCTTTCTTTGTTAACTTAATGGAGAAATCATAAATGAAATTCTTGGGAACATTACACAAGACATTATTGAGCGAAAGATGATATTCTTTGACATCAAGTGTCCCATAACTCAAATAATTCAATATAAAGACCGCTCTATTCAAGCAATAATTATCCTTGAATTCTTTCTTTTCATTTAAAAGGTCTAGTCGTTGAAACAACATGGAAATAAAAGGGCCGCAAATCACCAAACCTGCATTGCTTACCAAAAATGTTTCGTGCTCTTTGGCTTCTCCCATAGGTATATTCGTAGGGCTATATTCACTGCGGCTTTCGGTCGGATCAACACGCTTTTCATCAACTGTCAAAGATTGAATGAATAATTCAAAAATTGAGAAGGCCGACTGATAATAAATAGTTTCATTGCCCTCAAAATGTGATGGAACTCGTTCTTTTTGAAAATATATCTTCAGAATTGAAGCAAGTATGGATCTAATCGGAATGTTTTTCTGCTTACTCAACTGAATAATGATTTGCTTCAAATTGTTATCAAAAGAAGACTTCGAGTTATAATAGGGTGATATTTTAAATAATTCTGATATGCCAATTGAATTCAATAACTCGTCAGATTGGGCTGTATTGATTGATTTGCCATGAATTATTATTAAATCATTGAATTTATCCCGGAGTTTTTGAAAAAGCAGTTCATCATAATGCTGTTCATCCTTGATTCTCTTACCAATACTCAACTCAATTACTTTGTTAAATTCAATTTGTTTGTGATAAATTTCCTGTAGTTCACTTAGTTTTTCCTGTATTGTCAATTCAGAATTATCCGAAGATGTGTTATTTTTTAAAAATAGAATTTCATCCAGTAGAATTATGTGAGCCTCACTCAATAGAGTATGCCATTCGCTTTTCAACTTATATTCGTTGATCTTCTTGCCGGGGATTACTTCATTTAATTTTACCAGATGTTCCGGTAAACTAAACTCTTTGACATATTGAATTGCCCGGTCGAATTCATTGAATGATTGCTTATAAATTTTAGAAAGTAATTTTATAATTTTACCAATAGTTTCAGGATTGACCCCGGATTTTACCCTTATATCATTTATTTCATTTACTGCATCGAGAAAATTCCTGTAAACTACCTGAATAGAGGCATCCAGTAATTGAGTCCTGTCCAAATATTTTTCTGGTGCCTCATCTATTGATTTTGACGCACTTCCTACTTGAGGTTGCGCCGTTTTAATAGACAATGTTTCTTGTACATCTTTTGAATATGTTCCCTCGAATTCAGATTTAAATAATCTGAAAATAAAATAGGCCCATTCATATTTTTGGTTGGCGTCTTTTGTCTGAAGCGCTCTAAAATAGAAAGTTCTTATGTCTTCGGGCAAATTGTAGTGATCTATCTGCCCCAGACTCAGGTATGTTTTTTTAAGGCTTTCAAAACTTAATTTTTCTGATTCTATTGAGATATTCTTCTTGTATTCCGGGATGAAATATTTTATAAAAAATTCAAGATCCACCTTCAAATTCAAACCTAAAGTTTGATTCTGTCGCGTGAATAAAAGTTGAGGATCTTCTAATGTTTTTTGTGCTACATCACTTATATTTACACTTTGTTCTTCTAACAATGCCCATACAAGATCAATTTCATCTTTTTCACTAAATAGATCCTTTAGATCCTTCCGAATATTTTTTTCGCTTTCCTTTTCTTTTTGGGCTGATTTAATAATAAAAAGTGCAAATAATTGTTTGACCGTTACACTCGTTTTAATTGTAAGTTGAGCAATCATTAAAAATTCGGTGATTTCACTTTTGTAGCTATTAAACCCCTTATTTATTAAACTTAATATATGTGGGCTTACAAGTTCAATCTTTTGAAGTAATCCTTTAAACTTTACGAATAAATGCTGAAAAATATCCAATTTATGGCTGGTCTCTTCATCCAGAACATTCAGTAAGGCAAATCTTGTTTCAAAATCAAAATGACTATTCAAAGATTTAATTAATTGGGGAATAAATGATATCTCACTAAATATAGATACTATTTCAGATCTGATATCGCGTTTATTTCTAACTAAAAGTAATTTTAATGCTTCTTTAAAAAGGTTTTGTACTTCGGGTTCAGTGGAAATCCAATAAGGATATGACCCTTGTACAATAATATATTTAAAAGTATTGATTAGATAATTGATGTAATCTTCAGTGAACTCAGCTGAGTCTTCTTGGTCTGATATATCGGAAATTACTTCAAAGTAACGGAGCTTGTCTAATACCTCTTTACTTTTAATAGAATCTTTGTTGCTACTTTTTTCAGAAATTAACAAATCAGCGGCGGTAGACAAATAGTTTTGTATGTTGGAAATCATTTTTATAAAAGGATTGCTTTCATTTGAATCAACGAGCAACTTAAATTCAGACATTGCAATCATGCCAATTTCGCTTGACAATTCTTTTTTTAGGTGGTAGGATTTTATAATTTCTTCCAACTTATATAGTTCATTGTTTACATTGTACGATTTGTTTTCGTGGATGAAAATTAATGAATTGAAAAGTATTATTTTCTCAGCAAATGCGCTTTTTATTGGAAACAATTGAAACATGGTACTTTCAAATCGCTCAAAAGTATCCAGACTCAGTCCAATTTTTTTCGCATAAAATTTTATTAGTAATCTAATTTGTCTTAAAGAAAAAAAGTTTATTATTCTATAAAGGATGCTTTTATCTATTTTTATATGAAATGATAATTGATCGACTAAATAGAACTGTTCCTTTTCAATTATATTTATTATTTGTTGCTGTAAGTCTTCATGGCTTAAATCTGATAGAGATGTGATAGCGCCTGTTTTAAAGAATTGCAATAAGTTTTCAATAAAGTAAGTCGAAACGGCTAATTCTCTATAAGATACCCCTTGTTCATTAATATTCGCATTTGAATCCGAGTTATTATCGTAGTTGATATCAGAAACTACTTTCGACTCCTGGTTGAATTCATGTTTGATCAAATTACTTTCAATTTGCTGCAGAATTTGCTGCTTTAGGGTGTTTCTGGGTTGATCTGCGCTTTCGAGTAATATATTCAGCGTCATCTGATCATAGATAGTCACATAATCGCTGGTGCTATGGGCATCAAAAAGTTTTTCTAAATCAATTTCCATCTCCCCGTCCAAGAGAGCTGTCAACGCATTATTTATTTCATAACCATCATTCAGATCGTCAACCTGTATCGTTGCATCTATCTTTCTGATATGGTGCATGTTAGATGGTTTGTAAAGAATTTAAGAAATCTATTAATTTCTTTTTTGATGATTCTGTAGATGTTTTATTTTCTGATGTTTTGAGTTCTCTATTTAATTTTTCAAATTTTTGCATTTCTCCAAAATTCAAAAAGTGGATTTTGAATTTTATATGAATAGGGGTGTGTGCTTGAACCAGGTTTTTAAAATTGTTATGAAATGAAGATTGTTGAAATCGGTAAGGCCAGTCAGGAAGGATGATGGTGCAGATATTGCTAAAAGGATCCATGGAGGATAATCCCTCTTTGTCGGGTCTCAACAAAATATTTTCAATTAAGTGAAAGTATTCACTATATTGATTTATTTTCATACCATTTTCTTTTATCTCCTCCATTACCTTCTCACATTCAGAATAACGATTTGAATCTGTGATTTTTATTTTCTTTACTTCTCCCCAATAAAAATATAGACAGTATTTTCCTTTTTCATTCTCGATACCATAATTGTTTTCATTTATGATATTTGAAAATAATAGTTTTAATTCGTCATTATCTTTTACTTCAAATTTTAATGTATGTTTAGTTTTTGTATTTATTCCAAGAGTAAACATAGTCGTGTCGCGCTCTTCTAAGTTTTCAATACCCAAGAGTATCAGCATTTTAATATGAAATGCTGAAAGTGTTGAACTTAGATTATTGTCTGATATCGAACTCTTGGTTCTTTGCATACTTAATGTCGCATAATTTTGCAGGTATTTGCTTTTAAGCCTGATTTCCTTGAGATGCCTTATTAGTGGGTCATTTGATTGTTCAATTATATCTCCAGAGTATATATTTTGTGGAAACTCTTCTCCAAATCGCGCGCAAAGGTGATTTATAAACTCATTTCTACGTTTATATTTATTGTCGAAATTATCACTAATTGCTTGTATTGAATTTCCAAATTCCATTATTCCTTCTTTCGATACTTTATCAAACTCAGGTATGTATTCAGGATATTTTGTAAAGTAAGTAGATTCATCTGTCCTTATTAATGAAAATAACTTATCGACATTAGACAATTGAGCCAGATAATTCTGCATGATTTGTTCAAAGAAAGAAAGGTAAGCCTTTAATTGTAGGCTACTTGTCTTGAACTTGGCTGATTTTGATACGAGGCCATAAGAAGATATGCCGTAGATCTTAGGAAATTGATTTTGAATACTATAAAGATAATTTATATCGCCCAAAGCTATATTGGACGATAGGTCAGGAGTGAGATAATCTTCAAGACTTTTTTTACTAAATATTTTTCTGGTCTTGTAAGTTGATCTATAAATGTATTCTTGAGTTTCCTTATTGATTCGCAATAAATTATTTTCTTTATACAAGCTGAATTTGGAACCATTATAATCGAATGATGGAAAATATTTATTCCCTATTTTAATATGGTCTGATTCAATAGGCTTTCCATCTACTAATATTTCAATGGATTCAATCTTATCGATATACTTTGAAGAAGCAATTGTATATAGTAATTTAGATTTATATAAATTGGTAATATTTTCTATACCGGAATCTTCAATGGAAGCATCTTTGATCCTTCCATTGTCCAGAAGTGGTCCTGAAAGAATGTCTTCTATTCTACCTCCTTTTTGAATATCTGAAAGATAACTTTCGAACTCTACTGGTCGTTCTATTTCTAAATATAATATCTGTCTAAGTTCAGCTTGAATTTCTTCAGGAAGCATATTCCCTTTAACCCTAGCTGATAAATTGATACTAATATTAACGGCATCCATTACAATTACCGATGAAAGATCCTCTCCCATATTTTTTATTGAGAGGTAATACTTACTAATGTTTTGAACTAAATTTTTTTTATCAATGTCAGATTTTGGCTTGACTAAGATATTAATCAATCCTTTATAGCGAGCTCCGTCTTCTGCAAATGGTACCGGCTCCACCCAAACATTATCCACGTAATTTATAAATTTATCCAGGATGGATTTTCTATAATCTGAAATTGTCACAGGCAGGGTGGGAAATACATCAAGTGCGCTGTAAAGTGCATATTCTTCGGGGTTAAAATTTAATTTTTGTGAATTAAAAATAATTCTAAATATATCCAGTTCAGATTTTAATCCCAATTCTGTTATTGCAAGACAAAGTAATTCAAGTGCAGTGATACCCGGATCATGGATGTTATAATCTGTCCATATATGACTTGAATATTTTTGACATTCATCGATATAATCCCGCACTAATGCATCATAATCCGTTGAATCGGAGTATTTAGGAAATTTTTTTATTGTGAATGTTTTTTGCAATTTTATTTTGTTTGTCGTTTGTTATTTGAAGTTTTTTTTAACTATTACCCATTACCCATTACCCATCATTTATTTATTATTTTCCATCATAATGTCACCCTTTCATGTTTTTGATTAATACGATAGATAAATTTCATTTGCAGTGCTTTCCCCCGTTTACTCATCACGCGATTACTGATTACTAATTACCCATTACCCATTACCTGATCACCCATTGCCCATTGTTCATTATTCATTATTCATCATTCATCATTCATTACTAGTTGTCCACACTTGATTTAGGATCTCGCATTGTTTTGTGTTCCTGAAAGACAATTTGTTCATTTATATTACCAATAAGATCAAAAACATCTTTGAAAGGTTTTTCAAACAGGACATCCAGAATAAGTTTTATCTCGTCCGGGGTAAGTTTTAGTTGGTATTCTTTCATCACTATGATTTAAATTATTTTGGTTTGATACTGATGGTTCTTTTAGGTACAGTTGTTGTCGTTAATGGAGTATTTACTTCCACTTCTTTATTTTCTGGACTAGCAGCCTTACCGTATGTAGTGCTGTATATATTAGAAACATTCAAGTCAATTCCAGTTTCATACTGCTTGTCCCAAATCTTCGCAAGGCGATAATAAACGTAGGGGGTTTCTAAACCCGGCATCCCTTGCCTGGTCCTTGATTTCATTTCCAACTTGTATTTTAAATCTTGGTCTGTGCTGCTCGCCTCATCTTTCGTCCATCTGAATAATATTTTATTTAGCCATCTTCCCCAGAGCCAACTGCTTGCTGCATCTACAGAACGCACTTTGTTTTTATTACCTTTTTTTTCAGACATCAATAAGATGCCATAAGTTAATGCATATCTTTCTTCTGTTCCGTTTATGATGTGCGCTAATGCTTCAAACCCAATGGTTCCACTGAGGTTGTTCAATAGTGTATGCCATTCCCCATCTGCGGGTACTTTTCCAACGGCAAAGCTTCCAACTCGTCCGGTTGAGCTCACCAAGCCGTCTACGTCGAGCTGGAATGATGGATCTACTTTGCCAATTCCTACACATCCATTGTCGACGATACTAAGCAAGGTTTTATCATTGGCAGCAATATTAAGTGAATTGTGTTTTTGTTCAGTTTGCCCAAGACTAATATCCCACAAAGAGGATTTGTTTTTAATTTTTTCGTAGAAACTAATCAGTTTTTTATTTCCTCCTTTTGACTCTAATTTTAAGCCATTTATATCGTCAATATCAATTCCATCACTTAGGATATTGATTGTCGATTGCACAAAGTCCTGAAGATCAGGATCATTGAATCTTTGAATTAAATTCTCCCTATATAATTGTTGTGCCGTTCGTTCCATATTATAATTCTAATGTAAATGGGTTAAAGGGTTTATTGTCAACTTTTTTATTATCGGTTCTAGGAGCATCTGATCTTTTTAATTGAATTATTTTTGTCTTTTTTAGGATGTTGTATTCATTTTTAAATCGCACGGGAGCCTGCACTTTTACAGGTTCTTCTTCATATTCGTCTTCAATGATACTAATGATGTGGTCCTGATCAGGTATGAATGTAGCCCAAGGTTTGGTAGGCTTTAGAATGTGCATAAAGTCATGACTATCAGCGCTATCAATCATATGATACTGATATCCATCCTCGATAATCTGAATGATAGAAAAACGCGTAATAAAAGTGACAAAATCTAGTGACTTTAAAAAATCTTTTAAAGCATCTACATGAATCTCTTTATTAAATTCCAAAGCATTAGATTGGTCAATAAACCAAGGACAAATAAAATTGGCGATTTCTTTTTTCAATTTAGCAATGTCATAACCTTCATTTCCTCTGTCTGCAAACTTTATATCGCATTGAATGCGTAAATATTCAAATTCAGGATTCCTCACTTTTATGGAGACAAATGGTGACATCTTATCGCCAAGGTATTTTTTAATTTGTTCCAATTTTCTAAAGTTGGCAATTGTGATGTGTTCTTTCAGGTATTTCAGTTTCCTGGGGACAATTACAATAATTACCTTATTAGAATTAAATTCATCCATTTCTGAACGGTAATTGATCTCGTAGGATTTTTTTTCTTCCTCCAGGTCGAGATATTCATATACCCTTTCTCCGGTTTCGCCTAAACCAGAAATACATTTTACTTGCTCGATATCATCATATTTATTTAAGATGATCCTTTCAACATCCCATGCTGTCCATCCACGATTCTTGTGTCGAATCCTTTCGCTTACCCGGGTATAGAATTCAATAAATGTTTCTTCAGCTTTTCCTCCAAAACTTTCAAACGGTTGATTCACTTTAGTAACTCCTTGAATTTTATTATCCAGAGAAATAATGGAGTGTGGCGGAAATGCTTCATTTAGTACTGAAGGGTCAGACTGATCTATCCACTTTGTGAGTGTAGCATTTGGAAATATAGCTATCGTATGATTCAATAATTGAATGTCACCGGTAGCACAGATCCTTATCCAAAACTTGCCTCCTTCCATGACATGGGATAGATGAGAGATATCTGCAGGAATCTTGATCTGTATCACTCCTGTCCGAGTGAAAGTATCTGTCTCGTCCCGGAGAATATATTCGCCCGGCAACTGTCGCCATACATTATTGTAAGTTAAGTATTGCCATTTTATTACGGGAAGTGTATACTGATCTTTATCTTGATAATATACAGGAGTCATCTGAAATAATAGGGAAACGATCTCTGTTTTTTTGCATTTTTCAAGACCTAAAATTAAATAGCCATCTTCTTCATATTGTGGGAGTAAAAACGGCAACTGATCCTGATATTTCAAATTTGGATAAATTTTTTCATAACCAAAAGGATGAATGTGATTTACCTCCTGAAACGTTTCATTCTCTTGAGTTAAATCAATAGTATCTTTGGCGGTATATTTTACAAATATATTGCTGATCAATGGCACCTCAGGCATGGAAGGAAAATAAATATCCGGTTCATTTTCATTCTCATCAGTCACGAGTGCTTTATTGATAAGCCGTGCATTTTTCAGCATGTGTTTCGACAGAATTTCCTGATATCTTTTTTGACCAAATCCATCCTCCGGCGTTTCGAGGATAATTTTTAAATAGCCTGAATTCGTCTTGGAATTAAATTCATTTTGATATTCAAGGTAATCATTTGTTTTATATCCCAAATTCTTCAAATCTTCATGATTCAAATGATAATGTGTATATAGATATTCATCTTTCAATTTATCACTTCCTATACGATCAATGGTTTGAAAAAGCGGCCTTATGAATGGCTCTAATTTGAATTCACCATCTGATAAATTACCAATCCGAACATTAAAATCATCATATTTTATATTGTAATCTTCGTATTTCTGATTAAATAGACCGGGAGTCTTTGGCAAGTCGAACCATTCAATTTCAATATCAAGTTCTGCGATATTCTTCTTAAATATTTCCTGGCTTCCTAACAAAAAATATGAATTTTTACCTGGAGTTGGTCCGAAAGGAAAGAACGGTTGGGCACTATCTATTAGCCCAAACTCATTATAAATAGATAGATTTCGAATATTTTCCACCTTGGCGTCAATGACGACGTCTTGAAGGATAAGCTTTTGTAGAAATGAATATAAATATGGCTCTCTGTCATTATTTAGTAAAATGACCATTGTTGGCTGAACAGTTGATACAAATTTACCATAATGTAAGCGTTCATCATATGGAATGATAGCAGGAGCGGTAGGGTCTAATGAAAAAGAGAAGCAAAGATGTCCGGGATTCCATTCCTCTTCATGATCCTGGAATATCTTTATCGTCTGAGGATCCACTTTATACCAGCCTTTAAGACTGCTTAAGTAAATAGTAATATTCCGTTTTTTTCCTTTAGAACTGAATATTTTGAAGAAAATATCCATCATACTACTCTTTACCTTTTCCTTTGAGGATATGTCTTTAAATAATTTCACCAAATCTCTTGTGGACTTTTCTGTAAAATTAAGCCTGACTGAGACATTTCGTTTTCCTTCATTAAGAAAAAGAACAGGGGAAGATATCGAGAATCCAAGATTGGCATCGATCATATTTCTAAGGTTTGGCTCTTTATCCATTTGATCTTCACCGAAAGTCGGCCAGGAAGCTAATTTATCCGGGTTAAAAGGAGCTCCCATCCCGTCTTGAGAATTAGCCACAGGAGCCATAAATGACTCGGTAATTAACGCATATTTATTGGTAATTGTCTCTCTGTAACCTTTATCAAAATACAGAGATTTTACATCAGAGATACAGCAATGACCGACATTTACAGGATATAAAGTTTCAAATCTATGTGGTATGCCGTCTTTGTCTAATGATGCCAGTAAAACTGTTTTTTCTTCAATCAGCTTATTATCCACATATGGTGAGATTTCAAAATTGACATAAGCATATGGAGCAACATGTTTTTGACGCTCCTGTTTCAGAAAATCCACATAATAGATATGCAGAAATTTTTCTGGAATTTTATTAATAGAGTTTTGTAGTTTTTTATATTGGTCTAAGAACCCATATAATAATCCTATATGCGGCTGGTGATCATTTTTTTCCTCAAGCGATCTGCGAAGAAAAGGCATTAAGTTTTCTTTTACTGAAATAGTTGTTTCAGTAAGTTTATTGTAAAGGATTCTCAATCTAATGTAAATTGAATCTAATTCAGAAGGAATTTCTGACGAATCTATCTTTATATTTTTATTACTTTCAAGGATTTTATGCGCTGCTTCAAATTCTATTTTGAGTTTCTCGGTGAATGGAACAGTACCTCTAAGTATTGTGACGAATTCCTGAATATATCCTGTTACAGCTTGTTCATAGTATGCTTCCACATCATAATATGAATATTTTTCTAAATCTCCATTTTTGTATTGAATTTTCAATAATTTATTCCTGAGTTCCTCAAAATCTGACAATTGAAAGTAGATGATATTGATCATAATTTTAAGATGATCAAATTTTTTCGCCAGATCAGTAGTTGAATTAAAATTTTTTATAGATTCATTGAAATTAAATTGAGCCGTTGAAAGATCTTTAGAAATAAAGCTCGAAATAACTGCTGAAATATTGGCATTGAAAAATGGTTGCCAATCTGCATCAGAATTTCCTTCTTTATCATGAAATCTAAGTAGTCTTGAATATTCCTGAAGGATTGCTATTAATTCTTCTTTTTTCCTATCATCAATGGCAATGTCCAAAGGATTGGTTTTATTAATCAATCTCGTACTTTGCGTAGTACCTATGAATTTGGTATCACCATATGTATTGTCCCTCTCTATCATATGGTATCTTCAGGTAAGCTTGTACCTTCATTTTTATAAAATGGGAATACAATATTGTGTCGTGTATTGGTTGCTCTGACTCTATAAATGATTTCTATTCTAACTAAACCTTCAATATAGTTAGTGATATCTGTATTTACTTCAAGAACATCGACCCTTGGTTCAAATTCGTCTATGGCAGCGGTGACCATATCTCTGACATTGTATTCTAGGCTTGTGCTAATTGGCTCAAATAACATGTTAAACAGGTCACATCCGTAGCGAAGTTGTGTAACTCTTTCTCCAGGGCTAACAGCGAATAGTATCTGCAAACTTTCAGAAATATCTTTAAAATCAGAAACCATTTCAGTACTTCCATCAGCAATACTGAAGAGAGGCGGAAATGCCCATCCTGTGCCAAGAAAAGATAGTTTTTCACTATTGTTTTTAATTGTTATATTTTCTAGCGCCATTTTATTATGAATTTAGCCAATAACTACGGCCATACCTGTTAGTGTCGCAACCATCTGTCCAGATACCGTAGCTGTGGGTGCAGACATAACTGCTGAAATATTACCGGTGACATTTGTAATAGAACCTTTGACATTGGTAGGTCCTATGGAGCTAATATCGACGTTTGTGGTGCCTGATATTGATACTCCCAACTTGCCAGAGATATCTATTTTGCCATTAGAATCGATACTGATACCAGAAGCTCCCATCTCCATTTTATTTCCAAATGGATCTTCCATGGTTATTTTCTGTCCGGAATCGTCCATGCAGAAAGTTCTTCCTCCAGGTGTTTCTAATGTAATGGATTTGTCAGATTCATCATATGTAAGTTTTAATTTCGATCTGGAGACAAAACCCTTAATGTTATTGCTGTCTTTATGTCCATATGGTGATTCATGACTGGCGCTATAAACTGAACCAAGAATGATAGGATATCTTGAGTCAGCATTTAAAAAGCCGACAATTACTTCATCGTCTATCTCCGGAACATAGTAAGTGCCATGACTATTCGAAGCATGCATGGTCGAAAGCCTTGCCCAAACGCCATCTGACGATTCAGTTACTACAGGAATGTCCAATTTGATACGAAATGAACCTTCAGGATCATTTTCCAACTGCTTTACCTTCCCGATATAGAGCCCTTCCATAGCAGGTAACTGGCCGGTGGTGGAAGGATTGATGATGTCGTGCCTGGAATCAATGTACCAGTCTTTTTCCCAGCCAAGAAAGATCTCTGCAATCCAACTTCCACTTTGAATTACATGATTGACCTCCCGGATATATGCTTTTCCATCGAACCATCTTCCAAGACCTTTTAATTCAACAATCGTGTTTGGTTTGAATTTTTCTGTTCCGTTGCAGGTCATTGAGCCAGTGGTTCTAGACATTTTTGCTCTTTGAAATTGAGCTGTCGCCCATTCCTCCAAATCCGTTTCAGGTAAGTTTCCGGTACTTTGCAATAGAAATTCTTTTTTATTGAATTTATCTGCAAGTAATGAATGTTCTATCAGCCCTGAATTGCCTTGTAGATTTACATTTACGTTTCTGTTTGTAGCTTCTTTGAGCTGCTGTTCATCTGGATTCCATGAAATTGTTTTTACTTTTTTTAATTGAAATCCACCATCTATTTCAAGTTCTGATTTCATTATATCAGTGCCATAAGTAAGTAGATGAATTGGAGCTGAATCAAAATCAGGTTTTTTAATTTTAATTTTGTCGTCTTCTGTTAAAAGTATAAGTCCATTAATTTCAAGTCTTGATATAATAAAATCCCAGTCGCAACAACCGTATTGAATAACTTGTGGATGTTTGATCTTGGTAGTTTCGACATCTTTATCAATCCCATATTCACCAATAATTTCAGAAAAAATTTCATTATCTTTTTTATCAGTAAAGTATTTGTTATGCCTGCCCACGGTTAAATAATGTGCTTTATTGACACAATAACAAGTTACTTCAGAATGTCCGCCAGGCTTTATTGAAACTCCAACTTTGAGCACAACACCTTCAAAGATCTTTGCCATATTTTTTTGGTGGTATCCTGCATTTATAATGATTGCCTTTCCGGGAGTTACTACATCTTTATTTTGGAGTTCAAAATCCACCATACTAGGGTCTCCATCCAAAAAAGCAAATTCTGCAGTAGTAATTTTATTGATCTTTCTGTGAACATTAATAGACTGAACTATATACTGATCTCTAAGAATCTCACCGTCAACAATGACCTCAAATGATAATAGATCGACCTCTCTTATTAAAGGCGACTTTGGAGTTACTAATTGGCCGGCCATAATTATATTCTTTCTAAAGGTGGAAATAGCAATTGAGTACCTGCAGATATTTTTCTGAAATTAATTATTTCATTAAATTTAGCTATCTGGACTGCTTGGTTTGGGTTGGAATAAATTTCTTCACAATAAGTAAATATATTGTCACTCTCTTTGAAATACCTTAAATGTGTCATATCGGGTGATGACATCTTGCGGCTTTCTGCATCTGCGGGTAAGACGAATTCATCAAAGGTGAGTGTGACTTTTGCTCGCAGCGCCGTGCCATCAGATTTAAATAAAACATAATCGATATTACAACTCTTAAGGTGGCATTTGAAATTAATCGATCCGTATTTAATTTTAAGGTAATGTGGTTTATGAATTGAATCTACATAATTATAAATTGCCTCTCCAAGCTTCTTTATTTCATCCTTAATAACTACTTGTTTCCCGGTAACACCGGTAGCATCTATTACAAAAACGAAGTTAAGTTTACTATCATCATAACCTTCAAACTTTGTAACCCTTTTATTTGTATTAGGGTTATCTATTTTGAATTTTAATCCATATGAGATAGTGATTTTTTCAGGTACTAGATCTATGCTGTAACCGAGTGCTCCGTCACCACTCATTCTTGCGTCGGTATAGGTCCGTATTTCAAGTGCTGTGGCCATAATTATCTGCTACTATTAATTTTTTCTTTTTTGATTATTGTAGTCATAAAATCCTGCTTAATAATTTCATCATGGTTTCGCAATAATTTCGCCACCAGATTTTCAATTTCCCGAAGGGTAACACTTTTATCTGTCACCTGTATATTTACTTTTAATTCTTTAATTTCAATTGGCATAAAATTTTAGTTTTAGAAATTCATTTTAGCAGATTGATATGCAAATTCAATTGTTTCTATTGCAACTGTATTTTCTTTAGCACTATAATTGGAAATAAGCCACTTGACAGGATATGCACCAACTATATCCCAGCTCATTAATTTTTCACCTTGAGGGTCTTCAAGAATTACGTTTATATTTTTAAGGACAATTGGTGTATCAAAATTACCATCTTTGTGCAGTATATCATTAAGCCAAGTTGTATAAAACTCGTTGTTTTGACTTACAGCTCCTGCAACTATTTTCGTATTAAAAGCTCTTTTCAATATTAAATTACCGTGTTTTACTCTTAATGGCAGTTTGTAAACATTGTTATTTCTACCGCCAACAATTACGTCTTCGGTAGTAAGTTCCGCTTGTAAGCCACTGGCTTCTGTAAACGTAAGATTTGGAAATCCATCTATTGTAACAGAATAATGAAAGGACCGTGGAATGAAATTAACCTTATTGAATGAAGTCTGATTATTATACGATGCCATATTTATGTTGTTAATATTTCTTCATAAGAGAATTCCATAGTCTCAATTGCAATTGCATTTTCTGTAGATTTCAAATCCGTTCCAGTAAATTTAATAGGGCAAGCTTGTTTTATATTCCAATCCATGACAAGGGCGCCACTTTCAGAAAGTAGTTCTACTAGAATGTCAAATTTATTTGTCTCGTCAGTAAATGTATTTAAGTATACAGGATCGAATAACGTTCTCAGTGCTTTATCACCATCGAAAATTCCTTTTTTTAAAATAAGGTTACTTGTTTTTAGCAAGCCTGTTAATTTCATTGTATGAATTTCTTTGCCTCCTACACGATATTCAATGATGGGTGATTCAGCTTGTAACCCTGTAGCTTCTTGAAAGCTAAATACTTCACCAGCGATAGTCACCCGGAATTGATATTTTGCAACCGGCCATTTTCGTTCTTCAGTTTTTGCCATAATTCAGATGCTAGATGCTAGCCACTAGATGCTAGACAATATATACGAAAGGATAAATTAGTAATTAAATTAGAAAAAATAGCCCTGAATAATTTTCAAAATTCAGGGCCGATCTAGTTTAAAGTTCAGTTTTGATCTCTTCGTAAGCAAATTCGATTGTCTCTATGGAGACTTCATTTGCAGTAGATTTAAGGTCCGTTCCGCTGAATTTGACAGGGAAAGCTCTGGATATGTTCCAAGTCATTACAGTGGAGGCTGTTTCATCCAATAACTCTACAATGATGTCAATTCTGTCATCCTGAGTATAGTAGGTTTTATCGTAGATCTTATTGAAGATATCCAGCAATCTGCTGTCTGTTTCAAATACTCCTTTTTTAAGTACTAGATTACTTGTCTTGACGAGACCTGCTTGCTTTATCACATGAAAAGCTTCACTGTCTCCATTCCTGTATTCTATTGGTGTCGTCTCAGCTTGTAAGCCAGATGCTTCCTGAAAGCTTATCTGCTCACCGTCTATCGTTACACGAAAATGATATTTTGCAACCGGCCATTGGTTTTCGAAATCTGCCATTGTTTATTTATTTTAATTTTTTTACTAAATAATTGATTGAATTAAACACCCATTGGTTCAGTGACGAAACCACCTGTTTCCTGTAGTTTTTGCTCGAATGTAATTTCTATAAATTCCGCAGGTCTGCTTACTGCAACTCTTACCAAAACTCTGAGTAACCCTTCCAAGATATCTTGAGGTGTCATCGTAATGCCGAGTCCTACATGAACTTCGAAAGCATCACCTGTGGTGTTGCCGACCAAGGCACCACTTCTCCAAGCCAGCGTAAGGAAGTTTTCTATAGAGGTTCTGATTTTAACCCAAGTCTGAGCTGTGTTAGGGTCAAATACATAATTTTCAACTGCACTTTTGATTGATTGCTCTAGCATGATCATAGTGCGCCGTACGTTGATATATCTCCAGTCCTGACTGTTTCCATCTAGTGTTCTGGCTCCCCATACCAATATGCCTTTTCCGATAAATGTACGGATGGCATTGATTGCTTTTCCATTGATTGGAAGGTTCAAGTCTTCTTGGTTTTCTGCAGTTATAGGAATTGTAGGAGAAGTAACGCCATACATTGAAATGTTAGCCGGAGCCTTATGAACACCTGTGGTGTTGTCTACTAATGTGTAGATTCCTGCCATAGCTGCTGCTGCTGGAAGTATGTTTATCGCTTCTTTAATAGAATTGAGAATTGTTTTGTAGAGTGGACTGATTGTTCTCAGCGTGTTATCCAATACAAGTGTATCCGCAGAGTTATCTTTAAGTTTGTCGATTTCGAATTTAGCGGCTTCGAACAATCTGATAGAGCGCTCATCATAGTTCTTAAGGTTTCTACTGGCAGGAGTTGTTACTTTTTTTACTTTGTCGTCCGGCTTGGCTTTTTCGTCCGGAGCGCCTTCCGGTGCTTCTGCAACATCCTCAAATGCTGTCGCTATTTGTAGATAATTTTGTTCAGCTTCAGCAGTTAATATTTTAATTAATTCTGGAGTATTGCTGACGTTTTTATAAGATATTTCGGAACTTGTAACTATAGTTGTATTTAACCATGGGTAGTAAGCTGCGCCAAAATTTAAAAAGTTATTTCCAACGCCTTCTCTGAAAGTAGTAATAACATCCACTTTGTCAAATGACCTCTTTTGATCACCGTCGTATACATCGAAAATACCGAAACGTGATTTCATCGTGTACCCACAATGCTTTAATACATCCTGATAAAATGACATACATTCCGCTTTAGGAAGTAAAGTCGCATCTGGAGAGCATATCAACGTTGGTTCTTGCTCTGTTAAAAGTGTATTAAGCCCACTGTTATTTTCATTATCATTCAGATCACGATAGTTGACGCCCCCTGTATAATCACCTACAGAAACGATGTAGCAGGTACCGCCACCGTTCGCATAGAATAATCTCATACTGTTGTACAATAGGTATTGTGTTGGTTTGTCTACCCGGAGATCAAATTCCAGATTCCCTTTTGCTTTGAGGTTAAATTGAATTCGGGGTGCTCCACCAAAGAATGTCACAAATTCTGACATGGAAGAAACCCTTGTCGGCATGTTTCGGAGTGAAGAATTGCCGTTCAATGCTTTTTCTGTATAACCAATAAATGCAGGAACAGCCGTTGGCACGGCAACTACTGAATTGGTAAAGGCGTTTCTCTCCTTGATATAAACACCCGGCGTTGCATATTGCATCATAAGTTAAAAGGTTTATAGTTTATTATAATTAAGTTTTATTTATACTAGAATGGTATAATTTCTAATTTCTGACTTCTAATTTGTAATTAATATTATTTTTTACGAAACATCCATCTAACATTTATCTTTGTCCACCCCCTTGGCCCCCTCCAAAGGGGGACATATTTTCTTTTGGAGAAAATGTACTTCGTAGGTTTATTCTAATTTCTGACTTCTAATTTCTAATTTCTGATTTCTAACTTCAAATTTCTGACCACTGACCACTGACCACTGACTACTAATTTCATATATACACATACATCAAAGAATATGTCATTCCTGACTTTCTGTCAATGCGCTGTACATTTTTGAATGTAGGAATCGGCATTCTTATAGAAGACTGATTCCATTTTTTTGCATTATTTATTTTCATTTTCAAAATCTCATGATTGAAAGTATTTATCCTTAATGGCTTTAATTCTTTAAATGTCGCATGTATACATTTTACCCCATTGACCAATTCAGTTCTTTCTAAAGGCAACAATTGAATTTTTTCTCCATTCATATCGAAGGAGACTTCATTGATATCGTAAATATTTTTTTCTTCTGATCTTGAGATTAAAATATATTGCCAATGTGTAGTTTTAGTATCAAAAGATATCTGCATGTTTTGAGTCTCGAATTTCTTTCCATCCCAAATTGTCTTTGATTTACCTGGTGGATTAAAAAATATTTCCACAGCGATATTTAATTGTTTTTTGTTAGTGACATAAAAACGATTAAACTCTTTGCCATTTATTTTAATTATACATGCTCCCTGATTGCTTTTCGTAAAATCACAATTAAGAAATGTTGTTTTATTGTCAACATTTTGTAATTCAAATTTTACATGCTCTAATCTTTGTAACATGGCATCAAAAAAGGTTACCTCCTCAGTACTTATTTTTTCAGAAACTTTAAAAGAGCATAAAGGAGTCATCAATTCTAGTGTTTCTAAAGCCTCTGGATCAATGTATTCTTTGTCGTTCAAAGAAGTAAAGCTGTCATCGATTGGGAACTGCTTAATATTGTTGATATAACTTATCTGCAATCTATTAGCAAGGTATTCGGTATTACTCACTAATAAAAAATCTTTATTGTTGATTAACCCTTCCAAATTGATTTTATTCGTTGGGTTTTTTAAAGTCAAAGCCATCGATTCTGACTGAAGGTCATTCATAAATATGGCATAAGTATCATTGTGTTTTCTGAATACACAATTAATTCGTTTAAGAAAGTCAACAGTTACTTCACCAGGTTCAAAATCTATAAGATCCACCACCTTCACGTTGGGCGCTCTATGTCTAAGCTTCAATGCAATCCATCTGGACCATTTACTTAAATATGAATTTGGTGCTATCATTTATAAGTTTGGAGTATGTTGTTTGGAGTTTGTTTGAATTTATTTTTTTATGAAAATTAATAGATTAAAATGGTTTCTGGTTATGATGAAACACCCCGCCTGTCGTCACCCCCGCCTATTCACACGGGCAAGCCTCTTTTAGAGGGGAAGCACAGATTATTCGGTACTTATCATTTATCATTTATCATTTATCATTTATCATTTATCATTCATCATTTATCATTTACAATTCATCATTTATAGTTAAATAGTAATTCCTGTAATTGGTGGTATTTCTTCTCTTATTCTGCCTTCATCCATATTTAATGT
>Ga0075152_10000395_pt1 | contig 32934 bp, 27 predicted proteins | sample JI61114C2DNA_FD_70964 | JGI IMG/M metagenome (GOLD analysis project Ga0075152, IMG submission 70964) | Wastewater effluent complex algal communities from Wisconsin, to seasonally profile nutrient transformation and Carbon sequestration -... | ecosystem: Engineered > WWTP > Effluent > Algae...
GGCCTTGCAGATGCAAACGCGCCAGCAACGGTTACGGAACCTGGACGCTTTGGTGCAAAAGATGTAAATGATCTTACCTGGAATAATTTAATGGCTGCTTATTCCTGTACCGAGTGCGGACGCTGTACAGAGCAATGTCCAGCCAACATTACGGGTAAAAAACTTTCTCCGCGTAAGATCATGATGGATACACGTGATCGCATGGAAGATATTGGTAAAAGTTTACAAACAGGCGGCCCGGGCCTGAATGACGGTAAGACGCTACTCAATGATTATATAACCAAAGAAGAAATCAACGCCTGCACAAGCTGCAACGCGTGTGTGGAGGCTTGTCCGGTGTTAATTAATCCGCTTGAAATTATTCTGGAATTAAGACGGTATGTTGCCATGGAAGAGTCCGGCTCACCTGCTTCGTGGAATGCCATGTTCCAGAACATTGAAACCAGCTTTGCGCCCTGGAAATTTTCTCCGAGCGATCGCTTCAACTGGTCTAAAGAATCTTAAAAGCTTATTCAATGAATGTACCAACGATAGCCGAGCTCGCAGCAAAAGGAGAATCACCCGAAATACTTTTTTGGGTGGGATGTGCCGGCTCATATGATGATCGCTACAAGCGGGTAACCAAAGCGTTTGTAAAAATCCTGAATTCGGTCGATGTAAAGTTTGCCGTATTGGGAACAGAAGAAAGCTGCACGGGCGATCCGGCACGCAGAGCAGGCAATGAATTTCTTTTTCAGATGCAGGCGATGAGTAACATTCAGGTATTGAATGGATATGGAATAAAGAAAATTGTAACAGCTTGTCCGCATTGCTTTAATACAATCAAGAATGAATATCCAGAGCTTGGTGGAAACTATGAAGTGATCCATCATTCCACGTTCCTTCAGCAACTGATCAACGATGGAAAGATTAAGCTTGAAGGCGGAGGAACTTTTAAAGGAAAAAAAATTACCTATCACGACTCATGTTTTTTAGGTCGTGCGAATAATATCTATGAAGCACCGCGTGCCGTGCTTGAAGCATTAGATGCTGATCTTGTTGAGATGAAACGCTGCCGCACAACAGGCTTGTGCTGTGGAGCAGGCGGAGCTCAGATGTTTAAGGATGCGGAGAAAGGAAAAAAAGAGATCAACGTAGAGCGTACAGAAGAAGCCTTATCAACAGGAGCAACCACGATAGCCGTTGCCTGTCCGTTCTGCATGACCATGATGAGCGATGGTGTTAAAAACAAGGACCGCGAGGCCGATGTAAAAGTGAAAGATCTGGCCGAACTAATTGCCGAAGCGAAAGGTTTAAACTGATATGTTTGCATCTTTTGAAACATTGGAAGACTCTGCCCGCATCTGGATTTATCAATCCAGCCGAAAGTTTACAGAAACTGAGAAAAGCACAATTTCTACTACCCTCGAAGCGTTTACCCATTCATGGGTGGCGCATGGCAATCCGCTGAAAACCTCGTTTGCGATTTTATATGATCAATTCATCGTGCTAGCAACTGATGAAAACTTTAACGAAGCCAGCGGATGCTCGATTGACTCTTCCGTTCGGGTTATCCGGCAGCTAGACCAGCAATTTTCGCTGGGGTTGTTCGATCGCACGAAAATTGGCTTTCTGAAAGGTGAGCAACTTGAAATGATCCCCCTAAATGAGTTACCCAACGCATTAACGGAAGGGCGATGGAAACAGGATTCCATGGTCTTCAATAATGTGCTTTCAACAAAAGGCCAACTGACGAACGGCTGGATTGTTCCGGCCAACCAAACTTGGTTGAAACGGTACCTCACCAAAACTGTTGTATAGGACTTTTTTGTAGCTTTAGGATTGAATGAAAAACATAAGGGTTGTCATAGTATTTGTAGCGGTGCTACTGATCGTTGGATGCAGCGTTGAGAAGAAAGCTCTGAAATCATTCAACCGGGGAGAGTACCAAAGCACTATTAATTTATTGAAGGGTTCGAAGGCAGGCAATTCTGGCCGGGCAAATTTTCTAGTAGCTGAATCGTACCGACTATCAAACCGCGTGAAAGATGCTGAAGAATATTATGAGAAAGCAGGCGGAAAAGGATTCGATAAGGACAGTATTCAGTTCTATTACTCTCAGGCATTAAAGGCCAATGGGAAGTACGAAGAAGCAAAAAAAGAGCTTGAAGAACTTCAGGCGCGTACAACCAATGAGCCTCTCAAAGATCGGGCTGCAGCAGAATTAAACGGACTCGTTTATCTGAACAACCTCCGCCAAAAACAAAGCTACTATCGGGTTAAGAATCTCGATTTGCTTAACACCCCGGCAAGTGAGTACTCTCCTGCCTATTTGAATAATGAACTTTACTATACTTCATCGCGGGGCAATGGCAGAATTTATGATGCAACAGGCACACCGTTCACAAACATTTATAAGGTAGCCTCCCGTGGCGCCAATGTTGATGTGGCCACAATTACCCCGCTTCCGTCAACCATCAACACGGAAAATGTTAATAACGGCACCGTAGCATTTTCACCCGATGGAAAGATGATGATCTTTGGTAAAGGTAATACCGGTAGAAAGAAAGGCACGGAAGATGTCGATTTATACATGGCACGTTACAGAAATGGTCAATGGGGTGATCCGCAAATCATAACCGGAAGCCTTAATACTCCAAAATCATGGGATTCAACACCTGCCTTTAGTCCTGATGGCCGCACGGTGTACTTCGCTTCAAACCGTGAAGGAGGCTATGGAGGAACAGATATTTATGCAGGACAGATCGATTCACGCGGAAGATTTTCACGCATCAGAAATCTCGGCCCCGAAATCAATACAGCCGGAAATGAAATGTTTCCATACGTTGCCGAAGACGCCAAGTTCTATTTTGCTTCCGATGCGCATCCCGGCTTTGGTGGACTTGATCTCTTTGTAGTGAAGCGGCTCAACGGTAAAACAACGATCGAGAATTTAGGTGAGCCAGTAAATTCAAACGGAGATGATTTCGGAATTTTTCTGGTTCGTCCGGATCGTGGATTTTTGGTGTCGAACCGGGAAGGCGGCAAAGGCGATGACGATGTTTACACGTTCGTGAATGAAGATCCGGATTTAAGAGTGGTCAACTACTATCTCGCGGGTGTTACGTATACGCCCGACAAAGCGGGCAAGCTTCAGATTCTACCGAATACAAAAGTGTCGCTCATCGATGCCAACAGTAATGTGATGCAGGATTACATGACCGGTACCGATGGCAAGTTTCTCTTCCGGGTTTATGAAAATGAAGACTATAACCTCATTGGAGAGCAGGATGGGTACCTGGTAAAACGTCAAACCTACACAACACTGGGTAAAACGGTTGATCCGAAAACACTGACAGAATTAATTACCAACATCACATTGGACACCATAGTGGTTCTTGATAAGATCGAAATCAATAAAGTCTTTAAGCTTGAGAATATTTACTTTGAATTCGACAGCGTCAGGATTACCTCAACAGCGGCCACCGAACTGAATAAGCTCGTTCAACTGTTAGTTGACAATCCGGATATCCGCATTGAAATGGGTTCTCATACCGATAGTGTTGGCTCAAACTCATATAACTATGAACTTTCGAAAGGTCGCGCAGAATCAACCGTTCGGTACCTGATTGAGCATGGAATTTCAGCAGACAGATTAACAGCGAGGGGATATGGAGAGGAACAACCTGTAGCGCGAAACACCAATCCTGATGGTACAGATAATAAGGCTGGCCGCGACATGAACAGAAGAACGGAGTTTAAGATCCTCGGAATAAATGAGCGGGCGAAGCCAATCGAAGACGAAGAGGAGCCGGAGTTCGATGAAGACAAATACTTTAAAAAGGATGGAGGGTAAAGACCTCAACACATAGTATTATAGTATAAAGATGCCGGATTTGTTCCGGCATTTTTGTTTTAGGAGTGCCGGGTTAGCGGTGCCGACTGCAGTTTCTATTTCAATAATTCATCCAGCGTCTTTTCTATCAGATCTGTGAAACCTGCATGAATAAACAAAATTTTGCCGTTCTGATCGATAATAGCATACTCAGGCACACCCGTTACCCGATAGTCTTTTTTAGTTTGCTCAGTACCATAATAAACAGGATACTTAATGCCTGTGCGCTTCACCACCGAAGAAACCTTTGCAAATGTTTTTTCATCGGAAGCAATGCTCCATACTTCGAAAGCATCCGGTGAATATTTTGTTACCAACTGGTTAATCTTAGGAATGCTTTCAATACACGGGCCGCACCAGGTTTCCCAAAAGGCAAGTAGAATTACTTTTCCTTTTTTTTCTGAAAGACGTGCGACAGAACCTTGAACGCTACTCAATTGCATATCAATAAATGAAGTATTTAAAAGTTCTTCGTACGTGGGCGTTTGGGTTTTACTACGTTCTTTAGTCTCACGATAACCGGTCAGCGAAGCAATATCGATGGAGGGAAATGAGATCGATGGATCATTTACGCGAATGTTTGTATTGTAACGGATGTCCACCTGCTTTTCACCATCCGTTCCTTCTATTTTATGATAGCATGAAATGGGAATCCAGTTCTTCTTATCAAGCGTAAGTTTCTTAACACGGGTTAGTATGCCAAATAAGTCATTCTTAGGATAGTAAAGTGTGAGAATGTATTCGTTAGCAAGCTCTTGAACGCTAAGTTTCGTATAGCCTATTCCTGTTTCCGGATCAAAAGGTGTTTCCGGGAAAAGCAATTCGTACATAAGCATCTGCCCTCCCAGTAATCCAACAAAAGTCCGGTAGTGCGGTTCAGACCTGGTCCAGAATTCAAACTCCTTTTTATTGTGATAGATCATTATCGCTTGCTTGCCATCGAAAATGAATTCATTGTAACGATCCTTTCCATAGAGTTTAAAAGGAAACTGCTGATTTAACGGATCTCGCAAGAGCATGGCCTCACCGCTATTTTGACGAGTTTCTCCATTCGAAAATGTGTCGACTGTGTTTGTGGTATAGTAAAGCATAGAAAGCGTATTGATGGCCTCCTGAAATTTTGCTAAAACCTCTTCGCCTGATAACGATTGTGCGGTTGCCGAGGATGCCATCCAGAGGAGCACAATAAGCAGTAAGTTTTGACACGTATGAATATGCTTCACATAGTGAATATAGGCAGGGCGCTTGAGAGATCAATAGAGTTTTCCCGTTAAGCTTCTGAAACCGTATCAAATCGTTACTTTTGAAGGATCAAACCCTATTCTACATGAGCTACCGCATTGAGAAAGACACCATGGGCGAAGTAAAAGTGCCCGCTGATAAATACTGGGGCGCACAAACCGAACGCTCCCGCAATAATTTTAAAATTGGTCCTGAAGCCAGCATGCCCAAAGAAATCATTTACGCTTTTGGATACCTGAAAAAAGCTGCCGCCATGGCTAACCACGAGTTGGGTGCACTTGCTGTCGAAAAGAAAGACCTAATCGCAAAAGCATGCGATGAAATTATTGCCGGGAAGCTCGATGATCAGTTTCCATTGGTGATCTGGCAGACAGGTTCGGGCACACAAAGCAACATGAATGCGAACGAGGTGATTGCTTATCGTGCACACGTGATGAGTGGAGGTAATCTGGCCGATGAAAAGAAAGTGCTTCATCCGAATGATGACGTGAACAAATCACAATCCTCAAACGACACATTCCCAACAGCCATGCACATTGCTTCATACAAGCAAGTGATGGAAATCACGTTACCGGGAATGAAAAAGCTTCGCGATACGCTGGATAGAAAAGCTAAGGAATATAAAAACATTGTGAAGACCGGCCGCACGCACTTTATGGATGCAACTCCGTTAACATTAGGTCAGGAGTTTTCCGGATATGTACAACAGATTGATAACAGCATGCGCGCTATAAAAAATGCGTTGGAAGTTGTTCGGGAGCTTGCGCTTGGCGGCACTGCGGTTGGAACAGGATTAAATACTCCAAAGGGTTATGATGTTCTGGTTGCTAAGAAGATTGCTGAGTTAACGGGCTATCCATTTGTAACGGCACCAAATAAATTTGAAGCGCTTGCTGCACATGATGCGATGGTTGAATTATCAGGAGCATTGAAAAGATCAGCAGTCGCCTTCATGAAGATCGCGAACGACATCCGCATGTTAAGCTCCGGTCCGCGTTCAGGCATTGGTGAAGTTATCATTCCGGATAACGAACCCGGCTCATCGATTATGCCCGGTAAAGTAAATCCTACCCAACCCGAAGCATTAACCATGGTTTGTGCCCAGATAATCGGTAATGATGTGGCTGTTTCCATTGGTGGAATGAACGGTCACTTTGAGCTGAATGTGTTCAAGCCGGTGATTGCGTCAAACGTTTTGCAGTCAGCGCGATTATTAGGCGATGCCTGTATATCCTTTAACGACAAATGTGCGGAAGGCATTGAGCCCAACCTGGCTATTATCAAGCAACACATGGAGAACTCACTCATGTTGGTTACCTCATTAAATACGCATATCGGATATGAAAATGCCGCTAAAATTGCCAAGAAAGCGCATAAGGAGAACAAGACCTTGCGTGAAGCCGCTGTTGAACTAGGCTTGGTCACATCCGCGCAGTTTGATGAATGGGTTCGTCCTGAGAAGATGGTCGGAACCCTCTAAAAATAGGATTTTGGAAATATTTCGTACTTTTAATTAAGAATTTAACCTAAAACGGATACATGAAATAGCTCAGCTATTCCATGCGACCATTAAAAACAAAAAACTAACGCATGAAAAGACTAACACTACTATTCTGTCTGGTTTTACTTTTTGCGGGCACTGAAACATTCGCCCAGCTCTCCAAGCAAGAAAAAAAGGAGTGGAAGAAGAAAGCCAAGGAGTTCAAGAAGAACCCAGCTGCACTAAAAACGCTTACCGAAGAAAAAAAGGTAGCGGATGACAACGTGGTTACGCTTAACAATCAAACTAAACAGCTGCAAGCGACCATCAGCGACAAGGATGCAAAGATCGCTGAGCTGGAAGACCAACTTGCACGGTTACGCTCAGAGCTTACCGCTGCAAAAGCCGAACTGGCGCAACTGAAAGAAAGTCCGGTGATCAACCCGATGGACTTTTCGAAAGGCGTAGTATTTAAAGTTCAGATTGGGGCATTCAAGAATAAGGATCTTAAAAAATACTTCGACAACAATCCGAATTTTGGCGGGGAAGCAACCGATAAGGGCGAGCAAAAACTTACCATCGGAGTGTTCCGCGATTATTGGGAAGCGGACACGTTTAAGAAATACATGCGCGACATGGGTGTGAAAGATGCCTGGATCGTTCCGTTCAAAGATGGTCAACGCGTAGAAATCAAAGATGTGCTCGAAGGAGTGGTAGGCGATAAAGTGCCAGCCAAGCCCGCAGAAGCCACAAACTAAACTACTGACATAAACTGTCACTTACGGAGCAGCATCATCGCTGCTCTTTTTGTATTCTTGCAGGTGTAAAGAAGTGATGGAAAAACGATGGATCTATAAAGAAACTCCTCCGCGCGAAACTGTTGAAAAGCTTTCGAAGGAGATTAACATTAATCCATACCTGTCTACTGTTCTGGTACAACGCGGCACCACAACATTTCAAGCCGCTAAGGATTACTTCCGGCCTTCGCTTGATCAGCTACATGATCCACTATTGATGAAGGACATGCAACATGCTGTCGATCGTCTTGCGCGCGCTATTGCTGGTGAAGAAAAAATACTTGTCTACGGTGATTATGATGTAGACGGCACAACAGCCGTTGCACTAGTATATAGCTACCTGCGTCAATTTTATACGAATTGTGAAGTTTATATTCCGGATCGTCACAAGGAGGGCTACGGTGTTTCACAGGCGGGTGTTGAATGGGCCGATGAAAACGGCTATACGTTAATTATTGCGCTCGATTGTGGTATCAAAGCTTCCGACATGGTTGTGCTGGCAGATCATAAAGGAATTGATTTCATTATCTGCGATCATCATTTACCCGATGAAAAAATCCCGAATGCGGTAGCGGTTCTCGATCCGAAAAGAAAAGATTGTAACTATCCCTATAAAGAACTTAGTGGTTGCGGGCTTGGCTTCAAACTGATACAGGCTTTTGCAAGACAACACCGAAAAGAAGAAGAAGTTTATCAATTCCTGGACCTTGTAGCGGTTAGCATTGCCTCTGATATAGTTCCGATTACAGGTGAGAACAGAATTCTTACATATTTCGGATTAAAAAAACTAAACGAAAATCCGCTACCCGGACTAAAGGCGTTGCGCGAGCTGTCACAAAACAGAGGTGATCTGGATGTTTCAGGAATTGTGTTCACACTCGGGCCCCGAATTAATGCAGCGGGACGTGTCGCACATGCCAGCGCAGCAGTTGAGTTGCTGATTGCAAAAACGGAAGAGGAAGCCACGCGGTTTGCAGAAGGCGTTAACCTGAACAACGATACACGCAGGCAGTTTGATCTTGATACGACAGAGGAAGCCTTGTCAATGATTCACAATGACGAAGTACTTCGGCTTGCCAAATCCACGGTTTTATTTAAAAATACCTGGCACAAAGGTGTGATTGGCATAGTTGCTGCTCGGTGTATCGAAAAATACTATCGTCCAACCGTGATCCTCACAGAATCAAATAATAAAATAACCGGTTCTGCACGCAGCGTGATGGGATTTGACCTGTACGAAGCAATTCTTAAGTGCAGCGATTTACTCGAAAAATTTGGGGGCCATAAATATGCTGCTGGCCTAACCATGGATAAAAAAAATCTCGTAGCCTTTCAACAGCGGTTTGAGGAGGTGGTGGCAGCCCAGATCACATCTGAAATGCTAACACCCTCTATCGAAATTGATACAGCGATTTCATTTGATGCGATCACACCGAAGTTTTTAAATGTGCTTAAACAAATGGCGCCCTTTGGCCCTGAAAATCAAAAACCGGTATTTGAAGCGAAAGATGTGTACGTGTCAAACTCGTTGTCGAATTTTAAAGACAAACATGTGAAGTTTACGGCTTCCCAGGAAGGCAACGGCAGCTCGTTCCAGGTGGTAGGATTTGAGTTAGGCGAACACTATGAGCAGCTGGCGATGCAAACTCCTTTTCGGATGGCATTTACCATTGAAGAAAATTATTATAATGGATATACGTCTATTCAATTAAGAGCGAAGGACATTAAGTTTGATTAACACTATGAAATTACGCGCAGAGAATCTTGTTAAAAAGTATAAAACCCGCACGGTGGTTAACAACGTTTCCGTTGAGGTTAACCAGGGTGAGATTGTAGGATTACTTGGCCCGAATGGCGCAGGAAAAACGACAACGTTTTATATGACTGTGGGATTGATTAAACCCAATGAAGGAAAAATTTTTCTTGAGGATGAAGAGATTACCCCATTGCCTATGTATCAACGCGCAAAGCTTGGCATCGGCTATCTGGCTCAGGAAGCCTCGGTGTTTCGCAAGTTAACCGTTGAAGAAAATATTCTTGCTGTTCTTGAGATGCGCGATAACACCAGTAAGTACCGCAAAGAAAAAGTAGATCAGTTATTGGAAGAGTTCAGCTTGCAAAAAGTTCGCAAGAATCTGGGGATGTCATTGTCGGGAGGAGAGCGAAGAAGAACGGAGATCGCGCGCGCACTGGCAGTTGACCCAAAATTTGTTTTGCTCGATGAACCCTTTGCGGGTGTTGACCCGATTGCAGTGGAAGAAATTCAAACCATCATTACCCGACTGAAGCGCAAGAACATCGGCATTCTTATCACAGATCACAATGTAGATGAAACATTATCCATCACCGACCGAGCATATTTAATGGTGGATGGGAAATTATTCAAATCCGGAACCGCCCATGAGCTGGCGAGCGATCCCCAGGTTCGAAAAGTTTACCTCGGCCAAAACTTTGAGTTGCGCAGGTCGAAGTCTGCTACCGAGAATTCCCTGTAAAAGGTACACGCAAGTCGGTTTGTTGATCGGAATTCGTATTTTGGATGTTCGTTCAATATGGGTTTAATCAATTCCATCCTTGCCTGGGTAATGAAGAAGCGGATCCACCAGATCGAGCTGTTCATGAAATATCCTCATGACGTTCAGGATGAGATCTTAAAAAAACTGCTGCAATCCGCGAGAGGGACTGAATTTGGTAAAAAATACGACTTCGATTCGATTACTAACTACGAGCAGTTTGCCGAACGTGTTCCGATTGCTTCGTATGAAGACATGTTTCCATACATCGAACGGTTGATGCGCGGTGAGCAAAACATTCTCTGGCCGTCAGAAATAAAATGGTTTTCGAAATCATCCGGCACCACGAATGCCCGAAGCAAGTTTATCCCGGTTTCAACTGAGGCCTTGGAGGATTGTCATTTCAAGGGAGGCAAGGACATGCTTTCTATTTATGTGAACACACATCCAGAAACAAAAATATTTGATGGCAAAGGATTAGGCGTTGGCGGTAGTTATCAGCTTAATGAATACGATTCATCGGCTACTTCATACTATGGTGATGTCTCTGCAGTGATCATGCAAAATCTTCCGGAGTGGGCTGAATTTATCCGAACCCCGAGTTTGGATACTGCACTGATGAACAACTGGGAAGAGAAAATCGAAAAGATGGCGCATGAAACTGCGGATGTAAACGTCACCAGCATTGCCGGTGTGCCCACCTGGACAATTTTATTAATTCAAAAAATCGTAGAAGCGCAAGGAAAGAAAAATATAACTGAAGTTTGGCCGAACCTGGAGGTATTCTTTCATGGTGCCGTAGCATTTGGGCCATACCGTAATCTTTTCAAAAAACTTATTCCAAAGAAAAGCATGAATTATTGGGAAACCTATAATGCCAGCGAAGGCTTTTTTGGAATTCAGGACCAGCGAAACTCGGAAGACCTATTGTTAATGCTTGACTATGGCATCTTTTATGAATTTATTCCTGTAGAGGAACTTGATGATGAAAACCCGAAGGCATATCGGTTAAGTGATGTGCAGACCGGAAGAAACTATGCAATGATTATCAGCACGAATGCAGGCTTGTGGCGATACAATATTGGCGACACAGTAAAGTTTACATCCGTTTCACCCTATCGGATTAAAATTTCGGGCAGAACCAAGCATTTTATGAATGCTTTTGGTGAAGAAGTGATTGTTGAAAATGCAGAGACAGCAATCACCAAAGCGTGCGAAGAAACCGGTGCTGTAATGACTAATTTCACTGCCGCACCGGTTTACCTGGAAGAAGGCAAGCGGGGCGGACATGAGTGGATCGTTGAGTTCACCAAGAAACCGGGCAGCACGAGGAAATTCGTGGATACGCTGGACGCAACCTTGCGAAGTATTAATTCGGATTATGATGCCAAGCGTGCAAAAGATCTGGCGCTTGTAAAACCCATCGTCCACCCGGTTGATGAGGGCACTTTCTATGATTGGATGAAGAAGCGTGGTAAACTGGGCGGGCAAAATAAAGTTCCGAGGCTTTCCAATTCGCGCGAGTACGTGGATGATATTCTTACCATGCTGAAGGAAGTAAAACCCGTCAGCTAAAGCGTAGTGCACGAGCATGATGTTCAACCCTTTCAGGGTTGTGCCTATGTGTGTAGAGTGTGTTTTATTTATAGTGAACCCCTTCAGGGTTCAGCCCGTTGTCAATCTTGGATAATCCCGGAGGGATTTAATATAAATAAAACCAAGAGATAAATAGATACCTAACTGAACCGCAACGCGGTTCAACATTAGTCCTACCAAAAACTGCTAAGTCAGCGGAATCGTATAATGCCGAACGGGAATGTGGCAATCAAAGCTAACCCGTCAGCTAAACAGGTTGTTCAGCTCATAATCAACCTGACTAATTACATACGCGAAATCTTCAACACGCTCAACATAATCAAGCTTGTTTACATCAATGATCAGTAATCTGCCCTGCGTATAGTTGCTGATCCAGGTTTCGTAGTGTTCGTTAAGGTTTTTCAGGTAATCGATCCGAATGGCGTATTCAAAATCGCGGCCACGTTTTTCAATTTGTTTCACAAGCTTGGGAATATCAGCGCGCAGATAGATAAGCAAGTCAGGCGGTTTAACAAATTCAATCATTGAATTGAACACATCGAAATAGCTTTGATAATCACGCTCGGTAATATGGCCGCTTTTGCGAAGGTTCGCTGCAAAAATGTGGGCATCTTCATAAATCGTTCTGTCCTGAATGATCGTTTTATCGTTATTACGAATCTCGTTTATCTGCCGGAAGCGGCTGTTCAAAAAATACACCTGCAAATGAAAAGCCCAGCGAGTCATGTCTTCATAAAAGTCGCGCAGGTACGGATTGTTTTCGACTGATTCGAACAACGGAATCCAGCCATAATGTTTCGCCAGCTTTTCGGCTAACGTGCTCTTACCGGACCCGATATTCCCCGAAATGGCGATGTGCTTAAGCTTGGAAGACATGCTGCGAAGTTAACCTCCCGGACTAAACGTACAATAGAATATTCAGCCTTTGATGAGTATATTCAAAAACTATTTTCAGTGCCCTGGAATTATGAAAAACTATTCTTTGCCAAACGGATACAACTTTCTGCAATCGCTTGTGCGAACCTACAAGCAAGTGAAAAACCCCATCGGTACGATGGAAGAAAGCATGCGAAAATTTAATGGAACCTATGCGGTTAACCTGGGAACAAGAAGGCTTATCGCGACACAAGACCCCGGATTTATCGATTACGTATTACGAACCAATCACAAGAATTATCATAAATCAGCGATACAAACTGAAGAGCTGGGGAGGTTTCTAGGAAAAGGCCTCTTGACGGTAAACGGAGCGTACTGGCTTAAACAAAGGAGATTAATTCAACCTGGTTTTCACATCGATAAGATTCATGGATTGTATGCGATCATAAAAAAAACAGTCAATGATTTTCTTTTGACGTTCCCAACAGGCAAGGTTGATGTTTACCCACTCATGCATAAGCTCGCGTTTGAAATTGTAATTAATTCCCTTTTCAACATTAAGGTACCGCAGGAAACCCGGGATACCCTCAATGATTTCATCAATGAGGTTCAGGCATTTGTCATCAAGGATCTGCGTCAACCCCATAAAAGCTGGTGGTTTAAAGTTTCTGGAGAAGTGAAGCGAAATCTGAAACGTGCAGAAAATGCCCGCACTATTATTCGCGATATTATCAACACAAGAAGAAAGAGTAATAAAAAGTTTAATGACCTGCTGGATATGCTTCTTGATGCACGGTATGAAGACACAGGCGAACCAATGCATGAAGACCAGGTAATTGACGAAATTTTAATTGTGCTGATTGCAGGACATGAAACGACTGCAAACGCACTTTCGTGGTCGCTTTATTTATTGGCCAATGATAAACCAGAATTGGAGAAGCTTACGCAAGCAACCAAAAACCTCTCCGTAACCGAAACTGTTTCAAACGATGCGCTTGCATCGGTTATTAAAGAAAGCATGCGACTCTATCCTCCGGCCTGGATCAGCGATCGTGTTGCCCTGCAGGATGATGCATACAACAATTTTACCTTTCCGAAAGGAAGCATTATCATTTTGTTTTATTATGGGTTACACAGAGATGCAAAGCATTGGGACAACCCTGACGCATTCATGCCAGAACGGTTTGCAAAGGAGAATGAAGATAAGCGCAAGCCAAAAGCTTACTATCCGTTTGGTGGCGGCCCCAGGCTCTGCATCGGAAATAATTTCGCCATGGCTGAGATGGCTATCTTTTTGCAGTCGATGATAGAAGAATTTGACATTGCCCCAACCGATCAACAGCCGAAATCAAATCCGCTCATTACGCTCCGGCCGGACAGCATCGTATTGAGCATAAAAAAAGCCCCGCACACGCGGGACTCATAATTCTTTTATTGAGAATTTTTAATTCTCTTCCGCTGCGTCAGCAGCATCGGCCTTTTTAATTTCCTCGTCAATGATTTCTTCAATCACTTTGCGCTGCCGCTCATCAATGGTTTGGTCAACCTTTGCCTGCTTTTTCATAAACCGAAGCATGGCGTTCTTCTTTATTTCATAAGCGATGAAAACTGTGTATTCTTTTTTCTCTTCGTTATAAAATTTCTCTTCGCCCATTTTCCGCAGGTCGGAAATACTCGTGTTCATGGTTGCCCTGACGAGGCTTTGAAACTTATCGGCTACGTCTGCAGCATTTTGATTTTCGGTCTGGCCCAGGTATTGATCAGCAACCTGCTTCATCGTAGTATTTACCTGGCCGGCTAATTGAGCCTTGGCATCTATGTCTGCCTTGCTGCGGGCGATGTTATCCTGCGAACTTGAGCCCTTGCCGGTTCCGCGCCACCAGCGATTATTTGATTCATATGCATTTCCCTGAAACGGTTCCTTTACTCTCTTTCCGAGAACACCTGAGGAACATCCAATAGCAAAAAATGCTGCCAGAACAACAGAAACACTGATTAATGATTTCATGATTTAAGGAGGTTAACTCATCTAAAGTACGAAAAATTATGCCAGACTATTTTCCAGTTCGGATTATCAATTGCCAGCGGAATGCCCATTTCCATTTTAGTGAATAGGAAGATATTCCGGCAGCGTTTAAAATTTCTTCCAGCTCAGCTCGTGTAAATCCACGATGAACGGAAAGCGGGGCGTCATTCACCACCATCGATGATTTCGAAAAGGTCCTGGTTAGAAATTTAATCGAATAATAGGCCAGTGAATGCCGGTGAAGATCGTTTATTACAACTCCGCACCGTGTTGTGTTGGTCAGATGCCTAAAGAGCTCGATTAGCTGTTGACGTGTAAAATGATGAAAAAAAAGTGTGGCGAAAACAATATCAAAGCTTTCCCGTCTGAACTCATCCGAAAGCACATCAAGGACTTTAAAATTTATTTCAGCGTAAGCAGCGGCATTCTTTTTTGCGTATGCTACAATGTTTGGATTGGCATCAATACCCGTAAGGGTTGCCTTAACGTTGTTTTTTTTTAGCGTATCGCGTATCAGCATCAGCATATCACCACCGCCACAACCTAAGTCAGCAATTTTCAACGAATCGGAAGAACAGGAGTTTAAAATTCTATTCAGACCGTTTAATGTAACGGAATTTCCTCCAAGCCATTTGTTAATGAACTCAAGCTCGGCCAGGGTTTGATCAACTATGGCACCCGAACAATTCAGATCGTCCATTATCTCGACCGTATCCGAACGTTGCGAAAAATCAGGCATACTTAATCTTGAATAAAATGCTTTCCAGCGTAAGGCCGGGTCCAAAAGCAAAACTTAGAACGGATTCATCATTATGCTGTACGGTTACATCCTGCAGTAGATAGTACAGTACAAACAATACGGTTGGCGAAGACATATTACCGTAATTGTTCAAGACAGCATAGGCATGTCGATTGTCAGTTTTGGAGAGGGCAAGCTCTTTTTCAATCACTTCCAGAATTTTCTTCCCGCCCGGGTGAATGGCAAAATGTTTAATAGTGCTGAAATTCTTTTTAATCTTCCCTAACATTTCATCCGTAAGCTTTTTAATTCCACTCTGAATGATTTCCGGCACATAAGAAGTCAGCTTCATCTCAAATCCCAGGTTGCCCACACGCCAGGCCATTTGAGGATCTTTTGAAAAGGACAGCGCGTTGTGAAATGCTTCAGGTACGAGATTGAGTCCTGCTGCAGGATTTCCCTGCATGAGCACAGCCGCAGCGCCATCGGCAAACAGGGCGTTGGCAAGCATGTTATCTTCGGTAGCCTGTTTTTGAAAATGGATGCTGCAAAGCTCTACACAAACAATAAGTACGCGCGCTTGTGGATCAGCTTTGCAAAAGGCGTCCCCAACCTTTATCCCATTGAAGGCAGCATAGCATCCCATGAAATTAATGCTAAGCCGTTGGACATCGTGCCGTAAGCCAAGCCTTTCAACCAGGTCGATATCCAGACCAGGGGCATACATACCTGTGCAGCTAACTACAATCAGATGAGTAATACTACGAACATCAATCCCGGGTTGCCTGGAAAGACAATCGTTAATGGCAGCAACGCTTAACTCCGGGGCATGCTTTTGATATTCATCCAGGCGAGTGCTGGTGGCAGGGAATGGCTCAAAATTTTCGTTATTAGGATAAAAGCTGAAATCATTCTCTTTACCGTAATCGGTTAAAACTGAATACCGATGAGAAATTCCGCTTGATCGAAAGATGGCCCCCAGCTTGCGATTGTTTTCATAGTCGAGCTGCATGGCTCGCATCATGAATTTTCCAATCTCCGCTTGTTCGAATCGATTATGGGGTACAGCAATTCCGATGGAGGTCAAATAGCTCATGAAGTTCAAGTATAACTCAAAATATCTTAAATTAGATCAGATTAGTCCCGCTGCATGTTTTCACGCTCCTCCTGGCTTCACCTGCGTATACCGTTCTCCTACTTCCTATTGCCGGTTTTTTTGTTTGCCGTAGCAATTTCTCCAAATATTAGCGAACCGCGGTTACTGTGGGTTTTTGTAATACTCCATCTATTATTGTACCCAGCTAGCAACGGGTTCAACAGTTATTTCGATAAAGATGGAAAAAGCATCGGAGGCCTTAAAAATCCGCCAAAAGTCAACAAGGGGCTTTATTATTTAGCACTGATATTTGATGCAATTGCGCTGTTGATGGGGTATTTTATCATCAATCCCCTGTTTGCGATGATGCTTTTTGTGTACGGCATGGTTTCAAAAGCATACAGCCATCCAATGATCCGGTTGAAAAAGTATGCCATCACCGGATGGATTGCAGCTGGTGTTTTTCAGGGTGCATTTACGTTTTTAATGTGCTATGTTGGATTAAATAACTTTTCGCTCGCTGCTTCTTTTAACGCGCATGTTCTTATTCCATCCCTCCTTACAACAGTTGTTCTTTGGGCGAATTATCCGATGACTCAGGTTTATCAGCACGAAGAAGACTTAAAAAGAGGAGATCAAACACTAAGTGTGAAGCTTGGCATACGTGGCACCTTTTATTTTACTGCACTGGTGTTTATGGTGGCTACAGTTCAGTTTATATTTTATTTTATTGAATTTCATCAACTGAAATATGCAATAACATTTTTGCTTGCACTTACACCCGTGTTGTCATTCTTTCTGTTCTGGTTTTTAAAGGTACGGAAAGATGAATCTTTTGCGAGCTACGGATATGCGATGGCCCTGAATTTCATTTCAGCTACATGCCTGAATGCATTCTTTATTTATCTTTTTCTGGATAGCAGTCAGGTCCTGCAGGTTTTACTGCGCTAAAACACAACAAATTTCTGAATGATTACCTTTTGATTGATTCCCACTTTAACAATGTACAGGTTCGGGATCAGTCGTGACGACAGAATATATTGATGCGTGCCGGTGTCCTGATGTTTATCTGTTGCATAAAGCATAGCTCCACTTACGCTGTATAAACGGATCGAAACATTGGCAGGCGCATTGATTGCGCATGAGAGATACGCTTCACCCGACTGCTTGTCGTACAAAACATGGATTAATTCTTCGTCATCTTCCGGTAGCCCAACAACCAATGGTATAGTAAAACTTTCGCTGAGAGAACATTCATTAGCATCTTTCACCTGAACGGAGTATTCACCACTGGCTGCATTCAACAAATTTTGTAGTGTACTTCCATCACTCCAAAGAAAATTGTAAGGTTCAGTTCCACCTTGAACGACTACCTCAACAGCACCTTCATTATTCGGAGTGCTTGTTATAATTGATTGCAGCGTTATTTGTTGCGGCTCTGTCAGGGACACAAAAGTCGTTGAAGCCTCACAGCCACTTCCATCTTTTACCGAGACGAAATATTGGCCCGGCCCCAGGCCGTTAAAGATAGCTCCACTTGTATTTACTTGTTCTGGGAAACCGTCCAGCGTGTACACAAATACCCCTCCGATTCCTCCTTCGGCCGCGACAGTGATTTTTCCATCCATCGCACCCGCGCAGCTAATTTGTGCTCCGTTATAATTACTGCTCACACTGATTTGAGTTATGATTTCAGCAGGCGTTGAGATGACCGTTGGAGAGGATGTCTTTTCGCATTGATTCTGGTCGCGCACACGTGTTGTGTAATCTCCTGCACTAAGCCCTGTGAAAATACCCGTTGTTAAACCTGTAAGATTTTCTGGCGATTCTAGCAATGTAAACTGATATCCTGAGCCTCCGCTTGCTGTCACGGTAATCGTTCCGTCCTGACTCCCAAAGCAGCTTGTGTTTTCAGGGACCACAATCATTGTCAGGTTTGTAGGTTGATTAACGTTTTGAACAGGAGTTAGTCCAACACACCCATTTAAGTCCCGAACAAGTATTGAATAAGCTCCGTTGGCCAGTCCACTAAACACACCATCTTCATTTATTGTTTCCTCAAGATGATAGGTATAAGAAGCGGTGCCTCCGGTTGCAGAAACAGAAATTTGTGCATCGCTACAATTTTCTGGCAAGCCATTATCGATTATAGCATTGGCTGTTAACATGGCTGGCTGGCTAAGTGTAACAAGAGGTGATGATACAAGGCAGTTGTTTACATCCCGCACCGTAACAGTGTATACTCCGCTGGAAATTCCGGTAAAAATCCCTGTTGACCTGCCTGTCACATTCTCGGGACGTTGATCAATAATATATGTGTACTGTCCTGTGCCCCCGGTCGCAACTGTCGTTAGCTGACCATCGGAAGAGTTGTGACAGCTTATCCCAAAACCGTTATAATTACTGGTTACTGCACCTGTAGCTGCAAGAGGGATGGGTTCGCTTACAATTACCGGCACCGTAACGGCCGCACAACTATTTACATCCCTTACGGTAAATGTGTACACTCCTCCTGCCGGAATTCCCGTAAATACTCCTGATATCATACCGGAAGTATTGAATGGATTTTGATCAAAAGAATAAACGTAGGGTGCCGTGCCCCCGAATGCTGCTATTGTTATTGTAGCATCGCTTGCGCCTGCGCAACTCACTTGATATCCGTTGTAACTGCTCGTTATGGAAGAAGTCGCCAGCAATGGAGCAGGGGGATCAATGGTAACAGCGAATGTTGTAACGTTGCATCCATTGCTATCGGTAATTTTTACAGAATATGTGCCTGCGGAAAGGTTTGTAAATATCCCACTGACTTGACCCGTTATATTTCCCGGCAACTCAACAAGCGAATAGGTATATGGACTTACACCTCCTATCGCAACTACCATAATTGTACCGTCACTACTGCCAGCGCAACTTAAATCCTGCCCATTATAATTACTCGTAACGAATGCAACTCCAGTTAAAACGGTTGGCATTGTTAAGTTTACAAGTATTTGCTTTTCACAATTATTGGCGTCTCTCACCATAGTCGTATAGTTACCTGACGGCAAGCCAGTGAAAACCCCTGTAGTGTTCTCAAATCCTCCATCCATGGAAAAGAAGTATGGACCCGTTCCACCCGAAGCCGCGACTGTAAACGATCCATCGGAAGTTCCAGTGCAACTGGTATTAAAGCCATTAAAATTACTCTTACTGGTAACACTTAAAGCGAGCGTGGAGCAATCCTGAGCAACCGTTGCGTGTGCGACAAGCACAGAAATAACAAGCAGAAAAACGGATCTTATCATAATCACGACCCAAAGGTAATAAAGCTAAAAAACCTTTCCATGGGTCAGTTTGATTAGCGTGTTGGCAACGAACGTTGAATGCAAGGCAAGGTTAACTCCAAGATTTGAACCCCACTCGGTACCGAATAATTTGTGTTGAATTTGCCGGCCGATCCAAAGTCGTTTTGAAAAAGTTTTCCGCCAGGCATTTGAATATGCCCGTTCCAGCGTTTGATGAGAAAAGCTTTTGGCATTTCCGTGCTCAATAATCAGGTCTGTTAAAATCTTGGCAGAGTGAATCGCCATGGCCATTCCGTTTCCGCAGAGCGGAGTGATCATACCGGCCGCATCTCCGGCCATAAGTATGTGATTGAACACAGGCTCCTTCGTTTCAAATGAAATTTCATTTATTACTTCCGGTTTCTGAAAAACGAAGTGGGCCTCACTAAAAATCTTTTTAAGGTGCGGGTTTTCAAACAACACATTTTTTTCCAATGCTTCAATGCTGCCGAATTTTTTCATGTTATCACGATGGCTGAGATAGCAAATATTGGTTTTCCCACCTTCCACATTACTTACTCCGCAATACCCACCCCGGAAATTGTGCAAGGCAATGATTTCGTCAGGATGATTTGTTTTAGCATGATATTTAATACCGACATAGGGTGAACGCTTTTTTATGAAATTTCGTGAAAGCTGAACATCCAGTCGCGACCGCTTGCCAAAGGCGCCAATAACAATTTGGGCAGAGAGATTTTTTTCAGCAGCTCTAACAATGAAGTTATTTTCCCGTTCGATGGATTCGATCTCCGTGTTCAACATGAAATTAACGCCCGCTTTCAGCCCAAGACTAAACAGATAATGGTCAAACGTAAATCGACTGATACCGAAGCCGCCAAGACCTAACGCTGTAATGGTGCTTTTCCCGGTAACCGCACTTAGTTGCAACTGTGAAATCTGAGGAGGATTAAATTCCTGCGGGTAAAGATTCTCCCGTTTTAAAAAATCAGCGGTTTCATTTGAAATATATTCACCACAAACACGGTGAAAAGGATAGGTTTTTTTTTCAATGAGGGTGCATTCAAAACCTTTTCGCGCAAGACGAATTGCCGCAACAAGACCGGCAAGTCCGCCACCAGCTATGATTATTTTATTTCCGGAGATCAATCACGGAAACTAGTAAAACTTAGGCAAATATGTTTTTAAATCTGGCTTTGTAACTTGAATTCAAGCCGTTGCTTGATTTTGTTGCGCTCGATCTCAACACGAACCCTTTTTCCGGGAGCCGAATTAAGCAATGCGTTAAGCTGGTTGAGTTTCATATCCTTGGTCATCATGCCATTAATAGAAATAATCAAGTCGCCCGCTAAAATACCTGCTTCCCTGGCAGGTGACAAATCCCGAACGTCCATCACTTCATAAACATCCAGCTTCGACCCCTTTGCTTTCATTTCAAGTCCGCTTAGGTTAAGGAAGAATTCTTTCTTGAAGTCTGCATTTTTTTTGAGGTACAGCTTGCCTTGTGGAAAATTAAAAACTACGGTGAATCGGCTTAAGATCTCACCCCCCACTGAACCATTTCGAAATGTAATAGAATGCTTTAGCGTATCCAGGTAACTGTTTGAATCGGGGAAATTGGTGAGCACGTTGTGTAACGAAAACTTTCCAAACTCAAGAGTTTCAATTCGCCCGGTCTTTCCGGTGATTATACCACCGATTGCTCTCCCTAACACCGTTCGTACTCTGCTTTGAGGTACAACAATACGTTTATCGGAAGTGGGTTCAAGGAGCAGGCTGTGACTTGCTCCGGTATCTACTAAAAGCTTTGCCGTGAGGATATTGTTGGGATCAATACTTATCGGAGTTAGAATAAAGGGTTTAGTGTCCTCTATAACCATGGGTAACTCCTGATACTTCCTTCCGGCTCGAAATTTCTCCGGAGCGTACAGTGTCATAATTTTCTTTTTATAGTCAATCCGAATGACAAACCTGCTGAAAAGTTCATACCCCAGAATTCCATGAACATCTACGCCCAGATAGTTCCGCAATTCTAACATATCCTCTTCGAGTACTAAAAGCGTGTGACCCTTGCCTTCGATGCCTGGCATGCCATTAAATCCGGGCATTGACATTGAAACGTTATTGGTAATGAAGGCATCAACAAGTTTGTTCCCTCCGGGACCAGCGATCGTATACTTTCTGCTGTACTTTAATTCCAGAATGTCTGAAAACATTTTCTGTGTTAGAATTGCCGTACGGACTCCGGTATCGACAATAAATTTCAGTGGAAGCGTTCCGTTAAGGGTTACCGATACTACGATCAGGTTATTATGAATTTGAATGGGAATATCCGCTCTCTTCCGGCCTTCCGGAAAGCTAAACCCTAACGTTTGAGCCATGGAGGCAGTTAGAGAGAAATTAAAGAAGACAAGTAGTAGTAGATTTCGCATAGGAAGTCTCACTTCAAGTTAAAACAAATTTAGCGTAAAGAAGTATACCCCTGATTACGGTATTAATGCGGAGAGTATTTCTGCAGGTAAATCGCTGCTTTTGATCGATAACAAATTTTCTTTCCGAAGAAATCCCTCGTCAACCATGGATTTCATCTGCATGAGCAGTGGATCGAAGAACTTGTTTACGTTGAGCACGCCAACGGGTTGTGTTATAAGTCCAAGCTGTTTCCACGTTAAAATTTCAGCAATTTCTTCCAGTGTTCCCCAGCCACCTGGAATGGCAAGAAAGGCATCGGAAAGATCAGCCATTCTTTTCTTGCGTTCATGCATACTGGTAACAATTTCAAGCGATGTAAGTCCAGTATGCCCTACTTCACGATCCAGTAAGAATTTAGGGATAACGCCAATCACTTTGCCATTGGCTTGAAGTACGGCATCGGCAACGATGCCCATCAGCCCAATGTTACCCCCTCCATAGATTAACGTATGATTACCCGCTGCGATGAGATGGCCAAGTTCCTTGGCCGCATTGGCATAAATGGAATTATTTCCGGGAGAAGATCCGCAGAAAACGCAGATGTTCATGGTGGCTACAGCCAGTTAAAACTTATTGTCGTGCTTGTTTTTGCTGACCATTTTATTTGGGAAAATCCACGGGGAAATAATCGCCAAAACAAATAGGGCGATTACCACGTAAAAAGGAGTCCAGGATGCATCGAACATAAGCGGTAGCGTTAGAATGCCAAAAATAGGACGATTCCGCTACTTTTTATAGAAAACATTCGAAATTATCGTATGTTTTAAGCTGTATTACGGGATAAAATCTGATTTGAAATTAAGGATGAAACGCTTTTTAATTTTTTTGGCAGTGGGTGTAGCCCTGATCGCAGTGCTCCTGCTGGTTCAGCAAATTCAGCGCAAGAAAACTAAATCGCTAAGCCCGGAAGAAGAGGTGACCTACTCGGAAAGGGATCTGAAAATAAAAGTGCTGTACAACCGCCCCTCGAAAAGAGGACGTAAAATCTTTGGAGAGCTTGTGCCTTACGGAAAAGTTTGGCGCACTGGAGCGAACGAGGCCACAACATTTGAAACTAATAAGTCTATAACTGTGGAAGGGAAGACACTTGCTCCCGGGAAGTATACAGTGTGGACAATTCCCGATAGTACGGTATGGACAGTTATTTTTAATTCTCAGTACGGACAATGGGGCATCAATCACAAAGGCGAAGCCGATCGGAATCCTTCACTTGATGTGTTGAATATTCCTGTTCATGCTGTGGTTCAAGACCGAACCTTCGAGCAATTCACCATTGCATTCGAAAAAATTGGTGATCAGGCGGAAATGGTTTTACTGTGGGACAACACGGTTGTGGCTGTTCCCTTCTCGCATTAATTTCTCTGCTTTCGGACTACAATCTTAATTACAGTCTTTCGGTTTTCAATACTATCTTCCTGCCGGGCATTAACAAACATCGTTAACCTGCGGGGATCAATGCCTGAAGCGGCCAGCTTGTCAATAATAGCATTCGCTTCTTTTTGTGTTCGATCGTTGTGATAGCGTGTTTTAACCACAAGGCTGTCCTGTGTGGAAAGCTGCCCGACCGAATCAACTTTTTGAAGCACAACATTGGTTGAATCAACAATAATTTCTGTAAGGTCGGGCGATGTTTGAACAGAATCCTCAAGATATCCTTGTAGTAATACCTGCAGCTCAAAATCAAACGGTGTGTTTTTCATTAGTCGGGTAAGTCTTCTCAATTCAGATTCGGCATTGTTATCAAGTTCGAGCGTGTGTGGAATAAATCGAAGACCAGGCAGCATAAGCTCGTCTCCCGGAGCAATAACCTTTAACGTAACATTAACCTTATCATTTCGGAGCACCTCGTTGTGCATTAGGTCATATTCTTTTGAGAAATACGTATACGTTCCCAGTTCATGATCAATTGATACTTCATATGCACTCCCTTCAATTAAATAAAAGGAGAATGATCCATCCTTTTCCGGTTTTGCGCTGAGAACTCGCTTTTTATTGTAAAGATCAAAAACAGAAAGATAGGCGGGCGTAGGTTTGCCTTCCGTATCTTTTACAAATCCCTCAACTTTCATTACTCCTTTTGGTCGCAGGTCATCCGGAAGAAGATATTCTACGATTTCACTTTTATACTTTCCGGGTGCTTCTTTCAAAACATATCGTCCCTGGGCCTGCATGCTTGCATACTGGTCGTCTTTTTCTGTGTTTGCTGCATCAATCGGCATTGGGTTAGACCAATTGCCACTTCTTAATTTTGTAATGTACAGGTCCATCCCACCTTTATTGGGCGTTATTTTATCGGACGAGAAGATGAGTGTTTCACCATCAGCGGCAATGCGTGGCGTTTGTGAATTACCGGTGTTGATGTTTGCCGGAAGCTCAATTGGCTCATCCCATTGTGCGGTGCCCGGCTTCTTCCGTGCCATCCATATTTTGCATTTGTCGGCCTTTTGCATATCCATCTTTTCACAACGCATGAAATAGACTGTGTTACCATCCGGAGTGAAAGTCGCGCAACCTTCATTCCCTTTTGTGTTTATCGGAAGAAAAAGATTCTGAAGTGGTGACCATACACCGCCCGTAAGGTTGCTGGACCAGATATCGAACCCCCCTACTCCGCCAGACTTTGCTGATGTGATGTAAAGTGTTTTACCATTCGGACTTAAGGAGTAACCCTTCTGTAGATTTAATTTGGTGTTGAGATGTTTAGGAAGCTCAACGGGTTGTTTCCAATCGCCATCTTCCCGCTGGCTATAGTAAACGAGCGCTCCCTCATCCGAAACAAAGTCCGAGGTAAATAGTATAGATACTCCATCCAGGCTAATGAATGGGGCGAAAACATTTATAGCCGGATTATTAATCGAGTTTGGTAGCCTGCGGATCTTGGCTTGTGAGAAAGCTGTTTGCGAAATCAGCAGTAAACAAACGATTACGCTCAGTCGGTTCATACGGTTTCCTGTTTTCACGGAGGTAATTAAAGGTACGGATATTTTATATGCTGCAGCGCAAAAGTCCTGCCGTTCAACGATAGTAAATTCAGAAAAACTGATGATGTTTCAGGGGGTTGTGGTATTTTAGCGATCCGAACAAGTGAAATGATACAAGTAATACCATCGATAGCAATCCGGAAAGGCAGAGTTGTTAAAATGCGCAAAGGTGATCCCACCAGTGAAAAAGCGTATGATGAAAACCCGCTCGATCTGGCCAAGCGTTTTGAAGACCATGGCATTGAGGTGATTCACCTGGTAGATTTGGATGGCGCTGAACGCGGAAGTCCTGTTAATTATCATGTGGTTGAGGCCATTGCAGGCCACACAGATTTAAAAATTGATTTTACAGGCGGCATTTCCAACGATGGCGATATTAGCAAGGCGTATGAATCAGGGGCTGATTTTATAACAGCATCAAGCATTGCTGTAACGAATCCCGACCTGTTTGCTTCGTGGATTATTTCCTACGGTCGCGAGAAAATCACACTTGGAGCAGATGTGACCGACATTAAGTCGATGAATCTGTTGTTTCGCGGCTGGCAAAGTAAATCCGAACTTACGTTATTCGAACATCTTGAGTATTTCTATTCACGCGGATTGAAATATGTTAAAAGTACAGACGTGTCGCGTGATGGTGTGTTGGAGGGCCCAGCTTTTGAATTTTACAAGAGTATCATTGACAAGTTCCCGGAAATGTGTGTGTTGGCCAGCGGAGGTATTCGTGGTGTTGACGATATAAAGCGCCTCAACGAAATGGGTGTATTTGCAGTTATCTTTGGTAAGGCTTACTACGAAGGCATTCTTAACCTGAAAGACTTAGAGCAATTCCTTATCAAGAAGGAATTATAGACTATTCGCCCCCAAACGTTACCGCTACAGGAAACGTAAGCGTTGCATCCGTTTCTCCTGCTCCCGGGCAGTCACCAGTTTTAACACCCGGTTGATGACGCAACGTAATGGTCACTGTGCCGGTACTCTCCAATGATGTCGTGCTCCATATCGATTTCAGTCCAAGAGGTAAGCCATTTTTATCCTCATCCTGGATGGTAATGGATATGCCCGCGTCTGATACTGCAAAGCAAAAGATGTGTTCCTCTGCTTCTTCTTCAATTTCCTGGGAGATGTCAATTTCCGAATCACCACTTTTGTTGAGGATTTGAATAGTTGCATCGTATGTTTTATCGGTAAACAAAGGTCCGCTTACTGTCACTTCACTCGCATCCACAATTGCATCCAGGTTTACATCATCCCAGCTGAGCGTTATGATTTCACCCTCATCTTCGCCTGCCGCCTCCTCAGGATCAAGCGCGACTAACACAGTCGTTATTACCTCCTCTTCATTGGTGGATTCCGGATCATCACTGCAAGCCGCGATGAGCGAAATTGTGATAACAAATAAAAAAAGTGTAAGTCTGTTTAACATGCGGAGTAAAGTTTGATTCTTCATTGTGGTAGTCTTTAGATTTGTACTTATTCGTGACTGTGAAAGTTATATTTCACCCGTAGCATAAAATTCATGCCGGGTTCATCGGCAAAATAACGCAGGCGATTCATATACACCCGGTATGAAGTGTTGAGTAAGTTCTGCCCCTCCAGCGCGATTGAAAGCGTACGATCTTTTAGCGGAAACTTAACTCCGATCTCGGTATTTAATAAAACATAGCCATCAGGCGCGGGTGCGAAATCAAAAACTTTACTGCCCTCGTATTCGTCCACCTCGCTGGGGTAAACAGTTATCGGAGCCCGCGTTTGCGTAAAGGCTACCGGCACGCTAATGGTGATGAAGAAATCCTGGTTCCTTTTGGTAAGCTGATGCCAGGTTATAGCATGTTCCATCTGTGCAGGCGGAATAAAGGTAAGTACATCGTTATGGGTAACATCTTTTGCATACAGGTATGCAAATGTGCCCGCATATTCAACATGCTTGTTCAAATCCCAGTGAACAAGCCCGTCAATACCTGTTAAAATCGCTTCTGTCTGGGCATAATCGAATACCGGAAAATACCCTCGAATGGTCAGCTGAGATCCTGTGGGTTTTAAGAACACATAGTTTGAAATATGGTTAGCGTATGCTGAGACCTCAAGTGAAAAAGATTTCCCGATAAACTGGAAACCGTTCGTGAGTTTGGTTGAAACTTCCTTTCGGATGAGCGATTGATCAGTTTGGAAGCCATCCTGATTCATAAGTCCACGTTCGATAGCAGCAGCGCCATGATGCAAACCCTCGCTGTACAGTTCACTTACATGCGGAGGCCGCATCGATACGCCAAGATGGGAAGTTATCCGCGCAAAGTCATTCATGTAATACGAGGCTCCGAGTGAGCCGGAGACGTAGGTAAAGTTAAACGCAGGCTTTACCAGATCCTGATTGTTGATGAATGTAAGTACTTGTAAATATTGATGATCTACTCTTGCACCTGCCTCCAGCAGCCAGTTGTTCTTTCTCAATTTTTCAATGATGAACAGACCCGCATTAAACTGTTTATAATTCGGAATTAAGGGACGAATATCTGTGCCCGGCACATTCGAATTATCTTTGTACGTTCCATTGATGCCAATGCTTCCTTCCATCCTGGCAATCCGATGATCAAGAAAAACATCAAGTGTGTTACTGAACAACTTGAGCGACAGTGCGGCTTTGCCTGCCTGAGACTGTCTTCGGATGTCGTATTCTTTACGTTGATTAAGTTGTCCGCCATATAGTACATTCAGCGTTCCAACTCCGGAGATTTTTTTAAAACCACTTACCTTAAGTAACTGATGATTAATTTTTTGACTGGGCGGGTCAATAGCATATGTAAAATCTTCAATATACAAAGGCTGCGGACTACGAATTGCACTATCCAGATCGCCCGGACTGCCCGTGTGCGAAGCGCGCAATATCCCAATTTCAGTATTGAAGCTGCTGAAATAAATCTCAGCTCCATGATCATCCTCTTGCCATCCAAGCGCACCAGAAAAATTTAATTCCTGAACCCCCGTATTTGACAACACATAATCAGGTGCAGAATAGTCACCGCCTTTTTTAGCCGAGCTTTGTATGCGCCAGTTGGTGTTCTCAAATTTTTTGAAACCGCCTTCGAGTAACCCTGAGAAAACGCCCATCCGGTCGTTAGAAAAAATTCCGGCATTCAATTCACCGCCAAACTTCTGAGCCTGATGCATGGGGGGCGTATCGACAATTATCACACCACCGATGGCGTCTGATCCGTAGCGCACAGCTTCGGAGCCCTTAACAACTCTTATTTCGGATGCGATAAACGGATCAATTTCTGGTGCATGTTCAATACCCCATTGCTGGCCCTCCTGCCGTATACCATTGTTAAGAATGAGAATACGCTGACTGTGCAATCCGTCAATAACGGGCTTAAAAATTGCCGGCCCGGTTTGCAACGCACTCACTCCGGGTACACGATTCAATGCTTCACCTAATGATCTTCCACCGAAGTGGTCGAGTTCTTCTTGCGTGAGTCTATATGTTGCATTGGTAAGTCCGGAATGAGTTATGTTTCCGCTAACTTCAACAGCATCCAGTGTAGTTTCGGAATGAATGAGGGTAACAACAAGCTGCTCGCTGAGCGGGAGGCCTATTTCAAATTGCGATTCCTGATAGCCAATGTATCGAACCGTTAGCTCAATTTTTCCAGGGCAAAGTTCCTGAAATTCAAATGTGCCATTTGCTGAGGTGACAATAGCTTTACCGGAAAGGAGCACGGTTGCCCCGGGTAGGACATTGCCACCCTTGTCCTGAACGACACCGCTGAGAACAAGCGTGCAGTTTTGTCCATGCAAGGCAGAAAAACCTAACCCCCAAAAAAGAAGAAAAATGGAACCACGAATCATTACTTGCAACAATGTTGCAAATATATGAATTCAATTAAAAAACCAACAATCAGAATTTACTGGCTTACTCTACGATGTCTGAAAACTTAAATTTTTCGATGATGTAATAAAGGAAGTTAAAAGAGAGTGGGTCATCCTCCTCTTTTTGGACTTTTTCTTCCTCTTTTTGAACCTTTTCTACTGCTTTTACGGCAGGTTTGGCATTTTTCATTTCAGATTCCCGAATAATGACAGGTTCTTGTGTGGTTGGAGCTGTGGAGCTTTTGTTAGTTCGGGTTTCAGGATTATCAGTGCCTGAAGGAGTTCCTGAAGAAGTTTCCGGATCCTGTTTTATTGACTCTTTTGTTGTGATTTCAGCGTCAAAACTGACTTTATCTTCCTGGGCAAGCGCATTAAACGGCAACAGCAGTGTGAAAAGCACTGTCGTCAATAATGCGATATGACGGGATTTAAGCTTCATCAGGTAATGGTGCCTAAACGCAAAATTTGCTTCTATTGTTACACAGAAGGTTAGAATTTCGTTTGGGAAATTAAAGATAAGTCATAATGCCTCATATTTGAGTGATCAAGTAATATTTTCTGCTTTATTTATACAACTATGACAATTTCCTGGGCAGATTTCACGAAAGTCGACTTGCGTGCGGGTACAATTACCAAAGCCGAAGCTTTTAAGGAAGCTAAAAAAACAGCCATTAAACTCTGGGTCGATTTGGGAGAACTTGGTATAAAAAAGTCAAGCGCCCAGATTGCGGCACACTATAATCCCGAGAGCCTTATTGGACGCCAGGTAATATGCGTTGTGAATTTTGAACCGAAGCAGATTGCCAATTTTATTTCAGAAGTGCTGATAACCGGTTTTCCGGATGCAGAGAATCAGATTGTTTTAAGTTCACCTGAAAGACCGGTTCCAAACGGGTCACGTCTTTTTTAGTATGCTGCAATTTTCTCAATTGAAAGAAATCACACAAGGAACTGTATTGCAGTTGCACGCTGACAGACCTGTTCAAGATCTTATACTGGATAGCCGCAAAGCTATCGTACGGGATGGCTCAGTTTTTTTTGCCATCAAGGGAAAAAATAACAATGGTCACGCGCATATCGATTCGCTTTATAAAAATGGTATTCGTCAATTTATTGTTGAAGATGCCGTTCCATTCGATACGTATCTTGAGGCAAACATCATTCAGGTTCAATCATCTATCGATGCACTGCAAAAAATTGCAGCAGATCATCGGGTAAAATTTTCAATACCGGTTATTGGTATAACCGGCAGCAATGGGAAAACAATTGTTAAAGAGTGGCTTTATCAACTGCTGGCCAAGTATTACACGATTGTAAAAAATCCGGGAAGCTATAATTCACAATCCGGAGTTCCATTATCGGTGTGGCAGATGCAGCCTTATCACACACTGGGTATTTTTGAAGCGGGGATTTCGCAGCCCGGTGAGATGGAAAAACTTGAGCGGATTATTAAGCCAACTCTTGGGGTATTTACAACCCTCGGCACTGCACACGATGAAGGATTTACGTCAGGTGAACAAAAGATTGAAGAGAAAGTAAAGCTTTTCAAACACGCTGAGGCATTAATTTGTTGTGCTGATCAGGATGCGTTGTTTAATCAATTGAAGTCTTCCGGAATTAAACTGTTCAGCTGGGGATTCTCCCCCGCTGCAGACGTACACATCGCTAAAAATGAAAACGGTTTTTTGGTCACTTGGAAACACAAAAGTTTTGTGATTTCTCTACCATTTATGGATCCCGCATCTGTCGAAAATGCGCTTCACTGCTTGACAATTTTACTTTACCTGGGTACAGATACTGATTCAATTGTGCGGGGGTTAAGTTCGCTTCGGTCCGTGCCGATGAGGCTTGAGCTAAAGGAAGGGATCAACCAAAATCAGATAATTGATGACGCTTATAACAATGATTTGGGGGGTTTGCAGTTAAGTTTGGACCTGCTGATGAATCAAAATCAAAAAGCGAAAAAGACATTGATCTTATCGGATATTTTACAATCCGGAATGAATGAAAATCAGTTAACCGATAAGGTTGCACAACTGGTTAATGGAGGAGGTGTAAATAAATTCATTGGTATTGGGAAAATTCTTTCAAAGCACAAAAGCAAGATCAAAATAGAAGCACAATTTTACGATTCAACAGAATCATTTTTGAATGCTTTTAATCCCGATTTTTTTAGTCACGAGGTAATCCTGATTAAAGGGGCAAGAGTGTTTGAATTTGAACGAATTGTAAAACGATTGCAGCGCAAGGTTCATGGCACAGTCATGGAGGTTGATCTTAGCGCGCTTATTTTTAATCTTAATTATTTCAAGTCAAAGCTTAAGCCGGCCACAAAAGTAATGGTAATGGTTAAAGCACTCGCGTATGGAAGCGGAAGCATTGAAGTAGCAAACGTATTGCAATATCATAACGTGGACTACCTGGGTGTTGCCTATGCAGATGAAGGTGTTGAGTTGAGAAAGAATAACATCAGCACACCTGTAATGGTTATGAATCCAACAGAAGAAGGATTTTATGCAATGATAAATTTTAATCTTGAGCCGGAACTGTATGGATTAACAATTCTGAAAGCGTTTATCTCATTTCTGAATGGCCGCGCGTGGAATATTCACATTAAGATTGACACAGGCATGCATCGCCTGGGCTTTGATGAATCAGACATACCCGAGCTGATCCAACTTTTGCAGACAAATCCTGCCATTCGGGTCGCCTCAATTTTTACGCATTTATCCGGATCAGACGAAGCCCGACTTGACGACTTTTCGCGCCAGCAAGTGAAATCGTTTAGACAGATTTCTGCATTGATATCTTCTGCAATTGGGTACACAACCATGCTACACGTGCTGAATACACCAGGAATTTTGAGATTCCCGGAATTCCAATTCGACATGGTGAGGCTGGGTATAGGGCTATATGGGGTTGATCCAACGGCAGAAAAACATACTTTACAGCCTGTAAATACGTTAAAAACAGTGATTTCACAGGTTAGAACTGTAAAGGCAGGCGAAACCATTGGTTACGGAAGGAAGGGTAAAGCCATAAAAGAGATGCGGATTGGCACTATAGCCATCGGCTATGCTGACGGGTATAGCAGAAGCTTCAGCGGGGGTGTGGGTGAAGTGCTTGTGAATGGAAAACGGACTTCGGTAGTCGGCAATGTTTGCATGGACATGACGATGATCGATTTAACGGACCTCGAAGCCAGGGAGGGAGATGAGGTAATCATTTTCGGCCCGGGCTTGCGTGTAGATGAAGTAGCATCTAAAATTAATACGATTCCGTACGAGATCTTAACGAACACAAGTGAGCGCGTGAAGAGAATATTTGTGACAGAAGGTATATAACTTTATTTTACATAAAACTGAAAACGGAAGAGAAATGGAAAGGATAGAAAGAGGAAAGTTTTTTAATCTAAGCTGGGGTATGCCGGTTTTATTGATCGCGTTCAGCGTTATAGCGGGTTGTAGGGAAGATGATCCCGCTGAACTTAAAGAGCCGCCTGTACTATCGGCAAATGCATATGTTAATTTGTGGATTCAGGACAACATGGAGATTTACTATTTGTGGAATGACGAGATCCCATCGAAGCCGGATACATCGCTGGCACCGAATGCGTTTTTTGAAACACTGCTTTCCAATGAAGACCGTTTTTCCTGGATTCAGGAAGACTATATCGAGTTGTTAAATTCACTGCAAGGAGTTAATAAAGAAGCGGGTTACGACATCAAGTTGTATCGTGAAAGCACAACCAATGAGAACGTTATTGCTCAGGTGATGTACATCAAAGAAGGTTCACTCATTGATACAGAGAACATAGATTTGATGCGTGGTGATAAGATCACAAAAATCAACGGTCAATTGTTAACATTAACCAACTATCAAACCGTTTTAGGCCAACTCAGCGAGAGCCACACCGTTACCTATGAACGCTATAATTGGGAGACAGAGGGATGGGATGACAAAGGGACAATATCACTTACAACCGCTGAATTTGCAGAAAATCCAAATTTCATGCACAAAGTGATTGACCTGGGCGAGGGTAAAAAACTTGGATATTATGTCTATAATTTTTTTGCAACAGGTACCACGGCAAG
>Ga0075152_10000396_pt1 | contig 32925 bp, 19 predicted proteins | sample JI61114C2DNA_FD_70964 | JGI IMG/M metagenome (GOLD analysis project Ga0075152, IMG submission 70964) | Wastewater effluent complex algal communities from Wisconsin, to seasonally profile nutrient transformation and Carbon sequestration -... | ecosystem: Engineered > WWTP > Effluent > Algae...
TATAAAAGTCAAATATTTTATGACCGCAATTTGAAATATTTGACTGGATACCAAGCGTTTTTTAAAATAGTCATGGAAAAACGCATATCTAGTAAAATCCTGCTAAAATGGAATTTCAATGTTATTGAAATTCCATTTTTTTTATTGTGAAATTGCCTTTACTTCAAACTTGTGAGTCTAATCTATTAGGATCATTTACGATCAATTACTGGCAAATAATAACTTACAACTAGCTCAGAGATTATAAAAAGCCTGAGACTTGTGTGCGTCATTTAATTCTTTGATTTAGTATGTAGATCCCTTGACTGAGTAAACAATTTAAGTGAACTACCTCAAATCAAAGCTCATAATCTGCCTTACCTGCTTCTTAATTCTACCTTATTATTTTTCTCTACAAACATAACATTTGGATTATTCTTCAATAGGTTCAGGAGTTGGCTTTGTTCTATAGTAGTTTTATCGAATCCTATTAGGTAGATATTTGAATCTTTACCAAGCGCTTCCTTAAGGAATAGTTTGTATCTATAATGTTCATCTATAATCAGATCAATCTTTTTACCTGCCTTCATCTGTACAATGAGCTCATCCGGATTGACAGTATCTGCAGTGACATCTTTGACCCAATTCATGCTATTGATATACTTTCTAGCCTCGGTGGCCAAATTCTGAAGTGGTTCAGGATAAATGCCCTGAGTGACGACCTTCTTCTTCATTATATTATAATCATCGAAGAAATAATATGTCACTGAAGCCAAATCAACTATATCACTGGAGTATCTGTCCTGAAAGGTATCTTGTTTTATTTTTTTATAGAGTTCGTGTAGCGCAGTATAATTCTCCGCATTTAATTTCATTTCATAATTACCTATATAATTCATAAAGTTTTTACCTACCAACTTCAATGTAGAATCGCTCATCAATGTCACATCATAAACCGGACATCTTCCAAAACAAGCACCTTGTGAAATAGTAAATTCTTTTGTCACAGTTGGCTTCGGACCTGTTGGAGTGGTTTGTACTACTTTCTTAGTTGAATTGCAAGACATCATAAATAGGATACTTGCAAATAGAAAAAGGGACAAAATTTTATGGATCATGCTTTTTATTTTATTATTAAAAACTTAAACGCAAAGTGCTCTTTTTTAGTTCTGACATTCAAAATGTACATTCCAGGTGCAAATTCATTTTCAAGATCAATTATTATTTTCTGCTGGGATATCTTCACTAGTTTTTTCAATTCTCTACCGGACATGTCATATATAGTCACATGTATCACTTCCTTATAACCGGCGTCCTGCACCAATATAACTTCATCTTTTACTACTGATTGAAATAGTTTCATCCTTTTAGCCAGTCCTTCTATAGGATCGTTGAACTGGTCACAATGAGTGTTTTCTCCATTCAACAATAAATTTCTGGTGCTTTCCAGCGTAGCCCTCATCCTTTGTCCCTGACCGGGGGTAAACATAAACATACACTTATCATCTGTATAGTCCATAAAATTCATGAACATGTTGGAATTCATACAAGATAGCTGTGGGTAATTTGGACAACCATAATGAGGTGTTCCTTGCTGTGGTGTATCTTCCACAAGGTCGTCTCCGCAGCCATTAGCGTTTTCGCCCCATAAGTGCAATAACCCAAAGTAGTGACCAACTTCGTGAGTTGTGGTGCGCCCCAAGTTGTATGGACCTTTGGGGTTAACAGTTCCTATATTTCCAAAATTTGTATAATTAATTACAACACCATCTTCTCCTGAAAAAAATGAACCACCCGGCCTGGTTGCGTATCCAAGAAATTCATCGAGTCTGCATACCCAAATATTTAGATACTTGTCAGTAGGCCAGGCATCTGCACCTCCAAGAAAACCATGCTGCACTTTTTTACGTCCGGATTCGTCCACTTTTAGACCAATGTTTTTAATATTGGTCGTATTGTACGTTATTCCATTGGTTGGGTTACCTTCCGGGTCGTTTTTGGCAAGGCAAAATCTAATTCCAACATCTTCATACAGATTTGCAAATTCATCAGGAATGCCGGCCGGAATGAGCAATGCAGAAAAATCAGCATTCAATAATTCTATCTGAGAGGCTATCTGTTCATCAGAGATCCTTTCAAAATCTTCATAATAAACCACGTGAACCACTATAGGGATATACAATTCATTGCGAAGAGAGAGTGAAGGATTCCGAATAGCATCGGCTATTGCCCTTTCTGTAGCTTCTTTTTGTTGAATAAAATTGGGGTTGTGTAATGCTGATAGGTGTTCTACATATTCTGAACCACACCTGTTTTGCCCTTGTGTGACTGTAAAAGTCATCAGTAGGCAGAGGCAAATAGAGATATGCATCCAGATCTTGTTCATCGTCCAAAAATACGTTAAATAATGGAAACGTGTAGATTGATGTATTTGTATAGATATTGGCAAGTAAAATTGAGTTAAATCAAATTATGTTCATTTTCTTTATCCATTAACTGAAGTCAAAGGCAATTGAACTCCAAGATGTTACCTGCAATGTTTTGCTTCCAAAATCAAAAAGATAATTGGATGAAAATGGAACGCAGGTAATGCTGATATATATGATTTATAATGTTGATGGGCGAATTTCCCCCTTCTGAGGGTGAACGATGAAGATAAGGTGCAAATGCGACCTTCTCAAGGAAGTGAAACGGAACGAAGTCCAATGCTAGGTGGGTGAAGAGCAGTCATGATTAAATAAGGATCGACTATATTTTATAGTCAGTTTTTGCCTCCTTACTAATAAGGTAATTGGTCATTCGATCCATTGCTATTTCTAGATGAGCAAAGGATATCGCTGTATATACAATTCTAAAAAGTCCCTTTTTTTGATGTTGGAAACCAATACCGGGCGTTAAAAGAACACCCGTGTTTTCGTAAAGGTCTAACCAAAGTTGTTTTTCTCCATGATCACTGTCCTCATGAAGGTATTTAGACAAATCCATCCATAAGAAAAAACCTCCTCGGCTTGGGACATAAGGAATATCATGTTTTCTCAGGGTCGTCACCATCAGCTTATAACTTTGTGTGAGACGCTTTTTATTTTCCAAAATGTACTCTTCAATAAAATCGGTATTCTTTAACATTGCTCCGACCAACCACTGTGTGAAATTTGAAACCATATGGGGAATGTTTACATTTCCAAGCCCTTTCATAAAAGCCTTGTTTAAAGAATGTACAATACCAATCCGAAGGCCTGACATAGCGAAATCTTTGGAAAAAGCGTACCAAAGGTGCAGATAATCACTGTTTAACTCGTTCATCAATTTAGCAAAGGAAGAATAAGCTCCTTCCATACTGTAGTCTTGCTTAAGAACATCATCTTGTGTATCAATCAAGGAAAGTCCATAAATCTCATTGACAATCATATGAACTTCATGCTGAATACACCACTTAGCAAGCTTTCTCAATTCGTGTTCAGTATAAATGCATCCGGTTGGATTATCTGGAGAACTAAGTACTAATAGCTTAAAACACTTTCCTTGAACCTTCAACTCATCCAAGGTTTTGTCTAGTAATTCGACCTTTACAGGTGCCTCCGATCCTATTTCTTTAATCTCAAAATGTGTCTGAAGATCAAAACGGACAATTCCACTTTTCACGCCAAGGTCATTGGTATACATTGGATAAGATGGAGCAGGAATTACGGCTACGTCACCAGGGTTGGCGAGCATAAATGAACTAACTTCGATAATGGCCGAAGCTCCTGCAGACAGACCAATGGTATCATAAGGAATACTGCATTTACAAAGGTGCAGCTCCATGAATTTTGCTATTTCAGTTCGTATCTCAGGGTGACCTAAAGTATTGGTGTAATTGAGTACCCAATCAGGAATCTCATATTGTTGAATAATTGAACCCAGTTGGCTTTTAATTATTGAACCCATTAGATGGTTTTCAGCAACGTTCAAAGGAAATGACCCATTTGGGTTTTTATCCGGGCAGTAAAGATTTTGACATGCTTTCGCGAACAAATCATCATCCACTCTTGCTGGGTTATTTGCCAAAATATTTCCTCTTTCGGACAAGTTAGAATTGGATTTGCTCATGGTTTTATTTTTTTAAATTGAATACATCTTTTTACGGCTTAGTGAAGGTGGCGGATATGAAATCAGAAAATTTCAACTTTACACTAAAGTACAACTGGAAAATTTAACTTGATTTTAGCTCAAAGTCAGTCATATTGCCCAAACGATGCAAATTTCCGTTTTTTATTTTTTAAGTCTGTCAATTGCTTGTTCTATCAAATTGTTTACTTGCAAATATACGTCTGGTTTTAACCCTTCTTTGTCAACAAAAAAACCTGTATCTATCCATAACATTCTGTCCATTGGCACTTGTATTCTAATGGTTGAACATTGGGTTTTATATCTTAGTATATTTCCATAATCCATCATTCCACCGGAATTATTACCCATTACCACAACTTTGTCGCTTTGCCTTGCAAGCATTGTAAAAAGTTCGCCACTACTCACCGTGTTTTCATCAATTAACAACGCTATTTTCTTTGGATTTATGAATGGTTTGTTTATAGTTATGGTTTCAAATGGAAGATTACTTCCATTATACATTTTCCCAATATTTTGATTCATTTTGGCCACTTCTTCGTCTATTACTTTCTTTATTTTATCATCGGATTGTTCATAATATGATTTCATAAAAGAATTAAACCACATTTCATTATTTTGTTTCGTCAAGCGACTTTCGGCATTATATTTAATGATAGGCTTTGTATAAATATAATTAATCAATTGCCACCCAACTCTATAATCACCACCATCATTTCCTCTTAAATCAATGATCCATTCTGATGTGTTTTCTAATTGTACTTTGTATTTTTCTAATAAATATGCCGTTTGTTCTTCGGAATTACTATAAAATGTAGGGAACTTCCAAATAGCAACATTTTCCTTAAAATGAAGGCTTGGTGCATCTTTGTCCTTGCTTATTTCATATTCTGTTAAGTCTAATTTGTTTTTTACGTTGGGTGATTGCTTTTCAAAAAACGCAATATCAAAATCCAAAATATTGTCCTCTAATTTTACTTTATGCGTGGAAAAATCCGATTTATCTCCGTCATAAAAGGTTCCCAAATACTCTTTTCCCTTTTTTATAATGGTTAATTTCACTTCATTTGGTTTCCAATTTTCATTGGTTGTAGAAAGTATGGTTGCATAAAACAAATTGGGTTTAATTTTAGTAATAGCCAATTGATAACTTGGATGACTATAAATCCCCTCAATTGGGTCGGGCGATTTTGTTTTCATAAAATAATCATTAGCTTCATCAACAGATAAGTTATGAGTCAATATTTTTAAAGCACTAGTTTTCGATTGAGTTGTATTCGATTTTGGTTTTGTAAATTGTATTCTTAAATGCTTGTCGTTGAAATAAGAAATCCAATTTTGCAATTGCTTTGCACAAATGCTGTCATTTGTAACCCCTTTTATTTCATTAAATTTTTTCTCCGACCAGATGATATAATCTGGTCGATTCTTTTCAGTAATTTTGTCAAACCAACCTGCATAATTTTCTTCAACCAACTGTTTGGACTTTATAAAGACACTGTCACAATTACAATTTTGAGCAAATGAATTAAGCGATAAAATTAAACATAGAGGTAATATAAACTTGAACATAAGTCGAATTTTTTGTAATCTTTTGGGTTCTAAAATGAAACATAGCGGTTAGCGGCTACCCGAAGGGCGGAATTTTTACCACAAAACTTCATTCGGAGTACCGAACTTTCGGCTTGCACAAATGTGTCTGCAAAGCACGAAGCCCCGCCTTTTGGTAGGTACTGTTAGCACTTCGCCCTTCTTTTCTGTCGTGTTTGTTTGTTATCATTTCGTGTCTGTCTTGGTGCGTTGGCTTGGTGGCTCTTTTGGATTTTATTAGCGTTGGGTTGTGCGTTGAAAAAATACAAATGTGCCACCAAATGCGTTGGCATTAATATTTCAATTGTTTCAAAAATTCATTTAGTGTTATTGTGGTTATGTAAAGTCCTTTTGCTTTAATCTGTAAACCATTGTCTGATGTCAGCATAATTGGGTTCTCGTCTTTGTATTTTATGGCCACTGATAAAATGAAATTGTCTGGAGATTTTTTGTTAAAGTCGTTTGGTAGTAAGGTAAGGTCGGCTGTGTCCATTTTGATATTTCGTTTTTCAATGCTCTCGTTTATTAGTCTCAAAGCCCTTTGAACATTCTTCTTTTGCTCTTCTGCCAACGATATTTTCAAGTAATCTAATTCGTCAATGACTTTTGCAGATAGTACAATACTATATTTTTGGTCAATTTTTGAAATAATGTCTGGTTGGTCAACAAAAACATTTGTGTCGATGATGTAAATATTTTTCTTGTCTTTGTTTATTTCCTTTTTTGGTTTTTCAAACTTTGAAAGGTCTATTTTTCCAAGAACTTTTAAGCCTGTTTTGTTTTCTGATTCCTGTTCAATGTTATTGTTGTTTTGAGTTGTTGCAGAATATTGATTTGATGAAAAAACCTCCTTTATTTTTTGTAAATAGGTCTTTACATCATTATATATGTGTGGATAAAATGAGTTGATGTTTTTATCTGTAATAATAAGTGTGCATAGTTTAGCTCTTGAAGTTGCCACATTAAAACGGTTTGCTTGTAAAGCAAACGGAATACTCTCTGTCGGAATAAAGAAAATAGTGAAGTCCGTTGTCAACCCTTGAATTCTATCAATAGTTTCAACCAACACATTTTCGGTGTCTGCACATTTGGAATAGATTTCTTTCTGTAGAAAGCGAACTGAATCTCTATAGAAAGCCAACACTGCAATTTCTGATTTGATATCAAATTGTTTGAGTTGATTCACAAGGTCAATAATAAATTGAGAACATTCTGTTGAAGGAATTTTTCCATCAGCTAGTTGAAACTTTCGAATAGAAGTTCCGCCACTACTTTGAAAGGATTCGTTAAGCAAAGGAAAATTTGAAAGGTTCAAAGGCAATTCTGCACTTGATTTACTTTTCAATTGGCCTGAATAAAATGAGTTGGTTACATCAACACTGTTTTGAGGTAATCGGTAAGAATCAGTTAGAATGTATTGCTTGGAAGTTGGAAGAAAGAAACTAATTGCTTTTAATCCGCAAATCATCCAATGATAATTATTTGTGTCTTCAGGTGCGTACTCTTTGTGAAAGATTGGTTCAAGTTGTTTGATGTCGCCAATTATGATACACTTCTTTCCAAGTTTCCTTGCCAAAGCAATGGTTGATAAAAAAGCCTGACTTGCTTCTTCAATAATTATGTAATCAAAGTGAGTGTCCTGAATTGCCTTTGCTGCAATTTGGCTCATAATGTAGTAAGTTGCTAACAGCATTTGAGGCTGTTGCTGGCTCAAACTTTTAAATGCTTTAATGCCCTTTATTTTTTTGTTCTTGCTTTCATCAGCAGTCAAAGTGGACTTATAAATTTTCCCTTCACTCAATGCCGTTTTCAAATGCTCCTTTTCAGCCAACTCAATCAATGCTCGGTTTGTCAAAGCGGTTACAAGAATTCTGTAATCGGTCTTTAAGAATGCACTGCAAAGTTGTGCCATTAAAAAAGTTTTGCCTGTTCCTGGCGGTCCTTGAATAATTATTATTTCTTTTTCAATTAGGTCGGTTTGAATTTGTGTTACAATACTTTCATCAACTGTCAAAGGTTGTGGATTCCAATTCAGCGTTCCAATTTCTAAATCTAAAATCTCATTCGTGCTTGGTTGAGTTTCTTTGAGAAAATTTTGAAGATTAAAAAGATATTCTAAAGGTGGGTCGGTTGGTGCTAAAAACACCAAAGTATCTTTCTGATATTTTGGAACATCTTCAATTTTGACACCTGATAAGCCAACAATTGTGTGGCCATTTTCAAAAGTGAAAAAAACTGTTTTAGATTCAAATTGTGCTGTGAATTTGCTTCTAATATTTTGGTATGAAATGCCTCCCCAATTTTTCACATCATCGTTTTGCATTTCAGAAACAAAGCATTGAAGGTTTTCATTTTTCCTTGGTGGATTGCAAATTTTGTGGTCAAATTTTACAATTAAATTTCCTCTTGCTTCATCAAACCCTTGGTATCTGCATAAGTAAAGTTGGTTTTCAACGAACAGTTTTGCAGCTTGTTTTTTAAGCAATTTTTCAAACTCATTCTTTTGATAGATAAGTTCTGATTGGATAAGTTCAATATGCTTATTGTGATTTACTTTAGTCATATGTTTCCCGATTTGTAATTTGAAACAAAGCAGTCAACTCACTTATCTCTTTATTTTTATCTACCAACAATAATCTAAAACCGCTTCTTGATTGATTCTGCTCACATAGTGCTTCTAATTCAGCAGGAGTTCTTTCTCCACTGTAAAAAAACAGATGGTCAGTATTGTAGCGAAATAATTCTTCTAATGAATTGAATTCAACTAATTCCAAATTCTTTCCAAAGTCAATAAGGATTTTACTGTTGTTATCACGCAATTCAATAATCTTAGCAGGGTGTATATATGCAAAAGCCCGTCTTGCACTAAAAACGATATACTTCGTGCCTTTACTTTCTACATAGTTGTATCCCCAATTTTTTGAATAGTCAATTTTCAATTTCTTACAAACTTTTAGTTTGACAATAAGATTCATCATTGCTGTTATGTTGGATTCATTGTAAAGCCCTAACGCCATATTTTTGAGTTCTGCAATAATTTCTGATGAGTAACGGTTTTCAATGTCCGATTCAAAATCATTTAAGAATTCGTTTACTTCATCATAAAATGATTTGGCTAAACTGTTTTCATCTTCAGGTTTTGGTTGTTCATATTCACTTTTAAAAATTGCAAGCCCTTCGTATAAATCTTGAGGCAATATCTTTTTTAATGACTTCAAAACATTATCGGCATCTTTAGAAATATAGTAAAATCCGTCTGATTCAAATTCATAACCCTTCCTTTCTAATGAGATATTTTCGTTTTCAAAACTGATATGCCGTGGTATTTCTCCATCAAATAAATAAACCAGAATTGACTTCTCATTAATTTTCTTCCACTCTATAAAGTATTGCTCTTTCCATTCTTCTAGGTTTTGTAATTCGGCAATACTGATAATTGCATCGGGTATTTGCAATTGTTTGAAACTCTCATTGAAAACAAAACTTGGCGGATAACTACTTTGGTTCACTAAATTCTTACTGGACTCTTCATGAAGTTTAAAAATCTTTTCCAAAGGAATTTCATAATCGTTGAGTTTGGCAAGTTCTGAATCACCAATTAAATAATTGTCTGTTTCGGCTTGTTTGATTTTGTAACAAAGATTGCTTTCGGTGTCAAATGAATCAATGAATAAAAAGGGAGTGTTGTCTGTTGGAATTATCTGTGCGTAAATGATTTTCAATGCTTCAAGATGGAACACCTTGCTTAAAACAATTCCTTTCTCCTGTAACCACTGCAAAGTGTTATGAAGCAATTTGGAACTTATGTTTTGAATATCCTCAAATAACTTTTCGGGTGTATTGTTTTCAAAATATTTTCGCAATTCAATTGCTGAATTGTCTTTGTTGTTAATTCCGATGACAATGCTGAAAGTAATCTTTTCAGCATCTTCCGCTAAAAATGTTTTGAAAAAAGAAGGAAGTTTTTCATTTGCTACTGTATAGTCATCTTTTAAAAACCTTTCATTCTTCTGAAATCCTAAAAAGTTGTAGATGCTGTCAATATTTAATGCTGCAAATTTTTCTTTGTCGGCTTTCCAAACATCAAACACAAATTCCAACAAACTTATTTTTTCTGCATCGTTAAGTTCTTCTTTGAAAAAGGAAGTGTCCAATTCGCCTTTATCAGATAATTTATATTCCGATAAAATAGTGCTTTTGCAATATTGAATTTCTATGTCAGCATATTTTTCATGTAGAATTTGAGTTGGTTTAATAAATGAAATGAATTTTTTGTAAAATAGATTACTTAGATTTTGTTTTTCACTAATAGTTTCAACAGCAAAAGAGGTTAAATCAACACTGCTACTTTCCACAGAATAAATTAAGAGAAATTCTACCTGCCTAGTGTTTAAAGGGTTAGTGTTGTAATCTAATATTGAATCATAAACTTCTTGAGGCATTATATCTTCTTCTATCCCAAAAAATGATTTCAATTTAATTTCATTTGCTACTTTGGAATATTGCTTTAAGAAATGAGAAGTATATTCATTTCTAATATCTACTATATTATTCGGAATTAAATCAGCTAAGGAAAATACTTTATTCCCTATTGTAATTTCGCCTTTGGACTTTGCCACTTCAATTTTTTTCTCACCAACTTGAAGTTTGAATTTGTTTCTCACCAATGGGATTTCTTCAATTGTAAAAACCCCTTTATGTTCTCCTGTGCCTAAACACCATTCCAATATTTTATAAACTGAACTCTCAATATCAATTTCGGTATTTATCGGAATCAGAATTTCACTTTGCTCACTGATGTATTCTTTCTGTGAAGTTGAATCAGATAGGTATTTGAAAATTTCTGTTGGTTTGGTTAATAGTTCCTTGTCTTTTAATAGAAGTGAGGAAAAACCATTTTGTTGTGTGAGAATTTCTTTTGTTTCCCTGAAACTGTCTTTCAAAGCATAGGGTAAAATTTTGTATTTCGCTTTTAGGGATTCTGTTGATTTAATAAGTTCAACAACTTCCTTTCGAATTTTGTTTACTTGAAAAATCTCCGATGTTCTTTGTTCAATCAAATAAATTTCCTTCTCCTTTACTGAAATTATGAAATGCTTAAAAAATTCTTCGTGAATTTTTGAAATGGAAAAATTGACAAATTCAATTACATCTTCCTTGGTAAGTTCAATAGGTGTCTTAGAAGTTAGTGTTCTTGTCAATAAATTATCATTATCACTAATCCTAAATACTCCGCCTTCCTTTGAAAGAAATTCCAAAGCATTTTTGCTTGGTATTTCCATATCAAAAATTGTTTTGATAGCATTCTTGATTTTTTCAAATTGACAATCGCTAAGAGTTTTATGAAAGTAAACCGCACTGCTATTTTGGAAGCCGATTGTTTCATTCACAAAAACAATTGAAAGATTAGTATAGGACAGTGTCGGGTTTGAAGAAAGAATTTTATATGTTTCAACTTTATTGTAGAATGCTTTTACATCTTTCTTTACTTCTTCAAGTGTAATTATGCTTGCCCAGTTGCCGTAAATGAAACTGAAAATCTGAACATCGTCTTTAATTAAGAATGAATCAAGTTCGGGATAATATTCGGATTCAAGTATGGAGAATTTCCTAAGCCATGCAGGATATTCTTTGTTTGGTTTTAATAGGTTACTCAAACTCTCAAATCCAAAACTGTTTTTAAAATACTTTTCTGACTGTAACTGCGGAATTGGTTGCGATGAAAATGTTTGAAAAACATTTTTCTTTTCATGGCTGTCAAGTTCAATGATTAGTGATTTTGCTCTGACTTCATTGAAAAGGTCTGGCTGCTTCAAGTTTAGCCCCAATGATTGGAATAATTTTGGATAAGTTTTTTCTATATCAATTTCTGATGTTACATGTTCTAATTTTTCTAATTCGCTTTTAATTTTGAAAGTGGTTGTAGAATGGAATACAAGATTTTGTGGTTTTTCTTCTGAATCTGCTCCATCAATTTTTGAGGCATCATCATTTGCAGAATAGAATTCATTGTCAGAGAATCTGAAAAGTTTTAGCAGACTTAATTTTGATACAGCTTTTAAATCAGAAACCTCCAATTCAGCAAGAAATTCAGATTGGGAATTTGCTGATAATCTAACGAACCAATTGTTGAAAGAAACTTCATCTGCATTTGAAATGCAAGTTATTAAATCCCATTTTTCAATTTTGTATTCCTTTAAGACTGTAATATAAAGTAAATTTTTATTGCCCTCTCCCTGCCAGTGGAAGAATTTCTTTTTTATTCCCCAATCACTTAGCTTAAATGAAATATTTACATTTTCATTTTTTGCAACAATTTCAATTGATGAACTAACACCGTCTTCATCATTTGGAATAAAATCCTTTGTAATTGATACTAAATCTTGATAAAGATTTGAAAAATGTTCAGGTGTTTGCTCTGGTTTTTTTGACAAATAAATAGACAAAAATATTTGTCTATACTTTTCAATATTGTTGACTCTATAGTCGGATAATTTCACCTTAAGTTCAGATATGAGATAGTTAAGTAGTAAGTTGTTTCGACTATCACCTTGAAGTTCTCTTCTACTTTTTTCAATTATAAAAGCATCTGAGTGAATAATAAAATTAAAACCAACAGCTTCCTTTTCCATTGGAAAGAACTTAAAAAAGTTTGATGTCTTCTTTTTTAATACTTCATTTTGTGGATTAGATTCGTAACCAAAAATTATTTGAATCGGTGTCGTACTATTATAATCAATAATTTGGCGGTATATTTCATTGGTTGAATCAATTTCGATTATTTCAGTGTTTAATTTACTAACTTCTAATACATCGCTTTGCAAGAAAATTTTTGAAAATGGGCGATTTTTTGTGCTATGTTGAAGAAAGTTTAATGTGTATTGAATTCCTTTTTCAAGTTTTTGTAAGTCATCTTTTATTTTTTGACTTTTATTTTTGCCAAGTTTAATATAGAAAAGCGAGCCTCTTGAAAAATCTTTTATGTCAAAGTTGTTTTGAACTAACAAGTACTTAATAAATTTAACAAGGTTAATTACTTCTGATTTCTTTAGTAATTCTTTCGTTTCGTTGTTCTTTAGGTCATAAACAGTATCGTTAAGTTGTGTTGGAAAACAGGTCAGCAAAATTTTAAATAGCCAAGGTGATTCACTTTCAATGCTATCGTCAAATTCTAAATTCAACTCATCATCATCAATGAAACTGGCGATTTGTTGTTTGTTGTTCCAACTGAATATAATTGGACCTTCATTCTGTTTTATTTCTTCAAATCCATCATGTTCACCTACTAATCTGTGAATTATTTTGAACCCAACTCCAAATCTACCTATATCACCTTCTGATTTATTACTATCACCCTCATTAAGAATGGCTATAACATTTTCTTTTTTAAATGATAGCCCATCATTAAATGCAATAAGATTTTCATTATCATAGAATAAACCAAAGGTTGTAGACTCGCAATCAATAGCATTTTGTATAAATTCATACACCCCTTGTGTATCTTGTGCAAGATTTAATAATCCTTTGAGTTTGTTGTCAAATCCATTGTCAATTTTACCATGAATTATCTTGAAAAAGCCAGATTTAGTCTTATGTTCATCATATAGACCAAGAAAATTTTCGTCAACTTTATTATTGCCTTTTGTATCAGGGTCGTCATCTTTTACCCAAGTCCGAAATTCTCTTATGTTTTTTATTTTCATATTCTAACTAGCAATATTGCAAAATAGGTTAAAGATAAATAAGTCAGAATATGCTTGTCGGTTGCGGTTGGGGCAAAAGCAAATGTGCTGCAAAGCGTTGGCTTTGTGCTGTTGGTTGCATCTCTTTTGATTTTGTCTATGCGTTGGCTTTTCATCTGTCATTTTTATTTCGTTAATTTACTGTCGTGTCGGTCTTTTAGGGTGAGTGCTAACTCGTTTATATGTCTTAATTTATCAGACCAAGCGAACCAATTTAGATCGCTTGGTCTGATTTTTGTTCTACTTATTTGTGCTAAGATACTTATACTTTATAAATCATCGAATGTATGTAAGCCATCAGTCAATTAAGGTGATTGTCGGCAATTGTTCTAAAAAAATGAGGACAAAGGTCAAAGGTCAGTTGTCAGAAGCTAGATACTAGACACTAGACAATTAGCCACGTGCTCAATACCCAATCATCATCCTTGCATACCATCATACTGCAATACTGACATACTGATATACTGATATATTGATATACTGATATACTGACATACTGATATACTGACATACTGATATACTGACATACTGATATACTGATATACTGATATCCTATCAACCTATCATCCTTTCATAAACTTCCTCCGTATCACCTCCTCGACAGCCATATTCTCAATTTTGCTGTCTAACCAACTTACTATGTCTAAATATTGGTAAGATCGACGGTTATATTTACTGGTGCTAATTATTTCCAATTTATTTCTCAGCTCAACAAAAGATTTTTTTACATCATGCGGATTAGATGAAAGAGATTTTTTTAGAAATTCAAAGATCTGAGTAAGAACGGCATCAAGGCTTTCCATTTTGGATAGGAATCTATACACCGATTTAATCAAATGTTCCACCAACTGTAAGTTATCCAATTCGTAATGAGCTATCAAGTGAAGTAGTCTTGCGAAGCATTGGATGTCACTGCGCAGATGTCCTACTTTCAAATTAATTATTTTATTCAAATATTCTATTGCTTGTTCATTGTCACCTGACCCAAAATAAAGGCTGGCGATCTTGTAATAAAAGACCAAGACTCTATGGATGTCGATATATTGATGGTATTGACCGAGTTTCGTTTCAATTGGTTTGATTAATTCTAAGCCTTCCGTAAAGGTTCCTTCCAGAAAATGCTTATTTAATTTTGCAGTATATAAATACACAAAAGTTTGCTTTTCCAGATTTTCATTGAACGTAGAACTTTGGGCATAAAATTGCTCTAAATTCTCTATTTCTAGATTCATTTTTTGATGCCTTCCCAGAATAAATAAAGCATTCAGGAGATTATGCACTGCTTTGAGATATAAAAAAGGATTCTCTTTTTTTGCCTCCGGATGTTTCGTAAAAAGATCAACCCACTTTTCAGCATGACGATAATATCGCGTCGTATCCAACGTGATCATATAATACCAGCAATAACTTTGATGCAGGTATGCCTTGCCATAAAAACTGATTTGATCTTCCTTAATGCTGAATAAATTATCCTTGAATTGTCGTTCAATTTCCCGACTTTGAACTTCATCCTTTACAGGACCATTTTCAAGAAATAATCCGTAAAGTTTCAAAGCAATATTTGATAAATTTGTCACCTCATTTATCTGATTAATTGCAAAATTAGTCTCACCAATAAGCTCTTCAGCTCGTCCTTTAAGGCTTCTGGTAATGTGTCTTGATTCGATATCTTTTTCGAATTGGAGAATTTCCAGGGTAATAATAAAATGACTATGTGCCTTTGCTACGAGCTTTACTTTGGCCAATATCTTTAAAGCCTGTTGCGTCAAGCCTCTATTGTACAATATTTTAGCAAAATCCATCTGCTCCCTGATCTGGATCTCTACATTTTTGGAAGTATGGAGCAATCGCAGTGCAACCAGAATCTCACCATACAAATGCCCTTTAATATTGGGCAATTGCTGTCGACTTATATCAGGTATTTTTTTTAAAATATGCTCTTCATTGTAAGACGCACTGCCATCGATTACATCAAAGAGTTTAACAAACTTTGCTGATTCATTTGCCTGATTTCTGGAGATGTACAATTTGAAATGCCGTTTTTCTGCTGCTGAAAGCGACATGATCAGCATGAAAATCGGTTCATTTATATTGTTTGACATCGTAAAATTTGAATTTAATTATGCCCTGTTTACAAAGCTTTTGACAAAATATTCGTGTTTTAAATATCGTATTTCAGCAAGTTTATGTTTTCGAAGACTTGGCAACAACCATTATTTTCGTCGTTCAAAGATCAACCTACTGATTACGATCAGACAATTTTAAACATTAATATTAATATAAATGGCAACAAATAAAATTTTCATCTTTGATACCACGCTACGCGACGGCGAACAAGTACCGGGATGTAAATTGAACAGTAGAGAAAAAATAGACCTGGCTCTTAAATTAGAAGGCCTTGGTGTAGATATCATTGAGGCCGGATTCCCGATCTCCTCTCCGGGTGATTTTGAATCTGTAAAGGAAATATCTAAAGTAATTAAAAATGCTACAGTTTGTGGACTTACCAGAGCCGTCCAAAAAGATATTGAAGTTGCTGCAGAAGCGCTGAAATATGCACATCGTCCAAGAATTCATACAGGTATCGGCACTTCTGATTTGCACATAAAAGCAAAATTTAACGCTACTCAAGATGAGATTTTACAAAGAGCTATTCAGGCTGTTAAATGGGCAAAAAACTTTGTAGACGACGTAGAGTTCTACGCAGAAGATGCCGGCCGCACTGACAATGAATACCTCGCTCGGGTCATCGAAGCTGTTATAAAAGCAGGTGCCACTACAGTTAATATTCCTGATACTACAGGCTATTGCCTGCCACATCAATACGGAGAAAAAATAGCATATCTGGCCAATAATGTGCCAAATATCGACAAAGCAGTGATCTCGTGTCACTGCCACAACGACCTTGGGATGGCAACTGCTAACGCAATTGCGGGCGCAATAGCAGGAGCCAGACAAATCGAATGTACCATCAACGGATTAGGCGAAAGAGCCGGAAACACTTCATTGGAGGAAGTTGCCATGATCATTCAACAACACCGTTCCCTTGGTTTTCACACCAACATCGACAGCCGTCAACTGAATCCGATGAGCCGCATCATCTCCGATGTCATGCGCATGCCGGTGCAGCCAAACAAAGCGATCGTGGGAAGTAATGCATTCTCCCATTCCTCAGGAATTCATCAGGATGGCTTCCTGAAAGATGCCCTAACGTACGAAAGTATCAATCCTGATGACGTAGGTGCTGACAGTTCCAAGATATTATTGACCGCCAGAAGTGGCCGAAGTGCTTTGGCATTCAGATTTCAAAAACTTGGTTTCCAGTTTGACAGGGATCAGGTGGACAACTTATATCATGAATTTGTAAAAGTTGCCGACCTCAAAAAAGAAGTCAACGACGAAGACCTTAGCAATCTTGCCAAAATCTTTTCCCGCCAAGCCGTCTAAAGTTCCTAATTTAACACAAAATATGAATCAGTACGAATGTCCCCCTTTGGAGGGGGCCAAGGGGGTGGACTTATCAGAAATTTATTATATTTTTCAATTAAAAATGGTTCTACTATTCATACCTTACGTAAATAATTAACCCACAATGTCCAAAACACTTTTCGAAAAAATCTGGGACCGACATCTAGTCAAAACCATCGAAGATGGCCCCTCAGTCCTATACATCGATAAACATCTCATTCACGAAGTCACAAGCCCACAAGCATTTGCCGGAATAGAAAAACGTGGATTAAAGATCTTTCGGCCGGACAGTATAGTCGCCACAGCGGATCACAATGTACCGACCAAGGATCAGCATTTACCCATCAAAGAAGAACTTGGACGTATTCAGGTGGATACCTTGATAAATAACTGTAAAAATCATGGCATTGAGTTGTACGGTCTTGGCCATCCTTATCAAGGTATTGTGCACGTAATAGGTCCGGAATTGGGCATTACCCAACCGGGGATGACTATCGTTTGCGGAGATAGTCATACAAGCACGCATGGTGCATTTGGCTCAATAGCCTTTGGCATCGGAACAAGCGAGGTGGAAATGGTTTTCGCCACACAATGTGTATTGCAGACAAAGCCAAAACAAATGCGGATAAACGTAAATGGGAAATTAGGACCGGGTGTTTTATCCAAGGACATTGTGCTGTACATTTTATCAAAGATCTCTGCAAGTGGCGCTACCGGATATGCAGTAGAGTATGCAGGTGATTCATTCAAAAGCCTTTCGATGGAAGGAAGAATGACTGTGTGCAATATGAGTATTGAAATGGGTGCTCGTTGCGGATTGATTGCTCCTGATCAGACTACATTTGATTATGTGGAAGGACGAACTTTTGCTCCAAAAGGACAAGAATGGGATCAAAAATTGTTAGAATGGAAGTCGCTTTTCAGTGATGAAAATGCAGTTTTTGATAAAGAGTTCTTCTTTGATGCTGCTGACATCGAACCAATGATCACTTACGGAACTAATCCCGGGATGGGTATTGGGGTCAATGACTTTGTGCCAAGTAAGGAATCAGTGGATGAAAAAGACAGAGCATCTTTTGTCAAAGCGATGGAATATATGGGTATAAAACCCGGCGCAGCCATCAGTGGACAGAAGATCGATTATGTCTTTATCGGAAGCTGCACGAATAGTCGGATCGAAGATCTTCGTTTGGTCGCTGAGTTTGTTATAGGCAAGAAAAAAGCTGACGATGTCGAAGTTTGGATCGTTCCGGGTAGCAAACAAGTCGAGCAACAAGCAATTGCAGAAGGCATTGACAAGGTATTTCAAGCAGCCGGATTTCAATTGCGGCAGCCTGGCTGCAGTGCCTGCCTTGCTATGAACGAAGACAAAATTCCTGCCGGAAAATATTGCATCAGCACTAGTAATCGCAACTTCGAAGGACGACAAGGCGCCGGTGCCCGCACACTTTTGGCAAGCCCATTAATGGCCGCCGCTGCTGCTATTACCGGCAGAGTCACCGACGTAAGTCAATTAATTAATAATGAATAATTGCTTTCGGAGCACTGATTTCCCTCTTTGGAGGGGGCTAGGGGGAGGCTATCCTCATCAACAAGAATACAAATATCTACATCACAAACACATGCCTAAGAACAAACTAAACGCCATCACCTCCACCTTTGTCCCAATCAACATCGAGAACATCGACACCGATCAGATTATACCCGCACGTTTCCTGAAAGGTACTACCCGGGATGGATTTGGAGTAAATTTATTCCGTGATTGGAGGTATGAAAACGATGATGTAAATAGACCAAAAAAAGATTTTCAGTTGAATCAATCTAAGTTTAAAGGGCAAATTCTTGTCGCAGGAAAAAACTTCGGATGTGGTTCGTCTCGAGAGCATGCAGCTTGGGCTATTTTGGATGCAGGATTTCAAGTAGTGGTCAGCAGTTTTTTTGCTGATATATTTAAGAATAATGCACTTAATAATGGCGTTCTACCTGTGACAGTCAGTGAAGATTTTCTTGACAAAATATTTTCTTTGGGGAACGAATCAACCTTGACAATTGATTTACCAAATCAAACAATTACAATTGATGCAACATACGAATTTGAAAATTTTGAAATCAATCATTACAAAAAGGAATGTATGTTGAATGGCTATGATGACATAGACTATTTGTTATCAATAAAAGAGGACATTATCCAGTTTGAAAATCAAACAGCTTAAAAAGTTAAACTATGTTTAAGAAAATAGCCATTTTAAAAGGTGATGGCATCGGTCCTGAAGTGACTAATCAATCATTAAAAGTGCTGAATGCCATCGCTGAAAAATTCAACCATAAATTTGAATATGCTGAGGGCTTGATAGGTGCACACGCCATCGACAAAACAGGAGATCCTTTACCCGCAGCTACTCTGGATATTTGTTTGGACAGTGATGCCATCTTATTTGGCGCCATTGGACACCCCAAATATGACAACGACCCTACAGCTAAGGTTCGACCGGAGCAAGGTCTTTTGGGCCTAAGAAAAGCACTCCAATTGTTTGCCAATATCCGTCCTGTGACAAGTTATAGCAGTTTGCATTTTCTCTCACCTCTGAAAACTAAAATTATAGAAGGGGTAGATTTTGTAATTTATCGTGAGTTGACGGGAGGTATTTATTTTGGAAAAAAGGAATTAAATGAAGCAGGAGATTGTGCTTCAGATGACTGTGTATACACGAGTGCAGAAATAGAACGTATAGCTCATCTAGCTTTTAAAGCTGCTCAACAACGTCGCAAGAAATTAACACTCGTTGACAAAGCCAATGTCCTTGAAACATCAAGGTTATGGAGAAAAGTCGTTCAATATTTGTCTGCCATTTATCCTGATGTAACTGTCGATTATTTATATGTGGACAATGCTGCGATGCAGATCATCCTCAATCCGAGACAATTTGACGTCATTCTCACAGAAAATATGTTTGGCGATATCATTAGCGATGAAGCGAGTGTCATCAGTGGCTCCCTCGGACTATTGCCATCTTCATCTATTGGAGTAAAAACTGCTTTGTTTGAACCTATTCACGGCTCATATCCGCAAGCAGCAGGACTCGATATCGCCAATCCGATTGGTTCAATATTATCTGCAGCCATGTTGCTGGATCATCTTGAATTAACGGAAGAAGCGGCTCTGGTAAGAAAGGCGGTAAGTTGGACGATTGAACATAAATTTGTCACCAAGGACATCGACCCTGTCAATAATTACTATACCTCCACTATTGGAGAAATGATCGTCGAATATGTCGAAAAAAATGATTTGGAAGAGATCCATCCGCTGAATATAGAATTAAGGAAGTCGACAATAATATAAAAAAGAAATATTAATTCTTATTGAAGACAATATTTTAGAAAATAAATGTTGTATTAAATTTCAATTAGAATTATTAAGTTTTACGGCCCAACCTTACATGAATCCCGGCACTCAGCGCCGACCTTACAAAAGTCCCTTTGTCTCTTAACTCATACAACAAGCCCAGATTTCCCTGGAATTTAATCCTATCTGATCCAATTCGAATAGTAAGAGCCGGTTCAAATAAATAATATGGGCGATCAGAATTCAATAGGTTCACAAGATCGTAATTGTATGGATCAAGCACAGGATCAATGTCAGAAGTAAATTTACTGTAATCCAGCCTGCTGAATCTCGTCGTAAAAGCACTTTCAAAAATTCTGGATTTATAACCTATGGAAGGTTGAATAAAAATCCGGTTGTAATTCATATCAGCCTGGTAATAACCGATGCTATCAGATCTGTAGTGGTGATGCTGGTCACCCAAACCTCCGCCGGCGTAAACTGCAAGATGTAATCTACCTTTATTTGTAAAATATCCGATCCCGACTTCACCCATTTTACCTAAGCCATAATCATTAATTTTATCCTCCACACCTTTTACATAAATAAAATTACCCATTACACCAATGTGGTCTGTCGCTGAATACGCTACCTGTCCTTCCACTCCGTCTATGCGATCATTAAATGAATAATTTCCGGCTAAGGTCAACTCTCCTGCGCCACTATGCATAGGGACATTCGGTGTGAGCGGGTAAAAGTATTTATGAGTACAGCCGGTTGTAACAAATGTTAAAATAAGAATTATATTTTTCATGAAAGTAAATTATAATTGTAATGTAAAGCATTAATTTTAAAGAATAATTCCTTTTAAATTAATGCTTTATCAAGTAGACTGAAAATAATTTACAAAAGAATCAATTTTATTGCTCATGATTTATTATTGCCCTAAACTCTTCTGAAAGAGATTCAATTTCCTTAAAATCACGAGCGAAGTTATATTTCTCAGCGTATAGTTTATCTGGATTAAATTTATTGAAGTTCCTTACCTTGTCCGAACCATTAGTTTGATTGTAAAATCCCCAAAACCATAAATCTTCAAATATAATTGGACTATCCGGATTTAATGATTTCATTCTAAACAATTCATTTAACAAATAAAAGTCTCTACTTGCTTCAAACTTTATATTTTTTCCGTGAAAGCCTAAAATTTGATTTAGGGCAGATGTTATTACCACATCTACTGCTATCATAAGTTTATTTTCATCAAATTTATATCCTTCCATTTCTAATAAATCGTATTTGAATGTAAGGTTTAAATTTCGAACTGTTAGTGCAGCTATTTTGAGACCCATCCCTGGAATCGAATACAAACTTTCAAAAAGTACTCTTTCATCCATATTTGTGGTGTTGAAATGCTTTTCAAGTATTGCAAAAAAAGTATTTTGATTTATTTTTTTTGTATAATTAAGCTCCATAAAAAGTGGTTCCAAATCTTTCATTGCCTTGCCAATTAATTTCAGACTTGGTTGGGATGATGTGTATAAACATTCAAGAAGTATTCGACGAAAGTTGTCTCCAAATGGAGCATTAGGATTTAGACTACCTTTTAAATTATTGAGTTGATAATCATGATTAAATTGAGAATTATTAACGAGAAAATTAACCAGTTTCTTAAGTTGAGGAATTTTAGTTTCAAAAGCATTTTTTAATACTTCATTTCTTTCTGTTGATTTCATATTAATTTTTTATTATTTTTTCAAAATTCATTTTATAATTAAAAAGAAGCTTTAAATCAGATTCCTTAATATCTACTAATCTTTTGAAGCTATGTTTTTGGATAAAGGATTTAACTTCATTATCTTCAATTTTTGAATTAAATAATTCTTGGCTAAAAATTTGAACTTCCTCCTTAATAAAGCTAGCTGCAAATAATTGAAATTCATCATTATGTTTTTCAACAAATTCTTTCCTTGCTTTTTGAGCAGCACCAGAAAAGTGAATGATTTTATGGATATCACTATTAGGAAAAATCCTTTGTAATTCAATTTCTGGTTTATCTCCAATTGAAATAATTTTAGCAGAATCAGTTTTTAGAGTTTCGAATTCTTTTTTTAGATGGGGTCTCCAAAAATTATACATTACCTTTCGGACTACATTGGCAGAATCAATATTCATCGCTGACTTCGAGACATCTGTAATATGGTAGTTAGATGTTAAATATTTGTTTATGGCAAAATGTAATAAGTAGTCTCCTTTCGAAAAAATGAAATTTCTGAAACCTTTGGAAATTAATTTATTTGCGTTATCCACTGTACCCCATTTGCCAAATGATGGCTCCATTGCTACAAAGAAATAGTCCACCTTTTTCGTAGGCATGAAATTGGGAAGATAAACTACATCAAAATTATGACCCAAGCTTTTAAGTTTATCAATGGATTTTATTCCAAGCACTTTTTCTTCTTCTATTAAGTTATTTAAGTTATCTATAAACTCCATCTTAATTACTTATTCTTCTTAAAATTCTCCGCCTGCTCAAAGATCTCCACATATACCTCATCGCGTGCCACCGGAGGGTAGCCAAATTCATCAAGCAACAGGATTAGACCTACTTTCAATGTTGCTTTAATATCTTCCCTTTTATTCCAATCAGGGAATTTAGCCTGAGTTTCAACTAGATTTTTAACTGCTTTTGCGAGAACGATGAGTTTGTCTTCCGGATAGTTGAAGTCATATTTGGCACACAACATCTTAAGGATATCGTAAAATGCCTTTTCTTCAAAGTCAATACCCAACGCCTCACCTGCTGAGAACTCTTTGTGTACTTCCATGATGAGATTGGTCAATTGTTCAGCCATTTCTTCATAAACCTCACTGCGAAGGATGTCGTTGGCATCTCTTTGATTGTAGCGATCCACGAGTGTTTGCATTTTTTTGGTAAAGTCAACACCTTTTACCTTGTTGACTTTTTTCATCTCCTTGATCACCTTTGCAAGGAGCTGTTGCAATAACTTTATTTTCGTATTTGGCAATTTTATCTTGTCGATCTTAGCAAGGTAGTCAGCATCAAAAATATCTTGTTGTGTTCCATCTTCACCGAGTTTCAGTATTTCCTCCACTCCATCACTGGCCAGTGCATCCTTGATCATTTCCCTGACTCTTGCATTCATCTGAGAAATATCAGGAGCATCTCCTTTGGTGAGTTTAAATACGATAGACCTCACAGCTATGTAAAAATGTGTCAGGTCTTTTTCATGTTGAGTTACGAGCTCACTTCCGGAACAAATATCATACGCTGCCTTCAGCCGCTTGACCAATCCCATAAACCGGGTTTCTTCTTCCTTGGTCTTTTGAATAAATTCAGCAGCGAGATTGAGTGTATTCAGCTGTTCCATTGTATTGCCAATGAAATATTTGATGTTATCAAAAGTGTGGAACAACTTATTTAACAGATCCAGATGATTTCTTACGATAATAAGTGACTCTGCAATGTCTTCAAAATTATCTTTGTCCCCTGTATTGTATTTGGCCAGGGCCATGTTCATCTGGTTTTTGATGCCGATGTAATCTACTATTAATCCCTTATTTTTATTCTTGTATTTCCTGTTAACTCTGGAAATCGTCTGGATAAGATTATGTTGCTGAACCGCCTTATCTATATACATAGTGTCCAAACATGGAACATCAAACCCAGTCAGCCACATATCCACCACAATTGCAACTTTGAAATTCGAGTTTTCATCTTTAAATTGCCGATCAAGTTCTTTTTTATATTCCTTCGTCCCCAGCAAATTATACAGAACCTCATCATCATCCTTATCACGCGTCATCACCATCCTCACCTGGGAAGGATGAAGCTCCAGCTTCATCCACTTATCCTCCTGCTCCAGCTTCATCCACTTATCCTCCTGCTCCTGCTTCACCCCATCTCCCCCCACTTCCTCCTTTCCTTCCCTCCTTATCGTGCATCCTCTGAATCTATACGCCGCACTTCCAGCCGGTAAATGCGCCTTATCCGGGTTATTCAAAATATAATTGATAGTATTGTTAAAATGATCGCCGTCTCTTATAAATCGATCCCAGGATTCCGACATCCAAAATTCTGTAGCATCTTTTGGGATGTTTAAACCATATTTTTTATTGTTTTTTAGCGCCCATTTTCCAGTGAAAGATTTCCAGGATTGGAGGATCTTGGATAGATCGCTGTTGTCTTTAATCAGGACGTGTACATGATTAGGCATAATACTCCAAGCCAGAAGATTATATCGATCACCATCGTGAAACATTAGCGCGTCTTGCATTACTTGGGCCATTTCTGGATGGGCTAATGCACAACTACCCAATCCTCGATCTAAATACTTTTCATATTTTTTTCTTTTTTGGATTTCATAATCATCTCCCTTAAAGTTTTTTAATTCCTCCTCAATACCTCTTAATACTTCCTGAGGCAAACTGTCTGCTAACCTGAATGTAATGAATTGTATCAGGCCTAGTTTGTTTCGATGGGGTAACTTACCTGTGTGCCATTCTTCCGGAAAACCAAAGTTGGTGGTGAAGGAGTCCGCGTAGTTGGCATCAGGAAAAGAGCCGGAGCTCTTTTCTCCCAGGACCCTCGCACTTAATAGTTCTATTACATTTTTATAAAAATCGTATGCGATCTCTCTCGTACTACAAACAAACATTGCCTTTCCCTTTACTGTAGATCCCTCTGAAACACGAGTTTCATAATGATGTACAAAGTCTTCCGCCAATACTTTTAAACGCTTTGGGTCACCCAAAATAGAATTCATATTGGCGACTGTCTCCTTGCTTTTTTCAATCTGATATTCATTGGCACCTGCAGCGGCAACTTCTGCATAATATTGTTCTATTTTCTCCAACTCCGTATTGTGTAGTGCGACCTTGGCAGCCCTGCCTTCATAGACGATGCGCACTGTGATCTCATCATTGACTGATTCCGTCATGGTGTATGTATCAGCCACCTTACCAAATACATCCAGCGTAGCATCTATTGGAGTACCTGTGAATCCTACAAAAGTGGCATTGGGCAATGAATCATGCAAATATTTAGCAAAGCCAAAAGTCTTTTTCACACCCTTTGAAGTGATTTTGACTTTCTGATCGAGATTGACCTGGCTTCTATGCGCCTCGTCAGAGATGCAGATGACATTGCTTCGGTCAGTAAGAAGGGCCGCATCTTCGGTAAACTTATGGATGGTGGTCAGAAATACGCCTCCACTCTGCCTTCCTTGCAAATGTTTGCGCAGATCCATACGGCTTTCCACACTAATGATCGTATTATCTCCGATGAATCCCTTAGCATTCGTAAATTGTTCAGAAAGCTGAGTATCCAGATCAACTCTGTCAGTGATGAGTACGATGGTCGGGCTGTTGAAGTGAATACTTTTCATGATCAGCCTCGTGAGGTACAGCATCGTAAAACTCTTGCCACATCCGGTAGCGCCGAAGTAAGTCCCACCTTTACCATTGCCTTCCGGTTTCTGAGCGGACTTTATAGTATCAAAAAGTCGTTTAGCAGCATAATACTGGGGATATCGGCAAACGATCTTTTCATTCTTTTTTGAAGAATCGGGAATATAAATAAAATTGCGGATGATGTCCCTCAATCTGTTTTTATCGAACATGCCGCTTATCAAGGTAAACATGCTGTCTATGCCATTGACATCTTTTGCCAGACCATCTACTCGTCTCCATGCATAATAAAAATCGTAGGATGCGTAAAATGAACCTGCCTTACTATTGACACCGTCGCTGATGACACAAAACGTATTGTATTTAAATAATTCCGGAATATCTCTTTTGTAGCGGGTGGTTAATTGTTTGAAAGCATCTTCCAGATTGACTTCTTCTCTGATCGTACTCTTAAACTCAAATACTACTAATGGAAGTCCATTGATATACACGATGCCATCAGGAATTCTTTTTTCCGTACCAACTATCTCACATTGGGTAACAAACTTATAAATATTAAAATCTGAAGTCGTAGCCACCTTTGGATCACCGATGACATCCAGATCATTACTGACGAATTGTTCATCCAGTCCTTTGTAATCAATCAGCTCAATATGAATATCCTTGTCGTTGCGGTCTGCTCTTTTCAGGATGAAGCCATCTGAAAGCCAATTGATTATTTTTTTGTTGCTTTCATAAAGATCTGATGAAGGAAGGGATTTAAGTTGAAGTATGATAGATTTTGCTTCATTCAAGGTCAGTCGTTTGCTTTCATATCGATTGAGAAAATAGGTTATTAAATCAGCTTCAATAATTACTTCTTCCGGAGCTCGAATAATGGTATCACCGGTAAAATGCGGATACCCCTCCTGCGAAAGGAGTTCAATAAAAGCATTTTCAAGTTTTTGTTCGGTGAATTTCATATTTATGATGAAGGTAACCCTAACTTGTCAAAAAATGCTTTATTTCTCTCTCTTGCCATGTTTGATAAACGATCAAAAGATATAACTTCTATGTATGAATTGTATCTTTTATGATGTCCAAAATATCCCATTTTATCAGATGTAATTCTCAAATCTAAAAAATCACATCTTTCTTTAATCGTAGGTGTAATATCGCAAATAACATAACAGAAACCCGGGATATGCTTAGAATCTGGAATAGGTCTTCCTGCAGCAGTAACTGCATTTCCTTCTCTAACTCTATTCAAATAATTTAGAGCTTGCTCAATAGGGTCCTTTTCCTCACCCGCTTTTGCGTCATTTCTCATAGGTCTTTTTATCTCAACAACTGTAATAGTTCCAAGTGGCAAACTGTCTCCATCATTGACTAATAAGGGATTATCGTACACATTTAAACCAAGTATATCAGGTTCTTTATTAGATTTTGAGTCAGTGATTGGCATAGAATTTATAGTTTTATCGGAAGCTAAGTAATTGTGAAATGCCAAACGTTCATCTACAAGCCATAAATTGCTATCCTCAAACCTAACTTCATCACTTACCTTTTGCATAGGCATGATAAGTTTGTGTAAAACTTCCTCTTTTGAATATTTACCATCTTTGCCTTTTTGAATTGCATAATTAAGTATGTCAAGAATAACTTTTCTATGCGCTACATAATTTGCTAAATCTGATCTTTTTAAATCACTTGCTTTTGATAAATATTTATCAATACGTTTATTATAATCTTCTTTTTTAAGGCCATTTGGCACCATTAAATCATGCCCATCTGCTAGTAATTCTGTTTCAAATGCCATTAGAAGTAGATGCAACTTAATGTCCAATTCTTTATCCGTGATATTTGGATCAACAATTTTTTCTTTTTCAGATATATGATCCAATATTGGCCTATATTTAGGTGCTTTTGAATGAACAAAATCCGTTAACCTCTTGATACCTATTAATTTGTTTTCTTGCAAGTATTTATCTAAATATTCTGTTATAATTACTAAAGCGTTCTCTCTAATTTCATTAAATGATATTTCTAAATCAGCGTAAATTCCTTCTACTGTTTCCGAAATATTAAATCCAAACCTTTCTGGATTCACTTTTTCTGTTAAATAGCTAGAAGTAAGAAAACACAAATAGGCAAAGTTCTCATTTCCATCATTCAAAATGCCAAATAAGCCAGGGATTTTCCCTTGTAGATTCTCTTCCTTAACAACTCTACTTGCAGCACTATAATTAATACTATGTTTGTTTTGTAAGGAGGATTTCAACTTAACATGAGTAATTTCGAAAACAGTTGATTTAATCTCAAAAGAATCTTTGTCAGATGCATTTATCATTAAATTCTCATAATCCTTTTGTAATGAAATTCTTTCATTATTATCTACAATAATTATTTCTGGGGCACCCCCTTCTCTAATAAAGTACCATAAACAATGCTCTAGTAGATCATGGGCAATTGATTGAGGCAACTTCTTTAAGTATTTTGAATATTCTTTGCGAATATTTTTCAATTTAATTGAAGTTTCAATTTTTGCGTTTGGTGTGATATCGATATTTTCATTATGGATATCATTATCAACATTGAAATCAAATTGTCTAGTTTTAATTTGTAAATTTTCTCCAAATGAGCTTTTAACACATACTTGGCTAAATGCCTTAAGCCATAATAACCTTCCTACCCCTCGACAGCCAAGCGAGATTTTATGTTCAGAGTCTAAAATTTGAAATGATTTATGATTATCTGAATTAAAACCGACTCCATTATCTATAATTTCAAAGCCAATAATATCAGATTTTGTATCTTCAAATGCGGAAGATTGAGGAGACCTTATTATACTAATTGTGATATTTCCTTCAACAGTTGAAGAGTAAGTACCCATATTTATTGCTGCATCAATAGAATGGATGGAATTGACGACTGCCTCAAAAAGCGGATGAAGAGCATGGGTCAAAGGAAGATTTGTATTTCTTAAGCGACCTTTTAAACTGGTATTAAGGCTCATATGATTAATTTTCTAATTTAGTTAAATCTGAAAGCAAAAAGGTTTTGAAATCATTTAATTTTTGATTTTGTGAACTTTTTGTTTCATTCATTTTTGCTATCGCAATAGTTTTGTTAGTAAAATTCTCTTCAATATTTCTGATAGGAATTAATATAGCTACTTTTTTTAATTCCGATAACTTAATTCCAAAAACTGTGGTTCCTGATGACCTACCTTCTAACTCCTGTTTTGCAAGGGGCGTATTTAGCCATAAATGTAAATACCAACCTGAAATAATTTGTTTTTTTGTTCGGATAGCAAAAAGCCTCTGACTTAATGCAATTCTGGAATTAATAGCCAAATAATATGTTTCTCCAAGTGGTGCTTCTGAAGTTAAGATAACATCATCGACTGCTAGTTCTGGGTTCATCCATGAATTATAGTTTATCTTATTCACATAGGGAATAGTATCATGTTTAACAATTTTGCCATTGTTAATATTCATTGCTGAAATAACAGGATATTTAAACTCTTCACTATAATTTTGTAAATTCAATATCGATTTACTTTTTCCTCTTTTAGAAATAAAATATTCTATAATTTGATGAAAATGCTTAATTTCCCATTTCTCAGGAATATCCTTTCTTAATTCCTCACACCATACCATCTTTCCACCACTACTCCTATAAGGCTTCCCTTCCTCATCAGGAAATTCAAACTCCACAAACCACCTCTTATATATCGTCTGCGCAGTTTCCTCCAACTTTTTTATAATTTGATTATTTAGTTGTATCCGATCCTGAATGACATTGTACTCTTTGACTATTTCTCGCTGCTTTTGAATGGAGGGCACAGGTAGTTTCATGTCACAAAAATCTTCCCATTCTAAACTACCTCGCACGCCACCAACTGCATGAAAACAAGCTTCTCTATCAAACTCTTCCCTGGAAAACCACATCATGAGATATTCAGGATCTAACATTGAAGAATCAACAACTTCAAACACCGGATAAGCTTGAGAAATTATTGCTTCGTTAACTTCTTTAAGAAGTGCAATCGGCATTTTCTTATCTCGCCTCACCTGCATTGTACTGCAAGCAAATTGGTTTTTTAGTATTATTTTATAATTTTCCATATCGGTACCTATAATGTTAGCTACTGACGGAATAAATTTTTTTGAAATACTTAATCCTAAAAGGTTTTGAACTTTTAATCCCTTATTTCTTATATCAACTAATTGAATAAAATCTCCTATTCTTTTATAAATTGTCTTTTTGGCAAAAGCACTATAACTCATATCCAAGCTCTTTAAATACCTTTAATAAGTCCTGCTTGGATGTTTCCTCTTGATGAAAAAGATCTTTGAATTCTGATCGAAGAGATTTCATTTTTTCATCAAAATCAATATGCTCATCCCGGTTTACAAATTCAATGTATTTACTCGGCACCAAAGAAAAATCTTTTTTTATAACCTCTTCTATGCTTGCCGAATAACAATATTCCGGAACATCAGTATATGAGTTATTCTCCTGTTGCCAATCATGATAGGTAGCTGCGATGAATTTGACTTGCTCTTCACTAAACTGGATAAATTTTTTCTCAAAAGGCTCACCAATCTGCCTCAAATCCATAAATAGAATTTCTTGTTGTCTATTTCTATAATGCCTCTCTTCATCTCCAATACTTCTGCTGTGAGCTTGTTTGTTTTTATTAAGAATCCATACAGTTACACTGATGTTCGTGGTGTAAAACATATCTTGCGGTAATACCATAATAGCCTCAACGATGTTATTCTCAATCAACTTCCTCCTAATCTTATACTCTTCACCACCTCCACTGAGCGCACCATTTGCAAGGATAAAACCTGCAACTCCATTTTCCGAAAGTTTGGAGACCATATTGAGGATCCAGCCATAATTGGCGTTACTTTTTGGAGGAACTTCATATCCTCTCCAGCGTGGATCGTCTTTGAGTTCATCTGCACCGCGCCAGTCCTTTTGATTAAATGGAGGATTGGCCATGATAAAGTCAGCTTTCAGGTCTTTGTGTTGATCATCACCAAATGTGTCTGCTGCTTTTTCTCCAAGATTTGCTGATATGCCCCGGATGGCGAGATTCATCTTTGCAAGTTTATAGGTGGTATTGGTATATTCCTGCCCATAGATGGAGATCTCCTTTTTACTCCCGTAATGATTTTCTATAAACTTAATGGACTGAACGAACATACCACCGGAACCACAGGCAGGGTCATAGATGATTCCCTTATATGGTTCGATCATTTCTGCAATTAGATTCACAATACTTTTAGGAGTATAAAACTCTCCCTTTCCCTTGCCCTCTGCCAGTGCAAATTTCGAAAGGAAATATTCATACACCCTTCCGACGATATCTTGAGACTTGTCTTTGAGTGTGTCTATTTCATTGATCGTATCGAGTAAGGATGACAGCTTTGTGATGTCAAGTCCAAGACGCGAGAAGTAATTATCCGGTAAAGCTCCTTTTAGCGCGTTGTTGTTTTTTTCAATATTGTGCAGCGCAGTATCTATCTTAAGTGCGATGTCATTCTGTTTCGCATTCATCATGATGTAAGACCAACGGGAGATCTCATCCAGAAAGAAGACATTGTGCATATTGTAAAAGTCAGCCATCTCAATGTACTTCTCCTTACCATCCGCAATCAGCTCCTTCCTATGCGCCTCAAATTTATCACTTGCAAACTTGAGAAAGATCAATCCAAGGACGACATGTTTATACTCTGCCGGTTCTACACTGCCTCTTAGTTTGTTGGCAGAATCCCACAGGGTTTCTTCGATTGATTTTGTTTTGGTTTGTTTGGCCATTTGACGCTTAATATGATGTAAAGAAAATAAAGGTAATAAAAATGTTTTAGGTCATAGACACTAAGGAGCTTATACTTCAAAACACTTCATCTTCTTTCAATAAAAGTCAAAGCGAGACCCATTACATTTAAAGCAAATTCCACTTTCTACATGTTTATATTGTGGAAACCAACCTGCACCATAACATCTTGTACAAACTTCCCTTTTGGACAACAATTTTCCATTGATGTCTAAAATATCAATAACCGAATTCTTATGAAGATTTTCATGACATGGCCAGCAAAGAGTTTCAAGGGCCTCATCAGGATACTCCCACGCCATTTTGCCTTCCTGATAATATTTATGATGGATGTTTAAGTTTCTTAAATAAAGCCACTTCTTTAAATCCATCTGTTGGTTGATATCTTCTTTTGATAGTGTTGAATATTTAAAAGCAGAAGATATATTATTTTTTAAGCTATATCTCTCTTCATTATGATAAATCGAAGCGTATGTAATTATACTACTTCTTACTTGCTCAGGTTGAAAAGGAAAATCAATATCGATTACACTAAATAATATTTGATGATTATCCTCAAATTTGTAAAAACAGATTTTCCCACTTAATTGCTTAAAATCAAGTCGGTTAGGAGTATTACAAAATATTATTTTAGCATTTATATAATCCCAAATTTTTGATTTGAAAGTTGTTTGCGCTTCCAACACTCCAAACATTAAATTTTCATGATAACTATTGTTCAAACACTTATGGCATGTCATATTGTCTCGTTCAAGTATCAGCTTTCTTCGTGTTTTCCATTCAACGGTCTCAAGTTGCTCTGCGTAATTCATTATTATTGTATTAAGAATATAAATAATTAGCCCAATAAGAAGTCTTTATTATCAACCTATCTATTACTGTACATGATGAAATTTGATCTTAATATGTTAAAGTAAAAAAATATTATTCTTTCGACACTCCTAAATTTTTTCCACTTTAATCGGCCAGCCAATAGAACCAATTTTCTCTTTAACCATTTTCATCGTTGCAAGCACATCTAAGAAATTTGGTAAATCACCATGAACTAAATTCTTAAAATCACCATTATAGGTTTCACTTAATCCATTCCATATATCTTCAAGATCTTTAAATATCATCGCATCTTTCGGATGATTTTTCAACCATTGATTATTGCTTTTATAACTAGTCTTATCATCCTGGGCAACTTTACTCAGCATTTCTTCAAAATCTCCACTTTGGAAAAATGAATTGAGCTTTTTATTTTGCAATAGTTGATGTATATCATAAACGTGTCTGATTTTCTTTTTAAGATCATTTATAGCATCATCTGAATACGAAAATCGGACAAGGCTCATGATTTTTTCACACAGTGTACGACGGGGATGTAACACTTTAACTTCGAATGGTCTCAATCCATATTGGTCAATGAAGGCTCCTTGATCCGTGCTTTCCATCATTTCCGATATATACGT
>Ga0075152_10000397_pt1 | contig 32836 bp, 30 predicted proteins | sample JI61114C2DNA_FD_70964 | JGI IMG/M metagenome (GOLD analysis project Ga0075152, IMG submission 70964) | Wastewater effluent complex algal communities from Wisconsin, to seasonally profile nutrient transformation and Carbon sequestration -... | ecosystem: Engineered > WWTP > Effluent > Algae...
ATTAATGCAGACCAAGGCAAAAACCTGAATCTGAATTATAATGTGAATGTATCAAAACGGATGAAGAAAAATACACTGCAGCTCATGTATAATGGATTCTATAATTTGGGCAACCAACCCAATTATATTGATGGCATTTATAACATCAGTAAAAGTTCTAGGCTATCTAATCAAATTACTTTGCAGTTCTCTTTGGCAACTATGTTGGTAGCCAGTATTGCAGAAAGATTGGAGTTTAATCAAGTAAGTCAAACGGTTAGCCAACTCAACAATTTTACCAATAGCAGCAATACCACCAATATTAGTATCAACCTCAATTATCCAAAAGATTTTAGCATTGGCACTACCCTTGACCATATTAACAATTCAAGCCTAGCCAAACCCACCGTACTTTGGAATGCATTTGCTACTTATCGTTTCATGAAGCAGCAGGGAGAATTGAAATTGGCCGCCATGGATATTTTAAAACAATATCAGAACATTACTAACTCTGTCAATTCTTACGGTACATCTACCAATATCACCAATGGACTGCAGCAGTATTTCATGCTCACTTTTGCCTATTATCCTAGAAAGTTTGGGAAGAAGGGTGGAGAGGGTTTAAGGGACTAATTGAGAAATCTTCTTTAAAATAAAATCATTGTTCGGGTAAGTATTTCCATTATAGCTTGATTTAATAATACATATTAACTCAGTTTCTGAGAATTGTAAGTTGAGTTTTTTTAATTGAACTGCATCTGGCCTGATTTTAAATATACCAGGGGGTAATCCTAAGTAACTATAATAACCATTTGCCTCTGATAATATTTTTGCAGCAAGCAGTCCTTGCTCATTATAAATATTTAGGTAAATCCGCTCCATTGGGATTTTCCCATTTTCTGTTTGCTGGTAAACGATACCCGACACCTCAGCCATTACTGTAATGGGGATTTCTATATTCCTGAATTCATTAGGACGTACAACTAATTTTATACTACCTAACTTAATTTTCCAGCTGATTTCATCAAAACTATTTTTATCAATTTTTACAAAGAATTCGTAAAAACTGAATGATGGTCGGTTATACCCCCTCGGAAATTGAACTAATCATAGAAGCAGGTGCAACAGTTGTTTTAAGCATGGCAAAAGCCATATTTGCAAAAGGCAGTTGATAACGAAAGTCTATATTAATACTTTGAAAAAGTTTTGGAGGTTGCTTTCGAAATAAAGATTTATAAGAAGTTGTAAGGGAGGGTAGAACATGGCGTAAAATAAAAAACCACCTATGAAACAAATCATAAATGGTTTAAGTGGGCCTAGTAAGGCAATAGAAATATTGCCAATTTTAATCTTTCACTTCCTTTATAAATTTTCCTTTCTCATCAAAGATTACATCCTTTCCTTTAATTTCCGCTTCATAGTTTACAGCTCCTCCAGCTTTAGTAATCTTGGCAGCTCCCTTGACTGTATCCCTTTTGTAATGCTCTTTCATGTAAGCTGTTACAACAGTAGGCAGATCAGTGACTTTCATTTCCTGTTCAAACTCTAACAATGTTCCTTTGGAATCATAAATGGCAGACGCTTCTTGGCCATTCAATGTAAAGGATACTTCGAAATTACTATTTTCCTTTTCCCATTTTACATTTTTGGCTCCGGAATAGGCTTTTGAAAAAGCCGCCTTTGCCTCATAGGGGGCAACATCGTTTTTTTGAGCAATACCTGCTACTGTGATAATAAGAGCAAGTACTAATAAGATTTTCTTCATAATCATTTATTTTTTCTCAAACCTATCACTACATTTTGTTGGGATTCTGAATTTTATGCTGGTTGAGTATTAAAATAAATCATGAACACGTGTTCCTGAGATATGAAACTATATTCTATACTAAAACCGGCCAAAGTACAGATTTCATTTACTATAGCAAGTCCAAGACCTGTACTTTCAGCAGATTGTTCTTCCTTATAAAAACGCTGGAATAACTTTTGCTTATCTAAAGCTCCATTAATTGAATAATTTTTAATTGACAGTTCGTTAACTGTTAGATATATTCCAACAGATCCATGCAAAGGAGTATAGCGAATCACATTGTTAAGCAGGTTATTGATCATAATCTCTGCTAAATGCTGGTGGAAATGTAAATGAACTTCTTCTAAAATTACTGCAACTTTCAATTCTTTTGCTTTGATAATCAATTCACGTTCTTCTAATTTAGACTGCAAAATAGAAGTAAGATTAACAGGTTCAATTAGTTCAAATTGGCGGTTTTCAAGTTTGGCAAGTAAAAGCAATGACTGATGCAATCTTGAAAGTTTTAAAGTTGCATCTTCAATGGTCATCAATTGATGAACCATAGCTTCTTGTCCTTGGCTAAGTTGAAGGAGTGATTCCACTTTTGAATGTATAACTGCTAGTGGTGTCTGCATTTCATGTGAAGCATTTTCTGTGAACATTTTTAATGCATGATAATCCTGGTGTATGCGTTCAGTCATTGAATTTAGGCTAGTGTTAAGTAAATCAATTTCGTCAAGTTTTTCTCGAGGTAGTTGAAGGGCTTTCTTTTCAGTCAGCCTATAGTCTTTGATGGTGCCAATGGTTGTATAGAAAGGTTTCCACAATACAGTTACTAGCTTCCTGTTAATCAGGTAGTTAGAGAGTAATATCAAAGCAATCATCAAGATGATCACTAAGATGATCATTTGTAACAAATCCTCCGTTTCCGTTTTAGATTGGTTGATAATAACCCTATATAGGCGTCCCCCTGCAGCTATTGTAAATACCAATTGTCGAACATGTTGTATTTCATTTTCCAGTTTGTTGAAAGCTTCTGTTGTAGTTGCTTTGGGAAGGGCAATGGGTTTATTGATTAATATATATTCTGTCCATTGATGTTTTGTGGTCAGTGGTTCTGGCACTTCTTTATGTTCCTTAACAAAGTCTACAATCTCGGATTGTTCAACAAGCAGGCCGCGGTCTAGTTGACTAGTAAGTACATAATCAAGAACAAAATAGAATGCAATGCTGCCAACTACAAAAGTAATAATGGTAGATGTTAAATTAACCCGATTGTATTTGTCAAATAATTTCATAGTAGCTGCATTTTATATCCTTCCCCATAAATGGATTTGATGCAATCCTCTCCGCCTGTAGCAACAATTTTCTTTCGAAGGTTCTTAATATGCGAATAAATAAAATCATAGTTGTCGGGAAAGTCCATACTATCCCCCCAAAGATGTTCTGCAATTGTATTTTTGGATAGTACCCGGTTTTTATTGATGACTAAGAACAAAAGTAATTGAAACTCTTTTTGTGTTAATTCAACAGTTTTGCTACATATAATAACGGATTTACTAACAGTGTCAATCTGTATATCACCAGCGCTTACAACAGATTGCCCGTTAAAGTTTTTCCTTCTAATAATCGCGGCTATCCTTACACTAAGTTCGGCAATATGGAAGGGTTTAATCAGATAATCATCGGCTCCAAGCTGCAAACCCTCTATTTTGTCTTCAAGGGTACCGCGAGCAGAAATGATGATTACCCCATCTGTTTTTTTATCAAGCTTAAGATAATTCAAAAGATCTAGGCCTGAACCACCCGGTAGCATAATGTCTAACACAATACAATCATAGCTGTAATAGTCAATTTTTTCTAACGCAGCTTTGTAACTGAATACGGATTCACATAGATAACCAGCCGCACTTAGGAACTCCACCATACTTTGGTTCAAGGTAATTTCATCTTCAATAATCAGAATTTTCAATTGCAGCCCAGTTAAGGTTGTAAAATACAGTTTAATTTTGGAGAGAATCTGAAGTCGTAACTAAATCCTAGTACAGATTTGCAACAGAATTTGTTTTTTATTTTGAACTATGAATTACAAAAATCAAATATTATTTTTTCTTTCCTTGTTTTTTGTCCCGGTTTTTGCCTTAGCCCAGTCCAGTGTATCTATTTCAGGTTTAACAAGGCATGGTACAAGCAAAGCCCCAATATCTTATGTAAGCATTCTAATCAAAACTAAAAAAGACAGCAGTTTTGTAGGCGGTACCATCACTAACGAGGAGGGAAGGTTTACGCTTAGTGGAATCAAAAGCGGCACCTATTTAATGGAAGCTTTGTTAGGAGGCTATGTTAAGCATCAGCAAGAAATAATTGTTGGTACACTTAGCGCCTATCTAGACCTTGGTAACATTGAACTGTTTGAAAACGTAAACAAGCTAACTGATGTAATTGTTACAGCTTCTAAGCAGAAAGATGGGGTAAATGAAAAAATGGACAAAAAGGTATTTGCAGTTGGCAATAACATTTCACAAGTAGGAGGGTCAGTTTTGCAAGCCATGCAAAACCTGCCAGGAGTAACCGTTCAAGATGGCAAAGTACAACTTAGAGGCAATGATAAAGTTGCAATTTTAATTGATGGTAAACAAAGTGCTATTACGGGTTTTAACGGACAAACTGGACTAGATAATTTACCCGCTTCGGCCATTGAACGTATAGAGATCATCAACAATCCTTCGGCTATTTACGATGCAAATGGAAATGCAGGCATCATCAATATCATTTATAAGAAAAACAAACAGGAAGGATTTAATGGGAAGATTGGGATTATGGGAGGGCTTGGTGCTCTTTGGGAAAGGAAACCAAATTTGCCAACAATCAGACCGCAGTTTAGTGCAACACCAAAACTCAATCCATCAATTTCTTTAAACTACCGTAAGAATAAACTCAATACATTTCTCCAAGGGGATTGGTTATATACACAGACACTGAACCGAAACGAATTTTCAGAAAGAACTTATACCAATGGAATAGTGATTAACCAACAAGTAAAGCGGAACCGCACAACCACTTTTGCAACGGTTAAAACTGGGATTGACTGGACACCGGATGTATCTAACAGCTTAACGGTATCTGGCTATTTTAATCGTGAGAAGATTCTGGATGATGGAGATGTTCCATATTTCAACAAAGACTTTTCACAACGTTTACGTTTGTGGCAGTTTCTGGAAGACGAGGTTAAATATACAGCTATAGCATCGGCTAGTTATCAGCATAAATTCAAACAACCAGGACACCAACTTACAGCTGGATTCAATTACACTTTTCACCGGGAAGATGAGCAATATTTCTTCACCAATATCATGCCTACTTTTACTGGTCAAGACGCTTTCAAGTTGTTATCTGACGAACATGTTTCGGATTTAAATGTAGATTATGTGAGACCCTTAAAACACGGCCGGATTGAAACCGGCATAAAATTTCGCTATCGCTCAATTCCTACTAATATGCAGTTTTTCCCAGGGCTGAACTCACCAATTGATAGCAACGCAGGAGGTTGGGCCAATTATAAAGAAACTATTCCAGCAGTATATGGGAACTATGTTTTTGAAAACAACAACATAGAACTAGAAGCAGGCCTCCGCATGGAATACGTTAAGGTAGATTATGACGTGAATCCTAATCATCCTACATATACTTCAGATGGATACAATTATGCGAAACCTTTTCCAACTATTCGCTTTGGATACAAGGTTAACAACCGCAATAAATTAACCGCATTTTTCAACCAACGGGTAGATCGTCCCAATGAAGTTGATATTCGAATTTTTCCAAAGTATGATGAACCCGAATTACTCAAAGTTGGAAACCCAACATTGCGTCCTCAATTCACAAATAGGTTTGAAATTGGGTACAAATTGGGCTGGTCAAATGGAAGTTTAACAACTTCCATCTATCACAATAGCGTTGATGCTACCATTACAAGAATTGCTACCATTGTCCCCGGAAATACTTTAATCTATAATATTTTTCAGAATGCTGGTAAAAGTAGCGCAACCGGGATTGAAACATTCTTTCTACAGGAATTTTCAAAATCTTTTACGGCTAATTTAAGCGGGGCATTATACCACAATATTATCAATGCTTTTACCATAAACAATAAATATCCAGTGCCTACTATTTATTCTATTGAAGAAACATTTATTACTTCTGGGAATCTAAAAGCAAACTTATTTTTTAAGTTACCAGGAAAAACAGATTTACAATTAACGGCAATCTGGTTGGCTCCAGATATTATTCCACAAGGAAGAATAGAATCGCGTTTTTCAATGGATTTAGGTGTCAAGAAACAAATTCAAAAAGGAAAAGGGGAACTTTTTTTGAATGCAACTGATTTGTTTAATACATTGGTTTTGACCAAAGTAATTATAGGTAATGGATTTACTTTAAGGAGTTCCGATTATTTGGAAACTCAAGTGTTTAGGCTAGGATATAGCTACAAATTTTAAGTGATTTTTTTTAATTGTTTGAACAACTAAAAAGCAGAAATAAAGCAATGGGGGGGAACTATCAATTGCTGACTTTGCCGTTGAACTTAATCATCAACTCTACTAATTTGATAAATGAGTGATTGACACCTAATTGCGTGTTCCTGAAACGACACTTATATTCAGCATTCTTGGTAAGGAACCAACCTTCATTTTCAATACCATTATTGATATCCAATATAGATTGACTATCAGTTGTAGTGACTTCAGGTAATTGTGCTTTTGATATGCTCACTGAAAGAACGAACAGCAGGATGTTAAACAGGAATAGATATCTATGCTTCATTTTTAAAATTATTGATTAAAACTACTTAAGAGATTGACAAACTGTATAAGTTTTCAGGATGCTTGTGGAAATAAAAAAGCAGCTATGCATTTTACTTCATAACTGCTTGATGTAGTCAATATATCTGGGGGGATTGTATGCGGTTGAACTACTACTTAAACATGGCATTATTGATAATGATAGCCGGGTTGGTTCCAGGTAGAAAGCCAATTACTGCAATGGAATTATCGCCATTGGCCATCTTAATAGTCATGGTATTCCCTTTAATAACATAAGTTCCTTTTTCAGCACCACTTGTGGCGGTTCCTCCTCCTACACCAGTGTTTACAGTAGCTTGCCCTGTTAGTGTGAGTGTACCGTCTTTATTGAATGTATAGGTCTGTTGTTTGCTAACATAGCCAATATGAAAGTTTGCGGAAAATTTTCCTTCCAACTTATAATTGGCCGGCAAACCTTTTTGAGCTTCAACAAACCAACCATCAATGGTATTGAGTTTGCCATTGTCATACTCCATGGCCCAGTTTTCTTTTTTACCACTGTAATAAGTTACAGCAATAGTTTTACCATTTTTGGTGTAAGTGCCAGCGCTGGCTGCATTGTGCTCTTTTTCCATAGCGGTATTAACCGGATCAACGCCAAATTTAGGGTCGCGAACAAAAGTTCCATCGTCACCTAACCATAACCAACCAATACGGAGGCCCCCTACAATATAGCTTTGCAGGTAAAGCGTTCCTTTGGAAGGAGCAACTTCTGTTTCAGTAGACGCGTTTGTAGAACAGGAAAGAAGTAAGATGCTTATACAGAATAAACTGAAAAATTTCATGTAAAATGAATTGTGTTATTAATTAAAACTCGCACTAATAGAAAAAAGGAAATTAGAAAAACTTCACAAAGCGCCTAGGGCTAGGGGCTGCTGAGTTTTGTGTGACTAAAATATTAAAAGAATTTCAATATGAAAATTAAAATTTCACATGGGGATTTTGCTACTGCATAAAAAAAGGCTCTCATCATTTACGATGAAAGCCTTTGAATGTAAGTGGGCCCAGTAGGGCATGATCCTACGACCCCCTGATTATGAGTTCCAAAATCTTTGTTTTCCTGTCTTTTCATTTACTATCCTATTCTTTCTGAAACCCTTTACCCTATTGTGTTTCAGAAGTATTTACTATTCCTTTGCTTTCTGACCCTAACCGATTATTCACCACAAAATTATGCAAATTTTATGCAAATAAAACGACCTAGAACAGGGTTTATCCTAGATACCCGTAGAATAAAGAAACAGGGCACTTATCCCCTAAAACTACGAATTAACTACATAGGAGAGGTAAGAACCTACCTTTGTAATTTCGACTTAACTAAGGAGGAATTTATTGCCATTCAAAGCCTAGCTAGTATAAAAAAGCACCCTGACCCAAATAAAAGGGATAAACTCAGGGAGATTTTTGACGAGCTACAAGTAATCAAAGGTAAAGTAGCTGAGATCATCCGTAAAATGGACCAATTCAACTTTCCCGCTTTTGAGAAAAAGTATGGTATTGCTGATTTACAAAGCGATAAAGTGTATGATTACTATGATATTCTTATCAAGAAGTATAAGAAGGAAGGCCGAATTGGTACAGCGACCAGTTATGAAACGAGCAGGAATAGCCTTAAAAAGTTCTCTCCCAATTTAAGATTCAGTAATACTACTGTTGAATTTCTACAGGAATATGAAAAATGGTTAACTGTAAATATGGAGCTTTCTATTTCTACTGTTGGCATTTACTTGAGACCATTAAGAACTGTGTTTAATTATGCTATTGACTTAGGTATCATAAGTAGGGATAATAACTACCCATTTGGAAAAAGGAGATACCAAATACCTGAATCTAATAATACCAAAAAGGCATTAACTCATGCTGAATTAAGGAGCATCTTCAAATATGAAGCATTCCCCACCAGTGGGCTTGAAAAAGCTAAAGACATGTTTCTATTTAGCTTTTTTGGCAATGGGATTAATATGAAGGATATAGCTCTGTTAAAGTGGAAGGACTTACAGCAAGATAGAATTGTCTTTACAAGAGAGAAGTCTAAAAACACAAAACGTAATCGTAGTAAAGGAATTACAATCATACTTACAGCTGAAATGAGTGAGATAATTGACAAGTGGAAAAGTAATAATAGCAAACAAGACGACTATATCTTCTCCGTACTAGAAAAAGATTTATCTCCCGAACAGATTCAAGGTAGGGTTAAGCAGTTTACAAAAATGACCAATAAAGGCCTGAAAGTTATTGCCAAAGACCTTGGTATCCAGCATAATTTAACTACCTATTATGCTAGACATAGCTACGCAACAATATTGAAACGTTCTGGTACCAGTATTGCAGAAATCAGTGAATCTCTTGGTCACAGTTCCTTAAAAACCACAGAGAGCTATTTGGATAGCTTTGATGATGACTCTAAAAAAGCAAATGCAAAAAAGCTACAGGACTTTATTCATTCAAGTGACGAAGTATCTGAACCAAGTCTAATGGAACAGTATTAGGCTAGTTGGCCTTTTGTTTTGGAATATGTATTGTTAAATACATGACTATATATCTATCCTACTTCACTAGCACCATTTTACTAATCAGAGCTACAATAGAAGTGTGATTTATTGCTTGTAACCTACAACAGATTGTCTTTTCCGATTTAAAATCTACAATATCCCCAAAAATTTAGGTTGGATTTGACAATAGAGGTGCGTCTTTCAAACGGAAGACCACCTCCACCTGAGCCCCCGGCTAAATTCTGCGCCGGAATATCCCGGGGTGTCAGTAAAAACAAATAAAATGGTCAGGATCATTTCAATGAAATCAGCCCAAAATAAGGAGGGTAAGGATTTCATCGCACTACAATTACAGGGTGGAATTGAAGCCATGCAGTCTCAACAAACTGGTAAAATGTACCTAACAGCCAGAACAGCATGGATTCCAACCACTTTTGACGAGGTAACAGCATCTTCCCTAATTGGCAACGATTTACCGGGTTCAATTAACCGTGTACCATGTGAACCATATGAGTATACAGTGAAAGAAAGTGGTGAAGTAATCACATTGGGCTATTCGTATGAGTATTCCCCATTGGAAAAGCAAGAACAGCAGCCAATGGTTGCAAATCCATTTGCAGTAAATAGCGTAAGCTAATTCTGCTACAAGAGTTTAAGGCAGGGTGTAATACCCTGCCATTTTTATTACCAATCAATCTTAAATTATGATTATTCAAAAAGCTTCCCGTAAAAGGGCTAGAATCAGACTGGCCGTACAAGGGCCAAGTGGCTCAGGTAAAACCTATGGCTCACTTTTAGTTGCCTATGGTCTATGTAGTGATTTCTCAAAAGTATGTGTAATAGACACAGAGAATTCCTCAGCCGAACTATACGCTCATCTTGGTGAGTACAATACCATTCAATTGGCGGCACCTTTCCCACCAGAAAAGTTCATTGATGCCATCCAAACTTGTGAAAAAGCAGGTATGGAAGTTATAATTATTGACTCTGCTTCTCATGAATGGGATGGAATGGGAGGTATTTTGGACATACACAGTAATATACCTGGCAATAGTTTTACTGCGTGGGCTAAGGTTACGCCAAGACATAACGCATTTGTTCAGTGTATTCTCAACTGTAATTGCCATGTAATTACCACGGTCAGGAGTAAGCAAGACTATGTATTAAGTGAAAAAAATGGCAGACAAGTACCCGAAAAGGTAGGACTAAAAGGGATTCAAAAAGATGGGTATGAGTACGAAAGTACCGTTGTATTTGAGGTTAATCTGCACCACAAAGCCAATGTAAGTAAAGACCGCACAGAATTATTCTTAGGTGAACATGAAATCACTTTAAATGAATCAATTGGAGAGCGCCTAAGAAATTGGTGTTCTGAAGGCAGAGCCGTAACAGTTGATGAGGTATCTCAAAGAATTGCTGATTGTATGTCTATTAATGACTTGCTGCATCTCTATAGGATATTCCCTCAATACAAGGAAGTGCTTAAAGCTGACTTTGAACAAAGGAAAAGGCAGATCATCATCAATCAACAGATACAAACTGATTTAACCAACCCAGAAACATTTTCTTCCAATGGAGTACATTAACAGCAGTTTAGAAACACCAGAAAGTTTAATCTCCTTAGAAACCAATGAAGTTCAGACCAGTTCCACGAGTCAGCCTTTTATTGAAGCCAACACTATACCATCTTCATTGTCCGAGATAAAGAAGAGTCATATTATCCCAGTATACATCAAGGATAATGAGACATTAATCTCACATACTGATTTTATAGAAGCTACTATGGAGGTTGTAAACTCAGTGTATATTGACCAAAAGGTATTACAACCAACTGTAAGGGTTTCCCATCCAATGAAGGGCAGAATACCAGAAGCGCGTAATAAGGCAGCAAATGAACTACTAGACCATGAAAAGACATTGTATTATGAAAGGATGGCATTTGCCATTGAAGTTCCTACCATTCAAGGGGTAGTTGGTAGCAATACTTTGTCACTAACTATTGGTGGTGTCAAAAGCTATAGCCTAGACAACCTATACAATAGGAAAGGAGCTGATGAGCACTTCCATGTATTCATAGGTTTTCAGAATAAGGTATGTACTAATCTTAAAATCTGGACTGATGGTTACTTGGGTAATCTAAAGGTTCACTCAGTAGGACAACTAGCAGCATGTATTAGAACTATGGTAGAAAATTACAATGCAGGATTTCACTTACAGCAGCTTGAGCAATTATCTAAATACAGTTTAACAGAAAAACAATTTGCTACTGTAATTGGAAAGTGTAGAATGTACCAACACCTTCCTTATGAACTCAAAAAAGGCATACTGCCATTGCTGATGGGTGATACTCAAATTGGTATGGTCTGCAAAGACTATTACAAGGATAGCAGGTTTAACAGCAATTCTGATGGTGGTATAGATTTGTGGCGTTTATACAACCTATTTACTGGAGCCAATAAAAGCTCTTATATAGATAGCTTCCTAGAGCGTTCTGTGAATGCTTACAGTTTGGTTGAACAAATACGATTTGGTCTAGAACACAAAGGAGCGTGTTGGTATTTGAACTAGCGCTATTAAATAAAATATATCACCTAAACATTATCGTATGTACCAGTTTAAGAACAAGATACAACTGATTGGAACTATTAATATCATTACTGTAAAAGTCAATGAAAATGATTTTAAACAGGCAGTGTTCATCTTAAGTACTACTGACCAGTTTTGGACAGAAACAGGTTTAAAATCTTCAGGGAATATGAACCATCTATGCAAGGCAAACAGCAAATTAGCAGATATTGTAGAGAGATATATTTCTCAAGGTGCAGAAATAGCTGTTGAAGGGTCATTAATACAACCACAGGAAACGGACCCATTGGGAGCTATCCCCTACATCCAAGTATCTGACTTACTGATTCTAAATAAAAGGTAAACTAATATTATCTACCACTATTAAGGCTCGTCATTTTGGCGGGCCTTTTTATTTTCTACTACATGAAACAAAATGAAATTACTTATTACGACCACTTATCCATTATGATCATTACTCACAAGGGTATATTGAAAAGGTTATACGTTCCATTTCGAGTTATTTGCTCCACTTCTAACAATAGTCTAAGACCAGGTGTCCATGTATTTGTAGATGGAGTTTATCTAGACAAGGAACATAGGATAGTATACCAAATTAATGGAACTGTAATACCCTATAACTTTTTTACCATTCAAATCTTTTATTAAACACTAAACTAATTCCATGAAACCACTAACCCAAGCATCAGAAATTCATATTTCATATCAACCTACTTCAATAGTTAAACCACAAGTTAAATCTTCACTTGATGCATATAATGTTCTCAAAGGTTTTTACCCAACTGACAAGATAGGTCTTCAAGAAATGTTTATAGTAGCTTACCTAAACCGAAGTAGCAAGGTTATTGGTGTATATGAAGTGTCTAAGGGCGGCATTACCGGCACAGTTGCAGATGTTCGTTTAATACTTGCCACTGCGTTGAAAGCAGCAGCTACAGGTATCATACTATCTCATAATCACCCATCTGGAAATCTAACAGCATCAACAGCTGATATTAATTTAACTAAGAAGATAAAAGAAGCAGCAGGGTATTTTGATATTACTCTTACAGACCACTTGATTATTACACATGAACAGACTTACATGAGTATGGTAGATGAAGGTATTATTTAAGCAGGATATGTAATCGATACCTATGTAGCCGAGAATTTAGTACCGGGACCATCTAGCATATAATAAGATCTTCCATTCTCTAATAACCATTCAATATGAATATATGCTGGCTTAAGTGAATTTAAACACATCTCATAAAACTTAAGCATATTCAAACCTATAGTGTATTCTACAAAAACCATGGAATCTTTATTACAATCAACGCATTTAACGGGTTGTTCTGTCCAGTGTATTTTTAGTCCGGGGGTATCCCAAGTATTACAATTGTATTTACTAAGTGGCGTAGCTGTAAATTGAGGATGGAGCGGTTCATTAATACTAATATCATCTCTATAGATAAATCCTTGAATGGCATTTTCACCTAAATAGTTAACTCCAAATTGGCAAAATGTTTCTTCGTTTATCACTACCCATTCTACGTCTGAGTAGATAGTAGTAGTGTAATCACAACAGCTACACTTAAAAATTGCAGCCTTGCAGTAAATCTTAGGAGAAGGCATTTCACTCATGGTGTTGTAACATTAAAAGGCTTTAATGAATCAGGAGTATAGTAGTGGTCTGAGGGGTCGACTGGCTTTGCTACTTTACCAGAGAATGAAAGTAGCAATTTTAAATTTAATACGTACATTCGAAAAAATAAATAAAATGAGTTAATCTACCATATTCATAACGCGTTGATTCTTACAACTGCAGTCTGAAAAGTCGAGATTTCATAGTACACACAGTAAGTAAAATCAAGTGTTCACGCAACGGCGTGAAGCTTGCTTTGCTATGTGTGTACAGGGCCTCGACTCCCTCAGACCGCAAGTATATGTCAATGCTTCGCGCTATTTTTTTCTCCCCCGAAATTATTAAGTGCACACTAAACCGTTAGGAATGAAAATGATTACAACCTCAAACACAGAATGTACAGTGTTTATGCAAAACTTCAGTTATTACAAATACAAGGTAATCAGATTTCAGTATTCAACTGATGCTGGAGAGACTTGGAAACATAATCCTCAAAACATCGACACCAGTAGAAGTTTAATTGTAACAAATGTAAAAAATGGGGATAAAGAAATGGGCATTACACCTTTCATGATACAGTGCATTGGAGATATAGCATGTATAATGCTAATAGATGATAATAATGAGAATTCCTGCATTTCAATCAATGAAGGTAACACTCGAGTAATCTATGATGTTGTAGCGATTTAAATGTCGAGTTGAAATCTTCCGTTCTCTTTACTACTATTGTCAAGATTACCTGTTATTACAAAATTTAACCCATCAAATATTTGTTATATAGAATGTAGCCAAAAAGTAAGTGATATCATGAAATTTTGGTGCAACCTCAATTTTCATTTAACCAGGATACTCGCATACTCATCAAGCAATAAGACTTTACTGTAACTATTTAACCCTAGTAAAATGAATTTGGGATCTGTCTAATATATAATATACATTAATTCTAAAATCTATAAATAAACATAATAATTATGTGGACAATACTTATAATTATCGTAATTGCAATAATAATTATTTCTTTTTGGGGCAGTGATCAACAACAAAAAGAAATTAAGGACTTTCATATTTTGAACGGTGGTCTAAGAAAATCCTTTCCTATCCTTACAAGCTATTTAGAAAAGACCTATGAAATGACAAATGCTATCGATGATGGACGTCTCTTCTCGTATTCCAAACCTTTTGTTGATGCAAATTCAAAAACTGGGGTATTAACAATTGGTGTCAAATATGATAGTACAAATCAGCTAGTATTATTTTCCAATTTTATTAATACATACAGTACAGAGTTTAAGGGTTTAGATGTTACTGGAATGAATTTTGAAAACATTGAATCTATTGAAAAGAGTATCAATATTTCAATTGATAAGCTAAAAAGCCAAGGAGTGTTAGAATATAAAAATACTAAAGACTTTTCAAGTAAACTTCCTCAATTAAACGAAAACATATCTTTCGATTTCTCTCTTACTCACAAGCAACTTAATATTGTTTTACGATCAAATGAAATTGAGAGATTGAATAATTTAATAGACCCTACAGGTATTCATGCTGTTTCGGGTCTTGAGCCATACAAATGGGCTGAGCTATTCGTATATATTCGTGAAAACGAAGAGATTAGGGACTATGTTATATCCTGGAGATATCCAAAAGATATGGAATCTGATCCTTATTCCATATTTAATACTATCTCATTTCTGTACGATGATGAAATTACTATACTTCGAAAATATTTTATTTTGAAGGCCATTCAATCATAATATTTAGGGGTAGTAAAACTTTCAAAAATTTTAATCCCAAATGCCACCATCTACAAATTCCAAATTCTCCTTCTTGCAATATGGGCAAAAGTATTTCTTTCTTTCTAGGCGGTAGTTTCTAGTTTCATCAACTATGATATTTCGTATTATCTGGGGATTGCGATTACTATAGTCATAAAAATCTATCCCAGGGATTAAATCAGGACCATCAATTTCACCTATCATTGTTAGCTCCAAATTACATCTACTACATTTATGATCATTTTCAGAATGTATGTTATTTGAAGTAATAGCACCACAAGATTCACAAAAGTAAGGCACTTTAAATATTTTATCAGAATGAAAAGTCATTCCACATTCTACATCAATACTTTGAAATTTATAATTACAATTACAAACTGGTTGTAGTATATTTCCCATAAAATTTTATTTCATTTAAATTTGAACCATTACAACTAGAGTACCTAATCAAATTAATAATTAGAGATTAACTTACAATTGTTGCGTTTATTTTGTCAATTAGCTTGATACGCAATTCTTCTTCTGTCTCCCAAACTATGTGTTGAAAATTTCTTGTGTCAAAATGTGCGTTACCAATATCATTTTTACGACAAGTATAAATTACCTTTTGCCCACGGCCAAGTGCATAACCTGCCTCAAAATAAACGCCAGCTCTATGCATAGTGAAATCCGCAATTGTAAAGTGTGACCTCTTTATTCCAGCAATAATAGCATCATTAATTGTCTTATCTGACTCTACATGCTGGTCATTTACAATAAAAGGAATAAAGCCTGTTTCAACAATTGCGGGTTGAATAGCTCTACTGTATACTGATTTTAAGGATGGGTCAAAAGACATTGCTACAAAGCAAATCTTGTTAGTAGTGTCTTTTTCTATATTAATTAATGTAGTTAGTCCTTTTAATGTTATATGAAAGCTATTTAAATCATACCTATTTTTTCCATAGAATACTAAACCCTGATCAAATAGATTAGTAATATAAAATTCAAATTCTTCAAAGTTATTAAAATAGTATTTTCTCCAAATTTCTGGATCTCTTACAATCGTATTTAAACTAATATTGATAGTCTGACCATCATACTTGGTTAAAGAGTGGAGAAACTCTAGAACGATATTTAATTTTTCTTGTGGAGTGTGTTTTGGAAATACTCTTTGAACGAACTCAAGAATATCATTTTCATTCTCGTACAGTTTTTCTTCAAACTTAATGCGATTGTGAATAATTGTATTAATTCGATCGCAAATTTTTGACCAAAAATACTCGTTATAAAATAATTCTCTAGCACACTTAATTGATGTTACAAATTCTTTATTCTGTGACCTAAAAAATAATACAGGATAATCGTCACTTGATATGAATTCAGTTACTTCTATTTCATTAATATAAAATATGCTTAAATTCATATTATTAACTTTTTAAAATATTAATTCAATAGTATGTAACTCTGCATGCTCCAATTCAGTATAAGATGCTCTTAGTTTAATATCCGAAGGATATTCTTATTTCAAAATAATTTTTTGAGCACTTATTCGTTTTGGTAGATTTTGTAGCCCTGTTAAGAATCTGGAAATAGCTTTAATATACCTATTGGTTTAACCTAATTATAGATAAAGAAATTAATCATTTCGCATCTATTCAACTTTATATCAATTTAAATTAGAAATCGAAGATTTAAACTGCACCAAAATAAGCTCCCATATCATCCATCCATCCCAAAATTGAATTAGTTATATCTTCGCCTTGATTTGGTTCATTTATAAAAGTATCTGTTTTGAACCATTGATTAGTATCTGTATTATAATAGGCTGCATCTGTTACAATTCTTGTTCCCATTCCAAAAAGAACACCAGCACTTACAATATAATTTCCAGTTATTTTTGGTTTTTCATTTGGAAAAGGTTTCCATTCCATATTATTTGTTTTTATATATTTTAAAGTTATTCAATTGAAATTTTATTTACCTACAAAGTATGCTTTTAGTGACTATTTACACCTTCTTACTCATTTATATTTCTGCAGCTAAATTTGATTCATCACTATTCTCCATATTCGGATACATTTCAGGAATTACACTTTCATTTATACTATTCCCAAAATCAACTATAGGTAAATTATTAACTATCTCAACTGTTTGGATACTGACATTAATTATACTCAAAAGAAGATCCAAAATGTACCGAGGATTGCCTGTTTCGTTTACCCAGTCATTTGGATTGTTGGTTATGCCACTTTCTTTATGTGTAGAAACTTGGTAGCGTTCCATTATCCATTCTATTGCACTTTTGCCGTTTACTACATACTCATAAGCCTGTGCAGGGATATTAGAAATAGTAACCTTGCTATTGTAAATGATGGTATCTTTTTGGTCTTTTTTTGGAAAACGTAGTTTTTCAACTGTATAAAATTTACCATCATCACCAGTGACTTTTGCATCTGCAAAAGGTGCAACAGTTTCATAATTCAAATGCAGTTCGGCCAATTTTCTCCCTGCTTTACTGAATGCCCAAAAATCTTTTACCTCCTCTAATAATGGCAACCGGGGTAACATCTTCTTTAAATCACTAGCAAATGTTTCTTTATATTGATTACTATGTAGGAAGCCATATACATAGTAAAATATATCTTCTTTGGTAACATTTTTACCGTATATCTTTTTGGCTCTTTCTATGATAAAATCACTGATGGCATCTCTACGGATATAATCGTTTTTATTATCTTCATCAAACATTCCCTTTTGTTTTGCATTGTTTTCTTCATAGTAATACAGTGGGAAAATTTGACCATTGAATTGTACTTGTAAGTCAGTAATGTGATTACTTACCAATGCTGAAAAATCTCTTGTTCCGCCAACACCTGTAATACAGATTTGAACATTGGAATAATTCTCATTGGGAAATATTTTTGAACTTAACCCAGGGCTTTCAATAAATGGCTTATCGTAGTATAAATTTTGTTTTGTAAAAGGCCTATAAAGACATTTAACTATTGTTTTGCTTTGAAACTTATGCTTTACATTATTACTTGCATCTTTTCGTAATGCTCTTGTCCAACTTATTTTAGTAGGTGAAGCGTCAAGGAAGTTTTCAAATTCAAGTTTCGGATTTTTTTCTTTAGCTTTTACATACTCCTCTCTTTGCTTGTTATAATTATTAATCATCAGTTCCATATTTTCCAATACTTCCTTTGATGAAAAGTTATTGACCCAAGCATCCCGATTTGTTGCTACACCTATAATGTATGTATTAAAAATTGTATTACTTTTTAAATCAAATTTCTTATCGGGTTCTAATGGGGTGAAGCTATCAAAGGCATCATTTCGGAAACTTAGCCAGTCACCTTCTTTGTTGGGTTCAATTTTCTTTAATAGCAATTGAGGATTAGCAAAGGTTCTTGAATTTCTTACTATTTTTAGTTTTTCCTCTCTTGTTAAATACTCACCAATGTCGTGATAATGTATTGTTGCCTTTTCCGTTTTTACATCTGGATTTTTAACCAATAATGTAATGGCTATTGGTGTTCTTGAACCACTGCCAAATATTTTTCCTCCTTCTTTACGACTTAGTTCACCACTGGTTCGTTGGTTACCTCTTAAATTAAAAACATAGATTGAGGTAAACTCTTTTTCTATTGATTTGCGGAAACCATCTGTACTATTGCCATCTAACCAAGCTCCATTTGAAACAAAAGCAATGATACCGCCTGTTTTATCTAACCTATCTGTACTCCATCTAAATGCTTTGATGTAAGCATCGTATAAAGATTTGTTTAGTCCTGCTGATGATTGCTTTGCGTAGGTATCGGCAATACGTTGGTCAAGTTTTGGGTAGCTTTGATTTTGTGCATTATCATTGGCTGATTTTTGTCCTATTGAATATGGTGGATTACCAAAGATTATACGCAATGGTGCTTTTTGTTGGCGTTGTACCCTTTTGCTGTTTTGTGGGAACATTTCGGAAAATAGTTTTTCTCCGTTTTGGCTTTCGCCTAACTGAAAAGTATCTGTTAAACAAATGCCATCGAAAGGAATGAAGGTTGTGTTAGTATCTGGTTGTAAATCGTGAAAGGTATTTTCAATGTTTACTGCTGCAATGTAATAAGCCAATAAAACAATTTCATTGCAATGGATTTCTTGGGTGTACTTCCGAGCCAAATCTCTTGAATTGATTACACCACTTTGCAATAACCTTGTAATAAATGTTCCTGTACCTGTGAAAGGGTCAAGAATGTGTATGTTTTCATCTGAAATATCTCTACCAAATTCTTTTTGAAGAATATCGGCAACAGAATGTATAATGAAATCTACAACCTCAACAGGGCTGTAAACTATACCTAATTTTTCAACCAATTTAGGAAAGGCGGTTTTAAAGAACTTATCATATAACTCAATAATGATGCGTTGCTTCCCCTCTGCATTGTCAATGCCTGAAGCACGCATCTTTACTGATTCATAAAATCTGTTTAGTGTTTCAGCATCTTTATCAAAAGACTGATCTTCCAATAAGTCCATCATCTTTTGCATAGACTGGCTCATTGGATTATTTTTTATAAAGGAATAACCCTCAAACAAAGCATCAAACACAGGCTTAGTAATGATGTGTTGTGATAGCATTTCTATTGCATCACTTTGAGAAATAGAAGGGTTTATATTTTTATGTAATCCTTTTAAAAAGCTATCAAATGCTTTTTGATGCTTTCCATTATCATTTACCAATTCTGCTATCCGTACTGTTTGTCTTTTTGCAATATCAGCAACCGATTTTGCCCATTGTTCCCAATATCTTCTATCGCCTACTTTGTTTACCATTCTTGCAAAAACTACACTCTGTAATTCTTGAAACTGTAATGATATTTGCTCTGCTATATTTTTTCTATCTGCGCCGTTATCATTATCTGTTGGGTAAATAAGATTTCCATCTTTGTCAAATGAAATTTCAGGCCTGCCAACTAAAATTTGCTCTGGTCGGTTTTTGTTTAACTCAATTTTATTTACTGTGGCATTAAAGCGGTCATCGTGTGCTCTAAGTGCATTTAATACTGTCCACACTACTTTATACCTTTCGTTATCATCTAAAGCTTTATCTGCTTCTACATCGGCTGGTACTACAATTGGAATAATAATGTAGCCGTACTTTTTGCCTGGTGATTTACGCATTACTCTACCCACTGACTGCACAACATCAACCTGTGAATTTCTTGCTGATAAAAACAACACTGCATCTAATGAAGGAACATCTACGCCCTCACTTAAACAACGTACATTGGTTAATACTCTACACTCTCTTTCGTTTGGTTCGTCTTTAAGCCAAGACAGTAAATCGTTACGGTCTGTGGCGTTCATAGTGCCATCAATATGCTTTGATGCCACCAACTGCATTGTTTCCTGTTTCTCGATTGGTAGTTCTGCAATATATTTATCGGATGCTACATTGAAAGTGTTGGTTATTTTTTTTGAAGCTGCAATGCTTTGGCAAAATGCAACTGCCCTTCTCATTGGCTCGGGGTCGGTTTCTTTTATAATTCCTTCATCACCTAAAATCTGTTTTGATAAGGCATTGATACAACCAATTAGTTTTGAAGCATCATCAGTATTTATTTCACTTTCCTTGTCCATTATCATTTTTTGGACTGCTGGCGGTACATCGTTTTCATTGAGTGTAAGAATGAGAACTTTGTAATCGGTCAATAAATCTTTTTCTACTGCTTCCCCAAAGCCAATTCTGTAAATTTCCTCACCATACATACTCACATCATCCATAGAACACAAAAGGGCTTCGGCCTGTGCTGCCTTGCTTTTAGTTTCATCATTGTATAAACGAGGAGTAGCTGTCATGTAAAGGCGTTTCTTAGCCTTTATAAAATCATTATTGTGTACTTTGGTAAATGCACTTTCATCTTCATCAGCCAATGAAACGCCTGTTGTGCGATGGGCTTCATCGCAAATAATTAAATCAAATTGTGCATATCTAGGATTACTCTTTTCTAAAGCTTTTTGCGCTTCTGCAATACGTTCAATGGATTGATAAGTAGAAAAAACCACTGTTAAGCCGTTATTTGATTTTGTTTCTAAGCCTTTAAACTGGTGTAAAATACTTTCAACATTCGTAGATGCTGGAAATGCCAAATCAACTACCGAAGATGTATCAATGTCCTCTAATTGCTTTCTGTTCTTAGTTACTTCGGGGTCAGAACATATACATATTGCATTTATAGGTTCTAAAGCATCAGCATACCATTCATTTAGTGTTTGACCTAATAAAGATATAGATGGAACTAAAAACAATATTAAACCTTTACCATTAGTCTCATGCTCTGCAATACGAAGTGAGTTAAATGTTTTGCCTGTACCACAAGCCATAATGAGCTTGCCTCTGTCGTTAGATTTATAGTGTTCGTTTGCTTTTGTAAGCGCTTCTGTTTGGTGTGGTCTTAATACCTTTTTATTCGTTCTTGCTACTTCCCCTGTAATGCCATTGTCTATTTTTTCCCAGTCTAAAGGAGCATTAACAAGGTCATATAAATTAATTCTTGAAACAGGTGGGTTTTGATTTTTAATTGCATCTTGTGCATTGAAACCCCACTTGTTTGTTGTGGAAATCCAAAGTCTGTGAGCAAATGAATATGTTTTTAAATCTTCACCTTTGAAATGTCTACTTGAAGTTGACAAAAAGCTGTCAACAGCTGGTTTATCAATGGTAGAACTTTCTTGGTAGCATTTACATTGTATGGCCCAATAGTCTCCATCAATTGTTAATGCAACTAAGTCAATACCTGTATCTGTGCCACCTAAATCTTTTTTTCCGGGAAACTCAGCCCACAACCATACTTTCTTGAATTTGTAAGCATACTTGGGGTCTGTTAGCAAATAGGCTTTCATTAAGCGTTCAAATCTTTCTCCTTTATCTTTTTCTGAGAATGAAATTTTCCTGTATTTATCAAGTACTCTATTAAAACTCATTAATTAATTTCTTAGATAGTTCAATAATATTTGATTAAAAAGGATTCATTTTGGCACTTATAATTATACTGTTTGATTTTGTCTTATTCTATAACCAAGTAGTTCCAAAGTGAAAATATTAAAAAACCGGGGAGGTCTATACAAATATAAGCTTTTGTAATAAGTTCTTACCTTAATAATGGGCAAGTAGGGTAAGTTGATTTCACTAAAAGGTCCAACAGATTTATAAACCTATTGGACCTAGATTATTATAAGACTTTTGATAGAATTCAGTTGCCCATCCTACCCAATAGCCAAAGACTATACAGAGTCTGTATCTGAAGTTGTAACTCCAAATATTGGATAAGAGCTTCTTTTGAGAGCATATACTTTTCGTTGATTCTTTTTGAAACTCTTAAATCCATATGCCTTAAGCGCCATTCCGAGTTTTTTCCCCGAAGAGTCCGGATTGAATACTTTCTGATCTATAGACATCATTTTAATCAATTCCATAGTTGATTTAATTTCTTGAGCATCTACTACTTCACAGGGTTCAAAATTTTCAAGTAACCATTCTTCTTCTAAGGATGCCATCCTAAACTGTTCATTACTCTTATTTATCAAATCGACTTCATCTGGAGAGAACCAGTATTTGAAACCAGAATTAAATAAAGAGTATGCCTGAGAATATGCACCAATTAGATCAAGTTTCTTGGAATAATCTATTTTATCAACTTCAAAACATAGAAATCGCCTATTCCCAGTAGTATCACTTAAGAATTCCTTTTTATTGACTGAACCTGCAAATGAAGCCCTTCTAACATAGTTTTCTGAGTCACGACCATATGCCCTTCTAATGCGAATCGCATCCTTTGTAATCAACTCTTTTACGCTACCCAACTCACTTCTGTTTAAGCTTTCTAATTCATCCAAATTGATTAGTATACATTCACTAATTTGAATTAGTGTATCCTTATTATCAGGATTGATAGAACCTGAGTAAACATATTGATCAAGTTCTAGTGGTATTAAATTACGTAACCAAGTCGTTTTACCTATTCCTTGCTTCCCTGAAAAAACAATAACTGTGTGATTTATTACTTTTGGTTCAATTGAACAAGCTAATAATGCCACAAACCACCTTTTAAAACACAATTGCCAGAAATCTTCATCATTAGTTGATACTGTTTTTGCAATTGCTCCAATGTAATCTGTTACGCCATCCCATTTTGGAAGATTTGTAAAATATTCTACAAAAGGGTTGTACTTTATTACATAATCAGAATAAAGCAATGTTCTCAACATTTGTATACTGCAGCTAAGTCCATTCGTTAAAATCAACCTATTTATACTGTTGTAATTGAATTCATCAAGAATGCAAAAGGCGCTTTCCCCTCTTAGTCTATATTCAACTTTGTTCAGTACTGAGTTGATTCTAAAGTCAAACCTATCAGTTAGGAATTTCTCTACTATTACTGATGGTGCTTGGTGTGTTTCTTTTTTCTCATTCTTCACTGGAGGCGAAACAACTAGTCTGTTTTTAGCGAATACGCTTTCTTTTTTTGACTGTACTACTTTAGATTTACTCATGTCAAACCTCCAATTTTTTACTAGGAAAATCACTATACATCTGAATAGGTTTTCCCTCAATGATGGCCATTAGTTCACTCCGCTTAAAAAGGATCTTTTTCCCAAATGGTTTGTGAAATGGAATTGACCGTCTATGGGTCATTTTGTAAAGTGTAGATTTAGAGATGCATAAAAAAAGGGCTGCCTCTTGGAGGTTCAGAATCTCTTTCTGTTCTAATATATGTTTACCAATATTTTCTTTGATTTCATTTAGTGCAAGCTCTATTTTATGCTCGTTCATAGTATATTATATAAATTATTTCAAATTTTTTTACCCGGAATTTCATCAGTATATATCATTAATTCTATTTTAAAATTTTCTAATACATTAATTAGAAAATCTTTAAGTAGCAATTTCTTGTCTTCGAAATAACATTCTTCTTCAACAGATTTATAATAAGTTTTTAAATCTTTTTCAGTACTACTTTTAGGAACAAACTTATGAGCTAGCATTGATTTTATATCATGAACTTCCCATGATAAATTTTTAAGATCTTTACCAAGTTTTACAATACTTTTTTCAATAGAATTCAACTTGTTAAGCTCATTGTTAACTTTTTGAGAATCGGAAGACAAATTTTGTTTCATGTAAATTGTTTTGATTTGAAGAACAAAACAAATTCATAAAAATATTTAGGACAATAGCTTATAACTTATTATAACATCTGAATTTCATACAAGTCATACTAGGAAAGGAAAAAATATCTAATTAAAAATAGCTTATCATTTTAGAGATAAGCTATTTAACTAAAAATAGTAAGGTATCAACAAAAGCAGTAATGCTATTTATTACAGATTGTATATATAAAATCTTCTAGCAATTCTTTTGATTTAGTTTTTGTTTTGGCTTTATTTATGTTGATCTTTGATTGTGTCAAATTTCTAATTTCATTTCCATTATTATCAACAAAAACAAATGACAGTTTTTTAAACATATCCCTAGTACCAAATTTGGCAGTTATTAATCCACTATCACTTAACAATTTAAACATATAAAGTAGTGTTACTTTATTGACTGTTGATTTGTTTTTTGCTGAATCAATCCACTTTATCTTGAGAGGTTTATCAATATGCATACCAGAAAAGGCTTTTGAAAATGTATCTAGTTTGGTGTCAATCATTTTATTCGCGGTCAGAAAATTGAACAGCTGTTCACTCAAATTAGCAGTATCTCCATTCGTCCATTTAAATACCCCTGGACTAGTATATGGCTTTTTATTAATAGTGTTCTTTTGAAAATTGATTTGCTCATTTACAAATTGAATAGTGGTGTTTAAACTTTCACTAGTTTCATTCTTACGACTATTTTTAATAAATAAATTGTATTTTTTAGATAGTATCTGCTCTATAGAATCTGGATACTCTTTAAGTAATGGGTATTTTTTAACTTCACTATTTTGCGATAAATAAGATCTTAGATACTCTAACCTTATAAATACTATTTTTAGATACTCATCTATCCGATCAGTATTTTCAAATTCTAATATTTTATTGTCAAAAAGTTTAATTGAAATATCAAGTTCATAATTACAACGTAAATAAAGAAAATCTCGAAAGTTCGATTTTTGTATTACTTGGTCATCAATAATAGGATCATAAATTCGATGCTCCTTCTCTTCAGTATTTACATCAAATGAAAGGTAGCTTCCATAATATTCCTCATCCTCTGTAGTTGGTACAAACTCTTTTCTCAAGATAGCTATTCCATCCCCTAACAATATGTGTTCAATAAATGCTATGGGGTTTTCTAATGTAGATGTATTAATCTCCATTTCTAAAGTTAACAAATATTAAAATGGGCATAACTAGGAAAGAAAATTACATGTTTTTTACTTCCATCTAATAATATGCTAATTTTATGCGAATAAAAGTGAATTATGAGATTTACTTCATAACTACTTGATTTTCAATTGAACTATTAAGGCATGTTCCTACGCCCCTGTTTAAGAGAGGCTAATAGTCGACGTAATCAATCGATTTTCAATACTGTTTTTTCAGAAAGATGATTGAATCGGCCTTAAAAAGAAACTGTTCATTGACATACGTCTTCATGCAGTTGAATTTAAATTTTGGATATAAGAATATTTGTCCGGGCATACAACTATTGAGTCAAAGATTAAGGAAGCAAAGAACGGAAGAAGAAGGAGGTAAAAACAGCTTTACTTGGTCTTTCGGGTCGCATTCATTATGGAAATCAAAAGTGCTGAACTGTAGACAACACCTAAGACTACTTCGCTATACACTAGAATGGTCTGCAGCCATGAGGATTCGACGGCTTTTTCATATCCGATTGTAAAAAAAGTAAACACTGAAAAAAAAACAGCCTTTGAAAAATTAATAGAAAGAAGGAATGTATACAGTATGCCATACAGTAATATCACTGTAGACATCCATCCAATTACATGCCATGGTTTATGAAAATAGCCAAAGAACATAGCTCCTTTATAAGAGGTTGCTTTGGCAAGTTGATAGCGGATATCAACATTAGAGCGTATAGTTCTGGATGATTTTAATGCAAGCAGGTGGTATTCTTCGGCGCAGCGTTGAACGGTTAAATTATCTATAGCCTTGAATTTTGACCAGTCTTCGATTGCAAGATCGTCCGTATCATATTCAACGTAATGGCAGCGGAATTTATACAATCCATATTGATTGATATTTGTTTTTTCAACCCTGAAATGCTCACAGTTAACCCCTTCGGTTTGAAACAGTCCAATGTCAGAGGCATACAAATCAATCCGTTTTAAATTGCCACTGATAAACACTGTGCTGATTTCAGACTTGTCTAAATAAAGTATTCCTTCTGTATCAGAAGCCATACCAACTTTACCGTTAACCACTGATTCAAAAATAGAAAGTTGAATTGTCATTCCTAAGCCGACAGCTCGGATACTTACTCCATTTTTAAATTCACAGTTTCGAACACTGAATTTAGTTACCTTATCATTGGTTGAAAGTAAGACGGGTTCAGAGAAGATTGTATTGGAGAGTTCCAATACTCCGCCTGAAGCAAAGATCCTTCTATTATCCAAATCCATGTAATCGATCCTGGTTCCAGGACATACCGAAATAGTTCGTAGATTAGTTGTGTTTATCATTGTAGATGTCTTTCACATAAAAATTACCTTGAGCCGCAAGGTGAATTGCAATCTGGTCTGCCACCCCGGTTTGATGCATGTCGTATAGTTTGGCAAGTGCGGAAATAATACGGTTACTGCCGAAAGAAAAATCGCCCTTTGTTCTAGCAATAACTGACCAAAGTAATTCTCCCGCTTCTTTTGGATAGTAGTCAATAAAATCGGACAGGGTATCGATTAACCGGTGCATTCGGGGATGGGGTATAAAATGTTCCATCGCGCGTTCGAAGAGTTCAGTATCGGTCGTAGTCAATTTTTTTATGTATTCAATGAAGTCTACGCTACCGAACTGGATTCCGCGTGTTTCTACATTACCGATTTTATCACATACGTCTAATAGCCTTTTCCAGATAATCCTTAATTGTTCCTCCTCAATCCTCACATTACGCTTGTCGATAAATCCAACCATGTGTTCTAAGTAAATAATTTTACCAGTTTCAAAAATACGTTCAAGTAGTTCATTGCCACATGGTTGCTTATCGACTGCTGCGATTAAAATATGTTCAACAAGTTTATTTGCATAAACAGATTTTTCGTTGTAACCATCTATTGCGCGATAATAATATTCTATTAGACCAGAATAAATATTCTCGTAAAGACGAGAGGCATACAGGAGATATGCCTTGAATGCGACATCATCGATTTCATTCTGCCAGATATAAATAAGTGAACGGTTCCCAGTCCACCATGCTGAATCAAGGTAACTAATTTGCGGGGTCAGTTGGCCAATAGTCCAGTAAAATTCCTGATAATAAGACTTATCATTCAGCCGGTTATCAAATACCTTTTTAATGGCAGGATGCAATTGACGCTCTGTATTCTCCTGACTTTTGCGGCTTTCCAGATTGAGGTTCACCGAAACAAAAGCTTCGTAGAGTTTACCGCGCGTTGAATTAATAATATCAAAATTGCGGTCCTTTTCCTTATTTAATGGTTTAAATGGCCTTGTGTAATTGGTATCTATGGTGACCAGTAGTCCTATCCATCGATCAACTTCTTCATTCCTGAACATGTCATGTTCAAATCCCTCTTTAATAAGCCAGCACATCATACCTATGGCAGAACTATTGTCAGCTTCCGCTTCGCCCCCGTTTGCCCAGATATCCACTCGCGTGTTCAATAATTTTTCTAGGAACAATAATAAAGTAGTCCAATCCAAGTCTTTTTCTCTTGGAACAATGGTTCGAAATCCGTCCAGTAGGTAATATAAAAATGTTGAAGAAATATTGGTGAATACATGGAGTTCATGTAAAATATCTTTTGTCCTTTCTATGGCAAGCCTGCGCACATCTTCCTGTATTCCCCACTTGTCGTAACCATCCCAAAGCTGAGGGTTATCAAGTATGGAAGGAATATCAGCAACTGGCAGTTCAGTGATGCGCCTTTTACTGTAATCACCACCTGCGCGCATTTCAAACCAACTGTCATATCCAGGATGGGTTGGCTGAGTCATGGTGATCTCTTCGAGTTTTTTTACTTCATTTCTGAACAATGGTTGAAGATCCTCTCCTACATTACGCAAAGCAGCAAACCATTCCTGTTTGCGATAAGCGAGGTATTTTTCAACTTGTTCCATTGTTTGGTTGTCTATTTGTTCACGTTCCAATTGCCCTATCCATAACATTATCTGTTCAATCTTATCTTTTGAAAAACTCGCTGCGTTTTGTTCCAGTATCTTAAAAACTTCTAATTTCCACTCTAATTTGTACAAAGGATTTCCCAGTTGCCAGAAAAGAGGTTGAAGATTTTCAAAATGCTTATTGATATTATAAAGGCCGATTCGTTGCAAAATCGCGACTGGTTGCTTGAGCAAATTTTCTGTCAATTTGTATAATTCGACTTTCTTCATCGTTGCTTCATCAAGCAGGTTGCGCAAGTGCAGTACGATAATCTGGTTCAGACCATCACTATGATGGTTTTGTTCGTCATCAGCAATGGAAACAATCTGGAACTTATCAAATGCACTTGGGTATTCTTTTGATAGTTCAGTAATGCGGTTAATAAACCAGTCGATTATAGGAAGGTTGATTGTCTTTAGTAATCCGGCTACAGAATGACTGGCAAAATCTCTCAGATAATAATCTTCCAAATCTCCATGTAACTCGAAAAGCATTCCCACTCTGCGTTTATCCGGCTGGTAAAAAAAATCAAGAAGAACTAAAATCAGTTCCTGTTCGTTTTCGCTGATCACACGATCGAAAAAATTAGTGGCAAGGTCCGCGCCTACATGTGTCATTCCTCCGTGTTGCATGGCGCTTCGTAAGAAGCATAAATATTCGGCGTCAATTTGCTTTAAGGGTAACTGCTGGATGGCATCACACATAATCCAATCTGGCCTTGGATTTCTTTTCGTATCCGTCCAGTGCTCAAGAGCATAACCTACATATTTCTTCAGTAGGTCATGCAAAACTGCGTTAAGCTCAGAATCAGGATGAATACGATTATAATCAGCCGCAGCTTTGATCAGGAATCCTGCGTCCCACCCATAATAAATACTCTGTTCACCACCATCAGCTGTTTTTTCAACCTTGGGCGCGGGAATACCCTTAAAGTCAAATGCGCCGAGCTGGTATAAATAGTTGAATAACGGTCTCGAGAAGTGTCTGGAAAGCTGTTCAAATAAGTAACTTCTATCAGCTTCAAAGCGATCAAGTACTGAAACGATAAATCCATCGCTGTCGGACTCTTGTCCGCTTATGACCCTGTCGATTCTATTTAAGTTTAATATGATATTCTGTTCCATCGGTTAACTTGGTGTAAAACTGGATGCCACACTTGCGACCATCGGTTCCATGATGTTTCGTAAAATGTGTTCGATATCCAGATAGTTTTTTCCTTTAAAATAAATTGGTTTGATTTTAAGGTCGTCTATTAGGGACAGAATCCTTCGGTTGTTTGCAAAATCCCTTATTTTTTTGTCAAGAGCTTTAATACTTTCCATTGAACCTGGTGCTGAGGCTAGAAGCTTTTCAGCACCTTTTTTGAACACAAAAACTTCATCTTTTATTCCGTCTACCTTTATTGCTTCTAGTAAACCGTGTGTTACAAGATCATTGATATTTATGACTGCCATATCGCTTAGTTCTTGTGGCAGCATGTATTCCCGCATTAGATCATCAGACAAAATACAGTAGTGAACGGGTAAGGCATTTTTACGCATAGAATCCTTTGCCACATCACGCATAGCGGTACGCAGAAACTTGGTAAAATATTCATCGTTAAAACTAAAGCCGATGAACAGCACATTATACTCTGCAAAAAGTGTTGTCACCAACCTTGCTAAACCTGACCCGTTATTTTCATACTGGCTCTGGTAAGATGGAGTACTTAAAATATAATTATCACCGGTATGTTTACCGTGAATATGATAAATGCAACGCCTGTGGCCAAGGCTTTTGGTCATTATACTTCCGACAGTTTGTGATTCATAGTCAGGCACCGAATTGGTGTATTTGGCAATAGCATCGAGCGCTTCTTCAAAACTCGTATCGTAATTGGTTGTTACGATGGTTTTTGTCAGCCGCAGTATCTCGATATGAAGTGAAGTGTAATAACAGCGTTGCGGTTTGGAAAGGCGAGTGATGGCAGCTGCATAGACAGCGCGATCAGGTGCTTTTTTCTCAAGATTTTCTGCAACTTTTGCTTGCCCTTCGCTTTCTATAGACAGTAGCAGTTCTTCATCTGAATTATAATGCTTGAACTGGCGGTTTAGTTCCACCAACATTTTATTCCACAAAGGAATCCTTAATGCATCAGAACAACCGGCTCCAATAAATGCAGCAATGTCCTCATTACTCCAGTAAATTTCCCGGAATGCTTCAGCGTGGCTTTTTGTGGCCATGTTCGTAGAGAATAGGTTTAGTTGGCAAAAACGATTAGGGGAGGGGATTTAAAGATAGGCAAAATTGGTCATTATTAGAATCGGATCTACTTATGATAACGAGACACTATGAATTGAAATCCGACAATTGATAACTGCACATGCAATGCGACAATAAACTTTTTTTTAAGAAATTTCCCTTAATAAAAGAACTATCAACTATTTGTTATCCAATAGTTCATTTAAAGGTTAAAACATTCAATTAGGTAGTTTTCTTAATCTTGCTTTTAGTTAGATTTACTATCCATCTTAAATTATGCAAATTTTGTGCAAATAAAAAAGCAGCTATGATTTTTACATCATAACTGCTTGATTGTCAAGTGGGCCCAGTAGGGCATGATCCTACGACCCCCTGATTATGAGTCAGGTGCTCTAACCAACTGAGCTATAGGCCCGAAAACAACAGGGTTGTTTTCAAAATTGTCTATGTCAAATCCCGTTTAACTGTCTAAACGGTTCCATTTCTTAGTAGATGGGCGGCAAAAATAGCCATTTCGGGCGTTTTTCCAAACCGGATCTTGGGATAAACCTAATTTGTTGGTTTTGGCGCGTCTGGAGCTGGTCCGTTGGTTCCACTTTGTCCGTTGGGTTCACCTGATCCGCTTGGGCGGGGCCGCTCTGGCCTGGGTATACTTGGCGTAATGGGTCTGTTTGGTCCACCACCCTCAGGTCTTGGACCATTGGGTCTATTACCACTTGGTCTTGGTGCGCCTGAACGTTGACCATCGCCGTTAGGCCTTGGCCCTCCGGATCTACCACCGTTACCGCCATGACCACCCTGACCACTGGGTCTTCCACCACCTGAACGTCCGCCACTATTTCCGCCGCGCCCTCCGCCACCTCTTCCACCGCTGCCGCGATGCGCACGTGGATTGTACTCCGGTGCTGGACCAAATTGTTCTGGTACGGGTGACTTGGTTACGGGTTTGCCCAAAAGTTCTTCAATACGCGCAAATTTCTGTTGTTCTTGCTCACTAATAAAAGTGTAGGCAGTACCCTCAGAAGACGCGCGGGCCGTTCTTCCAATTCGGTGAACATAGTCTTCTCCGTCATTGGGAACATCATAGTTAATCACCAGGTCAATGTCTTCAATATCAATACCTCGGCTTAAGATATCGGTAGCTACCAAAATCTTGAGTTTCTTATTTCTAAAGTCTTGTAACACTTGCTCACGCTGGGTTTGCTCTAGATCAGAATGAATTTCTTCAATAGAAAATCTAGCGCGTTTAAGTTCATTGCTCAATGCTTTTACATTCTGTTTTTTAGAACAGAACACAATCACACTTTGAAAATCTTTTTGACTCAATACATGTTTCACCAATGGAATTTTCTGACCCTCATAGACCACAAATGCTTCCTGTACAATTTTCTCAGGTGGCTTTGAAATGGAAATATTTATTTCAAGCGGATCAACCAAAATCTTGCGTGCCATCTCACGCATTTTCATGGGCATAGTAGCGGAGAAGAGTAGGTTCTGTCTTTGCTTGGGCAAGAAAGAAATGATCTTCATGATATCGTCATTAAAACCCATGTCTAACATCCGGTCTGCCTCATCTAAGATCAGGTATTTCAAACCCTGCAATTTTACATAGCCCATATTTAAGTGGGCAATCATGCGACCAGGTGTACAGATCACAACATCAACACCGGTGCTCAATGCTTTCTTTTCAATGGCAAAAGAATTACCATCGCCACCGCCATAAACGGCAATTGAACTAACCGATGTAAAATAAGAAATGCCCTCCATGGCTTGTGCAATCTGCACGGCCAACTCACGCGTGGGAACAATGACCATGGCATTAATATGGTGGTCTTCATGCGGCGTGGTGATCAATTTATTCATTAAAGGCAGGAGAAAAGCGGCTGTTTTGCCGGTTCCTGTTTGTGCGGATACAATCAAATCTTTACCATCCAAAATGGGCTGCATCACTTGTTCCTGAACTGGGGTTGCTGTGGTATAACCCATGGCGTCTATCCCATCCATTAATCTTTCGTCTAAACCAAATTCACTAAAATTCAAAATAATAACTGTTTTAAGTATATGTGTAAAAGTAAACGATTTTCTACAGAGGAGCAGTATCTTTAAAGGGTATAAACAGGCATTATGCAGCAAGCAAGTAGAATCTACGCCCTTTTCATCTTATTGA
>Ga0075152_10000398_pt1 | contig 32818 bp, 32 predicted proteins | sample JI61114C2DNA_FD_70964 | JGI IMG/M metagenome (GOLD analysis project Ga0075152, IMG submission 70964) | Wastewater effluent complex algal communities from Wisconsin, to seasonally profile nutrient transformation and Carbon sequestration -... | ecosystem: Engineered > WWTP > Effluent > Algae...
GCGCGAAGGCGGCACGTTGACCGGCAAGATCATCACCGATGCCAAGGGCGAACCGGTGATCGAACCCGGTAAACTGAAAGCCGTGAAGGGCATCGGTTGGTTCATTGAGGAATACGGCATTGCGCAGCTCTCATTGAACCTCAACGATAGCGATGTAACGCCCGTCCACATTGCGTTTGATGAAGCGTGCAAGAGCGCGGCCGAGCGCGGCATACGCGTTACCGGCAGCGAGCTGGTGGGCCTGGTGCCGAAGCAAGCTTTGCTGGATGCCGCCGATTTCTACCTGAAGCGCCAAGAGCGCAGCCTGGGCATCAGCGAGCGCGAGAAGATCACCATCGCCGTAAAGTCGCTCGGGCTGGACGACCTCGCCCCTTTCGATCCCCGCAAAAAGGTGATCGAATACCAGTTGGAAAATCCGGAGGACACGCGCTTGGTCAGCATGACGTTGAGCCGCTTCACCGAAGAGACCGCAGCGGAATCGCCTGCACCGGGCGGCGGCTCCGTGGCCGCCATTATCGGGGCCATGGGCGCGGCTTTGGGCGGCATGGTAGCCAACCTCAGCGCCAACAAGCGCGGCTGGGACGACCGTTGGGCCGAATTCAGCGCATGGGCCGAAAAAGCACAGGTGCTGCGCGAAAAGCTGCTTTTCCTCGTGGATGAGGACACGCGCTCCTTTGACCGTATTTTGAAGGCCATGGGCCTGCCAAAAGGGACGCCGGATGAAAAATCAGCTCGTGCCGCGGCCATCCACGAAGCCACCAAAGGCGCCATTCTGGTGCCCTTGGAAACCATGCGCGCCTGCGTGGAAAGCATGGACATTGCCAAGGCCATGACGCACAGCGGCATGGAAAGCAGCATCACCGACGGCGGCGTGGGCGCCATGTGTGCACGCACGGGCGCACTGGCTGCTTACCTCAACGTTCGCACCAACTTCAAGGGTTTTGACGATGCCAAATTTCAGAAGAAAGTGATGGACGAAGCCGAAGCCTTGAAGACCAAAGCAGAGGCCATGGAAGCCGAAGTAATGGCGGCCGTTGTAGCCAAGATCTGAAAGATCACGTAGAAGGCGTGCGCACAGGCGCGCCGACCCTACCTTGGCCGGTGCGTGAAAGCGCGAAGAATTGATGACCAAAAGGGCCAAATTCCGCAAGATCGCCGCACGTGTGGTGTTCTTCTTTCCGCTGCAACTATTGCTGTTGCACTTGAAGAAGAACCACGTTACGGTGCTGTGCTGGCTGGTGTTCTTCGGCTACATCACCCAGAGCATCGGGCTGAAGTACGGCATCCCCTACCTTTTCCTCTACCCGGAGTATTTCGGTACGGCCACCGTTTGGTCCTTCATGATCTTGGGCTTCGCGCTTGGCGGGTTTATCACGGCGTTCAACTTGTTCACTTACACGTTGCACGCTTATCGGTTCCCTTTCGTGGCCACGCTTGCTAAGCCCTTTTTGAAGTTCAATATCAATAACAGCATCATTCCGGTGTTGTTCATCCTCACTTACTTGGTGTGCTCTTTCCGCCTGCAAACGCAGAAAGAACTGGTGCCTGTCGGCTCGGCATTGCTGCACTTGCTGGGTTTCCTTGTCGGCATTGTGCTGTTCCTGATGCTGGCACGACTGTACTTCATGCGCACCAACACGGACCTGCACCAAATTTTGGGCAAGGACATTGAAACCTTGGAGAAAGAAGCACAACCGATGGTGGACATTATTCCACAGGCACCATCACAAAAAAGGCAGGAACAGCGCAGGAGTAACCGGTGGCTCAGGCGAGCTCAGTTCCTGCGCAAATGGCGCGTGGACACATACCTCACCTGGCCGTTCCGTTTGGCGTTGGCGCGAAGCAGCACCCACTACGACAAGGAAATGCTGCGGGCCGTGCTCTGGCAGAACCACATCAACGGGAGCATATTCGAGATCGCCATCGTGGCTTCTTTCATCGCGTTGGGCGCGTTCAGCAATACCCCGTTCTTCGCCATTCCCGCCGGTGCGAGCGTATTCCTGCTTTTCACTGTTCTGTTAATGCTCTTCAGTGCGTTCACCAGTTGGATCAAAGGCTGGCTGGTAACGGCGATGCTGCTGCTGGCTGTCGGCCTGAACACCTTGAGCCTGCACTCCCAACGCTTTTTGTACGACGCACAGGCCTATGGGCTGAACTACGATGGAAAACCCGCTCCCTATGACCGCGAAACCATACTCGCCTTGGCTACGGACACAGGTGCCGCAAGTCGAGATGCCGAATTGGAACTGCAAACGCTGGAGCGCTGGAAAGAACACAACGACGCTTTGCCTCATGCCGGAAAAAAGCCGGTGCTTATTATCGTGAACACCAGCGGCGGTGGATCTCGCGCGCTGCTCTGGACCTTCCGTTGTCTGCAAGTTTCAGACAGTATGTTGGGAGGCGACTTGATGGATCGCACGGCATTGGTGACCGGCAGTAGTGGCGGTTTGATCGGGGCCACCTATTTCATGCGTTTGGAGACGGCTAGCGATCCGGCAAAGCACGCCCCGGCAGGCCATGCCAGCCACCTCGACCGCCTCGCATCGGACATTCTCAATCCCGTCACGTTCAGTTTGGTAACCAACGACATGTTCATACGCTACCGCAAGGTGCATGACCAAGGCCGCACTTACACGCTGGACCGCGGCTTTGCCTTTGAGCAACGCATGGATTCACTCACGGGAGGATTATTCAACATCCGCTTGGGCGACCTAACCGCACAGGCCGAAGCCGGGAAAGCCCCGCTGCTGGTGATCAGCCCCACCAGTGCCAACGACGGCCGCCGCGTTTTGATCAGCCCTCAGCCGGTGTCTTACCTCACTGCCATCGAACCGGAAGGACAAGTACACAGCCTGGTTCAGCCGGAAAGTGTTGAGTTCACGAAGCTCTTCAAGGACCAATCGCCGATGGACCTGAAACTGAGCAGCGCCCTTCGGATGAACGCTTCGTTCCCTTACATCACGCCTATCGTTTCCTTGCCCAGCCGCCCGAAAATGCGCGTGATGGACGCGGGTGTGCGCGACAATTACGGCTATCGCACCACCTTCATGTTCCTCTACACCTTCCGCGATTGGATCAGTGAGAACACCGGTGGCGTAGTGATCCTACAGATGCGCGATAAGCAGCGCGAACTCGAAGTCAAGCACGTTGCCCGCACGCTTTTTGACCGTCTGTTGGACCCGGTCTCCAACATCTACGGCAACTTTGTGAAGGGCCAAGACCAGGACTACGACCTGATGGTTAAGCAAAGTGATGCATGGGTGGATTTCCCGTTGCACATCATAGACCTTCAGCTGCGCCACGACGATGACGACGAGATCAGTCTGAGCTGGCACCTGACCGCCGTGGAAAAAAAGCAAGTGCTCAACACCATTCAAGCATCGGATAACCAAGCTGCGCTCGGCTTGCTGAAAACCTTGGTGATAGGGGAACAGGCGCTCAGTTCCGGGGCTTCGAATGGAAGCGCACCAAGCCTTCCATCGGATCCCGCTGTACCTCGGTAAGGAATATCCCGTTCAGCCCGAGCGCGCTCTCCAAGTGCTCCTCAAACGCCCAAGCGATGGAGCCGACGGCTTTGATCCACGGGCCTTCTTGCTGCGGAAAAAAATGGCTGAGCACCTTCCCCATTGCCATGAATTTCGGTTCGATCAACCGCTCGGCGACGTCATCCGCCCCCGGTGTGGCCAGTTTTTTCGCGAAAGAAGCGAGGAATGCCTGCTGTGCGGTTGATCGGTAAACACCTTGCATCAATTGGTCCCGGTGGATGCCTTCTGGAAAGAGCAGTGCTTCTTCAGCTTTTGTAAGCAGCCCCAGCAAAGCCTCGCGCAACAAGGCCCGGCCAAGGTCCGCGCCGCTGCCTTCATCTCCGAGCATCCACCCCAAGGAAGGCATCGGGGTTTGCAGTTCCTTGCCGTTGTAGCGGCCACAATTCATGCCTGTGCCGAGGATCAGGATCAACCCTTCCTCTTCGCCGTACATGCTTCTTGCCGCGCCAAGCAGGTCCGTCTCCACAGTGATAGTCGATGCCGGCCAAGCCGTTGCCATCGCCGTTCGCATGCTGGATTTCCCTTGCGCACTGCCACATCCGGCACCGTACACAAAAACCTCGTGCGCTTCGTTCACCCCACTTTCCCGCAAAGCGGAAAGTGCATTCAGCAACGCTTCCGGATCACCGGAATTAGGATTGAAACCGGGCAGGTCCCCGCGGATCTCTGCGCTGCCTTCCGTGGCAATACGCGCCCAACGCGAACTGCTGCCACCAATATCCGCCACCCATGTTGCCATGGCGCTAAGGTGCGGAAATATCTAAGCGTTGAACAGAAACTTGTTCGGGCTTACCAAGCCGTTCTTCACGGCGTACACCACGAGCGACGCGGTATTGTTCACACCCAGCTTTTGCATGATGTTCTTGCGGTGCGTGGTTACGGTGTGCGCGCTCAAGCAAAGACGGTCGGCGATGCCGGTATAGGAGCAGCCTTCGGCGATCAAAGAAATGATCTCCGCCTCACGGTCGCTGATGGTGACCGGTGTGCAAGTCGCTTCTTCGCCCAAGCCCGCCACGTCGATCGCTGAACCTTGGATGGCACGCAGGATCTTGCCGCAGAAGAATTTGCGTCCTTCACCCGTGCTGATCACGGAATCCACGATCTCCTGCGGGTCGCAATCCTTCTTGATATAGCTCGTGACCCCGGCACGCAATGCGCTCATCAAAGCGAGCTGCGAAGGGTCGGGCGTTATGGCCACGAACCGGGTGCGCTTATATCGCTTTGTGCCTTCCCGGATGCTTTCCGCACCGAAGCCTTCAGCGGTATGGTCGATCATCACCACATGCGGCCGGTGCTGGGTGATCTGCGCAAGCATGTCCTCCACATTGCGCGCCGCGCCCACGATCTCGATCCGGCTTTCACCGCCCAAAATGGCCCGGAGACCGATCAATGCCAACTCTCCACGATCTGCTAACAAAGTCCTGATCCGCATTTTGCTCTTTAGAATGATCCTAAACAGCGCGAAAGTACGGGTTGGAACGGCTCACACCGGAAAAGTGCGTCCTTCCTCGGCAGCAAGGGTGTCAGGGAACACTTCTCGGGCTTCCATCACGAGTTCTTCAGCGCTTTTGTAGCGTGAACTGAAATGGCCCAGGAGTAACTTCTTCACTCCCGCTTCCTTCGCCAACATGCCCGCCTGCCGCGCTGTGCTGTGCTTGGTCTCTTTTGCGCGCGCTGCCAAAGCCTCGGTGAAGGTGGCTTCGTGGTACAACAGGTCCACGCCACGCAGCGCATCCGCGAGCCGCGGCGCATAGGCCGTGTCCGAGCAATAGGCATATACACGTTGAGGCGGCGCATCCAAAGTGAGCTCGGGGTTGGGAACCACTGAACCATCCGGTAATGTGAGATGCTCGCCCGATTTCACAGCCTTGCGCGCATACAGTGGGATCTGCTCCAACTTGTCACGCCGCAACTTGCGCGGGAGTGGCGCTTCACGGAACAGATAGCCCGTACACTCGAGCCGGTGGTCCAATGCGAGCGCAGTTACTTCCACCCGATTGTCTGTGAACACGGGGGCTCCGGTGCGGTGTTCGTGGGTAGCGTAATGCAGGGGAAAGCGCAGATAGGTTCGGGAAACGCGCAATTGCAGTTCGATCACTTCACGTAGCTCCGCCGGGCCATGCAGGTATAGCGCCGTGGTGCGTCCTTGCAGATGCATGCTGCTGATCAGTCCCATCAATCCCAGGTAATGGTCGCCATGCATGTGGCTGACCAACACCCGTGCGATGGATCCGAAGTTGATGCCCGCCTGTCGCAGGCGCTCTTGTGTGCCTTCCCCGCAATCCACCAGATACAGCCGCTCCCGGATATTGAGCAATTGCGCCGAGGGGTATCGACCGCGTGCAGCGAGTGCAGCTCCCGTGCCCAAAGTGGTCACATCAAATCGCATCCGGCGGCACGAAATGCAAAAGCCCCCGGAAAAGCGGGGGCTTTTGAAGGTTCAAAAGGGTGCATATCAACGACCCACGACCATGCGGCCAGTGAAACTGGTGCCCGCACTTGAAACGGTGTAGAGGTAAATACCACTTTCCAATTTCGTGGCATCGAAGGGCATCCGGTTCAAGCCGGGTTTACCCAGCAATTGGCCGGTCCACAGTTCAGCGCCAACGAGGTCGTAAACTTTCACTTTTACCTCGCCGGCCTTCGCCAAATTGAATTCGATATTGGTGCGATCAATGACCGGATTGGGCACGTTTCGCACATGGCTGAGCGTCGCTATCGGCATTTCGTCCACGCCGGCACCCATGGAGATGTTGATGCTGTAGCCGGTAAAAACTTGGGGAAGTTCTTGCGCACCGAATAACGGCGCATGGGCATACGCGATAACATCCAGCGAAATGGGATAGTTGCCCGCCAATGTCGGTGTACCTTGGATAAGCCCACAACCTACCTGCTGCGGCAAATAGGTGCAAGCTGCACCGGTCTGAGAATTGCACACGATGGAAAGGCCCGGAGGCAAACCGGTCACCGAGTTCAGCGCGATGGAGTCGATCGTGAAAATGCTGAATAGCGGGTCGATGTCCCCTGCGTTGTGTGGCGTAAGGATGTTCAACGTGTCGCTGTAGAAGCTACCCACAAAACCGGGATCAAAATCCTGGATGGTGTCAGGCCAAACGCCGAATACGCTGTCCGCGTAAAGTTGATTGGGGGTACACTGGGCTGAAACCGCGGTGCAAAAGAGGAAGGCGGCAAAGGAGGGTAAGGCTTTAATCATGTTCACTCTTCCTTTTTTACGTCCTTCTCGATCTCTTCCATGAACAGCAAGTCCACTGCCTCGTTCACCGTTGGGGTGATGGAAAGCACGCTTTCCAACTGGCTGATCTGCACCAATTTCATCACGGGTTCCTGCAGTCCGCAAATGATCAAGTTGCCATTCACGCCTTTGCAGAGCCGGTTGGCAACCAGCAGTGCGCTGAGCCCGGAGCTGTCGCAGTAACGTGTCTTCCCCATATCAATAATGATGTTGCGCACATCCGTCTTGTTGAGGTAGACCAGTTCGCTCTTGAGTTCAGGGGCGCAGGTGGTGTCGAGCTTGTCCACTTGTGTGGTTACCAGTGCGTACTTGTCCTTGGTGGAAATGTTGAAGTTCATGGCTTCGCCTTTTTCAAGCGGTTGCGGTCAAAGATAATCAGATGGACATACGCCCGACAGACGGAACCATTGCTTCAAGAAATTCCAGTCCGGTCCATTCCAGCCGCCAGAAGATACAGCACCGCCATGCGCACGGCCACGCCATTTTCCACTTGTTGCAGAATAATGCTGGCCCCGCTGTCGGCCATATCGCTGCTAATTTCCACACCCCGGTTGATGGGTCCCGGGTGCATAAGGACCACCTCCTTTCCGAGGCTCTCGTACCGTTTCCGGTCCAGGCCGAAGAGCATGGTGTACTCGCGCAGGGAAGGAAAATACGCAGGCCCAACGCCTTGGCGCTCCATTTGAATACGGAGCATGTTGGCCACATCGCACCAACGCAGGGCCGCGTCCAAATCGTGGCTAATACGGACACCAAGTTCAGCGGCGTACTTAGGAATGAGCGTGACGGGGCCGCAAAGCATCACTTCCGCGCCGAGTTTTTGCAAACAGCGCACGTTGCTCCAGGCCACGCGCGAATGCAGAATGTCCCCCACGATAGCCACTTTCACGCCGGCCACCTTGCCAAATTTTTCACGGATGCTGTACGCGTCCAAAAGCGCTTGGGTAGGATGCTCGTGCGCGCCGTCGCCGGCGTTGATAACACGAGCTTTTGTGTGTTTGGCCAAAAAAACGGCCGCTCCGGGATCTTGGTGCCGCATCACCACCAAATCCACTTTCATGGCGAGAATATTGTTCACCGTATCCAGCAACGTCTCCCCTTTCTTGGTGCTGCTGCTGGAAGCGCTGAAGTTCACCACGTCGGCGCTGAGCCGTTTTTCGGCCAGTTCGAAGCTGAGCCTTGTGCGCGTGCTGTTCTCGAAAAAGATGTTCGCTACTGTGATGTCCCGCAGGGAAGGCACTTTGCGCATGGGCCGCGCCAGCACTTCCTTAAAGCCGTCCGCAGTGCGCAGGATCAAGTCGATATCACCGGCGCTGAGGTCGTCGATGCCCAAGAGGTGCTGTGTTCCCAAGGTGTCGCTCATGGTACTTCGCGGGTAATGGAGACGCGGTCGATGCCGTCACTTTCGAGCCATTCCACCTGAATACGCTGCCCGTTAAGCGTGTCCACCGCTCGGCCAACATAGTCGGCTTGTATGGGCAGTTCCCGGCTGAAGCGCCTGTCAATCAGCACCATGAGCTCTACGGAACGTGGGCGCCCGAAGGCCATCAATGCATCGAGCCCGGCGCGGATCGTGCGGCCGGTGTAGAGTACATCGTCGATCAACAGCACACGTCGGCCATCCACGCTGAAATCGAGCTGTGTGGTGGCGGGCGGTGCGGTAACAGCGCGTTGGCGAAAATCATCACGGTGGAAAGTGATGTCGAGTTCGCCGTAGGTAATGGCATCGTTTCCGGTGATCTTCACCAGCTCATCGCGCAGCCTTCTTGAAAAGTACACGCCGCGTGGGTGCAAGCCCACTAAGGCTGTTTCGCCCAAGTCGCCGCGATCTTCCACCAATTGGCGGCACAAGCGCTGCACGGTTAGGCCGAATGCCGGGGCGGTAAGGATCGGTAGCGCGCGCATGCGGTGGCGAAGGTAAGGGGGCCTCCAGTTCGCGAGGAGGAACGACGAAGCGATCTTTAATTAAGATAGTATGTTCTGACGGAAATTAAAGATCGCCTCGTCGCAGAAGCCTCCTCGCGAAAGGGTAAACTCAAAGCAATACCCCTCCAGCCCAAAGCCCCCACATCACCACGGCACCTGCAGTTCCCGCCAGAGCTAGTAAGAACCCAAGCCGGGAACGCTTCAAACTACGTGGCCCATAGCCTCTTTTCCGCTGTTTCAGCCGACCGAAAAAATGAAAACCGATGGCGAGCAGGCCCATGATCAGCCCAGGTACACAAAGCTGGCGCGCGAAGGCCAACGGAATGCTCAGTGCGCCGAATACCAAGGTGACCGTGGAAAGCGGAAGCCGGTCCTGACTCATGCTTCCTGTGCTTCTTGGTTGAATTTTTCATGCAAGGCCAACACCTGCGGCAGCACCATGGAATGGCCATCGTTCTCGATCACAGCGTAAGCCACTTCGCGCCGCTGGGCTTCGGTGGCCTGGTTGGCCATGCGTTGGCGTACTTGTTCTTCGGGAGAGCCATCGCGCGCCATTACCCGCGCCAGCCGGACATCTTCCGGGGCTTCCACCGTTATCAAGCGATCGAAACTGCGGTAGGCACCGGTTTCAACCAGGATTGCCGCTTCGTTGATCACGTAAGGCGCTTGTTGGCTTTCGGCCCACTCCTGAAACGCCCGGCGCACCGCGGGATGCACGATGGCGTTCAACCCGGCCAACGCTTTGGGGTCGTTAAAAACGAGTTGCGCGAGGGCCTTCCGATCCAATTTGCCTGCCGGATAAACGGACCTGCCGAACAGTTGTACCACAGCAGCTTTTACTACCGGATCGTCCTGAAGCAACAGCTTGGCCTGTTCATCGGAATTGAAAACCGGAATGCCCAGCACGCTAAACACGCGGCACACGGTGGTTTTGCCACTGCCGATGCCGCCGGTGAGGCCAACAGTGAACATGTGCGGTAAAGGTCAGGCGCTCTTCGCCGTCTCTTCCGTGAGCTGCATGGTATTGTCCATGGCCACGGCGCTCTTTTCAAAGCGGAGCTTCACGCCGTCGGTCACCTCTACCAGCACGGTCTTGTCGTTCACCTCAACCACTTTGCCATGCAAACCACCAATGGTGACGATGCGGGTGCCTTTTTGCAGGTTCTCGCGGAATTTGCGGGCATCCTTGGCCTTCTTTTGCTGGGGCCGGATCATGAAAAAGTAGAACACGACGAAGAGCAGCACCATCATGATGATGGTGGACATTCCACCGCCGGCTGGATCTGCTTGTAAGAGTATCGGACGCATAAAGAAGGAAGGGTTTGGAGGTTGGTTTTCGGTTTCTATTGGACGTCTGGTGCGGCTACAACTTCACCGCTTAAGGTGAGCACGGTGGTTTGCGGCTGGGTATTCGCCACTACGGTGATGGTTTTGTGTTGCATGCCGGGCCTGCCTTGGCTGTCGAAGGCAACGGTGATCGCGCCGCGGGCGCCGGGGGCCACCGGAGTGCGGGGCCATTCCTTGCCCACGGTGCAGCCACAACTGCCGCGCACGTCCGTGAGGATGAGGTCGCGCTTGCCGGAATTCACGAAGCCATACACACGTTCAACCTGCACGCCTTCAGCCACTTTACCCATGTCCATTGCCGTGGTATCGAAGGTGAGGATGGCCAATTGCGACGGATCGGTCTTGTCGAACCCGCTGGCAGGGATCTCCATGTCACCGGTGGTGATGCCTCCGGGGTTTTCCTCGGAATGGTCGGTTACTTGGCAGGCCGAAAATGTGATGGCCAACAGCGTGCCGGCAAGTAGCAGTGAATTGCGCATGTTCATTCAACTTTCCAGCAGGCCCCTGCCCACTTTGCGGATGGTGCCGTCCTGCTTCATTACAGCGAAGAGTTTGTCCAATACGCCGTTGATGAACAACGTGCTTTTGGGCGAACTGTAGGCCTTGGCGATCTCGATGTACTCGTTCATCGTCACCTTCACCGGAATGAGCTCGAAGCTGCGTGCTTCGTTGAGGGCCATGCGCATCAGCAGCATGTCGCTAAGTGCGATGCGCTCGGCGTCCCAGTTTGGTGCGTTGTCGGCGATGGTCTTGGTGTCGGCTGCTTCGTTGGCAACGGTTTCGCGGTAAAGGCCGGACACAAACTCGCGTTCTTCGGCAGTGCCATGGTCCAGCTCGGTGAGTTTCAGTTCGGGATCGCCGGGCTTGATCACTTCCAACGTGCGCATCACCATGGTTGCTGCTAGATCGAAATCTTCGAGCCAATGGATGCTTTTTTGCTCAAAGAATTCGTGCAGGCCATCGTTCTGGGCCATGTGCTCCACAAAGAGTTCCGCCAGCAGATTACCGCCAGTGGCGGGATCCGGATTTGCCATCCATGCGGCGAATTCCGGGCTTTGTTCCACCAGTTTGTAGAGCTGCGCGAGCAGGTCGCGTTGGCCCATCCAACCCAGTTTGCGCTTTTCACTTTCCGCCAGCAGGCGCGGGCTTTCTGCAAGGAGCACCAACGCGGGCATGTCCACAAAGGCGCGGCTGGCACCTAAATCTTCCGCAGTAGGCAGGCGTTTGTTCTTGCGGCCTTCGATGCGTTCTTCGGCCAAGCGACGCAGCTCACCGAACAGCAGCAATAGCTGCGTGTAGAGGTCGAAAGTCCGTTCAATTCCGAGGAAAAGTTCCTTCTCCGTTTTGGCGGGCAGGCCACCCGCGCTTTGTGCATGGGCGTACAAAGCCTGAAAAGCCTTGATGCGAAGATGTCTGCGGTTCAGCATGTGCGGGATCAGAACGAAAGGCCGGCTTGGCGCACGGCTCGGATGCGTTCCTCGGCGGCACGGTTGGCGGCGAGGTAGGTGGGAATACGCTCATCCTGGCTGATCTTGAAGATCCGGAGGGCCGTGTCGTAAATTCCTTCGGTTTGTGCCAAGGCAGCTTTGCGATCGTAGCCGCGCAATTCCCACGCGCAGTTGATGATACCGCCTGCGTTGATGAGGAAATCCGGGGCGTACAGAATGCCTTTTTCCATGAGCGCCGGGCCGTGTATGCTTTCCTCGGCAAGCTGGTTGTTCGCCGCACCGGCGATCACGCTGCACTTGAGCACCTTCAGGCTTTCGTCGTTCACCGTGGCACCCAGTGCACAGGGCGAGTATATGTCCACATCCAAGGCGAGCACGTCTTGTGGCGCTACGATGTTTACTGCAGGTCGCTCCTTCTTTATCGCGGCCAATTTGTCCTCATGGATGTCAGTGAGGTAGACCGTGGCACCAGCATCCAACAAGTGGCCCACCAAGTGGCGGCCCACATTGCCAGCACCCTGCACGGAGACCTTGCGGCCGCTCAACGAGTCGGTGCCGTAGGCGGTTTTGGCGGCTGCGCGGATCCCGCAAAAAACGCCATACGCAGTAACGGGTGAAGGGTCACCGCTGCCGCCTTGCGTTTCAGGTAGGCCGGCCACATACTTGGTTTCCTTGCGGATGTTCACCATTTCAACGGTGCTCATTCCCACATCTTCAGCAGTGATGTAGCGTCCGTTCAAACTTTCCACGAAACGGCCGAAGCGACGGAACATGGCCTCGCTCTTTCCCGTGCGCGCATCGCCGATGATCACGGCTTTGCCACCGCCAAGGTCCAGCCCGGCGAGCGAACTTTTATAGGTCATTCCGCGGCTCAGCCGGAGCACGTCGGACAAGGCAGCCATTTCGTTCGGATACGGCCACATGCGCGTGCCCCCCAAAGCTGGGCCCAGCGTTGTGTCGTGAACGGCGATGATGGCCTTGAGCCCCGTGGTGCGGTCGTTGCAGAATAGCAGTTGCTCGTGGTCCTGCTCTTCCATCCGGCCAATAACGGCGCAGGTTTCGGTGTTTACCGTTGTGCTGGTTTCCATTGATCGCGAATATCCGGCAGTTGTTGTGTTGTGGTCTTGCGGATAATGCGGGGCGTAAAAGCGCGCGGGCTGCGCGACCTAATTTTGCGCCCCGCCTATTTTCCGGGCGGCCCAAAGGTAGCAAGCCTTCCGTATGCGTTCCCTCCTCGCGCTCCTTCCCTACTTCCAACGCTATTGGGGCCGGTTGGTGTTGGGCGTGCTCTTCATTGTGCTCACTAGTTTATTCTCGGTGTACACGCCTAAAGTGGTGCGCGAAGCGTTCGACCTTATCGGCACCGGCATTGCGCAACGTGACTTACCCGTTGCCGAACGACACCTGGACCTGCCGCAGCAAGTGCGCGACTGGACCGCTTGGACGGGCATCGATCTCCAAGCGAAAATGGATGGTCCATTGGATGATGCCGCCTTGGAGCACAAAGTGAAGTGGTTCGCGGGCTTCTACGCCGGGCTGTTCCTGCTCTTCACGCTGTTGCAGGGCCTCTTCCTCTTCTTCACCCGGCAGACCATCATTGTAGTGAGCCGGTTGATGGAATTCGACCTGAAAAATGCCGTTTATGCGCATTACCAGCAGTTGGACCGGGCCTTCTACAAGCGCAACAGCACCGGCGACTTAATGAACCGCATCAGCGAGGACGTCACCAAAGTGCGCCAGTTCATCGGACCTGCGGTGATGTACATCATCAACCTCGTGGTGCTTACGTTGATGATCGTGTGGGTGATGTGGGGTGTGAACGAGGAGCTTACCATTTGGTCGCTGGCCCCGCTGCCCTTGCTCAGCATAGCGATCTACTTGGTGAGCGACACCATTAACCGGCGCAGCATGGCCACCCAACAGCAGCAGAGCCGGTTAAGCTCGCTGGCGCAGGAGACTTTCAGCGGCATGCGCGTGATCAAGTCCTATTCCAAAGAAGCATTGGTGAATGAACGCTTCCGCAAAGCGGCAAAGGATTACCGCAAAACAAGTTTGGCGCAGGCGAAGGTGGACTCGCTCTTTATGCCGGCCATCATGCTGCTGGTGGGGCTGAGCACTGCACTGGTAGTGTTTATCGGTGGCATGTTGTTGGTGCGGGGCGGCGCGGGTATCAGCGTGGGCAACATCGCGGAATTCACGTTGTACGTGGGTAAGCTCACCTGGCCCTTCGCTAGTTTGGGCATGATCACCTCACAAGTGCAGCAGGCAGCAGTGAGCATGCAACGCATCAACGAATTTTTGGACACACGGCCAGCCATTGAAACCGAAGCGGACGAATTGCAGGAAGTGCATGGCGCGATCACGTTCAAAAACGTGTCCTTCACCTATCCGGAAACCGGCATAAATGCCCTGCGGAACGTAAGTTTCCACGTGCCTGCCGGGGGCACCTTGGCCATCACCGGCCACACCGGCAGCGGCAAAAGCACCATTGCGGACCTGATCGGACGGGCCTACGACGCAACTTCCGGGGAAGTGCTTATTGACGGTGTGCCCATCCGGCGCGTCGCGTTGGAAAAACTGCGCGGGCACTTGGGCATTGTGCCACAGGATGTGTTCCTTTTCAGTGACAGTATAAAGTCCAACATCGCATTCAGCCTGGATCCTTCACCACAGAACGAAGATCGTGCCATCGCCGCAGCAAAGACCGCACAGGTACACCGCGACATCGAAGGCTTTCCGAAAGGCTATGAGACTTTGTTGGGCGAACGTGGCGTCACCTTGAGCGGTGGCCAGAAACAACGCATCAGCATTGCCCGTGCATTGGTGCGGGAGCCGCGCATACTCCTGTTCGACGATCCACTGAGCGCCGTGGACACCGCCACGGAAGAGGCCATCCTGCGGGGCCTGGACCGCGTGATGGATGGGCGTACAACAGTGATCATCAGCCACCGGATCAGCGCGGTGCAACGGGCGGACAACATCCTTGTACTGAAGGATGGGCAAGTGGCGGAACAGGGTTCGCACGAAAATCTCGTGAAGCTGGGCGGCCTTTACGAACAACTGCGCCAAGAGCAGTTGTTGGAGCAAGCAGAAGCCGATCCGGAGGCCTAGCATTCAACTCCGGGCTTGTAACTTTCTGCAAGCATTCCCCTATATTTGGATGGACCACCAACAAGCCAGCCGATGAACGACGATAGGGAAGACGTTTTTTCCAACGTGGTACGCGCAGGCAAGCGCACCTACTTTTTCGATGTCCGCAAAACGCGCGGAAACGACTTGTTCCTAACCATCACCGAGAGCAAAAAGCTAATGCAGGAAGATGGTGCGGTGAGCTACTCCAAGCACAAGATCTACCTCTACAAAGAGGACTTTGACAAGTTCGTGGACGGCCTGCACGACACCTTGAACGAGCTGGAACGCCTGCGCGCGGGCTTAGGGGAAGGGCCTCGATCCGAGGAACCATTACCTTCCCCTGAGGAACGCTCTAACCCAAATCCACTTGGCGACATCACCTTTGATGACCTTGGTAAGGATTGAGCCGTTTATTCCAAGAGCTTTTTGTTAGGTGGATGGATCCCACTGGAAGAAATGCTGGTCCGATCTGCGTCGGACTTGCTGAAGGAGGCGGGCTGGAGGTCCAGTCTTGAACCGTGCGAGGCAAAAAACCGAGCGCGTTCGACGCGGACCGCTTAGGATCGGAGCAACCGTAAAGCACATACGCTTGAAAAAGCAAAGGGCCGCCTCGCAATGAGACGGCCCTTTGGCCTTGTCCTTTTAAGCGGAGATTACTTGGTCTCCTCCTCCATTGGCTGCTCCATCACAGGAACCTCTTCAGAGGCCTTCTCCTGCATCAGGGCTTGAAACTTCTCTTTTTGCTCAGGGGTCAGAACTTCCTTCACCATGTTGTTGCGATCGGCAACGATCTCCTGAACCTTCATAGCCTTGTCAGCCTCGTTCATGTCCTTCAGACCTTCCATTTCGGTTTCGGTCTTGGCTTGGATCTCCTTCAATTTGCTCATTTGCTCTTGGTCGAGGCCGAGCTTCTCAGCCAAAACAGGCACGTCGATGTTCATTTCTTTCACCACTGCTGGGCGTGGAGGAGGGCTGCCTGCTGGCTTGTCCTGTGCGAAAGTTGCACCTGCGAGGAACATGGTTGCCACCAAGGCGGCGTTACGGATCTGGGTATTCATGGTCTTGGGGTTTTAGGTTTGTACTTGGGCTGTTAGCAATAGCCGTGCCAAATGTAGAGCGGAAAATTCATCGAAAATTCGTCGGGCAAAACCGGGGATTGGTCGGCAATAACAGCCAGCACGTTCCATGAAATGAGGGAGCCTTGAATTCCTCACCACCCATTTCCCACCCCGGTTGCCGACCTTTGTCCCCATGAAGACGATCGTTACGGCTGCCTTGGCAGTATTCACCTTGCTCAGCTGCGCCCAATCCGGGTCCGGACATTTGAACCCTGCGGAATTCAAAGCCGCAATGGCACAACCTGAGGCCGTTGTAGTCGACGTGCGCACACCAGCTGAGCGGGAACAGGGCTACATAGAAGGCTCCGCGAACATCGACTGGAACAGCGGAACTCTACTGGACAAAATGTCCGCCACGAATAAAGATGCTCCGGTCCTTATCTACTGTGCTTCCGGCGGAAGGAGCAACATGGCCATGGAGGCCTTGCATAAAGCCGGGTTCACCAACGTGCAGGATTTAGCGGGCGGCATGCACGCTTGGACTGCGGATAAACAACCCATCGTAAAGCCATGAGCCTGTACAGACGCCTTTTCAAGAAACGCATCGTGGCATCCGCGTTGGCTGCCAGTGCCCTGTTTGTCGCTTGTGCACAGCCGCCGGTCGGTTACTACAATGCTGCAGAAGGCCTGACCGGCCTGCCATTGCGAATCGCCTTGCACAACATCATTGACAACCATTCCGCGTTGAGCTACAATGATCTTTGGAGCGCCTTCCAAAGCACCGACAAAACCCCAGCGAACAAGGTTTGGGATATTTACAGCGATGTTCCCGGCGGCTCCGCTCCTTACATCTACAGCTTCGGCAGCGACCAGTGCGGCGAGTACAACAGCGAAGGTGATTGCTTCAACCGCGAGCACAGCTTTCCCCAAAGCTGGTTCAACGATGGCAGCCCCATGGTCAGTGACCTGTTCCACATCTACCCCACCGACGGTTGGGTAAACAACAAGCGCGGCAACTTGGCATACGGTGACGTGGGCAGTGCGGATTACACCAGCCAGAACGGCTCCAAAACCGGGTTGTGCGTAAACCCTGGCTACAGCAGCACCGTGTTTGAGCCAATCGATGCTTACAAGGGCGATTTGGCGCGCAGCTACTTCTACATGTTGACGCGGTATTATGGCGAAACTTCGGGTTGGAGCTCACCGATGATGACCGCTGGCGACCTTGCCCCTTGGGCCGTGAACGTTTTGTTGGCGTGGAACGACCTTGATCCGGTAAGCCCGAAAGAGGTCTCCCGCAACAATGCCATTTACGCCCTGCAGAACAACCGGAACCCTTATATCGACCGGCCGGAATGGGTACATCAAGTTTGGGATGCCAGCTCTGGCGTGGCGGAACAGGAAACGGGAGCACTCCGGGTGTGGACCGATGCACACGGACTGCACGTGATCTTGGATGAAGTGGCAACTGGAAATACGACGTTAAATGTCCTCGATCTTGCTGGCCGCGCAGTGGTATCCCGGTCACTTTCCGCGAATGAAACCACGGTGCCGTTGTCCCTCGCTCATGGCCATTACTTGGCGCGTGTGTCAGTGGGCACAAACCAACGGACGGTTCAGTTCGTTTGGTGAACCAGGTTCTTTTTGACCGAAACACACTTCCATGAATTTCGAGAAAATCGTCTGGAAAGTTGACAATGGCATTGCCATCATTTCGCTCAACCGCCCGGACAAACTCAACAGCTTCGATGCCCAAATGGCCGCGGAAACTGTGCAAGCATTGGATGCCGCACAAAGCGACGCAAGCATCAGGGCGGTGGTCTTAACTGGTGAAGGCCGTGCATTCTGCGCCGGGCAGGACTTGGCTGAAGCCACTGCGCCAGGCGCGCGGATCGAGGATATTGTGGAGCGGCAATACAACGCCATCGTGCGGCGTATCCGCAACCTTGAAAAGCCGGTGATCGCGGCGGTGAACGGTGTTGCTGCCGGTGCCGGGGCAAACATCGCCTACGCTTGCGACCTCACCTTCGCTGCGGAAAGTGCCGTGTTCGTGCAGAGCTTCATTCACATCGGGTTGATCCCGGACAGTGGCGGCACACACACGGTTCCGCGCTTGGTTGGCATGCAACGCGCATTCGGCCAAATGGTGCTGGCGGAGAAGCTCCCTGCGAAACAGGCCGAGGATCTGGGCCTCATCTGGAAGGCCGTCCCCGATGCCGAACTGATGGTAACCACCATGGCCACAGCGAAAAAGCTGGCCGCAATGCCCACCAAGGGAATTGCGCTCACCAAGCAAGCCCTGAACCGCGCGCAGTCCAATTCGCTGGAGGAACAGCTTTTGATGGAAGGTGAACTTCAGGCCATTGCGGGCGTGAGCGCCGATTGCAAAGAAGGCATTGCAGCATTTCTGGAGAAACGGAAGCCCGTATTTACAGGGAAGTGAAAGGTTGTTTCCTTCACCACAGAGGCACGGAGAACACAGAAGTGGACGGACGCGCGATATCGTGGATGGACCACAGCCACTGCCAACTGCAACTGCCAACTGCGACTTTTTTCTCTGTGCCTCTGTGCCTCTTTGGTGTAATCCTTCCAAACCTCATCCCCTCCAAACCCCCATCTTTGGCCCATGGACAACAGCATGAGCATTGGCGTGATCGGTGCCGGCACCATGGGCATCGGCATTGCGCAAGTGGCAGCCGAAGCGGGCCACAAGGTGATCGTGTTCGACACACGCAAGGAAGCACGTGACAAAGCGGTGGCCGGCCTGCGGGGCCTGATGGACAAACTGGTGGCGAAAGAAAAACGGACTCGTGCCGATGCGAAGGCGTTGTTGGGCCGCATCAGCACCGCTGAAAACTTGGAGCAATTGGCTCCTTGCGGATTGGTGATCGAGGCCATCGTGGAAAACCTTGGTGTGAAACAGGATGTGTTCAAAAAGTTGGATACGCTGGTCGCCGCCGACGCCGTGCTGGCCACGAACACATCATCGCTTTCGGTCACGGCAATCGCTGCTGCGTGCTCGCGCCCGGAACGGGTGATCGGCCTGCACTTTTTCAATCCTGCGCCGCTGATGCCCTTGGTGGAAGTGGTGCCCGGACTGGCCACTGCCGCGGAATTGGGGCAACAATGCATTGCGTTAATGCGCGATTGGGGAAAAACGCCGGTGCTCTGTAAAGACACGCCGGGCTTTATAGTGAACCGCGTGGCACGGCCATTCTATGGCGAAAGCTTACGCATGTATGAAGAAGGCATAGCCGATATGCCCGCCATTGACGCTGCTTTGCGAGGTGTTGGCTTCCGCATGGGGCCGTTCGAGCTTATGGACCTCATTGGCAACGACATCAATTTCGCGGTGACGAAAAGTGTTTGGGAAGCCTTCTTCTACGACACACGTTACAAGCCCAGCCTTACCCAGCAACGCCAAGTGGAAAGCGGGCGACTGGGGCGAAAGACCGGACGCGGCTTCCATGCCTACGGCGAAGGTGCTGGTGCAATCAGTCAAGAGGTTCCCAAGAACGCAGATGCCATTGTGGAACGGGTCCTCGCCATGTTGATCAACGAAGCCGCAGACGCACTGTTCTTACGCGTGGCAAGCAAAGAAGACATCGACCTGGCCATGACCAAAGGCGTGAATTATCCCAAAGGCTTGCTCGCCTGGGCCGATGAAAAAGGCGCGACACATTGGCTGGCCGTTCTCGAAAAATTGCAGGCCCTGACCGGCGAGGAGCGGTATCGCCCTTCGCCCCTGCTTCGCGAACACGCGGAAACGGGAACGCGTTTCCACGTTTGAACCTTAAATCCATCCATGGCATTACTTTCCATGGAATATATTTGGTTACCTTTGTCCCAAACAAACAAAGGCCAAACGCCCCATGAAGAACCTTCGCCTACTCGCTCCAACCCTATTGATCGCTGGCCTCGCCGCATGTTCCAGTCCGGAATCGGCACCTGCCACAACCACTACGCCGGACGCGGCTGCCATGGAACGGACCTATTCCGTGGACCCCGCAATGAGCGCGGTCGCGTGGAGCGGCAACATGATCGGCATGCCCGGCCACACCGGCACGTTGAAATTCACCGAAGGTAGTTTCACCGCCAAAGACGGCCACGTTACCGGTGGATCATTCACGGTGGACATGAAGAGCTATGCGCTTACCGATACCGGCTACGCACCGGACGGATCTGAAAAAGGCACGCGTGCCATGTTGATGGGCCACTTGATGTCACCTGATTTCTTCGCCGTGGACAGCTTCCCCACTGCCCACTTCAACATTACCAGTGTGGAGGGTAACACCGCCAAAGGTGAACTTACGGTGCGCGGTCGCACCAATCCCGCAACTGTGGAAGGAATTACGCTAACCAGCGACAGCGCCCATGCGATGGCCAGCGGCGACCTCACGTTCAACCGCCAAGAATTTGGTGTAGCTTGGAAAGCGACCATGAAAGACATGGTGCTATCCAACGATATTAAGTTGCACATCGAATTGCACGGTATGCCCAAGTGATTCGGCATTGAACACCATTCAAAAGGGACTCTTCGGGGTCCCTTTTGTTTTTCGTGAAGGTTGATAACAGGACAATGGCACGGCCGAAAATCAAAGATCGCTTCAGGGCCGTCAAATGCACGGCCCTCATGCCTGCGGCAGACAGGATCGCGAAAAGGAGTTTTACCAATTCGTCTTACAGATGCGACTGAAGATGCGAAGCGGTTTTTTGTCCAGGCGATTCAAAAAATCGTTGGGTAGCCGTAGCTACGGAACTATTTTTTGAGGAAGCATGGGCGAAAAATAGCGAGCAGATTAGGCGTATCTGTACGATGAAATGGTATTAACTCAATGGTCCGGCGTAGCGAATCTTGAACCTTCCGAATTGCTTGGCTGGTCGCCAGTGCCGGTGTCCACGCGGCCATTTTCATCTTTATCCAACTCCATGTTGGCCATGCGTGCATGGTCCTCCGCTTCTTCGGTACCATGGAAGCCCGGAATGCCATGCAATTGCACGGTGGGGTTAGCCGGTTTCAGCGTGACCTTGACCTCTTCCGGTTTAGTCCTTCCTGTTTCCTGCTTTTCCATTTGGCTATGTTTTTTTCGCGTAGAGCATCGGATTAACCATTTATCCTTCGCCGTGCCTCGGTGTCTCCGTCGTGTACGCTTTTTATCTCCGCTCACTGAAAGCTCCATCCCCCGCTCACCTCATTCGGGTTATCTGACATGTGTACCATCATCACAGGGATCAAAGCCTTATTGGTAATGATCTCCTGCTCGTATGGCACGCCCAACACTCCGAAGATGTTCCCTTCCGTGGAATTCATCATCGCAATTAGGTCTGCATCGATCTTAGCTGAATAAGCCAGCACGGCATCCACGAAGTTGCCACTTCCTGCCTCGGATACGATCGCTTCCATAGCCACGCCGCGCTCGCCGAAATACTTCTTCGCGAAAACGATGTTGTCGTTCAATTGGCGTTTAAATCCCTCATCCGTTTCCTTCGGTACGATCACATGGGCCTTACCCTTAAAGTAGGCGGCCATATCGGCCACCAGGCCGATCTTCCGGCGCGTTTCCTCTTTCAGGTCCAGTGGCACCACGATGTTCTTGTAGCCATCGGGGCCCATATCCTTTTCCTGTACCACGATGAACGGTACTTTGCTGTTGCTCACCACGCGCAACGCCCGGCTACCGGTTATGAACTGCATGCCGCGCATGCCGTGCGTGCCCATTACGATAAAGGATGCGCCGATGTCCTCAGCCACGGCTCCAATGCCCTCGTACACTTTCCCTTCGCGTAAAATACCCTTCACCGGCACCCCGGCATCCATCTGCCCGGCGCGCGCTGTCTCGGCATCCAAACGGCGTTGTGCTACTTCCATATCGTCTTTGTCCTGCCACAGGTGAAGCACATGTACTTCGGCACCCATCACTTGGGCCATGCGCATGGCGTGCTGCAGCGCGAAATCGACCACTTTCGTAAAATCAGTGGGTACAAGGATGCGCTTCGTTCCGGTTTTCATTAGTTCGGTTTTCCGAAAGTTAAACAACCATGTCATAGCATAGTTCGCTGCATTAATCCGTTTCAAAAGGTAGTCGTTTGCATTCCCCACCAAACCCGCACCTTTGCACCATGAAGCGTTCAATCTTGATCCTTGGTGCCGGGCGTTCGGCATCTTCGTTGGTCCGTTACCTGGTGCAACATGCCAAAGCAGAGAACTGGACCGTAACCGTTGCGGACCGTGAACCGGCGCAAGCGCAGGCACTGATCGGTGACGGGAAGGACGTGGCCACCGCCATGGCTTTGGATGCCACGGATGCCGCTGCCCGTGCGGAATTGGTGGCCAAGCACGATCTGGTTATCAGCATGTTGCCCGCCTTCATGCACATGGATGTGCTGAAGGACTGCCTGCGCTTGGGCAAAAACGTCATAACCCCCAGCTATGTGCCCGATGCGCTTTGGGCCATGGATGCGGATTTCAAAAAGGCAGGGTTGATCGTGCTGAACGAAATGGGCCTTGACCCCGGCATTGACCACATGAGCGCTATGCGGGTGCTGCACAAGATCCATGACGAAGGTGGCAAAATGGAAGCTTTTGAAAGCTATTGCGGCGGTTTGGTCGCACCGGAAAGCGATGACAATCCGTGGCATTACAAATTCAGCTGGAACCCGCGCAATGTGGTACTTGCCGGCCAAGGACACGCTGCGCAATACATACAGGACGGGGCGTTGAAGTACATTCCCTACCATCAGCTTTTCCGCCGCTACACTCCGATCGATGTGCCGGGCGCGGGCCGCTTCGAGGGCTACGCTAACCGCGATTCACTGAAATACCGCGAGGCGTATGGCATCGCGGACATACCGACCATGCTGCGCGGCACGTTGCGCCAAGAAGGCTATTGCGATGCGTGGGATGCTTTGGTGCAATTAGGTTGCACGGAAGACGGCTACAAGCTGGAAATGCCTGCGGAAAGCTCGTGGGCGGACTACATCACGGCATTCCTGCCAAAGGCGGTAAAGGGCAAGGACCTGCGCGGGCGTGTGGCCACCTACCTCGGACTTGACGCTGCTTGCGCCGCAATGAACAAACTGGAATGGCTGGGCCTTTTCGGCACTGGGACCATCGGTGCGACAGGGCTTTCACCGGCCGCTACGTTGCAACGGCTGTTGGAAGTGAAATGGAAACTGGGCGCGAAGGACAAGGACATGGTGGTGATGGCACACAACTTCCGCTATCGCTTGGAAAACCGCGTGCAAGAGATCAGGTCGTCGTTGGTGGTGATCGGCGAAGATCCCATACACACGGCCATGGCGCATACCGTGGGCCTACCGATGGCCATAGCGACCAAATTGCTGTTGAACGGTGCCATTAAGGACCGCGGCGTATTGCTTCCATTGAAGCCCGAGCTGTACTACCCCATCCTGGATGAACTGGCCGACTTGGGCATTGTGTTCAAGGAGGAAGAGTCGACGGTGACGGCTTAGGGATTCCGCGTACACGCACCAAGAAAAAGGGTTAGCCGCAGATTGCGCCGATTACGCAGATGAATGCGACACGGAAGATGTGTGGGTGCGATCGCGCCGGGAATGCGAACGGTTCTATCTGTGTTATCTGTGAGATCTGTGGACGAAAATCCCAAAGTCGGATCTCCGACCGACTTATAACAATTGGAATTAGAAATCCAGTTCCAGATCGCTGAGAAGCGCGCGGAATTCCGGTGTTGGTTTGCCTGTTCCAGTTTCCACGGTGAGTTCTTCTAAGACTGGTGCATGGTTTCCGCGCGAAAGCTCTATCAACACCCGTTTCGGGGGCTTTCCGAGCCGGTAGCTTACCTCGCATATTCGGCTTAGCGAAAATCCTTCGGTGGCTGATACTTTTTCCAGTTCCGCGAGCCTGTCCGTCGGAACGATCATGGAGATGCGGGCTTCAGCCACGGTCAAGCGGGCCATGGTGCTCAGCAACGCTGCGAGGCTGAGCATGCCGTCGTGCTTGGCCATGGCCGTGCGGTCTTCGCTGGATGGGATATGGCCCTTGTAAAACGGCGGATTGCACAATACGAGGTCGTAAAGGGCATTTGTTTTCCACGTCCGAACATCGGCATGATGCACCATGATCCGCTGTGGCCACGGGCTTTCTGCGACATTCTCGCGGGCTTGGGCAGCCGCATCGGGATCCAACTCCACGGCATCGATGTGTGCCTGTTGATTTCGCTGTGCCGCAATAAGCGCCAAGAGGCCGGTACCGGTGCCGATGTCGAGGATCCGCGAAGCGCCGTCGTAGCGCGTCCATGCGCCAAGTAGGTTGCCGTCGGTGCTCACCTTCATGGCGCACCGGTCCTGCTTTACGGTGAACTGTTTGAACCGGAACCACGGGTTGGGCATGGCGGCCAGCCTATCCGTTCCGGTAGAGTTCCACAAGGCCGTCCGGCGTGCGCACATCGATCCTGCGCGATTCCAATGCAATGCTTTGGATCAAGTCGCCGTTCATGGGCAACAGCACTTCCACTCCGTCCTTCACCACTACCAATACGGGGTTGTCCTCGTTGCCTTCCATACCCGTGACCTCGCCGAGGTGGCCATGCTTTACATCGTGTACGTGCATGCCTACGAGGTCTTCTGGGTTGAGATTTTCCTCGTCCTCTTCCTCCTCCATTTCAGCGGGCTGATGGCCCGGCGGCGCAAACACGTCGCAATTCACCAAGAAGGCTGAGCCTTGCGGGTCATCCAAATCTTCGAACTTCACCACCGCCCCGGTGCGCGGGTGTTCACGAAAGTGGCTTATGTGGAATGGCACTTTTTGGCCATCGATATCGGCGAAGAGCACGCCCATGGCCAGCACTTCTTTGAATTCGGAACCATCCAAGTGCAAGCTGAGCTCACCTTGGTTACCCCAGGGCTTGCCCAATTTGCCTACGCGGTGGAGGTTGCTGAGGTCCATTGGGCGGTGAATTTAGGTGGGAGGTAAAGAAATTTCACCAGAGGCACCTCACCTTCTCCAATTCCTCCGGACCGGAAACGAAAAAGCCCGCCACCTTTCGGCAGCGGGCTTTTGCTAATGGCTAAGATCAGGCTTCGGCAGGTGCTTCGCCTTCGGTAGCGGCAGGAGCTTCGGCTTCTGCGATCGGTGCATCCGCTTCTACTGCTGGTGCTTCGCCGGTTGCTTCAGCTTCCACAGCAGGGGCTGCGATCTGGGCGTTCATTTTGGCGATCAATGTGGCGGCGCGGTCCTCGCTCTTCTTGCGCTCGGCTTCCACACGGTCTTTAAACGCTTTCTCGGCACCGTCCACAAGGCCGGTACGCTTGGCTTCCACTTTTTGGGCCTTCTCGCTCATCCAACCATCGAAGCGGCGATCGGCTTCGGCTTGGTCGAAGGCTCCTTTTTTCACACCGTTCTGCAGGTGGTTCTTAAACACCACGCCGGTGTAGCTAAGGATGGCGCGGGCGGTATCGCTCGGTTGCGCTCCTTTTTGCAACCAGTCCATCGCCTTTTCGCGGTCCACCTCCACAAGGGCGGGGTTCCGGTTGGGGTCGTAGGCACCGATGCGTTCGATGTATTTTCCGTCGCGCGGGGCGCGTTGGTCAGCCACTACCAAGTGATAGTATGGCTTGCCTTTTTTGCCTTTTCTCTGAAGGCGGATGCGGGTCGGCATGTCGCGGTTGGTTTTAGGTCCCCTTTTCGTTAAGGGGTCGCAAATGTCGGGATTTTCCCGGAACTGGCAAAAGTTGAGTTCGAACGCTGATTTTGGAGGCGCAGAGACGCAGAGAATACGATTGGAATTTCTGGTACAGGGTATCGGGTACTGGGTATCGGGTACTGCCGACCGCCACTGCCCACTGGCACTGCCCACTGCAACTGCCCAATGCGCACTTCGAAGATCCGCATCTTTACACCATGCGCCTTACTCCCCTCCTGCTGCTACTTCAGGCATCCGTCGTTATGGCCCAAACGCCCTCGGCGCTGCCCGAATTGATCCCGTTGCCTGCGGAAATGGAATTGACCGGTGGCGTTTGTCCTTTGCAATGCCCATGGCAGCTCCTGCCCGACCCCACGGTGAGTCCCGAGTTGGTGGAACTGCTGAAAGCCGAAATGGAGCCACTGCATGCTACCACCGATGGCTCGTGTGATGCTCCATTGCGCATTGAACTTCAATTGTTCCAACCCGACACGCTTCTGCCTCCGGAATGGTACCGCCTTCGAGTGGGTTCGGACCTTATCACGCTGTCAGCGACCAATGAGGAAGGGCTTTTCCGAGGATCCCGTACGTTGATCCAGCTCTTGGAACAAGGAAAAAACGCGGGGTCCATTCCTTGTCTCAGCATTACGGATGCGCCGCGATTCGCATGGCGCGCAATGCACCTCGACGTATGCCGCCACTTCTTCACTGTGGAATTCGTGAAGCATTACATCGACCTGCTGGCGCGATATAAGATGAACAGTTTCCACTGGCACCTCACGGACGACCAAGGCTGGCGGATCGAGATCAAGAAGTACCCGAAGCTCACCGAGGTAGGTGGTTGGCGCAAAGGCAGCCAAGTGGGGCCGTACAGTCGGCGGGAATACGACAGCATCCCTTACGGCGGTTTTTACACGCAGGAGCAGATCCGCGAAGTGGTTGCTTATGCGGCGGCGCGCCACATCAACGTGGTGCCCGAAATTGAGATGCCGGGGCATGCCATGGCGGCTTTGGCGGCGTATCCGGAATTAGGCTGCACCGGAGGCCCGTACGAAGTGCAACGCGGTTGGGGCGTATTCGATGACGTGTTCTGCGCGGGGAATGACACCGTATTTACCGTGCTGGAAGATGTGCTCACTGAGGTGATGGAGCTTTTCCATAGTGCATACATCCACATTGGTGGCGATGAATGCCCCAAAGAGCGCTGGAAGACCTGCCCGAAATGCCAAGCGCGGATGAAGGCGGAAGGGCTGAAGGACGAGCATGAATTGCAGAGCTATTTCATCCAGCGGATCGAGAAGTTCGTGAACAGCAAGGGTCGCAAGGTCATTGGCTGGGACGAGATCTTGGAAGGCGGTTTGGCTCCGAACGCCGCAGTGATGAGCTGGCGCGGCACGGAAGGCGGCGTGGCGGCCGCGCAGAGCGGGCACTATGCAGTGATGACACCCGGCGACTATTGCTACTTCGACAAATACCAAGGCGACCCAGCGAACGAACCGTTGGCGATCGGGGGCTACCTCACCGTGCAGAAAGTTTACAGGTATGAGCCGGTGCCAGCGGAGTTGAACGCGGAAGAAGCGAAGTACATCCTCGGCGCGCAGGGCAACGTGTGGACCGAATACATCCTAACGCCGGAGCATGTGGAATACATGGCGGTGCCGCGCATGCTGGCCTTGGCCGAAGTGTTGTGGACGCCGAAGGAAAAAAGGCATGAAGCGGATTTCATCAATCGTTTGGAGAGCGAATTTCCGAGTCTGGATGCGATGCATGTGAATTACGCGAAGAGCCTGTTTGAGGTGCAGTTCAGGCTGGGGCAAGGCGCTGTGCCCGGCACAGTCAAATTGGACCTGCGTTCGGCCATACCCAGCAAAATTGGGTACACGGACACCGATACGGCCGGCGTGTTCAACTATGTAGGCCCTTTTGATGTCGAAGGCCAGGACCGAACGATCAGCGCCGGTTTGTATGAGAAACACGGCAGGTTCCCAAAGGTGAGCAGCCGGACGTTCCAATTCAACCTCGCCACCGCGCACCTCATCACCTTAAGCGTTCAACCCGACGAACAGTACAACGAAGGCGGCGCATTCACACTGGTGGATGGCATCACCGCGCAGGAGAAGCGCGTGAACACGGAGTGGTTGGGCTGGCGCAAAGGCGTTACCATCACCGTGGACCTGGGCAGCGAGCAAGCGATCGGGCACATCGGCATTGGCGCATTGAACGAGACGCACAGTTGGATCCACCTACCGAAAGAAGTGGTGTTCAGCATCAGCAGCGATGGCAAGAATTTCGTTCCCTACGGCATTGCGAAAGGCATGGACGCAGTGGGCCGAAATGAATTCAGCATCGACAAAACCGGTAAGGCGCGGTATGTACGGATCGCTGTAAAGCACATCGGAAACATACCGGAAGGCTTCGCCGGTGCTGGGAAGCCGGCATGGCTGTTTTTGGATGAAGTTGATGTGCGCTGAATCAGGACGAGGCGCTCGCGACATACAGCCCCGTCCTATTTTTGACCCAGATGCGTCCCTTATATACGATCGCCCTTTGGCTGCTGGTGATTTCAAGCGCAAATAGCCAGCCGCTGAAGCACGCCCACAACTTCACGCATGCGGATACGCTGCGCGGAAGCAACGGCCCATACCGCGCTTGGTGGGACGTTACGCATTACGACATAACCGTGCGGCCGGACATCGCAACCAGATCCATTGAGGGCACCACGCGCATCGCCTTCCGCACGTTGGCACCGGGCCAGCGGATGCAGATCGATCTGCAAGAGCCCTTGGAAATGCAATCGGCATCATTGCTATCCACTGCCGGGGAAAGCGACCTTCATTACACACGCGAAGGCAACGTGTTCTGGTTGGACCTTCCGCAGGAAATGGCAACGGGCACTTCGGCGGTGCTCACCATCCGCTATTCGGGTATTCCGCGCGAAGCCCGCAATCCACCGTGGGACGGCGGATGGATCTGGAAAAAGGATCCGCAAGGCAACCCGTGGATCAGTGCTGCGTGCCAAGGCTTGGGCGCCAGTGTGTGGTACCCGTGCAAGGACATCCAGAGCGACGAACCTGATAGTGCGGCGATGCACATCATAGCGCCGGACTCCTTGCAGGCCGTGGGCAATGGCCGGTTGCGCAACGTGGCGAAAAATGCCGACGGCACCAGCACTTGGACGTGGGCAGTGGTAAACCCCATCAACAACTACGACCTCATTCCCGCGATCGGAAAATACGCCCACATCCATGAAGTGTATCACGGCCAAAACGGCCCATTAGACTGTGATTACTGGGTGCTGGCGGCCAACGAGGCCAAGGCGCGCGAGCATTTCGAGCAAGTGCCTTTGATGCTGAAGTGCTTCGAACATTGGTTCGGCCCCTACCCTTTTTATGCAGACAGCTACAAGCTTGTTGAAGCACCGGAATTGGGCATGGAGCACCAGAGCGCCGTGGCTTACGGAAACCATTTCCAGAACGGTTATCTCGGCAGGGATCTCAGCGGTACGGGCTGGGGCCTGAAATGGGACTACGTGATCATCCACGAGAGCGGTCACGAATGGTTCGGCAACAGCATTACCACGGCGGACATTGCGGACATGTGGGTGCATGAAGGCTTCACCGATTACAGCGAAACACTCTACACCCAATGCGAATTCGGCGATGCCGCAGGCGATGATTACGTAGTGGGTCTGCGGAAAAACATCGAGAACGACATCCCCATCATCGGTCCGTACGGCGTGAACCAGAAAGGCAGCACGGACATGTACTACAAGGGCGCGAACATGATCCACATCATCCGCCACGTAATGGCCAACGACAGCCTCTTCAGGGAGATGTTGAGCACCATGAATTTGAAGTTCCGCCACGGCATCGTTACCAGTGCTGAAGTGGAACAGTTCATCAACGACTTCAGTGGGCGCGACTTCAGCAAGGTATTTCAGCAGTACCTGCACACCACGGACGTGCCGGTGCTGCAATGGGGTGTGCGGAAAGGCCGACTTATGGTGCGTTGGGACAACTGCGTGGACGGCTTCGCGATGCCACTCAAGATCACCGTGAACGGTGAAGAACGCATGGTGCCGATCGCCACGGCATGGTCTTCCCCCGCAAGCGAATTGAACCCCAAAACCGCCACCCTGCTGCCCGATCGGAATTGGTACGTGGAAGTTGAGCAGCTTGGTGGGAAAACGTTGAAACGGGCTTTGCGGGAATGAGTCGGGAGTAATGAGTTTTGAGTCGGAAAGGTTCACCACAGAGGCACCCTTCGACTTCGCTCAGGGGCCACAGAGGGCACAGAGGAATACTTGTTGAGTCGGGAGTCATGAGTCGTGAGTCTTGAGTCCGATCACTGATCACCATTGACCAATCACCCGTTTTGGGGATATGCTTACCACCTTGGTCCAAATACCTTTCGCGGCATGCGGCGGATACTTGTATTGCTTTTGAGCGTCTTCACCTTGAACGCACAAGCGCAGTTGGGGGATAAAGTGCGCTCCGTATTGGCGGGCGACACGCTTGCACCACCGGACCATGACACGGCGTACATCGCCACGTATCGCAGCAATTTGGTGATCAGCGCGGTAGCGAAACTGCAGCTTGTGGACGTGGACGTGGAGCAGGATGCCGGTGGCGGCCTTTCATTTTCAACCAACAGCATGGAACAGTACGGCCTCGGGTTGGACTATAAATGGCTCAGCGTGGAAGCCACATTCAACGTGCCCGCCTTCAGCGACTATGATGCCTCGTTGGGGAAGACCTCATCCAAAGGATTGGGGGTGGGCTTTACCGGCAGAAGACTGTGGGCACGTGGCTTCTGGAACACCACCGAAGGGTACTATTTGAACGATCCCAAGCGGTGGACCGGAAGTGATGCGCCCGTGGTGCGGCCAGACCTTTCCAACCGGACGTTCCTGCTTTCGGCACACTATGCCTTGAGCGGGAAACGGCGTTTCAGCGAGAACGCCGCAAACTTCCAGATGGAACGGCAGAAGAAGAGCGCCGGGACCTTCGTTGTAGGGCTTTCAGCGTGGCATACCACCATCGCCGCCGATAGCTCCATTCTAAGTCCGGCATTGGTGGACACGTTCCAATTGGCATCGGGCTTTTCGGGATTGCAGCGCTTACTTGTAGGTGCCACCATCGGCTATGCCCACACGTTCTCATTTTGGCAGAAGGGTTTCATCCATGCAGCGATTTTTCCGGGATTCACCTATGCCGACCAGTCCATTACTACGCCAACGGAAACCCTGCACGGCACCGGCTTGGCCGCCGTTACCGAATTCAAGTTGGGGGCAGGTTTCAATGGCGACCGTTGGTATGGAGCGCTCACCACTTCGTTCTACTACAGCACCACGCCGATCGCTGAAAAATTGAGCTTGGGCACGAACTACGGCTTCGTGCGATTTGCGCTGGGCATCCGGTTGGGCGATCCGGGGATCAAGGCGCTGGGGGCGGTAGGGTTGTGAGTCTGGAGTCGGTAGTCTTGAGTCTGCTGATATGAGGCTGTGCGTCTAATCACAATTCACCATCAACCTATCACCCCTACTGAGTCGCGAGCTTTGCTATGTACAACGCTATAAGTTGCTATCCACCATCGCCTTCGCCAAGCGTTTAGCCGCCATGCCTTGCACTTTGTTGCGCACAATTGGGGACCAGCCTAAAAGCACGCCCGTAGTTCCCAACGCTTGCCGCGACCATTTCCACAGGTCGAAGGTGTCACGTTGTTTCCAGATCAACCCGTCCTTCAAGGTGAACGTGGACGTTACGACGTTGTGGACTTTTCGCTTGCTGGCGCTGAAGGTGTAGTAGGCATCCCATTTGACGAGACCGGCTTCCGCGCTTTCTTCCAGCACGCTGAATTCAATGCGCAGATCCGTTTCCCCGCCCAACAACATTTTCCACATGGCCTTCACCCCGGCGGAGTCCAAGTCCGGGAATACGGGATCGCTGAAACGGGCTTCCGCGTGGTAGCAGGCACCCATGGTGGCCCAATCCCTTTGGGCGAAGGCGTTGTAGAAGCGTTCGATTACGGGCATGGTGCAAGGTAGTACATGTGGGAATGGTTGCGCGGGAATCCAATGAGCTTATGGCAGTTTTCAACCAACATCGAGCGAACGATCCAATTGTGGAAAACTGATCGGACCCTACCCCGTTCATGCTGGGTAACTTCGGGGCCGCTCGTTGGAAATAGTTGTCAGTTGTTAGTTGTCCGTTGTCAGGCTGCATTGCAGCGCTTGGAATGGTCGCAGTGCGGTCGCGGTAACGCCTAACAACCGACAGCTGACAACTAAAGATTGATCTCCGAAAATCAGTAAATGGAATTCTCCCACCTCCACGTCCACACGCAATTTTCACTGCTTGACGGCGCTGCCAGCATACCTGCGCTGTACAAGAAAGCCGTGGCGGACGGGCAGCCTGCGTTGGCCATTACCGACCATGGCAACATGTTCGGTGCGTTCAAATTCGTGGCCGAAGCGGGCAAGCACAAGAACGAAGATGGCACGCCAAAGGTGAAGCCCATCGTAGGCTGCGAATTCTACGTGGTGGCGGACCGGCACAAAAAATCCTTCACCAGGGAAGACAAGGACAAGCGCTTCCACCAATTGATGCTGGCCAAGAACGCCTTGGGCTACAGGAACCTGAGCAAGCTGTGCTCTTTGGGCTACATGGAAGGCTTCTACAGCAAGTATCCGCGGATCGACAAGGAACTTATTGAGAAGTACCACGAAGGTCTCATCGCTACCACCTGTTGTCTGGGCGCGAGTGTTCCGCAGGCCATTATGCGCGGCGGCACCGATCTGGCCAAAGCTGAAGAAGAGTTCAAGTGGTGGCTCAACCTCTTCGGCGATGATTATTACGTGGAGATCCAACGCCACGGCATTCCCGAACAAGACCGCGTGAACACAGTGCTGCTGGAATGGGCGAAGAAGTACAACGTACCCTTGATCGCCAGCAACGACAGCCATTACGTCGATCAGCAGGACGCCAACGCGCACGACATTTTGCTTTGCATCAACACCGGTGAAAAACAGAGCACGCCGAAAGCTGACGACGGCGACGACGAGGTGAGCCAAAAGGGCAAGCGCTTCGCTTTCTACAACGACGAGTTCTTCTTCAAGACGAAGGACCAGATGTTGCAATCCTTCGCGGACATCCCCGAAGCGCTTGACAACACCGGTTTGATCGTGGACAAGATCGAGCCACTGAAGCTGAAGAAGGACATCCTCCTGCCGAATTACGAGATTCCGGCAGGTTTCGAAAACCAGGACGAATACCTGAAGCACCTCACATACGAAGGCGCAGCGCGGCGCTACCTCGGTGAAGGCAACGGCGGGGTGGATTCCATTGACCCCAAGATCAAGGAACGCATCGATTTCGAGTTGTTCACTATCCGCACGATGGGCTTCAGTGGCTACTTCCTCATCACGCAGGACTTCATCAACCACGGG
>Ga0075152_10000405_pt1 | contig 32619 bp, 30 predicted proteins | sample JI61114C2DNA_FD_70964 | JGI IMG/M metagenome (GOLD analysis project Ga0075152, IMG submission 70964) | Wastewater effluent complex algal communities from Wisconsin, to seasonally profile nutrient transformation and Carbon sequestration -... | ecosystem: Engineered > WWTP > Effluent > Algae...
CACGCGCTGCTGCTCGCGGCCGAGAGCCCGCCGTTCCTGCACGCGGGCGGGGCCCAGGCCTTCGACTGCGGGGCGGTGCACGTCGACCATCGCCTGTGCACGCCGGCGACGATCCGGCGCTACCACGACCAGGGGCTGCGGGTCGGGGTGTGGACGGTCAACGACCCCGCGCGCAAGCAGACGCTCGCGGGCTGGGGCGTCGAGCGGCTCATCACCGACAGCCCCTGAGGGCTCAGCGGCGGTAGGGCGGGGTGTAGCCCTCGCGCTGGATGCGGTGCACGGAGAAGAACTTGCGGACGACCTCGATGCGGCGGGCGGCCTTGGCGTCGACGTCGAGGAGGTTGATGAGCTCGTCGGGGTCGGCGCGCAGGTCGAAGACCTCGGCGGTGCCCTCGCGGTCGTCGACGATCGCCTTGAAGCCGTCGGGGAACAGCAGGGACTTCTTCAGGCGGCCCTCGGCGCCGATGGGGCGGGTGAGCTCGGGGTTCTTGCCGCGCAGGAAGCCGATCAGGCTCTCGCCCATCATGTGGCCGGGGATCGGCTGGGCGAACAGGTCGAGGATCGTGGGGCCGAGGTCGATGACGGAGACGGGGGTCTCGATCGCGCGGGCCTTGATCTTGGGCCCGCGGATCATCAGGGGCACGCGCACGAGCTCCTCGTAGAGCGTGGTGTTGTGCTTGAAGGTGTCGTGCTCGCCGAAGGCCTCGCCGTGGTCGGAGGAGATGATGAAGTAGGTGCGATCCTGGAGGCCGAGGCGCTCGACGGCCGCGAAGATCTGGCCGAGCTGCTTGTCGATCGTGGCGAGGTTGGCGACGTAGCGCGCGAACGGGGGCTTCGCGCGGGCCATCGGGCGCACCGAGTAGTGGGCGTCCAGGAGGTGGAGGTAGCCGAAGAACGGGCCCTCGCCGACGGTCTTGAGGCGCTCGAGCAGCGGGGGCACGGTCAGGGCGCTGATCGTGAAGTGGGTCTTCTTCGGCTCGACGAACTGGTCCTCGCTGAAGCCGCGCACGACGCCGAAGTCGTTGATCATCCACGAGGTCGCGCCGGCCTGGAAGGTCGGGATGCCGGCGTCGCGCAGGACCATGGGGAAGCGCAGGGTCTCGTCCTCGTGCGGCCAGGTGCTGGAGCTGGGCGGGCGCGTGGTCCAGTACTGCTGCGAGAAGTAGGTGCCGGTGAACAGCGAGGTGAGGGTCGTGAGGGTCTGGCTGCCGGGGGTGCGGGCGTTGCTGAAGCGCAGCGAGGCGTCGCGGAAGGCGGCGAGGTTCGGGAGCTCCTCGTCGTGGTCCCTGGTGGCGAGCACGTCGGCCCGCAGCGAGTCGATGGTCAGGAGGAGGACGATCGGCGGCTTCGCCGGGGGTTTGCTCGCGGGGATCAGCTTGGCCGGGTCGCGGGGCTCGAACCAGGGCTGCCAGATCGCCGGGATCGCGACCTCGGGGTCGGCCTCGGGCTCGCCCCAGTTCAGGCGCGCGAGCATGGGTGTGAGCACGTCCTCCTCGTGGTGCAGCATCTGCACCTGCATGCTCCGGCTCGGCGGGACCAGCAGCGCGAAGCCGGCGATCGCCGCGGCGAAGGCCCAGGGCAGCGCCGACTGCAGCTGCGTCCAGCGGCGCGGCAGCGGGGCGCTGACCAGCGCGCTCGCCAGCAGCGCCACCGCGGCGGCGGCGATGAACAGGTGCGCCGCCGGATAGCCGGTGGCGAGCACGAAGGGGTGGACGAGCAGCACCGCGAGGCCGGTCGCGACCGCGAGCCAGCGCCAGCGCGGACGGTCGAGCAGCCGACCGACGAAGGCCGCGACGACGACCGCCCCCGACACGCCGAGCGCGAGCACCCACGCGCCGAGCCGCGGCGCCCACGGCAGCAGGGTCTCGGCGAAGTTCTGGACCTCGGAGAGCAGGGTCGACGCGCCGAGCGCCAGCGAGACGGCGCCGAGGAGGATGTACGCCTGGCGTCGCTTGAAGCGGGCGCGCTGGCAGAGCACGACCACCAGGCTGACGCCGAGGGCGAGGCTCAGGTTGCGCCCGGCGAGGTAGAGCTGGTGGAGGCCGGGCGGATAGAGCCCGGCGGCAGGTGGGTGGGTCGCAGCGAGGACCGTCGCGCTGGTGAGGGCGAGGGCCCCAAAGGCGCCGAGCACGGCGCGCAGGGGTCCGAGGGCGGGCTGCGGCGGCGGATAAGCGGCGTAATTATTCATGAATTATTCGAGCAGTGTACGGCTGGGGGCAAAAGGCGACCCTGCGGTCAGTTTGCCATGTGACGGGACGCGACGCGATATGACATTAACGTCACATCGCCATAGCGAAAAGATCTCAAAACAGCGACGGCGCGATGGCGACATGGCCCCGGCATCGGCCGCTGAATGCCCTTTAGATGCCCGTCGGAGCGATGCGTGAGCTAGCTCTCTTGCTCTCGGCGTTGGTCCCGGGTGCGAAGCGAATACCCTCGCGCCCGATATTAAGATGTCGTCATCTGCCGTCGCGCACCCGGGTTCAAGGCTATTGGCATGTTTGTTGCCGGGCGCCGATCCGCGGCATGCCGGCTGGTACGACGGTGCGGCGTGGTTGTGGTGTCTCGGGGCGCTGGTCGTGGTGCTGCTGAGCTACGGCGACTACGGCATCACGATGGACGAGGCGCCGCACCTCGGCTACGGCAGCCACATCCTCGCCTGGTACAACTCGGGCTTCGAGGAGCCCGGGGCGCTGACGTTTCGGACCAACTACTACTATGGCGGCGGCTTCGATCTGCTCGGGGCCATGTTTCGCAACCTGGTCAAGCCGATGGGGCCCTTTGCGGCGATCCACCTGCTCGGCGGGCTCGTCGGCGTGCTCGGGTTGCTCGGCGTATGGCGCCTGGGTCGCGCGCTCGCTGGCCCGCGCGCCGGGCTGATCGCCTGCGTGTTGCTGACCTTGAACCCGGTCTACTGGGGTCACATCTTCAACAACCCGAAGGACCCGCCCTTCGCGGTCGCGTACGTGTGGAGCCTGGCCTTCATGGTCGCGGCGATCGCCGCGCTGCCGCGGCCGTCGCGGGCGCTGCTGTTCAAGCTCGCGGTGGCGATCGGCCTCGCGCTGTCGGTGCGGGTCGCTGGCATCCTGCTGATCTGCTTCTTCGGCCTGATCCTCCTGCTGCACGCGGTGCACGCCGGGTGGCTCCGGCGCAGCGTCTCCGGGCTCGCCGCGCAGCTCGGTCTGGCCTCGCGGATCGGGATCGGCGTCACCGCGGGTGCGTGGCTGGTGATGCTGATCGGCTGGCCCTGGGCCCAGCTCGACCCGCTGCGCCGGCCGCTGATCGCCCTGACGCGGATGAGCAAGTACAACGAGCACCGGCGCCAGATGCCCTTCGCGGGCGAGGAGATCTGGAACTTCGACATCGGCTGGGACTACCTGCCGCACTACTTCGGTCTGCAGCTGCCCGAGGTCGTGCTCGCCTTGCTGATCTTCGGCACGCTCTATGGCATCTACACGCTGCTGCGCCACGGCGCGCGCGCCGATCAGCACCGCCCGGCGCTGGCGCTGCTGCTGCTCGGCATGGCGATCTGGTTGCCGCCGATCTACGCGGTCGTCAAGGGCTCGATCCTCTACGACGGCTTTCGCCACTTCCTCTTCGTCGTCCCCCCGATCTGCGCGCTCGCTGCGGTGATGATCGAGCTCGGGCTCTCGCGCCTGCGCTCACGCCCGCTCAAGGGCGCCGCCGCGGCGCTGCTCGTCGCCGGCGCCGTCGACATCGGCGCGCAGATGGTCCAGCTGCACCCGCACGAGTATGTGTATTTCAACCGCCTGATCGGCGGCCTCCCGGGCGCCCTCGGGAAGTACGACACCGACTACTACGGTAATTCGTACAAGGAGGCGCTCGAGTCGCTCAAGGCGCATCTGTGGCGCACCGAGCCCGACGCCTATCTCAACACCGTCTATTACATCACAGGCTGCGTGTCCCATCATACGGCGCGCCACTACAGCCCGCCGAACTTTCGCAGCTACAAGGACCGGCGCGGCGTCCAGATCGCGGACTTTCACACCGGCTTCACCCGCTATCACTGCGACGAGCGCTACGCCTCGGCCCCCGAGGTCCTCCGCGTCGAGCGCCTCGGCGCCCTCCTCAACGTCGTCAAGGACCTGCGCGGCCTGCCGGACAATGCCCGCACCGCAGCCGCCGCCCGCCGCCGCGTCCGCAAGATCTCGGACGCGCCGGGCGAGCCGGACGAGCCGGACGAGCCGGACGAGCCGGATACCGCCGCCACGGACAGCAACACCCCCACGCGCAGTCGCGTCGAGGACATCGAGCAATGACTTCATCGGCCCCCGAGCGCTCCCTCTCCGCCGCAGACGCCGCCCTCCGGGCCGCCCGCGCCGTCGCTGTCGACCCGGCCTGCGAACCTCGCCTCGCCGCCGTCCACCTCGTCGACGCCTGGACCGCCATGGTCTTTGGGTCAGGGCCGCAAGAACCTGTCCCTGAGGACAGCGACCTCCCGACCCGCGCGGCGGCGCTGCTCGCCCGCGTCGACGTCCCCGCCGGTCTGCGCGAGCGACTCGCGGGAGCGCTGCCGGCGCTGCTCGCCGAGCGGCGCCGAGCGCCGTGGGAAGCGGTCAGCTTCCCGCTCGGCCGGGCCGCGATCGATGAGCAGGTGAGCGGGCTGGGACGCGTGCTGGCGGCGCAGCGCCGTAAGGCGGGCGTGGCCGCGCCGTCGCGGTTGCTCGCGCTCTCCCGCGGGCTCGGGCTCGTGGCCGCGGTGCTGGTGCTGGGGCTCGCGGCCCTGCGTCCATGGCAGTCGAAGGATTATGGCCCGTGGCGCGCGGCATACTTCCTGCGCCCCGACTTCACCGGCGATGCGGTGGAGCGCCATGACGTCGACATCGCCTTCGACTGGGGCGACGACGCTCCGTTCGATGAGGTCCCCGCCGACCTATTCTCGGTGCGCTGGGACACCTGCCTGACGATCGGCAGCACCCGCGAGGTCGCGTTTCAGCTGACCAGCGACGACGGCTCGCGCCTGTTCGTCGACGGCAAGCGGGTGATCGAGAACTGGGGGAGGCACGAGCTGCGCGCCCGCGGCGGACGCCGTGTCCTGTCCCCTGGCGTCCACCACCTGCGCGTCGACTACACCGAGCACAAACACTCGGCCAGTGTCACCCTGCATGCGAGCCTCGACGGCGGGCCGCCCGGGCCTCTGCCTGGCTCGTCGCTGCGAGCGCCGACCGGCGATGATACGGATCCCTGCGGCTAGCACAGCGAAGCTGTGAGCCAGGCCGGCGCGGCTGAGGCGACGCAGAGAAGGGCGCTGGTCCAGGCTGGACGCGCCCCGCTGTCAGCGACTGCGGGTCCCAGGACCCGCGGCCGTTCGTCAGAACGAGACGTCGAGGTACAGGTTGGCGAGCAGGATGTTCTGCTTGTAGACGCCGTTGGAGTCGGCCTGGCGGGTCGGGGGCTTGAACTTGTTGAGGACGTTCTTGCCCTTGGTGTCGACCTTGAAGTAGTGGATGTCCGAGAGGGTGAGGGCCATGGCGAACTGGCGGACGATCTGCCAGCGGGCGCCGATGCTGAAGGACATCTTGTTCATGTCCATCAGGGCGGCGTCGAGGGTCTCGGGGCGCACCGCGCTGCTGTCGAAGCCGAGGCCGGCGTAGGTCTCGAGCTGGGGGATGGCCCAGTAGGAGCCGCCGAGGCGGACGCCGCCGGCGTCCTTCCAGAAGCGCGGGAGGTGCTGGATGGTGCCGTTGGTCTCCGACTTGAGGGGACCATCGGAGCCGTCGGGATCCACGGCATCGCCGCCGAAGTCCCCGGGCTTCGACAGCGCCGTGTCGGCGCCGACGAAGTTGCACTTGCGTCCGACGACCTCGGCGTCGAGCACACATTGCTTGTCGAACACGGACCAGCGGGTGTAGTCGGCGAAGAGGCGCAGCTCGAACTTGTCGCTCGGGCGGACGCGGAAGCCGAGGCGGATGATGTCGGGGAGCGTCTGGGTGAGCTCGGCGGCGGCCTCCGTGGGCTTCATCGGGTTGGAGAGCGCGTTGGAGAGGGTGCCCTTGAGGGTCATGCCGCCGCGGACGTTGGGCTGGCTGGTATAGGAGGCGCCGATCCACAGGCGCTGCTGCCAGTTCCAGATCAGGCCGAGGCCGAATCCGCCCTGCCAGCCGGAGGCCTTGAGCCAGCTGCGGCCCTCCTTGCGGCCGCCGCTGTTGATGAGGTCGTCGGTGCCGTCGGCGTTGCGGGCGCGGATGGTGTCGGTCTCGCTGCGGATGGCGCTGCCGGTGACGCCGATGCTGAGGCCGATCTGGGGGATGTTGAAGGCGACCGCGCCGGTCAGGTACATCGAGCGGATCTTGCCGTCGATGGTGTACCAGCGCTGGACGCCGTCGTGCGCGCCGGGGTAGGCGCTGCTGTTGGCGTACTTCGAGTTCTGGCCCCACACGGCCTGGCCGCCGAAGGGGAAGTAGCCGGCGATGCCGGCGGAGAAGATCTTGGTGCCGAAGTCCGAGCTGGCGCCCAGGAACGGGCTCACCAGGGTGTTCTGCAGCTTCGCCGTGCCCGAGTTGGCGTCGATGCCGTCGTCCGGGGTGTTGGTGCCGGGGGTGTTGATCGCCGACTCGGGCCGCTGGTAGCTCGCCCAGCGAAACGCCATGTTCACGTCGAGGAGGATGCGCGTGCCGGGCTTCAGCGCGATCCCGGCGGGGTTGTAGTAGATCGCTGTCGGGTTGTCCGTCGTCGGGTGCCCGTGCTCGCCGCCAAAGCGGGCCGCGGCCAGCCCCGAGGCCTGCGCCGTGCTGCCGAGCAGGCACACGCCCGCGGCCAAACCCGCGGCGCCTGCGGCCAGCCGGGTCCGGGCGAAGGGGGAAACACGACGCGGAGCTGAGCGGTGCAGACGGGCCATGGAATTCCTGACAGGGCTGAGGATGAGGCGTGCTGGAACGGGCGGCCGGCGAAAAACGGCGCTTGAGTGGACGGGCCGGGGGACTTTACTATGGAAGCCGGTCCCCGCGTGCAACAAAGAGAAGGCCACCATCCCATGATGCGAGCGCGACAGGTCGAACACCACGAGGCACTGCGGGTCAGCCCCCGGGCCTCCCGGACGCGAGGGGCTGCCATGATGTGCGGCTGGTTCGCGCTGCTGCTGGGCTGCGGCCCGGACCCGGAGGGCAAGTTCAACGAGTTCGTCAAGGAGACCCAGAAGCCGGGCACGGCCAGCGAGGGGACGACGGGTGAGCCTGGGACGACAGGCGAGCCTGGGACGACCGGGGAGCCGACCGCGGGCACCACGGGCGGGCCGGCGGTGTTCGACATCAGCGGGGACTTCTTGCTGGCGGTGGCGACGGCGGTCGACCAGGACAAGCCGCTGCAGTTCATCGCCACCACGACGGTGACCGACGCGGGCGGCAAGCAGCAGATGGACATCTGTCTGCAGCCGCTGTCGCTGACGCAGGGCAAGGTGTTGGTGCCGCGCGAGCCGATCGGCGACCCGCTGTGCTTCACGGGCAAGGAGATCGTCGACAACAAGTTCACGCTCGATGCGGGGATCGTGTCGGTCACCGGCATGGCGAACCCGATCACCGGGGCGAACATCGTCGCCAGCCTGATCATGGCCGGCACGATCAAGAGCGACGACCTGTACTGCGGCGCGGTCACCGGCGAGGTGATGGAGCCGCCGGTCGGCGACATCACGGGCTCGACCTTCGCGGCCGTGCGCCTGACCGACGTGAAGACGTTGCCGGACCCGGTGCTCGTCGATTGCGACGGCAGGACCGTGACCGACCTGTAGCCCGAAGCCGCCCTTGCGAGAGATCTTCAAAGACCACAACATCCGGGTCGCATATCTCCTGTGCCTGACCCTGGGCGTGGCCTATGGGATGGTGCTGGCGATCGTCTCGCTGTACCTGTCGAAGGAGCGCGGCTACGACGAGCCGACGATCGCCGGCATGGCCGCGTTCTTCTCGATCGGGATCGCCGCGTGCGCGGTGCCGATGGGCATGCTGGTTCGCAAGCTCAGCGCGAGGATCGTCCTGGCGATCTCGCTGCTGGGCTACGGCCTCGCGGTCGCGGTGTTCCCGTTCATGCCCGGCTTCGTCGGCCTCTCGGGGGCGCGGGCCTTCGACGGGGCCTTCTCGGTGGGCGTGTGGATCACCCTCGAGACCGTGCTGCTGATGCGCACCACCTCGCTCAACCGCGGCTTCGTCACCAGCCTGTACAGCATCGTGCTGGCGGTCGGTTACGTGGTGGGCTCGGTGATCACCTACGTGATGACCAAGTTCGTCGATGACTGGATCGTGTTCGTCGCCGCGGGCTCGCTGGCGGCGCTCGGCGCCCTCGCCGGCCTGGTCCTGCTCGACCGAAACATCCAGCCGGTCGAGGGCTCCGAGCACCTGGCCGAGCACGTCGCCGGCACCACCGGCGCGCAGCCGATCGTCGAGAGCTCCAGCACCGGGCTCGGCATGGCCGCGCTGTACTGGCGGATCAAGACCGCCTGTATGCCGACGTTCATGTACGGCTACTTCCAGGCCTCGCTGGTGCTGTTCCTGCCGCTGTTCCTCATCGAGGAGCGAGGCATCGGCGCCGACGAGACCAAGCTGATGGTCGCGTTCTTCTCGATCGGCATGGTCATCTGCGTCGGCTTCGTCGGCCACCTCGGCGACCGCGTCGGCCACCTGAAGGTCATGCGCGTGCTGGTGACGATCGGCGCGCTGATCACCGCGAGCGTGGTGTTCCTGCCGTCGTATGGGCTGATCGCGGCGGCGGTGTTCATCGCCGGTGGCGCCCTCGCCCCGCTGTGGCCGCTCGGCCTGGCGCTGCAGAGCCTCATCGTCGACCCGCGCGACTACAACCGCTCCAACGCGCTGCTCAACGCCTCGTATGCGATCGGGACGCTCGGCGGTCCGATCATCTCCGGGCTGTTGAAGCGGGCTTATGGCGGCGAGGTCATGTTCCTGCACCTCGCGGCCCTGTGGATGGTGGTGCTCGGGACGACCATCGCGTTTCGTCGGGATGACCCTTCGTTGCGGGCGCGGCGGCGTTAGGCCGGGTAGGGGCTGGGGCTGGGCCTGGGCCTGGGCTGGGCGCATGGGGCATCTTGCCGGAGTTTGGCCTCACGAGGTCTGGCGTGCATGAGGGCCGCGAGGTCCTCGCGCCGTCTCTCCCTTCGGTCGCGCCGTCGCTGTGGATTCGCGGCCCTCATGCACGCCAGACCTCGTACGGAAAATCCGTGATGTGCGCGCTCGCCGGTTCAGTCGCGCCTCGGGTGCGGGGGCGCCGGAGAGGCCGAGTCGAGGAAGAGACGGGCATGCCCGCCTCTTCCTCGACCCTCCCGGACAATGACCCCGGCTCGCGGGGGTGGGGCGGGTGCGGGCGGTTGGGGCGGGGCGGGTGCGGGCGGTTGGGGGAGATGGTCGGAGGGCTTAAATGCGGAGAGACGCGGCTTTGGGGGCTGCGTCTCTCTGGGGGGTGGTCGACCGGGGTGGTCGACCGGGGGGCGACTAGCGCTTGCTGAACTGGAAGCGGGCGCGGGCGCCGGCGCGGCCGTACTTCTTACGCTCGACCTTGCGGGAGTCGCGGGTGAGGTAGCCGGCCTTCTTCAGCGGGTCGCGGAACTCGCCGGCGACGCGGAGGAGGGCGCGGGCGATGCCGAGGCGGATGGCACCGGCCTGGCCGGAGAGGCCGCCGCCCTTGCAGGTGGCCCACACGTCGTACTTCTCGCGGGAGCCGGTCGCGTTGAGCGGCTGCTCGATGAGCTTCATGTTGGTGGGGCGCGCCAGGTAGGCGTCGGCGTCACGGTTGTTGATGACGATCTTGCCCTCGCCCGGGAACAGCCAGACGCGGGCGATCGCGCGCTTGCGACGGCCGGTGGCGTAGAACTTCATGGTGTCTTTGGCCATTAGAGACTCGGTAGCTTACAGGGCGAGCGTGTGGGGCTTGGGCTGCTGGGCGGTGTGCGGGTGCTCGCCGCCGGCGTAGACCTTGAGCTTGCTGTACGTGGCACGACCGAGCGGGGAGCGCGGGAGCATGCGACGGACGGCGATCTTGATCAGCTCCTCGGGCTTCTTGCCGAGCATCACGCGCGCGGTGCACGACTTGAGGCCGCCGGGGAAGCCGGAGTTGAAGCGGTAGAGCTTGTCATCCAGCTTGGTGCCAGTCAGGACGACCTTCTCCGCGTTGATGCAGACGACGAAGTCGCCCACGTCGAGGTGCGGGGTGAAGGTGACCTTGTGCTTGCCACGAAGGATGTTGGCGATCTGGCTCGCGGCGCGGCCGACGGTCAGACCCTTCAGGTCGACGAGCAGCCAGTCACGGCGGATATCTGCGGGGTTGGGGTAGTGGGTACCCATGGGAAGCGGATGGATACGCGAGGCGATTGGGGCTGTCAAGCGGGCGGCGCGGGTCTGAAGGGGGGATTTCTCGGCGTTCGGCACCCCGAATGGGGGCGTGTGAGGTGGAGAGGGTCGCGGGATCCGGCTTTGTGACGGGGGCGGTGGCGAGCGATCTCCCGGGAGGGCCGGTGGGGAGGCGCTGGGCGGCGGCGGGCGAAGGGTGCCATACTGGCGCCGGCGTGACCCCCCCCGGCGTCAAGATCCTCATCGCCGACGACTCGGCCAGCGACCGCGCCGCGGCGCGTGGGATCCTCGCCGACGCTGGGTACAGCGTGGTCGAGGCGACCGACGGGCAGCAGGTGCTCGAGAGCTACAGCCGCGAGCGACCCGCCCTGGTCGTGCTCGACGTCGTCATGCCGAAGATCGGCGGCCTCGAGGTCTGTCGCATCCTCAAGGCCAAGGCCGTCGGCTACCTCCCGGTGCTGATGGTCAGCACCCGCAACTCCGTCAACGCCCGCGTCGAGGGCCTGCGCAGCGGCGCCGACGACTACCTCGGCAAGCCCTACGAGGCCGAGGAGCTGCGGGCGCGGGTCGAGGTGCTCCTGCGCACGCGCGCGGCCTTCGGCGAGCGGCCGGGCGCGACCGACGAGGCGGCGGCGCCGGTCGAGCTCGGCAGCGAGGAGCTGCGGCGCCGGATGCAGGAGGAGTTCGAGCGGGCCGAGCGCTACAGCGACCCGCTCGCGTGCCTGCGCGTGGAGGTCGACGCGTCGGCCGAGTCGGGGCGGGTCGCGGAGCAGGTGGCGAGCCTGCGGGGCATCATCGAGGGGAACGTCCGCAAGATCGACCTGGTGGCGAAGATCGACGAGCGGGGCTTCCTGCTGGCGCTGCCCAACACTCACTTCCCCGGGGCCCTGACGGTGGCGGAGCGGATCTCGCGGGAGACGCGGCGGCCGCAGCGGGGCGAGGTGGCGATCGGCTTCTCGGTCTCGATCGGCGTGTCCTTCTTCCCCAACAAGGACACGCGCAGCCTCGAGGACATGCTCGCGCTCGTCGACGCGGCGCTCGAGCGGGCCAGGCGCGAGCAGGGCGGCAAGATCTGCCTGTTTCAACACCAGGGCTATCTCTATGCGCCCGACGACTGATCTCGCAGACGGCCTCGTGTTCAGCCCCGTGTCGTTCATCCCCGCCTTTGGTCCCTCATGTTGACCCGACATCCCATCGCCCCGGTCCGCTCGGTGTTGTTGTATCCGCGCGAGGACGGGCGGGCCCTGGCCACGCTGCTGCGCGCCGTCGCGTACCTGGGCGAGCACGGGGTCGCGGTCGCGGTGCCGGAGGAGCTGACGCACGCGGTCGTCGAGGGCGCGACCGGTCGCGACCCGCAGCAACTCGCGGGGGTCGACCTCATCATCGCGCTCGGCGGCGACGGGACTCTGCTGCGCGCCAGCCGCTGGGCGGCCAGCGCGGGGATCCCGGTGCTGGGGATCAACCTCGGCGACCTCGGGTTCCTGACCGCGTACCACGGCGACCAGCTGATCGCGGGGCTGGCGGCGGCGGTCGCGGGCGAGCTGGCCTGGGAGCCGCGGCTGCGGATGAGCATCGAGGTCCGGCGCGCCGGGCGGGTGCTGGTGCGCGAGATGGCCTGTAATGATGCATACGTCAAGCACGGCGACATCCCGCGGCTGCTCTCGCTGGCGACCGAGGTCGGCGGCTCGCACATGGCGACCTACAAGGCCGACGGCCTGATCGTCAGCACGCCGCTGGGCTCGACCGCCTACAACCTGGCGGCGGGCGGCCCGATCGTCGCCCCGGGGACGAACTGCCTGACGATCACGCCGATCTGCCCGCACAGCCTGACGCACCGCCCGGTGGTCGTCGGCGGCGACTCGGAGATCCGCATCACCTACGCCGGGCCCGACGACATCAGCGCGGCCTTCCTGACGGTCGACGGGCAGAAGAGCGTCGAGCTCGCGCTCGGTGACCTGGTCGTGGTCGCGGCCGCCACCGAGCCGCTCAAGTTGTGCCCGCCGGGCATCAGCGTGTTCCGGGTGCTGGCGACCAAGCTCGGGTGGAACCGCGGCAACAACGGCGAGTGAGGGGCCGGGGCCGCCAGCGCCTGCTCTGGTCCAGATCACGCGAGGTCGGGGCTGATCGGGGGCGCGCGGTTGTGCTACATCGGGGCCGTGCTCAGCTACTTGCATATCCGCGGACTCGCCCTGCTCGACGACGTGGCCCTGGAGCTGGGTCGCGGCATGAACGTGCTGACCGGCGAGACCGGGGCGGGCAAGTCGATCATCGTCGACGCGCTGGCGCTGCTGCGCGGCGCCCGCGGGCGGGCCGAGCTGGTCCGCCAGGGGGCAGACTCGGCGCGGGTCGAGGCGCAGTTCGAGCTCGACGCGCCGGCCCGGGGGCGGGTCGCGCCGGTGCTCGCGGAGCTGGGCGTCGAGCTGGGGGAGGCGCTGGTGCTCGAGCGGGTGGTCGGTCGGGCCGGGCGCGGGCGCTCGGCGGTGCAGTCGATCCTGACCACGCAGGGCGTGCTCGAGCGGGTCGGGGAGCAGCTGATCGACATCTGCAGCCAGCACGAGCACCACTCGCTGACCCACGTCACGCGCCACCTCGACCTGCTCGACGCCTACGCCGGGCTCGAGGCCGAGGTCGTCGTCTACGGGGCGGCCTATCAGCGCTGGCAGGCGGCCGTGCAGGCGGAGGCGGACCTGCGCCGACGAGCCAGCGAGGGCGCGGCCCGGGCGGAGTTCCTGCGCTATCAGATCGAGGAGATCGAGCGCCTGGACCCGCAGCCGGGCGAGCTGACGACGCTGCGCGCGCGGATCACCCTGCTGCGCGACGCCCACCGCTGGGCCGCCTTCGCCCGCCAGGCCCACGACGCGCTCTACGAGGCCGACGACGCGATCGCCGGGCGGCTGGCGGCGCTGCTCGACGAGGCCCGTCGCGGCGCCGACAGCTCGTCGCTGCTCGCGGAGATCCACGAGCAGCTGGCCGCGGCCCAGGTCGCCTGCGAGGAGGCGGCCTCGGCCGCCAACCGCTTCGCCAGCGAGCTGACCTTCGAGCCAGGTGCGCTCGAGCTCGCCGAGGAGCGCCTGCACGAGCTCGAGGGCCTGCGCCGTAAGCACGGCGGTGAGGTCGACGAGCTGCCCGCCCGACTCGAGGCGATGCGCGTCGAGCTCGGTGAGGTCGAGCACGCCGACGAGCACCTGGCCGCGCTGGCCGAGCGGGTCCGCGAGCTGCACGCGGCGTGCAGCGGCCAGGCCGCGGCGCTGCACGCCAGCCGAAGTAAGGCGGCGACCGGGCTGGCGCGCGCGGTCGAGGCGGAGCTCGAGGCGCTGCACATCCCGCGCGCGCGTCTGGAGGCGCGGGTGGAGCCGCTGCCGGACGGCCAGCTGGGGCCGCGGGGGATGGACCGGGTCGAGTTCCTGTTCACGGCGAACCCTGGCGAGCCGCTGGCGCCGCTGACGAAGGTGGCCTCGGGCGGGGAGCTGTCGCGGGTGCTGCTGGCGGTGAAGGGGGTGCTGGCGACGGGGGACCACGTGACGACCTACGTGTTCGACGAGGTGGACTCGGGGGTCGGCGGCGCGGTGGCGGAGGCGATCGGTCGGCGGCTGCGGGCGGCGTCGCAGCAGCGGCAGGTGCTGTGCATCACCCACTTGCCGCAGATCGCCGCGTTCGCGGACGCGCACTTTCGCGTCGAGAAGCACACGAAGGATGGGCGCACGATCACCCGAGTGCTGCGGCTCAGCGAGGAGGCGCGCGTCGAGGAGATCGCCCGCATGCTCGGCGGCTCGCGGGTGACCGGGACGGCGAGGGAGCACGCGAGCCAGCTGGTCGCAGAGGCCCAGCGAGCGGTGCGCAAGCCGGGCGGGCGCGGCAAGGCGCGGCCGACGGCCCGCGCCTGAGCCCGGGCCCGCGGACTCACAGCGGCGGACTCACAGCGGCGGACTCTCAGCTACGGATGCGCGGCGCTCGAGCCACTCGTCATGCAGCTGGGCGTAGATGACGTCGTCGCACCACTGGCCCTTGAACCATTCGGAGCGGCGATGGTGCGCCTCGCGGCGCCAGCCGAGGCGCTCGAGCAGGGCCAGCGAGCGCAGGTTGTCGCCGTCGACCGAGGCGGAGAGGCGGTGCATGGCGAGGCGACCGAACGCGAGGTCCACGACGGCGCGCAGTGCCTCGGTGGCGAAGCCCTGGCCCTGGTGGCCGCGTCCGAGGGTGTAGCCGATCATGCCGAGGCGGGGGTCGGCGAGGGTCTTGAGGCCGCAGTCGCCGATCAGCGCGCCGCTGCTGCGCTCCTCGATGCCCCACTGAAACCACTCGCCGGGGGCGCCGGGGCGGGCGTCGGCGAGTGAGGCGACCAGCGCCAGGGCGTCGGCCTCGTGACAGCGCTCCCAGCCCTGGTAGCGGGCGACCTCGGGGTCGTCGCGGTACTCACATATCGCGGCGACGTCGGCCCCGGTCAGCGGACGCAGGAGCAGACGTGTGGTGTGGAGGGTGCGTGCTTCGGGGGCCACGCCGCGAGCATCGCATGGGCCGGCGTCGGGAGTCGCGGGCGCTCGCCTTCCCGCGCGCAGCCGCCGGGTGACCGTCCCGGAGCGGCCAGGCGGGCTAATTCGCGGGCGTTGGTTGCGGTCCCGGGGGACGGGCTTCAAGGTGCCCGCGCAACCATGAAGCGAGTAGCGATCGAGGGTGTCACGGATCCAGTCGACATCCGGACCAATCACCGTCTGCTCGACGCGTTGACGCAGTCGGGGACCCCGCTGCTGATGGCCTGCGGCGGCAAGGGCCTGTGCGCGACCTGCCACGTGTACGTGTCGAGCGGCGCCGAACGACTGTCACCGCGGACGCCGCGCGAGCAGATGTCCCTGCGCATGCTCAGCGACCTGCGCCCGAACTCGCGGCTGGCCTGTCAGGCCAAGGTCCAGGGCGAGGGCGTCACCGTGACGCTCCCGCGGGGCCGCTACCTCACCGCCTCGAAGGACCTCGCCGTCCTCATCGGCCGCCGCGCCGAGGAGCGCATCCTTCATCCGCTCGACGGCCGCGTGCTGATCGAGACCGGCAAGATCATCACCCGCTCGCGGATCACCGAGCTGTCGCAGGTCGATGTCGATGTCGCCGAGATGAAGACCCGCTCGCTGACCCTCGGATGAGGGTCAAGTCGTGGTGTGAGTTGACGTAAACTCGTCCGTTTGGCTACGCGCCCAGAGCGGCTGCGGCCGGGGGATTTCCCATTGTCTCGGTCGCGCAAATTTTGCTAGCTTCCCGGTGGGAGAGTGTCCATGACCTGGTTTGAAGAGCTACGTCGCCGTCTGTCCGCCCTGCTCGGATGGCTTCGCCGTCCCCGCGAGGGTGCGACGGCGCAGCGCTCGCTGCTGCCTGCGCCGGTGGATCCGGCGATTTTTGCGGATAAACCGGCAAAATCGGCTGTTGCTATTGCGGGCGCGATGCCGCGCTCGATCGAGCGGGCAGGGGTGATCGTCGACGGCCCGACGGCGTCGCGGTCGACTGCATCTGCGCCGAAGTCGGCGGTCGCGAAGCTGGTCGTAGCACCGGCGACCGCGTCTGCACTGGCGTCGGGGTCGCAGGCGAGCGCGTCGCAGGCGAGCGCGTCGCAGGCGAGCGCGTCTGAATTGCAGGCGAGCGCGTCGGCGTCGTCGGCGTCGCAGGCGAGCGCGTCTGCATCGCAGGCGAGCGCGTCGAAGCCCGGGCCGGCGCAGTCCGGGCCGGTGCTCGACCCGAGCCTCGGGCAGATCAAGGTCCGGCAGTTCTTCGCGCGCATGATCGCGGCCACGCCGGCCGGGATGACGATCGACTTTGTGGACTGGCGCTCGGCGTCGGTCGAGCGCTTCTTCATGGCGATGACCTCGCCGGGGCTGACCCGGCGGCGCGAGGCGCCGACCAGCGGCGGCGACCAGCTGTCCTTGACCAACGCGTTTCAGGGCTTCGAGTGGGACTGAAAGGAGAGATCCAGCGATGAATCAGGAGATCCAGACGATGTTGACGGCCTGCGAGGGCCGCTATCCGACCCGCGCCGAGCAGGCGATCCTGCGTGACTGGGCGGCCCGGCTCGAGGCCCGCCTCGCGGCCGTCGAGGAGATCAAGCTCGCCGAGGAGGCGATCATCAGCCAGACCGTCGACGAGGTGTTTCGCAGCTACCCCGACTTCGAGAAGCGCTTCAAGAGCGCCCGCCAGAGCTGCACCCGCGACGAGACCCTGGTGCTGCGCTACTGCGCGCAGGCGCTGCTGCGCGGCGACCAGGCCTTCCTCGAGGACGGCCTGCTCAGCTGGATGGCCACCATCCTCAAGGGCGTCGGCTTCACCCCGCAGTTCATCGCCGACACCTACGAGACGCTCGGCAGGGTCGCGGCGCGCGAGCTCAGCCCGCAGTCGGCCGAGCTGCTGCGGCCCTACATCGAGCTGTGCGCGGCGACGCTGTCGGGCAAGGCCAAGGACGCGCCATGACGACCCGGCAGAACCTCAACTACTTTACCAGCCCGAACTTCGTCGCCCTCGACGTCAAGGCGGGGGTGCTGCGCAGCCGCGGCGGCACGCGGATGGTCGCGGTCAACGAGGACTTCTTGCGCGGCTTCGTGGCGGCCTGCGAGCACGAGACCGGGCCGGCGGCGACGATGGTGCTGCGCCGCTGCGGCGAGTTCTTCGGGCAGCGGCTGGCGCGGCGCTTCGAGGCGGAGCTCGGGCAGTACGCGGGGGTGTCGATGCGCGACCGCAACATGGCGGAGTTCGACATCCTGGTCCGCGACCTGTGGAGCGGCAGCGGCATGGGCCGGCTCTCGGTCGACTGGGAGCGCGGCCAGCACGGCTTCCTGGCGATCGCGCTCGCGGACAGCCCGATGCAGGACATCGGTCCGAGCGGGCACACGGGCGACGACATGTTCGCGGGGATCCTGTGCGGCTTCTTCTCGGGGTTCTGCGACGCCGAGATGCGCAGCGTGCAGACCGGCGACCTGCGCCTCGGCGACAAGGAGGGCACCACCTTCATCCTCGCGGCCTTCGACGTGGCGAAGCGCGCCGAGGGCATGCGCGCCAACAAGCTCCGGCACAGCGAGATCGTCGCGGCGCTGTCCGGCCAGGTGGGCGGTGGTTGAGCTGACCGCGTTCCCCGACGAGGTGCTCGGGCGCTATCGCCTCGGCGAGCGCATCGCGGCGGGCTCGCTCGGGACCGTCGTCGCCGCCACGGACCTGCGCAGCGGCGACGCCGTGGCGGTCAAGTTCTTCGACGGGGCCGCCGACAACTACGCGGCCTGGGTCGACGAGATGCGCCTCGCCGTGCGCCTGACGCACCCGCACGTGGTGGCCTGTCGCGACGCGGGGCACGACGAGCGCTGGGGCATGTCGGTGCTGGTGTTCGCCCGGGCGATGGGCGGGTCGCTGCGGCGGGCGCTCGCCAGCGGGCGCAGCTTCTCGCCCGCGGAGATCCACCGCCTGCTGGCCGAGATGGCGGGCGCGCTGTGGCACGCGCACGCGCAGGGGGTGATCCATCGCGACGTCAAGCCGGAGAACATCCTGGCGATGGAGCGGACCGGCGAGCCGCCGTGGGCGCTGACCGACTTCGGCGCCGGCCGCTTCCTCGCGCGCGGGGCGCTGCTGGGCTCGCTCGCGGGCTCGCTGCAGTACATGGCCCCGGAACTGCTCGGCGAGGGGGCCGACGCATCCTGTGACCTGTACTCGCTGGGCGTCGTCGGCCTCGAGCTGCTACTGGGCGCGCGGCCGGAGCTGCCCGAGCGGACGGCGTTTCGCCTGCGCCACCGCGGAGGCGACGACCTGGCCGCGGTGATCGCCTGCCTGCTCGACCCCGACCCGGGCCGGCGCTTCCCCAGCAGCGAGGCGCTGATGTGGGCGCTGGCGGCGGAGCGCGGCGGCTTCGACGTGTCGCGCGCGGGCGACGGCTCGCGGCTGCTGCTGGCGGGTGACGAGGTGGCGCGGCTGCGGCCGGGCGGGGCGCAGCTCGAGCGGCTCGGCCGGGTCCCGCGGGCGCGCCGCTTCGTGCACGACATCGACGAGCCGGATGCGATCGTCGCGGGCGACCGCCGGGTGGTCTGCCTCGACGGCGGCCCGACGACGCTGCTGGCCAAGGACCACGGCTTCGCGACCTTCGTCGCGTCGCGCAGGCACGCGGTGATCTGGCTGCTGCGCGGCGATGAGCTCGGTTGCCGCGATCTCGCGGGACCCCACCGACGCCTGCGCGTGCAGCTGCCGGAGGAGTGGGTCGCGGCGCTGCGCGCCGGGGCGCGGGTGACCGGCACGGTGCTGTCGCCCGAGCTCGCGGTGCTCGGCGTGCTCGGCTGCACCTGCATGCTGCTCGGCCGTTGCGACGGGGCCGGTCTGCGCGCGACGCTGCTGCGCGCGCCATGGCCCCTGTACGCGCTGTCGCGCGCGGGCGCGCTGGGCCTGGTGCTGTGCGGGGACGCGAACACTGCCCGGCTGCTGGGGGTCGACCGTGAGCAGCTGCGGCCGATCGAGCGGCTCGATGTCGCGGTCGACGGGGTCCGCGTGATCACCGGGACGCGGGGTCCGGCCCTGCTGCGGTTGCTGCATCCGGACCACAACGAGGCGGCGAGAGGTGATGCCTGACGCGGCCGAGATCGAATTCCTCCGGCGTATGCTGGTCGACCCGGGGCTCATGGCGCCGGCTCGGCTCGACGCGTGGCGGGCCGGCTGGCGCGGCGAGGGCTCGTTCTTCGCCCACCTCGTCGAGCGCGGCGCGCTCGCGCGGGTCGACGCCGCCACCCTCGGCGCGGTGTTCAAGGGCTACGTCAAGCTGCCGCCGGCCAGCCTGTTGCGCCTGTTCAAGCTCGAGGTGCCGGGGGCGGTCGCGGAGCCGGAGCGGGCGACCACCGCGGAGCCGGCCGTGAAGTCGGCGAGGTCCTCGTCGCCGTCGCTGTTGACGGCGGCGATCGACGCGGCGCTGTCGGGCTTGCCGATGGAGGAGGCTGCGTCCGGGAACATGTCCCGAGGGACAGGCAGGGGCAGGACATGAGCACGGCGATCGACCTCGGGTTGCGGGCGGTGCTGGCCGCGGCCGGGCGCTGGGTCGACGCGGCGGGGCTGGAGCGGGTCTCGCTGCCGGGCGGGCTCGGGGAGCTGCGGGGGGCGCTCGGCGACGCGTCGCTGCGGCTGCTCACCCGACGCCACATCGGCGGCGGCTTCGCGTCGCTGACGGTCGCGGGGATCGACGACGCGGGCGACGAGCTGCGCAGCGCGACGCTGATCGGCCTGCCGGAGCCCGCCACGCTGGCGCCGGTGCTCGGCGTCGACCTGATCGGCTTCGGCGGGGCGCTGAGCCTGGTCGCCGTCGACCTCTCGCCCACCGACGATCAGGCCTGGGCCGAGCGGGCCGGCCCGCTGCTGGGCGAGCTGCACGCGGCGGTCGCCGGGCACGTGGTGGCGCGGCGCTGGCCGGCCTTCGCGGCCGAGGTGTTCTCGTCGCGGGCGCTGATCGCCGGGGTGCGACGCGGTGAGGAGGCCGCGGTGCTCGCGGCGGTCGCCAGGTTCGTGGCCGAGGTCGGCGAGGTGTTCGCCGGGCCGCCGGCGACGGATCCCCGGCGCATCGCGGCCGCGGCCGCGCGGGTGGTGGCCTGGCGCCGCGCCGAGCTGGCCAACCGCCGCGAGCACGACGCGCTCGCCCGGATCTTCGGCGAGGCCGCGGCCGCGGCTTATCTCGAGCTGCTATTTGGTCGCTGAGTCGGGCCCGCGTCGCGTTCTCCGCGCCGCGCGAATTGGTGGCTGTGGGTCGGGCATTTGCTTGCCGCGCTATTCTGGGGTAATCGCGTGACATCGGCATTCGGCGCACCCGCGAACTCCGACGAAGGACCCGTATGAACCGCAATCTGTTCGCCATCATCACCACGCTGCTCTTTGTCGCGTGTGACCCCCAGAGTCAGACCCAGGAGGGCGCCAGCGCGGCGAAGGACGGCGCGGCGAAGGCCGGCGCTGCGCCCGCGAAGTCGGATGTCGTCGACCCGGCGGCGAAGGCCGGCGCCGCCGATGATGCGGGCGGCGCCGCGGCCGGAACGCTGTCGAGCTGCCTGGACACCTGTGACGATGCCAGGACGACCCCGACCGATCGGGCGACCTGCCGGCTCAACTGCGACACCGTCTACCGACCCAAGCTGCCCGGGTCGACCGCCGCGCCCGAGGGTCGCGCGGATCCGGTCAGCGAGGCCGCGAGCTGCCTGAGCGGCTGCTACACCACGGCCGCCCCGGACACCTGCGCGGCCGCCTGCAAGGCCACGGCCGTGGCCGCCCCCGTGGCTCCGGCCGCGGCCGTGCTCGACGCTCTCGCCACGTGCATCGGCACCTGTCACGCCGACAAGAAGGCCCTCCCGACCAACCGCGCGACCTGTGAGCTCAACTGCGCCCAGACGGCGCATATCGCCGGGCCGGCGCAGCCGGCACCCGTCGCCGGGCCGGCGCAGCCGACCCCCCCGCTCTGAGCGCCGGACCGACGGCCCCAGGCGCCGGCTCTCGGGGCCTGGCGTGGGGTGGGGGCGCTGGGGTATGAGGCGCGGGTGTCCGCGGTGATCCTCGAGGTGCGCCGGCTCGTCGTGCTGGCGGTGCCGATCGTGGTGACCCAGGTCGGCACGATGTTGATGGGCGTGGTCGACACGCTGATGGTCGGCAGCATCAGCCGCGAGGCGCTGGCCGCGGCGGCGCTCGGCAACGTGTGGACGATGGGCACGCTGGTGATCGGCATGGGCCTGACGCTCGGCATCGACCCGATCCTCACCCAGGCGCACGGGGCCGGCGACGGGCGGGCGGTCGGCCTCGCGCTGCAGCGCGGCCTGGTGGTCGCGGCGATCGCCAGCGTGCCGACGGGGTTGCTGTGGTTGCTCGCCGGACCGGCGCTCGAATTGGCGGGCCAGGACCCGGCGCTGGCGGCGATGGCCCACGACTACGTGCAGGTGCAGCTGCCGAGCGTGGTCGGTTTCCTCGGCTTCATGGTGCTGCGCTCGTACCTGCAGAGTCGGAGCATCGTTGCGCCGGCGATGTGGGTGACGCTGATCGCCAACGTCCTGAACGCGCTGCTCAATTGGCTGCTGATCTTCGGGGAGCTCGGAGCTCCGGCGCTGGGGCTGCGCGGGGCGGGCATCGCGACCGGCGTGACGCGCTCGCTGATGCTGGTCGGGCTGGCGTGGTGGATCTGGCGCGCCGGGCTGCATCGCGGGTCGTGGACGCCGTGGAGTCGGGCCGCGCTGGCGCCCGCGGGTCTGCTGGAGATCGTCCGATTCGGGCTGCCGGTGGGGATCCAGCTCGGCCTCGAGATGTGGGCATTTCAGGCCGCGACCTTGTTCGCGGGCTGGCTCGGCGAGGTCGAGCTCGCGGCCCACACGATCGTCATCAACCTCTCCTCGCTGTCGTTCATGGTCCCGCTCGGGGTGGCGATGGCGGCGGTCACGCGGGTCGGCAATTTGATCGGCGCGGGCGACCGGCGCGGGGCCCAGCGCGCGTCCTGGGTCGCGCTCGGGGCCGGGGCCGGCGTGATGGTGCTGTCGGCGATCAGCTTCGTGGCGCTGCGAAACGAGCTGCCGGCCTGGTATAACGGCGATCCTTCGGTTGTGGCGCTGGCGGCCGCGCTGCTGCCGATCGCCGGGGCGTTTCAGGTCTTCGACGGGGTCCAGGTGGTCGGCGGCGGGGTCCTGCGCGGCATGGGGCGCACCCGGCCGGCCGCGGTGTTCAATCTCCTCGGATATTATGTGCTCGGGCTGCCTGTCGCCTGGTGGCTGGCCTTCGAGGCCGATATGGGGGTCGTGGGGATCTGGTGGGGCCTGACGCTGGGGCTGCTGGTGGTCGCGGTGCTGCTGGTCGTGTGGATCGGCGTCCGTGGCCCGCTGCGGGCACGGCTCTGATAACGGCTGATAAATCTCACAGGACGAGTATTGCTGCCACGTCAGCGACCGTCCCTGCGGTGCGCCGTGCCCGCGGGGCCGGGGTTTACTTAACCGCGAAATCTGGTCTCCTGTCGCCCATGCAGCGACGTTTACTATCGATGACTTTGAGCGGCCTCGGAATCCTGGCTTGCACCGCGTGTACCGGCGACGGTGCGGTCAGCACCGACACCGAGGCCACCGCCTCGTCGAGCGGGACCTCGGGGACCACCGCCGAGCCGGCGACGACGACGACCACCACGCCGACGACCACCACGCCGACGACCGACGCGACGACGACCGACGCGACGACGACCGACGCGACGACGACGGCCGGCACCACGACCGGCTCGACGAGCGACACGAGCGACACGAGCGGCGGCTCGACGACGACCGGGGGGCAGCCCGTCTGCGGCGACGGCGTCGCCGACGAGGGCGAGGAGTGCGACGACGGCAACCAGGAGGACACCGACAGCTGCACCAACGCCTGCACCAACGCCGCCTGCGGCGACGCGATCGTCGGCCCGGGTGAGATGTGCGACGACGGCAACCAGGACGACACCGACGCGTGCACCAACGCCTGCGCCCCGGCGAGCTGCGGCGACCTGGTGGTCCAGGTCGACGTCGAGGATTGTGACGACGGCAACATGGAGGACACGGACGAGTGCCTGTCCACCTGCAAGGCGGCGAGCTGCGGCGACACGTTCTTGCACGACATGGTCGAGGAGTGCGACGACGGGAACCTGGAGGACACCGACGAATGCACGGCCCTGTGCAAGAACGCGGTGTGCGGCGACGGCTCGGTGCAGGCCGGTGTCGAGGACTGCGACGACGGCAACGCGGAGGACACGGACGAGTGCGTGGCCGGCTGCAAGGCGGCGAGCTGCGGCGACAGCTTCGTGCAGGCCGGTGTCGAGGACTGCGACGACGGCAACATGGTGGATACCGACGAGTGCGTGGGCGGCTGCAAGGCGGCGAGCTGCGGCGACGGCTTCGTGCAGGCCGGGGTCGAGGCTTGCGACGACGGCAATGTCATGGCGGGCGACGGCTGCTCGGCGACCTGCGAGAGCGAGGCGAAGCGGGTGTTCGTCAGCAGCGTGCTCTACGACGGCAACCTCGGGGGCCTGGCCGGCGCCGACGCCAAGTGCCAGGGGCTGGCCGCGGCCGCGGGTCTGTCCGGGACTTATTTCGCGTGGCTCTCGACCAGCGTGGCGTCGCCCGCGAGCCGCTTCGCGAAGTCGATGCTCCCGTACGTCACGGTGACGGGCATCAAGATCGCGGACAACTGGGCCGACCTGACCGACGGCACGATCGACGCGCCGCTCAACGTCACCGAGGTGGGCGGGGCGCCGCCCGCTGGTGGCACCCCGACCTGCGGCGCAGCCTCGGTGTGGACCAACACCCTCGCCAACGGCACCCTGTTCAATGCCAGCACCTCGTGCTCCGACTGGACCTCGACCGCCGGCGGCGCGCACTGGGGGCAGTGGACGGCCGTGAACAACCTGTGGACGACGTGGTGCCAGGGCGGCAGCTGTGCGTGGGTCGAGCCGATCTATTGCTTCGAGCAATGATCCGCTGAGGCCTCCGGATCGAGGTCCTGGCGGCGTGCGTGCGCACGCGGCCAGGACCGCTCCGGCCGACCTGCGTTGCTTTGGCGGTTTCGGTAGGGGTCCACGCTGACAAATCTACTGTTTTTGCGGGGACCTTGCGCATTCGGTAATTAGGCGTAGATTGGCGCTTCGGACCCGATTGCGCGGTCTCCGCCTGGTCGCATCGCCGCGTGATACCCGGATGCGCCTCGTCGGCGCGCTGCGTTGCAGTGACAACATAACGCGTCGTGACCACGCGTCGACGGATGCGGCCCGCGCGGCCTCGCCGGAGATTTAACATGCCTCGATCCAATACTTACATGATCCTGTCTGGCAGGTCGCGGGCGGCGTGGACCTCGGCGCCCTGGCGCACGCCGAGGGCGTCGTGATGGCGAAGACGGGGATCGACCTGGGGACCGGCGCGTCGCTCAACGGCCGGCTGTTCGCCCAGACCTCGGTCGACATCGCGGCTGCGACCGTCGCGGCCCCGTGAGCCCGGCGGTTGTCGCGCCGAGCACGGGTCTGCGCTCGCATATTTACTTGCTGTCCAATTGATGGTGTCTTCGAAATTACAGGTGCTTTGATGACCGGTGGACCGGAAGAGACAACTGAAGCCAGGAACTCCGACCGCCGCGAGCAGGCGCGCTGGCTGATCCTGCTCGCGTCGATGGCGGGCGCGCTCTACCTGTGCTGGCTGATGCTGGAGCCCTTCGTCAGCGTGCTGGTGTGGGCGGCGGTGTTCGCGCTGACCTTCGCGCCGGTGCACGCGCGGATCCTGAAGCGGACGCGGCGGCCGAACCTCAGCGCGCTGCTGGCGACCCTGTTCGTGGTGTTCGTGATCGGCGTGCCGATGGGCCTGGTGACCTGGGCGATCGTCCGCGAGATCGTGCCGGCGATCGGGACGGTCCAGGGGGCCTTCGCCGAGTTCCTCGACCCCGAGTCGCGCTCGACGGGCCCGGTGATGCGCTGGCTCAGCGAGCACATCGACATCCCGCAGGCGCGCCTGCAGATCATCAACAAGCTCGGGTCGATGAGCTCGGAGATCGCCAGCCGCTCGGTCGCCGTCGTCGGCAACGTCGTCATGATGTTCGTGCAGGCGCTGTTCGTCGTCTTCGTCATGTTCTATCTGTTTCGCGACGGGAAGATCGTGCGCGAGGCGCTGGCCGGGGCGATCCCGCTGCGCAACCGCGAGACCCGCATGATCCTCGGGCGCGTGCGCGAGGTGGTCGGCGCGAGCGTCAACGGCGTGCTCGTGATCGCGGCGATCCAGGGCACCCTCGGCGGCATCGCGTTCGCGGCGCTCGGCCTGCCCTCGGCGATCGTCTGGGGCGCGGCGATGATCTTCCTGTCGCTGATCCCGGTCGCCGGCGCGTTCGTGATCTGGATCCCCGCGGCGATCTACCTCGCGGTCACCGGGGCGTGGATCAAGGCGCTGCTGCTGACCCTGTGGGGCGTCTTCGTCATCAGCCTGGTCGACAACTTCTTGCGCCCGCGCCTGGTCGGCAAGCGCGCCAAGCTGCACGAGCTGTTCATCTTCTTCGCCGTGCTCGGCGGACTGCAGGTGTTCGGCCTGATCGGCCTGGTGCTCGGGCCGGTGGTGCTGGCGGTCGCGCTCTCGCTGTTCGAGACCTTCAGCCACCCCGGGACGGGCGGCACGACCAGCGACATGTTCTTGCCGTCCGACAGCCCCTACCTCGAGCCGCGGGAGTAGCCGTCATGTCGCATCGCTCGGAACGTCCGGACTCATTCGGTGGGCGCAATCGCCGTCGATATCCTCGGTGCGTGGGGGCGGCGCTCGCCCTCGGGGTGGCCGCGTCGACGCTCGCCTGCGCGACGGGGGCCGAGCGGATCGCCCGCAGCGGCGTGGAGGGCGGGCTCGGCGGGGCGCTCGAGGCGCTCAACGAGCCGCGCAACCGCGAGCTCCTGCTCCGCCTGCTGCGAGATCCGGACATTCAGGAGGCGGCCCACGATCTGACCGAGGCGATCACCGGGGGGGCCGTCGATGGTCTGTCCGACGAGGCGCGGATGCAGCGGATCCGCGAGGCCAGCGACGCCTATATTCGGACGATCTCGGGGGCGGTCGGCGCCGCGCTCGACGAGGACATCTCGCCGGCGGTCACCCGGGGTATCGGCGACGTCGTCGGCGGCACGGTCGCGGCGGCGCTGCGCCCGGAGAACGCCCGGCTCGCGCGCAGCTTCGTCGACGGCGTCACTCGCTCGACGATCACCGCGTTCATGCAGTCGACCGCCCAGGGCCTGCGCGACGACCTCGGTCCGGCGCTGAACCTGGTGCTGGAGCGAGATCTCGGGCCGGGGCTGCAGCGGGTGATCGAGGACAACGTCGGGCCGGCGCTGCGCAAGGTGATCGAGCGCGACCTGCAGCCGATGATCGAGGCGGCGCTCGGCGGCGAGGAGGGCGGCGCGGCCGGGATGTTCGCCCGCGATCTGACGCGACAGATCGTGCTCGGCGCCAACGACGGGATGAGCGAGCTCGGCATCTCGCTCAGCCCCAACAGCAAGGACGGCATCGGCGTGTTCGGGTGGATCCCGATCGTGCTCGCCGGGCTCCTGCTGCTGCTGAGCGTGCTGCTGGTCCGGATGTTTATGACCCGCCGGGCGATCACGCAGGATCGGGCCCGCAGCGAGGAGATGCTGGTCAATATCCTCAGGGCGATCAAGTCGAGCGACGAGCCCGGCGCGGTGCCCGACTTCAACACGGTGATCGCTCGCGCCCGCCAGCACATTCCGAATCTCGCGGGTAACGAGGCGTACCTCGCCACCATCATTACCCGCGCCCAGCTGCCGGCGCCCCTGCTCCCGTCGGCTCCGGCGGCGAGCCCGGCCCCGCGCAAATTCGGCCGCGCAGATGCGGACGAGCCGTCGCAGCGCCGACCCCCGGCCGCCTGATCGGCGGCCATCTCGCGCGGGGTCGGGGTGATCGGAAATTGGGGTAAGGTCCCGGCGATGCGTGACACCGAGAAACCGCGACCCGAGCGCGACAGGACCGACGAGAGCCTGCGCGTCGAGCGGAAGAACGCCGACCAGGTGATGGTCGAGCGGCTCAGCGGCGTCGAGGAGACCGCCGACCTGCTGGTCGAGCGCGCCCGGGAGCAGGCCGACTCCGTGCTGGACAGGGCCCGCGACAAGGCGGACGAACGGCTGGGCGCGGTCGGGCCCGAGCTGCGCGCGCACGCCGTCGTCGTCCGGGAGCGAGCGGAGGAGGACAGGGTCCTCGAGGGGGAGCGAGCCGTCGCGGATGAGGCGCTCCGCGTCGAGCGCATGGAGCAGGCCCGGGCTCTCGCCGCGCTGCTGCCGCTGGAGCGGGAGAAGACCGACAGATATCTGCTGACCGAGCGCAACCGTTCCGATGACGCGCTGGCGCACCGGGACGACTTCATGGGGATGGTGAGCCACGACCTGCGGAGCTTGCTGAGCGGCATCGTCATGAATGCGGGGCTGGTGGAGAAGACGGCGATGGAGACCGACGAGGGCCGGCGGGCGGTCGTGGGGATGAGGCGGATTCACCGCTACGTCGCCCGCATGAACCGGCTCATCGGGGATCTGGTGGATGTCGTGAGCCTCGACGCGGGCAAGCTCCAGGTCCAGCCGGGGCGCGGCGACGTGGCGGCGCTGGTCCGCGAGGCGGTGGATGCGTTCGCGTTCAACGCGGCGGAGCAGGGCATTGCGCTCGAGGCCCGGAGCTTCGAGCGCTCGCTCGAGGCCGACTTCGATCATGATCGAATGCTGCAGGTGCTCGCCAATATCATCGCCAACGCGCTCAAGTTCACCGCCCAAGGCGGCACGATCAGCATCCGCGGCGAGCGCGTCGGGGCCGAGATCCACATCTCTATCGGCGACACTGGCGCGGGTATCCCCGGGCACATGCTGGAGGCGGTGTTCGAGCGCTTCTGGCAGGTCGGCAAGGGCGACCAGAGGGGCCCCGGCCTCGGCCTCGGCCTGTACATCTCCCGGTGCATCGTCGAGGCGCACGACGGGAAGATCTGGGTCGAGAGCACCCTGGGGGCGGGGAGCAGGTTCCATGTCTCGTTCCCCGCCCAGAAGAGCGCCGATACTGCTCGTTGACGGGGCCAAAGCTGGTAAAGCGCGTATCGCACCGTCCGGCGGCGGCGTCGGCCCCGGGCGGCGATTGCTGATATAAGCGGGTGACGATGGTGGAGAGCTTTTTTGGCAAGGTGATCGGCGTGCTCATGGTGGCGGCCCCGGTCGGCGCGGTCATGTATTTCAAGTGGAATTCCGACGGGCCCGGAACGGAGGGTGGCGGGGAGGATCGCGGGGTGAAGATCGAGGCGCCGATGGCCGCGCCGCTGCAGCCCACCCAGCCGCCGCAGGAGCAGCGCCGCAGCGAGCGGGCGACGATCTCCGGGACGGTGCGCGACGGCGAGGGCGAGCCGGTCGCGGGCGCGATGGTCTGCGCCGTCGCCGACTCGACGCTGGTGAGCGCGAATGACATCCGACAGCCGCATTGCGCCCGCAGCGGCGCCGATGGTGGCTATATCATCGAGGACCTGTTCGGGGTCCGGCAACGGGTGAGCGCGGGGGCGGCGGGCCATCTGCCGGCCGACCACGTGCACATGCAGGCGGGCGTCCGGCGGCGAGCGGTCGACCTGCGCCCCGGCGGCGAGGCGCGAGACATCGACCTCGCGCTCGCCCGCGGCGGCGTGGAGGTCCGCGGGGTGGTCGAGGATCTGCGGGGTGAGCCGATCGCCGACGCGTGGGTCGCGAGCGGCGGGCCCGGGAGCGGCACGGGGATCGGGTGGGGCCGCTCCGCCAAGGACGGCACATATTCATTGTGGGTGCGACCGGGCGTCGTCACGGTCGCGGTCCAGGCGGCGGGCCACGTGCCGGGCAGCGCGACCGGGCCGAGCGAGGGGCACACATTCGCGGTGTATCTGGCGCCGGAGTCGGTGCTGCGCGGCAAGGTGTTCCACGCCGACGATCGCGAGCCGATCGACGGCGCGCGGGTGCGTGCGCGGCCGGGCGGCGAGGCGGTGCTGACGGACGCGGCCGGGCACTTCCACTTCGACGGGCTCCCGCCCGGCATCTACAAGCCGCAGGTGGAGACGGACACCGGCTTCGGCATGGCGGCGGAGCAGGTGGCGCTCGGCCTCGGCGAGACCTCGTGGCCGCTGATGATCGCGGTGAAGCCGGCGGTGTTCGTCGAGGGTCGCATCGTGCGCGCGGACGGGTCGGTCTGCGACGACGGGGCGGTGACGCTGCGCGAGCAGGCGAGCGGACGCGTGGCCCATGACACCACGGAGCCGGGCGGCATGGTGCACGTGCGCGGATTATTGCCGGGGACGTACTCGGTCGAGGTGGCGTGCACGGGGGCGATCGCGGCGGAGCGCTATCCGCAGGTGATCGTCCGTGACAAGGAGGTGCGCGAGCAGGTGTGGCAGGTCGCGGCCGGGCGGGCGATCGCCGGCGTGCTGGTCGACGTGAGCGGAGCGCCGGTCGTCGGCGCGACGCTGGTGGCGCGCTCGCTCGGCGGGAGGCACAGCCCGCTCGCGGGGGTCAGCGACGCGCAGGGCGGCTTTCTGCTGCGGGGGCTGCGGCCGGGCAGATACGAGGTCGTGCCGGTCGCCCACGCCCGGCGCACGATGCCCGACCTGCCCGTGATGGTCGAGGTCGGTGACGCCGATGTCGCGGGGCTGCGGGTCGCAGTCGCGGCCACGGGCGAGGTCCGCGGGACCCTGCGCGATCGACGAGGGCTGGCGATCGCGGGCGCCGAGGTGGCGCTGCGCACGACGCGGGGCGCCCAGCAGGTGATCACGGGCGACGACGGCGGCTTTCGCTTCGCCACTGCGGCCGTCGGTCATTCGGCGCTCGCCGTGAGCCGCGGCGGCGCGCCGCTGCCGGTCCGGGCTCACCCGCGGGTGGTGGTCGCCGTGGGCGAGGCGACGACGGTCGAGCTGGTGACCACGGCGCCGATGGGCGCGATCACGGGGGTGCTGCGCGACGAGCAGGGCGCGCCCGCGGCCGGCGCGCTGGTCGAGGCGCGGCCCACCAGCGCGACGGCGGAGGACGGTCTCCCGGGGCTCTGGCGCGCGGGCGGGGAGCGCCCGCAGTTCACGGACGCCGCGGGGAGCTTCACGCTCGCGGGCCTGGGCGCCACGACGTACACGGTCGCGGCCCATCGCGTCGGCGGGGGCGAGGCGCGACGCGAGGGCGTGAAGCCTGGCGCGGCGCTGACGCTGGTGCTGGTGCCTGGGGGGCGGGTCACTGGCACAGTGGCGTTGCACGGCGGCGGGGCGCCGGACTCGTTCGTGATCGATCTGCTCGAGTCGGGCACCGGCCAGCGTCGGCGCGGAGAGTTCATCGGCACGGCCGGCGCGTGGGGCTTCGGCGGGCTGGCGCACGGCAGCTATGAGGTCCGCGTGCAGGCGCGCGAGGGGGCGCACTCCGGGGCGCTGGAGTTCAGGTCGGGCGGCGAGCGCTCGGGGGTGCGGATCGAGCTGGTGGGGGCGACGACGCTGCGCGGGAGGGTGCTGGACCTCGAGGGGGCGCCGGTGCCCGGGCTCGAGGTGGCGAGCCGCCTGGTGCGCGGCGACGAGTCCGACGCGGGGACCATCACCGATGACGCGGGGCGCTTCGAGCTGGCGCGGCTGCCGGTGGGCTCGGTGTCGGTGACGATCGGCGCGCCGAACGGTCAAGCGAGCCCGTTCGGATCGGTGCGGATCGCGGTGGACGTGCAGCCCGACCAGCACGTCATCGATCTGCCGCCGATCCGCGTGGCCCGGCGGCGGATCGCGATCGGCGGGGCGCGTGGAGATCTGGGCTTCACGATCGTGCCCGGCAAGGCCGGCGCCGACCCGATGCTCGCCGACCTGCAGGTCGATACCGTGCGGTTCGGGGGCCCGGCGGCGAGCGCGGGGCTGCTGCCGCACGACGAGATCGTGGCGGTCGATGGTCAGGACGTCCGCGGGGTGAATCGCTCGCTGTATGCCACGATGATCGAGGTGCCCGCGGGCACGACGGTGCGCCTCGGGCTCGCGCGCGGGGCGACCGTGGATGTCGTCGCCGGCAAGCGCCGCTAGCGGGTCAGACTCTCGAAGTCCACTGGGAAGGCCAATCGATGAGATTGCGGGACCTCGTCTATCCACTGACCATAGGCCGAGTTGTCATGCTGCAGATTGGGCTGAGAATACTCTTTGTGAATCGCGGCGAACCGTGACATAGACCGGACTCGTCGCGGTCGCGCTTGTGAACCCGGAGCGCATCTTGACGGGTTCGGTGGCCCGGATGCCGCGGCTCAGCAGGAACTCGTTCTCGCGCTTCCCCGCGGCCGAGGCGGCCGCGAGGGCGATCGCCTCCAGGATGTTGGTCTTTCCGCAGCCGTTCTCGCCGATGAAGACATTGACGCGCCCGAGTTCAAATTCGAGCTTGTCGACGGACTTGTAGTTCGTGATGTCGCTGGTCTTGATCACGGGCCCGGTCAGGACAGGGACAGGGAATCGTCGGTGTCTGCGGACTCGGAGGATTCGCTGCCGAGCACGAGGTCGAGGGTCGGGCCGAGGATCTCGAGCCAGGCGTCGCGGCGGGCCTCGGCGTGGGCGGCGGCGGGGAGGCGGCCGTGGGCGAGCAGGAGGGCGGCGGGCAGCTCGTCTGCGAGCTCGTCGGTGGATGTCGCGTCGGGCTCGGCCAGGGCTGCGGCGCGCAGGGGCTCGGCGAGGGCGCGCACGGCGGCGGCGACCTCGGGGCCGCCGTGGCGCACGGCGTAGGCGAGGGTCGCCCAGGCGAGCTCGGCGTGGCGGGCCTCGTCGTCGGCGATGCCGGTCAGGGCCTCGCGCACCGCGGGGACCTGGCAGTGACGGGCGGCGCGCAGGGCGGCCAGGGCGGCCAGGGTCTCGCCGATGCAGCCCTCGACGAAGGTGTCGCAGGCGAGGCTCATGAGGTCCGGGCTGCGCAGGGTCGGGACCGGCAGCGGGCCGGGCTCGGCGGCCTCGCCCGAGTAGAGGGCGGCGAGGGTGAAGCAGGTCTGCGCGTGGCGGACCTCGTCGAGGCTGGCCTGCTGGGCGGCGAAGACCAGCTCGGGCGGGGCGCCGACGGCCAGCAGCTCGAGGGTGGCGCGCGCGAAGGAGGCGACGGAGGCGTGCTCGGCGGTGGCGTCGTCGAGCCACTGCGCGGCGAGGCGGCGGCGCAGCGCGAGCGGGAGGCCGTCGACCCGGTCGTCCGAGACATGTCCCATGAGCCAGGTCTCACCGGGGCGCAGCGGGGCGCGCTGGCTGGCGAATTGCTCGTCGAGCAGCGGGCGGCCGGAGCAGTAGTCGAACCAGTGGTAGCAGCACTGGTCGTCGTCGCCGGTGGCGAGGCGCTTCTCGGCGGTGGCGAGCTTGCGCAGGCGGCCCTGCATCATCGGGTTCAGGGACAGGCCCTTGAACGCGCGGTCGCTCTCCTTGACGCCGGGCTTGGCGGAGCCCATCAGGCGGGTCGGGCAGCCGAGCTCGACCTCGCCGCCCTGGGTCTTGAAGCGGTCGGCGAGCTTGGCGGGGCCGCACCAGTCGCCGTTCGGGCAGCCCTCCTCCTCCATGCCGTCGGGGTCGTAGGGGTCCATGCCGGTGCGCGCGGGGTAGCGGGAGGATGGGGCGACGACCGGCGCGCTGGCCTCGGCGGGCGCCGGGTCGGGCCCGGCCGGCTTCGTGTCGGCGCTGGCGCCGTCGGCCTTCACGTCGCTGCTGGCAGCGGCCTTGGCGGCGGCCGGTGGGGCCTGGGCCGCGGGTCCGCAGGCGCCCAGGACCAGGCCGGCGGCGGCCAGCGGGAGGCAGGCCAGGGCGGTGTGCAGGCGGTGGCGGAGGAGCGAGGTATCGCGCATGGCGGGGACCTTATCACGAAGGTCGG
>Ga0075152_10000407_pt1 | contig 32547 bp, 24 predicted proteins | sample JI61114C2DNA_FD_70964 | JGI IMG/M metagenome (GOLD analysis project Ga0075152, IMG submission 70964) | Wastewater effluent complex algal communities from Wisconsin, to seasonally profile nutrient transformation and Carbon sequestration -... | ecosystem: Engineered > WWTP > Effluent > Algae...
TGTACATCAAAATTATCTTTCTGCACAAAGGGCAGTTCCACAGCCCAGTCATGCGGCAGATGGAGACTACGCCATTTTTTATCATCAAATTTCGGATCAATCGCGGTTCCGGGTGCGGCGCCCGATTTGGAAAAGATCGTACTGATACTGTAATTAAAATCACGGGTAGGGTCACCCGCATTTCCGAATGCGAATTTCCAGTCTGCATCAAAAGACAGACGTTGCCGCTGGGCCGTTGCGCCCGGTACCATACCCAGTACCAGCAGCAACAAGATTCCATAGTTTTTCATGAGAGCAAGTTAGTGAACAATCCAATGTACAGTTGTTAGTTAAACGCATTTAGCGCAATCGTTGGCTTACCTGAATTATCAAAAGCTCCCTTGGTATAGCCCTGCCAGTTGCCATAGCTCTGCGGTTCCCAATAGAAGACACCCAGGACTTTATTGCCGGATACGGCTTTCATTTTTGTAATCAGGTCCGTGAGGAATGACTTACAGGCATCGGGCTGATCCCAGCTCATACCTACTTCGGTAATCATGACCTCGCGGCCATAACGACTGATCAGGTCATTTACATTATACAGGCACTGATCATTGCGGGTGGCCCAGTCGGTGGGTTCAGGATAAAGTGACATGCCGGTAATATCCCAGTTGGCGCCATTGGCCGTTAATCCGTCGAAGATCCAGCGGTATAAACTGTTGTCATGTCCGTTGGACAAATGCACAATTACTTTAATAGATGCATCCACGGCTTTTACCGCATTGTATCCTTGTTTTATCAGTGAAGCAAAATTGGCCATGCTGGTTGAGGCTTTCCCTGTTGGCCAGAGCATACCGTTATTGGTTTCATTGCCTACCTGCACCCATTCGGGAATCACGCCGTTATTTTTCAGGTTGGAAAGAACCGTATACGTATGATTATAAACGGAAGTCTGTAATTCAGTGAGACTCTGTGCAGCCCAGGCAACGGGTGGTGCCTGTTGTCCGGGATCGGCCCAGGTATCGCTGTAATGAAAATCAATCATGATCCGCATCCCTGCATTTTTTGCACGCAGGGCTTTGGCGAGTACATCAGCCGCGTTATTATAGCCGCCTGCGGGGTTTACCCATACACGCAGGCGAATGGAATTCATCCCCAATCCTTTCAGTAAGGTGATGCATTCCGTCTCCGTACCGGCAGCAGTATAGAATTTTTTTCCGGCTGCTTCCATCTCCGTGAGCCAGCCTACATCGGCCCCTTTTGCAAAAGAGAAAGTGGGTGCAGGTGGCGGAGGTGCCGGTTTATCGGATTTGCAGGATCCTGAAAACAGGAGTATCCATAGTGCTGAAACAACAAACAGGCGTTCAAGATTCTTTTTCATACCACAAAAATAAGACGCCACCCGGTTGGGGTGGCGTCTTATGATTATAATCATTTAGAATGATCAGTTGATGGTCACTGTTTGTGTGTGCTCATTCAGTGTAATTGTATAACTGCCGGTAGTAGTTGGTGTTTTGAAGTTATCGCCACCTTCCCATTTGATCTTACGGGGTGTACCGGTATCAGTACTTCCGCCACTATTGTCTTCGTAGTCGAAGGCTCCCCAGTCATTACCTGCCAGGAATTTAATATCGCGGCCGGCTACCAGTGTCACCGTAATGGTCCATACGCCATTGCCGGCATAGGTCATATTCGGACTGGCACCTGGGTTCCAGTCAGGAACGCCTTGTATACCATTTCCAACCACGCGCATTTCGGTAGCAGGAGACATTTCATATTTCACGTTATCCACGTTGCGGCCATCCCAGATTATGCGATAGCGTCCTGCAGTAGCAATGTCGGGCATGTTGGCATCATTCACCAGCAGGGGACTTCCACTGCCGCCGGTGGAGCCATAGCTTCTGGCATTGGTAACACTGATATCGCCATTGTTCCAGTCATTATGGTCAATCATTTTCCAGCCTCCGGTAGTGAAATCGGATAAGCCGACAAAGAGATTATTTGATGCAAGACCCATGGCATAGTTGGGGAACACGTTGGCAGGAGTCCATCCTGCACCTGTGGCACCGCCTACAAAGCCCATACGTCCTTCACGGATATCATATTTCATGTTCACACGGTCAACGGAAATACGATAGAAACCTGCCGTAGCTACAGTCAGGTTTGCTCCACCTGCTGATAAGTTACCGCCGCTACCGCCATAGTTCACATCCCAGGAACGGCCCTGTGTTAATTTAAACTCAGCACCGGCGGGCATGTACATGTAGATATAATACAGCTGGTTCAGCGCGGATGAACGGATATCACGAATCAGTTCAGGTGCAGTACCGGGATCCCAGTTGTTACCGTTGCCGGTAGCAGCCTGGTAACCACCCGGCAGGTAGAACCGGAGGATGGGTACATAGCTCTGAATAGTTACATTCACCACATTGGAATAAGATATGGCACCCTGAGCGGTAGTGGCTTTAATTCTGTACTCCACTTTACCGGTTGTGCCTCCGGGTATACCGGAAGTCAGCGCGGTTTCATTCATTTCACCTTGTGTCAGCGCTTTTGTATACAAACCGGCACCTACGGGAACTTCAATCGGGGCTACAAAATTCTTGGTAGCGGAGTCATACTGCAATGTATACGTAACCGTACCGGCATAACCGTTAAAAGAACGGGACCAGTTAAACGTATTGGACAATTGTGAAGCAGTAGCCAACGCGCAGGTTACGCTTGTGTTCACCGTTGTTAATACAGAAGGATCATTGTAAGGCGTAACGCGGATTTTCAGCACGTTGGACTTATAGGCTTCATTGTTATTGCCATAAGAAGAAGTCACGCGTACATCAATATCGTGCGGTGTGCCCAGCGAGAATCCGTAGTTCAGCAGGATATTATTCAGTTCTTTACCTGTGAGTGACGTAGTCATGGCGCCTGTCACTATTTTAATGGATTCTTTGGCAAAATTTCTGCCGCTGGAATCCACTTCCAGTACATATTTGTACAGGGTGGAATCCTGTTTATAATCAGGATCTGTCCAGGTAAAACTGATCACATTTGTTAATGAATCTGCCGGAACGGGGCTCACGGCCGTTTTGTTAGCAGTGAGTGTTACCGGTGTGCCATTACCGTATAAAGGCAGATCCGGAACTTTCTGGCAACCGGCAAATACGGCAACCGACAGCATGCCGAGCATTATATGTTTAATTGTCTTTGTCATTTTAAACCAATTTTAATGGATTATAATTTGGTTAACTTATACTTACCGGTTTGAAAATTCACTTCAATCTTGTAAGTACCTGCACCGGGTGAAGGAAACTGGGGATCTGCATCCCTTTTTTCAAAATCACCGGAGAGTGCAGCTGTACCATCCAGCGCGTGGTATTGTGTACCCCATACGCCCATGGTCTGCACCAGCTTATAACCGCCGGAAGCGTTAAACGGAACAGTCAGTTCATAATGCAGTACATCGATGCGTGTAAATTTCTGGGAGACATTATAAGGTGCCTGCAGGGGATTATTCCATCCGCCGGCAAATGCGTCGCCTACAACCCATAATTCACCATCATTATAATTCGCACCGGCTGTGCCCGGAGGTTCAACTGCATAATCCAGGTAAGGTGTGATCCGGATTTTCAGCACATTGGAAAACAGCGGTACGGTATTGTTTATCAGGCTGGCTTTTACACGGAATTCCATGTTGTATGCCACACCTGCTTTCAGTTCCATTTTGGAAAGAAAGGCATTCAGTTCTTTTACGGTCAGTGTCACACTCAGGTCTTTGGCAATCGCCCTTTCCTGGATACCGGCACTGGTAAAATTTTTGCCCGCTGTATCCACCTGCAGGGTATAGGTCACGTCCTGTGAACTTACACCGGTAGTGAACATATAGTTCGGGTTGGTCCAGCTGAATTTAATGGCCACATCGTCTTTATAGTCCTTATTCAGCACCATGGTGGCGGTGGAAGAGGCTGACAGTACTGGTGCCGTCCCGCCTTCATAATAGATTTTGTTCTCTTCTTTCTTACAGGAGGTAAATGCCACTCCGAGGAACAGAGAACCAATCAGAAGTTTCAAAATACTTTTCATATTCTGGCAGTTTTAGAATTTGATTAATAACCTGGGTTTTGAGTCAGGTTGGGATTCGCTGTCCGGTTCGTGGCCGGTATCGGGAAAATATTATACTTGCTGTCTACGGGTGTTCCGGAAGCAACGCCGCCTTTCCAGGGCCACAGATAAGTAGCCGTAGTCAGTTGGTTGTAACGGATCAGGTCGGTACGACGATGACCTTCCCAGTAAAACTCACGGGCTCTTTCATCCAGTACAAAGGCCAGATCCAGCTGACCGGAAGTAATGTTGCCGGAGGTATTGCCATATGCCCGCTGACGAATCAGGTTCATATAACCGGTAGCGGTAGCCACATCACCACCTGTACCGCCGCGCAGTACGGCTTCCGCATAGATCAGATACATTTCAGGCAAACGGAAGATCGGGAAGTCAATATCCGCAAAGTCGCGGTTTACATCGGACACAGGACCACCGTCGGAACGGATATTCCTGTATTTATTAACGTGCAGTCCGTTGGCAAAGTTGCCTACATCGGCAATGGCAATCTGGGAAGCACTGGTGCCAAATGCGGAAGTGGTAAACATGGCTCTTTTATCAGTTGTACCGGTCAGGTCGGTAAAACGATCAGCCAGTCCTTTTGTAGCCCTGTAACCATACCAGCCACCACCTACACCAAATTCATTGTGGTCATCACCAGCCGCGCAGTGTACAAAGAAGGTGGTGTTACCGTATGATTTGGTATGCAGACCATCACAATTCACCGCATAAATCATTTCACTGGTGCGTTTGTCGTTATCCGCCATGAAAAGCTGACGGTAATCGCTATGTAAAGAATAACCGCCTGCAATTACTTTTTTCGCATATGTAACGGCTTCAGTCCATTTGGCGGTACCGGTATATACCTGTGCATTGAGATACATCCGTGCGAGTAAAGCCCAGGCAGCACCCTGATCCACGCGACCGTATTCGATGGTTTTAACCGGTTTGAGATCGGTCTCGATGGCTTTCAGTTCTGTTTCGATAAAAGTGAACAGTTCAGTCCGGTTTTTTTCACCAGGAAGGTCTGTACCTACCACATTGGATTCATCAATGAAAGTGGATTTACCGAAGATGTCCATCATCACCCAGTAGTTGAAAGCACGCAGGAAACGCACTTCTGCACGGGTGGATTTGATCTCTGTTGCATCAGCACCTGTAATACCACGGGCACTGAGTTTATCGTCGGTGGATTCACGCAGGTATTCATTGGCCACCATCACATTGTAGATCGGACGTGCATACATCCCTTTCAGGAAGGGGTCGGCACTGGACCAGCTGAGGTTATGAAAATCTTGGATGGTCTGGTCGTTCCAGGATACCACAGCTTCATCGGTCGGGAGTTCCTGGCAGTTGAAGAAACCACGGATAAAGGGGGATTGTGAACCTTCGTCCAGTCCCTGGATATCTGATGCACCGGCAGGACCCGCATTACCGGTAGTGGCAAGACCCGCATATACTTTGGCCAGTACCGCACGGTAACCGGCGGCAGTGGAATAAGTGGTCTCGTTGGTGAGATCATTCTGCGGGAACAGATCCAGCTTTTTAGCGCAGGAGGCGAGGGTCACCAGGAAGGTGCCTGCCAGAATTATTTTATTTATTGATAAACGTCTCATAACTCAATCATTTTTTTAATTAAAAATCAAAGTTGAATCCTAAAGAGAAAATACGCGGACGGGGGTAGATGTTGTTGTCAACACCACCATCGCTGGCTACTTCAGGATCCAGTCCTTTGTACTTCGTGATCACCAACACATTCTGAATGCTGGCGGATACCCGCATGGAGGCTTTATCTTTCAGGATCTTGCCCACATTGTAACCGAAGTTGATATTGTCAATCCGGAAGAATGAAGCATTATCAATATAATAATCGGAGAAATAACGGTTGTTGTTGAATCCGGTGGTCAGGTAATCCCTGGTGGCATTACCGATGAAGTTGATCGGGTTCTTGATCGCGCGTAACACCCCGTTATTGGAGTTTACGTTGTTGTAGATATAGTTACCGAAAGAACCGTGACCAGCGATACCGAAGGAAAAATCCTTGTAAGAAACCTGTGTATTGATACCCAGCAGTACATCGGCAGCCGGTTTTTTGTACAGGTAACGGTCATCGTTGTTGATGATACCATCGCGGTTGGTATCTTCAAACAATCCGTCGATCGGCTTACCGTTCTCATCATAGACCTGTTTGAACATGATGAAAGTATAAGGACTGTAACCAACTGCATGGATACCGATATTGTTTCCGGTACCGCCACCGATAAAGGTCACATCCTGTCCTTTGAAATTCGGATCGGGGTTCTTCAGCAGGTTGGTGATCTCTGCTTTATTGTAAGTATAGTTGAAACCGAAATCCCAGGTCAGGTCTTTGGTCTTAACCGGAGTGGTATTGATGGTCAGTTCAACACCTTCACTCTTGATATCTCCAACGTTAGTCACGATCTCATTCACAAAGTTCGCACCGGCAGCTACGGCCACATTGGCCAGCAGGTCTTCGGTTTTGCGGGAATAGAGGTCGATAGAACCAGAGATCCTGTTTTTCAGGAACCCGAAGTCCAGACCAATATTGGAAGTAGTAGTCGTTTCCCATTTCAGGTTGGGATCATAACCTTCCGGACGAAGTACGCTTACGAAACTGTTACCAAACTGATATTGGGCAGAAGCATTACCCAGTGAATAACGGGGTAAATAAGAATAATAACCGATACCATCCTGCTGACCAGTCATACCCCAACCGAGGCGGAGTTTCATATCCGTTACCACATTAGAGGCTTTGAAGAATTCATCCTTCATTTTCCAGGCCAAAGCCACAGCCGGGAAATAACCCACGCGGTCATTGGGGTTCAGTTTGGAACTCGCATCACTCCGGATAGACGCTGTTAACAGGTACTTATCCATTACGGTGAAGTTGATACGGCCGATATAGGATTCAAGTCGGTATTCCGGACGGTCAGTAGGGAAAGTAGGTTCAGAACCCTGGATAGTATCTTTCTTAGCCGGACGTGTAGGATCAGCAATGGCCCTGTAACTGAAAGAAGGCAGGTTGGTCACTTTGGTCAGGAAAGTCTGGTAACTATGCCCGGCCAGTACATCGATCTTACTGCGGATACTCTTGATCTCCTTGGTATAGAACAGGGAGAAGTCAAAGAGATTATTTTGTTTTTGTTGCTCATAATAGGTTCTGCGTCCACCTACTTTATAGTTAGTGGGTGACAATGAATCGATATTGTCATTTCCACTACCGCTCAGGTAATCCATACCAATGTTGGCGAGGATATGCAGGTCGGGGAAGAAATGCAGCTTGTAATCCAGTTGCACGTTACCGATCACGCGGTTCACGGTAGAACGGTTGTCGCGGAGATTCAGCAGACCCAGCGGGTTGCGGTTGGACAGATCAATGGGGTTGCCATCATTCTGTAACCATTCCCAGTAACCACCCCATTCTTTATTACCAGAAGTAACCGGTTTGGTGGGGTCAAAGCTCACGGCATTTCCAATAGCACCTTCATCCGCAAAACGGTTCTTGGTCTGACTGGCTTTTACAGAGAAGTTCACACTCAGGTGATCTTCCAGGAATTTCGGATTCAGGTTGATCGCCGTGCTGAAACGTCCGAAATTATTTGTTTTGAGGATACCATTCTGATTCAGGTAACCCAGTGATGCACGGAAGGGAATTTTACCGAGACTACCGGTAGCACTGATGGTATTATCGATACCAAAAGCAGCCTGGTAGATCTCATCCTGCCAGTTGGTATTGGCAGTGCCGAGCAGATTTTTGTAGGTATTGTTTCCGGTAGCAGTGGCATCTGCATTGATGATACTGCGTACCTGGTCACCGGTCAGTACATCCACTTTATCCCCGATAATACCTACGGAGAACATATTGTTGTAGTTGAACTTCAGTTTGCCCTTGGTTCCTTTCTTGGTGGTAATGATGATCACACCATTAGATGCTCTTGAACCATACAATGCGGTTGCAGAAGCATCTTTCAGTACGGTCATGGACTCGATATCATTCGGGTTGATCGAGTTCAGCAGGTTGGCTGAACCAGCCACACCATTACCTTCCACCGGTACACCATCGATCACGATCAACGGATCGTTACTGGCATTCAGGGAAGCACCACCACGGATACGGATACGGCTGCCGCCACCTGCAGAACCACCACCGGTGGTGATCTGAAGACCGGCTACCTTACCCTGCAGCAGTTGCTCGGGTGAGTTGATATTACCTTTCTGGAAGTCCTTCGCCGATACCGCGGTAACGGAACCGGTCAGGTCTCCCCTTCTGCGCGTACCATAGGCTACCACCACTACTTCGCCCATCGAAGCATTGACGACAACCAGGGATACATCTACAGACGTTTTTCCTTCAATAGAAACTTCTTTCGTGGCAAAGCCTACGGAAGAAACGATCAGTGCATTTACTGAAGCAGGTACTGATACACGAAATGTTCCGTCAGCCGATGTAGTAGCACCGTTGCGGCTGTCTTTGGCCACCACACTTGCGCCCACTACCGGGGAACCATCTTTCGAATCAGTTACTTTTCCTGTAATCACTCTGTCTTGCGCAAAGGAGATCTGCGCCAACAATGCCAGTATTAATACACTGGCTGCCTTCATGAGTTTTTGGGGCAACATAAGCAATCATTAAATTTTTAGCAATCTTGTTATTGTCCACACATTATGTATCTGAGACACATTTGAATGTGTATTAAACACACAATATTAGGATTATTTTAAGGGTTCCAAAAATTATTTTTCTTTTTTATAAAACACAATAGCCGGATCAGGCCGGGGAATGACTTTTGTTTACCCTTATAACCGCTTGTATATTAACACTTAATTTGATCTGAACGGGTCTTTTTGCTCCAAAATGTGACCCAGCTGATTCTGATCATACAGCAGGCCGGCTATAAAAAAGCCGCTGGTTTTTATATTGTTTTTACCCATCCTTTTTCCTTCAATGTATTGAACAGTAAACACTGCTGCCGGATAAGAAAATTAAAAAAACATATATTGTGGAGTAAATTTTAATCCCGGCTGCTGCTTTGCGAAAATTAATTGCCATAATTTTTTTCCTGCTTCTCCTGTTTAGCACCGGTGGTTATCTTCCGCTTATCAGTTATCTGCAACAGCATCCGGGCCGTAATCTGACTGCACTTCTTCAGGAAGATTGGTATGATCATTCCCGGCTGGTTGAAATCCGGATTAATCAGGAACCATCAAACAAGCTTGAGTATACCAGTTTTGATCATCAATATGGTACAATCGAAATCGGCGGACTGCCTTATTCGTATGAAAGAAAAAAAACAGACGGGAATGAGACGGTCTTTCGTTGTTTCCCCATAGATGCCGGAAACCAACTGAAAGATATGCGGTATGACCTGAACAGGCTGCACAAGGAAATGACAACTCCGGACAGCAGGTCTTCCAAACAACAGACAAATTCTGTACAGTCTAATCTGGGAGATTTTGACGACAGATCTTTTTATTCATCTTTACGTCCGGTTGACGTTATTGCAGTAACACAAACCGGAAGATTCCTTTTTTCATTGCCCGATGTTTTTGGGGAAGTTCCCCATGCCCCGCCTGAATGCTGACGGTATCGAATTCCTCTGTATAGATCCACGTTAATCATTTATTTTTCTCAAAAGAATACCTATGCGTATAGCCATCCTGTCTGTGGCAGCATTGCTTGCTGTTACAGCCTGTACCAATAATAAAAGTGAATACAAAAAAATCACCAGTGATCCGTTTCTTTATTCCAAAACAGTGAAGGAGCTCAACAATGTGGTGATGCAAAATAATTTTGCTCCCATTGTGGCCTCCCGTAATTATCTCTACGCCAATATCGCGGCTTATGAAGTAATCGCCGCCGGCTATCCCGATCAGTTTCAGTCACTGGCCGGCCAGGCCAACGGGCTTGATAAAATACCGGCTCCGCCATCGGGTAAAGAAATAGATTTTCATTTCGCCAGCATCCTGGCATTTTCCAAACTGGGTGAAGCCGTTACTTTTCCTGAAGGCAGTATGCAGGAGTATGTGGACAGTCTGAAGCAACTGGTAAAAGACCATGGGATGCCCGGTGATGTTTTTACAAACAGCACGGAGTATGCTGAGGCAGTAGGCAAAGTCATTCTAGCCTGGAGTAAAAAGGATAACTATGCGCAAACAAGAACAGCACCCAAATATACGGTTATTGATACGCCGGGCCGCTGGATTCCCACCCCGCCCATGTATGCACAGGCCCTGGAACCGCATTGGCGGGAGATCAGGGCTGTGGTAATGGACAGTGCCAATCAGTTTACTCCTCCTCCCCCTCCTCCTTTTAATATAAAGGATAAGAACAGTAAGTTTTATCAGGAAGTAATGGCGGTGAAAAATGCCGGAGACAGCTTAACCGACGACCAGAAGCATATTGCCGAATTCTGGGATGACCTCGGCAACCGGCTGAATGTATCAGGGCATGTGATGTTCATGACCAAGAAATTTTCCCCTCCCGGTCACTGGATGAATATCGTGGGTATTGCCGCGCAACAGGCAAAAGTGGATTTCAATACCACCGTGTATGCCTATGCGAAAACGGCGATTGCCATGTTCGACGCGTTTATTCAATGCTGGGATGAAAAATTCAGAAGCAATGTGGTGCGGCCGGAGACCGTTATCAATAAATATATCGACGCCAACTGGGTGCCCTACCTGCAGACGCCTCCATTTCCTGAGTATACCTGCGGGCACAGTACCGTTTCCGCCTCTGCGGCCGAAGCACTGACCAGCGTGTTTGGCGACAACTTCGCCTATACAGATACATCCGAACTGGAATTCGGTATCAAAAACCGTTCATTCAAATCCTTCCGGGACGCGGCCATTGAGAATAACTGGGCTCGTTTTTACGGCGGGATACATTATCATCATTCCTGTCTTGTGAGTACGGAATATGGTACGAAAGTCGGTCAGCTCGTCGTAGACCGGCTGAAGATGAAAAAGTAATTGCTGTAACAAAAACCAACGATTTTAATGAAATATCTGCATATCTCATTGGTAACCGCCTGCCTGGTGGTTACCAATCTCAGTACTATTGCCCAGACCGATATAGATGGCCTGGTCATGGAGAAAAACGCGTTCTGCGTAGGACCAATGGCCGGTATCAGCAGCTGGAAAAATTACCGGGAAGGCACGTTAAAACGTGATAATGCCAACCTGGGTACGGTGTCCACCACCTCTTTCAACCTGATGGGCAACTATGGTCTCAGCAAAAAAATAAACCTGCTGTTTGGTGTACCTTATATAAAAACAAAAGCATCCGCAGGCCAGTTAAAAGGGCTGAGCGGTTTGCAGGATCTTTCGCTCTGGCTAAAATGGAAAGCGCTGAGCAGAAAAATAAGGAGAAGCCGGTTAAATGTATTTGCAATAAGCGGTTACTCTTTTCCGGTGTCCGGCTACACGGCCGATTTTTTACCCATGTCCATCGGTCTGGAAAGTAAAACGCTTTCCCTTCGTGCTATGGCCGATTATCAGTCGGGAGCCTGGTTTGGTACTATATCCGGCACCTATGTTCGCAGAAGTAATATCAGGCTCGACCGCTACGCTTACTATACCACGGAAATGCATTACACCAATGAAGTGAAAATGCCGGATGCTACTTCCTTCAACCTGCGGGCGGGTTATCGTAACAAAGGCCTGGTGGCGGAAGCATTTGCCGATACCTGGATCACCCTGGGCGGTTTTGATATTACCCGCAATAATATGCCCTTTCCCAGTAACCGGATGAATGCGACAAGGGTTGGTGTCAATTTCAAATACGATCTGCCATTCCACCCGGTATTGTCTGTAACCGGTAATGCATTTACAACAGTGGCCGGGCGCAATATGGGACTATCATCCGGTTTCAATGCCGGTATTTTTTATGTCCTTGATTTTTCCCCGAAAAAGAAAACCATATCTGGTAAAACTGAAAATACATGGCCATGAAAAAATCATTACTACAGCTGCTGTCTGCAGTCCTGTTACTGTTAAGTTCCTGCGCAAAAGAGCTTACTGAAACCAATATGGAATTCCCGGCCCTGCAGCCTGCTTCTACCGATCCGAATGCGGGTATCTGGCGCCCCATCCTGCTTACTGCTCCCGATGAGTTTGCTATAACTGCACCTGCTTCCGTCAGCACGCCGGATTATATAGCGCAGCTCAATGAAATAAAAAGCTTCCAGGCCACGATCAGCAGGGCGGAGAAAAACGCGGTACGTTACTGGAGTGCCGGTGCCGTACTCCGCTGGAATGAAATCATGCGGGAATTGGTGGCCCGGCACAACCTGCCGCCATATCAGCTTGCGGATGGTACCTATCCCATTCCCAGTGCTACTAACCCACTGGCCTACCCGCAGTTTCCGTTTTCCAATCCGCCATACGCGGCCCGGGCCTATGCCTATGTTTGTGCCGCCCAGTACGATGCGCTGGTGGCTGCCTGGCATTATAAAAAAATATTCAACCGGCCTGCACCGTATACCGCAGACCCGACAGTAAAATGCCTGATTCCCGTTTCCACATTACCGTCCTATCCTTCGGAAGACGCGGTGGTAACCGGCGTTACCACGGAGTTATTAAAGCTGTTGTTCCCCGGCGATCAGGAATATATTCAATTGAAAGCGGAAGAACATAAGCGTTCCCGCATTATTGCCGGTGCCAACGTACGCAGCGATATTGAAGCAGGTGAGGCCTTGGGTAAGGCTGTTGCACAAAAATTTGTAACCCGTGCGCGGGGTGACCGGGCCGGAACGGCTGCCGGCACTCCAGCCATCTGGGCGCAAATGGAACAGGATGCAGTCAATCGTGGTGAACTACCCTGGATCAGCCAGGAAGCTCCCAAACGTCCGGGGATGCTCCCCTTGTTTGGACGGGTGAAGACCTTTCTTTTTGATTCTCTTACACTGGTTACTGTTGTACGTCCTGCTGCACCACCCTCTACAGGTTCACAGCAGTTCAGCGATGAAACCGCTGAAATACTGGAATACAGCAGGAATCCAACCCGTGAACGGTTACGTATAGCCCATTTCTGGGCAGACGGGGTTGGTACTTATACACCACCAGGGCATTGGAACGAGATTGCAGCCAACGATTTTGTAAAACAAAACTTCAGCGAAGTACGCTGGGCCAGGAATCTCGCCTTACTGAATATGTCATTAATGGATGCGGCTATTGCCTGCTGGGACGCCAAATACACGTATTTCAATCCGCGCCCTTCTCAGATGGATCCACGGATTAAAACGGTTACCGGGCTGCCCAACTTCCCCTCTTATATTTCGGGACACTCCACGTTCAGCGGAGCGGCTGCCACTATACTGGGACATATTCTTCCCGCAAGAGCCGGAGCCTATGCCGGTATGGCCCGGGAAGCTTCTGTATCACGGATGTACGGAGCCATCCATTACCGGAGTGATTGTGAAAAAGGATTGGAAACAGGTAATAAAGTCGGCGGCTATGCCATAGCCAGGGCACGTACCGATGGCGCGGAATAAAAGGGAGAACTTCCTTATAAAGCGGTTACAGCTATCTGTTATATCATTCAGCAAACCCGATTGACGGGTGTAACCGCTTTATTCCTCCGAAGAAGAATTTTATTGCATTCCCCTGCAAGAATGCCCGGTGTTTGCGCAATGTGATTTCATTTTATATTCCTGTTTTTACCAACACGAAATCCATTTCCGCGGCAACTGACCAAATCCCTATTTAAATACAGCACTGCTCAGGTGCCTGAATGCTTCCATGGCCCCCAGATACGCGCAGGTCCTGGCTCCCGCTTTATTGGCGTTATACAGGATTTCTTTCCAGTTATCCAGGCTGAGCTGCTTGTGATCCAGGTCTTTCAGCTGGTACAATACGGCTCCGACAAATGCATCACCCGCCCCCGTCGTGTCCACCGGCGTTACGGCAATACTTTCCACTAAACAGGTTTGCCCCTCCCACCCCAACAGGGCACCTTCTTTTCCCAGTGTAATAGTAAATACGGCGTTTGTTTTCCGCAACAATTGGGAGGCCGCCTCTTCCACCGAGCCCGTACCAGTGAGCAGCATGGCTTCCTCATCGCTCATTTTAAAGAAATCACAGTTGTCGAGGAAATGCCAGCTCTGTTCCACAAAGGAGGGAATGGCATCATGGAATAATAAGTGCCGGTAATTCGGATCAAAACTGATAAAAATATTCCGGGCCTTCGCCTGGTGCAACAGGTATACATAGGCTTCCTTTAATGGTCCCGGCAGAAATCCGGTTGCCGAACCAAAATGAACCAGCCCGGTGTCCTCCAGACTTATTTGCTCAATATCTGTTTTGCTTAACCACCCATCTGCTCCGCGGTTGAAATAAAAATCACGCTCTCCGTTTTTCATCAGGGATACAAACGCAAACGTGGTGAAATGAGCCGGATCCCTGAGCATATATGTTGTATCCACCCCAAATCCATTCATCATTTCCACCAGGTATTGGCCGAAAGGATCTCCGCCCACTTTGGCGGCCAGAACTACCTGGCCACCCAGGGCTGCTACCGCCGCAGCTACATTGGCTGGCGCACCTCCGGCTTTTTTCAGGAAATGATCTCCTTCGGACAACGTATTACCCTTGTCCGTACAGATCATATCAATCAATGCTTCTCCTATACAAAGAATCTTACTCATACATGTATTGCCGTTGATTTTCCCATGTCTTCCAGGGCCACCCCTTTTGTTTCCGGCATCAGCTTCCACACAAATAATAACTGAAGCACCATCATACCCGTAAAAAATGCGAAGATCTTTGCTCCGCCGATAGCCGGATTACCCGCAAAGGAAGGAAAGACCAGTGTGATAAGGGTCGCCCATGCCCAATGGGTTAGGCTGCCAAAGGAGGTACCCGCAGCGCGCACTGTAGTAGGAAATATCTCGGAGATAAATACCCAGATCACCGCGCCCTGCCCCAGCGCGTGCGCGGCAATAAACAGGAAAACAAAGTACACAATAAATGAACCTGAACCGGTATGAAAGGACCAGGCAATCAATGACAGGGAAATGATATAACCCAACGAACCGATATACATCAGCGTACGTCTGCCAAACCGGTCGATCAGTAACCAGCCCAGCATCGTAAACAACAGGTTGATTACACCGATACCTACCGTACTTAAAAAAGCACTGCTTTTTTCAATATGCGCCATCTCAAATACACGGGGCGCAAAATAGATAATCGCATTGATGCCTGACAACTGGTTAAAGGTGGCCAGCAGAAAGGCCAGTAATAAAGGCTTATAAAATTTTTTATTGAAAAGCGGTTCACTACGCTGCGCGGAAGCCGCTTTGAGCTCGCTGATCATTTTATCCGGATCCGCTTCCGTAATGGAAAGTACTTCCCTGGCTTTGGATTCATCCTGCTTAAACAAGAGCAACCACCGCGGTGTTTCAGGAACCGCCAGCATAAAAAATGAAAAGAACAATGAAGGAACGGCCACGATACCCAACATCCATCTCCAGTCATTTTCACCTCCTACACCTTGTAAAAGATAATTGGAAAAATAAGCCAGCAGAATACCGGCTACAATATTCAGTTGAAATGAAATCACCAGTCGCCCCCGATAGCGGGCCGGTGCAATTTCAGCTATATAAACAGGCGCCACCACGGAGGACGCCCCGATACTGAGCCCGCTGATAAAACGGAACATCATAAAACTAATCACTTCCGGGGCAAGCGCCGCACCAACGGAGGATACAAAAAATAAAATACCTATCCAGATCAGCGATTTTTTTCGACCGATGCGGTTGGCGGGAATATTGCCAAAGGCAGCCCCGATACTGGTACCGAATAATGCCATGGCGATGGCGATCCCATGAACCCAGTTACTGAGTCCCCATAATTGCTGAATGGTTTTCTCCGCTCCGGAAATCACCGCTACATCCATACCGAACAGCAGCCCTCCCAGGCCTACTGCAACGGACCAGGTGATAATTTTTTTATTCATGTATGTTTTTTTGCTCCATATACATTTTTGCCAAACGGGTATTGCCTACACAGATTCCCTGCTTCACACAACTATGCAAAACCCGAAGTCCTGATCATTCCGGGCTATTACCCGCTGGTAATACCCTATACAGTTAACTGAAAAAAGAAGCGCTTACGGTAATAGTGTACGGATCAGGCCAGCTGAAGCACAGCGTTTTTGGCCGCTTTGTTCCGGTATTGTTTCTTCAGGGTATATAGCTTGCCCGGCCGGTGAGGTACGTTTACCTCCATTTCATCAATATCCAGCAACCAGTCCTTTATGGAAATTTTCTTTCTGAAATTGCGACGGTCCAGCTCCACGCCCAGAATCGCCTGGTATAATTTCTGCAGTTCCCGCAATGAAAATTTCTCAGGCAACAGATTGAAAATAACAGGATGTTCCATCACCTGCTGACGTAAACGACCCAGGCAGGTATCCAGAATCTGTTTGTGATCAAAGGCCAGTTTTTTGATTTCATTTACCGGGTGCCAGTGCAGTTCATTCAGATCCAGTTGCAGTTTGTGATTGCGGACATCGATCAATGAATAGTAGGCTATCGTGATTACCCGGCCCGACGGGTGACGGGTGATATTGCCAAACGCTTTTACCTGCTCAAGAAATACATCATCCAGGCCTGTACGCTCTTTCAATACCCGGTATGAAGCCGCTTCCAGGTCCTCGTCCGGTTTAATGAAATCGCCGAGTAATGAATACAAACCGGAAAATTCCTGCATATCCGATTTAATCAGCAGCACTTTCAATTCCTTTTCATCATAACCCAGAATCACGCAGTCGACGGAGATACCGATATTGAAATAATCAAGGTGACTTATTTTTTCCGTTTCAGCCGTCTTCAGTTGTTGTAAGGTCCGTTCTGTCATAGCCGCAGCTTTTGGTATTATTGAATCGCCAGTTTAACCTGTTGGGTTTTTCCGGCAGCCCGTATTGTAATAATATATACGCCCGATGGCAACTTACTTAATTTTTCGCCTACAGGCAGCCTGTGCTTTCCTTGTGCCAGTGAACGGGCCACCAGGTCCGCCACTATCATACGCCCTGTCATATCGGTCAGCGTGGCTTTTACCAATGCGGTTTGGGGAAGATTCAGCTCCAGTACCGCATCGGCAGCTGCCGGATTCGGAAATACGGAAGCAGAAAATGGCGTAGCACCCGGCGTTACTCCCCCGGTGGAAGTTACTACGGCATTGGTAAGGTTTCTGTTCAGGTATACATGAAACTCTCCCGGTTGGAGGTTGAAATTCTGCGCGGCTCCGGTAGAGGTAAATGTACTGCCGTTCAGATAATCATACCAGGTACCGGCATTGGGAAATGTCAGCGTACCGCTTTGCGCATTTACATCAAAATTGCCGATCACACAAAGCATGGAAGAATCAGTGGCACTCCGTATTATCAGCGTCTTCACCGCGCCGGAAAGGCTGCGGGTAATGGTAATATTGTTCGCCGTAAACACATCTTTATACCAGCCGTTGGCACGGAGTTTATTCAGACTTCCGAAAATATCAACCAGCCGTTTGCGGCCGGTTACCGTTAAATAATCCCAGCGGATAGGCTTATTGCTGAGCCGGCAGTTGTTACTGATGGTTCCATCCGTACAGCGGTTGATGGAAAAATCATAGCCCTGCTCGCCAAATTGCCAGATCATTTTCGGACCTGGAGCGGTCAGGAAAAAGCCGGCACATAATTCCACACGCTTCAGGGCCACATCCAGTTCCCGTACATTATGCGCTGCATTGGCATTATTGCCGAAGTTCAGGTTCTTATACATCATCCGCTCCTCATCATGGCTTTCCATATAACTTACCAGGTGTGGTTTGTTCCAGCCACGGGCATTGTATAAGTACCGTTCAAAATTAGATGTGGCCGTATACCCCATCGCCGCTTCGGTAAAATTGTAGTTTATATTTCCCCACAACAACATACCATAATCGGATAATTCAATTTCTTCATTGTCGGCGGCAAAATGCTCAAGGATCACATAACTGCCGGGGGCTTTCAGCTGACAGGAATCATAATATCTTTTCCAGATCGCCACACGGTCCGCATGGTATTGTGAAATACAGGCTTCATTGGTGGTACTGGCACCGCACAATGTATTTTGGGTAAATCCTTTGGAGAGGTCAAACCGGAATCCGTCAATTTTATATTCCTGCAGCCAGTGTTCCACTACCCGTGATGTGAAGTAACGCGTCGCCATGCTTTCATGGTTAAAATCGTTGAACACATTATACGGATGTGTGGCACTTACATTCAGCCATGGATTATTAGCGGCAGGCTGATTGGTACTGCTGTTCCAGTATAATTTCGCCAGCGGATTATCGCCGGTGGTATGGTTGAGCGCAATATCCATTATCACCGCGATCCCACGGCGGTGGCAACTGTCAATAAATTCCCTGAACCGGTTCTTGGGTCCATAGTATTTATCCGGAGCCAGGAAATAGGAAGGGTTGTAGCCCCAGCTTTCATTCCCGTCAAATTCATTAACCGGCATCAGCTGAATGGCATTCACACCCAATGTCTGCAGGTAATTTAATGTATCACGGAGCGTGGTCCAGTCATGTGTCTGCACAAAATCCCGCAGCAGCATCTCGTATATTACAAGGTTCCGTTTATCCGGCCGGTTAAATGAAGGTACCGTCCAGTTATATGCGGGTGCATTGGTCTGCAACACACTTACAATACCGCTGGTGAGACCGGTGGGATATGCTTTTAATGAAGGATACGTGGCGGAAGAAATAAATGAATCATTATTCGGGTCAAGAATTTTTTCTGAATAAGGGTCACCGGTTTTCAACGTACCATCCACCAGGTATTGAAATGCATATTCGGTACCGGGTGTAAGTCCGCTCACCCGCAGCCACCAGTAATTGCCGTCCGGTGTTTTGTTCATTACGTAATTGTTCTGCTCGGCCCAGTTACTGCCCGGAAATTCACCAATCACCGATATTCTCGTTTTACCGGGAGCATACAGTACCAGTACCACCGATGTATTACCGGTCTCGTAGTTAATGCCATCCCTCACACCTGCGGGCAGAGGCGCCACATTAACCGGTGTGGAAACAAAAAACTGGAAGGACTCGGATTTTGTAGTGGCCCCGTCAATGGCATCTACACGGATTGTCTGGTTGCCCCCAGTAGTCAGCACCGGATTCGCCGAAATGGTAGTTACACCGGATGCCGATTGTATTTCGGTGCCATTCAGAAATAATTTCATGGTGGAGGGAATATTCGCAATAGCCGTGAGCGAAATATTATCCCCCATTTGTTTGGTAATGGTTTCCGGTATACGGGTATTGGTGGGTTGAAAAAGCGGGACGGTAAAACGTGTGGCCAGGGTATTATCGTATATCGGAATATACATATCACTGGCATCCGCATTTCGCTGTATTACCGTACCGGTACCGTTGCGAAAGAGAATGGCAATTTTTAATATTGTTTCTCCTGCAGGCACACCCCCAGCCGCCGCATTAAAAAAACTGCGGGGATTATTGATAACATAACTCCATTTATTACTACCAAGATAAGTGGCCTGTGCGGCAGCGGTTGTAGTGGCCCAGGTAAATTTTGCATACTTCCAGTCGGTGGCACTGGTGCTGGCACTGGTGATCAGTCCAACATGCACGTATACATCGGCGGTATTACTGTAATTAAACAATCCCTGGTTGCCCTTGCTGGCATCCAGCGTAATATTTATATTGTCGTTGTCTTTCGGAAAATCGGGTGTCCAGGTGAGTAACTGGGCGGAAGCCGAAACAAACAAAAACAGCAACAAACCGAACAGGGCCAGTACTTTTTTCATAGCAAGCATTATTTTAGCAATAGATAAAACCGGGACAAGTCAGCAACCGGAATTCTGTGTTCGAAGTTAACAAATATGTACTTATTACACATTAATTTTTTAAGAAAAATCCGCTCCTCTTTTTTAATGACAAGCTGACTAACTTTACCGGGAAACCAACCAGGCTATGTATTCACCTGAACAAACAAAAAATTCGCAAGCTGCTACCAATGAGCTACTTAAGTTAATTCAGACGGTCCATATCCCGTTAGAAAAGATTGATGAGCTGCGGGAGCTGCTTCGATTTCATGAACACCGTTATTATGTATTGAATGATCCATTGATCGCTGATTTTGAATACGATCAGCTCTATAAAGCCCTGGAAAAGCTGGAATTGGCCCATCCGGACAGGATCAGTGCCGACTCCCCCACTCAACGGGTGGCCAGGGGCCTGACCAAAGATTTTCCCACCGTACAGCACCTCGTTCCGATGCTTTCGCTCGATAATTCCTATGATGCAGAAGACCTGCAGGATTTTGACCGGAAAGCCCGCGAACTTACAGGGCTGGACCAGATTGAATATTGTGTGGAGCCCAAATTCGACGGGGCCAGTATTTCACTGATTTTTGAAAATGACCTGTTGGTCAGGGGGGCTACCCGCGGCGATGGTGTGGAGGGTGATGAGATCACGGCGAATATCCGGCAGATCAGGAGTATTCCCTTGTCTGCTGCATTTTCCAGATACGGTTTGCAACAGGTGGAGATCCGGGGGGAAGTGCTGATTAATAAAACGAATTTCAAAAAATACAATGACCAGTTGCTGGAACTGGGAGAAGACCCCAAGGCCAATCCCCGTAATATGGCTTCGGGTACCCTGCGGCTAAAAGATTCGGCCGAAGTGGGACGCAGAAACCTGGAGGCATTTGTCTATCATGTAAGCTATTTTTCATTGCAGGAAGGAGCGCACGTACCCACGGCGCTGACTACCCATGCCGGATCATTAAAGCTATTATGGGAACTGGGTTTCCGCAGTCCGGAACAGGAGAAAAAAGTGTTCAGTGACATTACGGGGGTGATAAATTATGTAGCGGAATTTGAAGCCGGGCGCGATAATCTTCCTTATGAAATTGACGGCATGGTGATCAAGGTAAATAATTTTGCCCTGCAGGATAAAATGGGCATGACCTCGCACCACCCGCGCTGGGCCATTGCCTTTAAGTTCAAGGCCCGGCAGGCCACCAGTATGTTGCTGAATGTGGAGTTTCAGGTGGGCAGGACCGGCGCCGTTACCCCTGTGGCTAAACTGGAACCAGTAGCCGTGGGCGGCGTAACAGTGAGCAGTATTTCTGTACACAACGAGGAATATATACAGGAAAAAGATCTCCGGATCGGGGATCAGGTGCTGATTGAAAGAGCCGGGGACGTGATTCCGCAGATTGTAAAATCCATGCCCGAACTCCGTACCGGCGAGGAGCAGCCGATTCAGTTTCCCAAAAACTGCCCTGTTTGTTCCGGCCCGCTTTTCAAGGAAGAAGAAGAAGCCGTATGGCGCTGTACCAATATTGACTGTCCGGCCCAGGTGGTGGAACGTATAATTCATTTTGTAAGTAAGGATGCTATGGATATACGCGGTTTTGGTGAAGCAAACGTGCGCAAATTCTATGAAATTGGATTGCTGAAAGACATCCCTTCCATTTATATACTTGATTTTAATAAACTGAAAGGAACAGAGGGTTTTGGACAAAAATCCATTGATAATCTTCAGGCGGCCATTGAAAATTCAAAAAAACAACCCTTACATCGCCTGATTTACGCGCTGGGCATACGTTTTGTAGGAGAAACAACCGCAAAGACCCTGGCACAGGCCGTTAATCATTTGCTGGATTTCAAAGATTTTTCGCTGGAGCAGTTACAGCATCTCGAGGATGTGGGACCGAAAGTAGGCGGCAGTATTTTTCAGTTTTTCAGCAACCCGGATAATATGGCCCTGCTGACCGAACTCGAAAAACTGGGACTGACCCTGAAGAATGAGAAAAAGGAGATGAGCAGCGGGGGCAGCCTGACCGGCCAGACTTTTTTGTTTACGGGTACACTTCCAACACTCAAACGAAGCCAGGCAGAAGCCATGGCCGAGGAACAGGGGGGGCAGATCCTGAGCGGAGTCAGCGCCAAACTCAATTACCTGGTGGTAGGTGAAGATGCCGGGAGTAAACTGGAAAAGGCAAAAAAAATCAATAGCGTGAAGATTCTCTCAGAAGATGAGTTCCTGCAACTGATCGGGAAAAAATAAAAATTGGAGATCTCATTTATTCTGTTAACTTAGACTGACTGAATCTTGCAAGTATAACCGCTGTTCACTGCCGTTATAAATAACCTTTTCCTGGCTAAAAAAATTTATTATTATGATCAAAAAATTAGCCGGTGAAATCTGGAAGCCGTTGAGCTTTTCCGGATGGAGGCATCTCAGAAATCGTTATGCTGTATCCAGTAAAGGGCGCATCGCCAGTTACAGAGAGGATATCACTGATGGTAAACTGCTCAGCGGGTCCCTCACAACCGGGTACCGTACACTCAACCTGCACCGGCCTGAAAACAAAGGCACATTGTACATCCACCGTGAAATCGCGAAACTGATGGTGGACCGTAAATCAGCTGCCCACAAGTATGTGATCCATAAGAACCACAACAAACTGGACAATGAAGTAAAAAACCTGAAATGGGCCACCCTGGAAGAAATGATGGCGCATCAGCAGGAAAGTCCGGCGAAAAAAGCCTACAAGAAAAAACAGGCCAACCGGACAACCGGGCTCAAACTCAATGCCACCCAGGTAAGTAAAATCAAAGCTACTCTCGGTAACAAGAACCGGAGCATCAGTATCCGCCAGCTTGCTGAGAAATATGGTGTAAGCGAGATGACACTTTACAGAATTAAGAGCGGGGAGAATTGGGGAAGAGTGAAGTAGTTAGTAGTCGGCAGTCAACAGCCGCCTCCTGGGAGTATGTTGCTACGAATACCAGTTCTGGTATAGAAGTATTTGTTTAAATAATAAGAAGCGGGATCGGAGTTAGCTCCCTTCCCGCTTCTTGCTTCCTTGCCCTCCTTCGCCCTGCCTGCCGGCAGGCAGGTTTCGCAAAGGCGGGATTGTCCTCCGTAGCACTAGCGAAGGAGGATCGCTTCTTTCAGCTACCTTTATCCGAAAATTTTACCCAATGCTGCAACCGGCTACTTTACACTTTCTCAAGGCACTTAAAAAGAACAACAGTAAAGAATGGTTTGATAAAAACCGGAAGAGCTATGAAGCTGCTAAAGCTGATTTTGCTTTGTTTGTTCAGGAAATAATCAATCAGTTCAGTAAGAAAGAACCTTCCGTGAGCGGGTTGCTGGCGAAAAACTGTATGTTCCGGATCAACCGGGATGTTCGTTTTTCGAAGGATAAGTCTCCGTATAAAACCAATATGGGTGCTTATATCAACAGCGGCGGGAAAAAATCCATTCTGGCCGGGTATTATTTTCATTGTGAACCCGGACAGGCTTTTATGGGTGGCGGCTTGTGGATGCCGATGCCACCGGAGCTGAGTAAAATCAGACAGGAGCTCGATTATAATTATGCTGATTTCAAAAAGGTACTGAACAATAAAAAATTCAAAACTGTGTACGGTGATCTCTCCCGTTCCGCTGAATATACACTGGTACGGCTGCCCAAAGGATATGAAGCCGGCAACCCCGCCGGTGAGTACCTGAAGCTGAAAAGTTTTGTGGCCCTGGCCACTATCAACGACACGGATCTCACTTCAAAAGATCTCGTAAAAAAAACGGTTGCAGCTTTTGAAGCACTGCAACCGCTGGTACATTTTATCAATCATGCACTAGCCGAGTAAGCCTTTGCTGCTGAGGTATTCGGCAATCTGAACGGCATTGGTGGCCGCTCCTTTACGCAGGTTATCCGATACCACCCACATGTTGAGGGTATTGGGCTGACTTTCATCCCGGCGCAGACGACCCACAAATACATCATCTTTTTCATGGGCATCCATGGGCATGGGATATTGCTGGTTGGCCAGATCATCCACCACCACCACACCGGGAGCCGCCGCCAGTATGGCTTTTACTTCGGCCAGGTCAAAGTCGCTGGCAAATTCCACGTTTACTGATTCACTGTGTCCACCCATAACCGGGATACGGACTGTGGTGGCTGTCACGCGGATTGAATCATCCCGCATGATCTTGTTGGTTTCTTTCACCATTTTCATTTCCTCCTTGGTATATCCGTTATCCAGGAATACATCAATCTGCGGAATCACGTTCAGGTCGATGGGATATTTATACGCCATCGGATAATCCGTTGTATCGCCTTTTACCTGCTTTCTGCGTTCACCATGCAATTGTTCCACCGCTTTCACGCCGGTACCGGTTACACTCTGGTAAGTACTTACCACAATCCTTTTGATGCCATATTTTTTATGCAGTGGATTCAATGCCACCACCATTTGAATAGTGGAACAGTTGGGATTCGCGATGATTTTGTCATTGGCTGTAAGTATGTCCGCATTGATCTCCGGTACCACCAGTGGTTTGGTAGGATCCATTCTCCAGGCAGAAGAATTATCCACGACCGTGATCCCCGCTGCGGCAAACTTCGGTGCCCACTCCAGAGAAGTACCACCACCGGCAGAGAAAATGGCAACAGCCGGTTTAGCAGCAATCGCATCCGCCATACTCACTACTTTATACTTCTGTCCCTTAAACTCCACTTCTTTCCCGACTGACTTCTCAGAAGCCACGGGGACCAGTTCGGTCACCGGGAAATTACGCTCTGCTAATACCTGTAACATTTTAGTGCCTACCAGTCCGGTGGCGCCGACTACTGCAACTTTCATTGTTTGTCCCCCCATCTCCCGCAAAGCGGAAGTTTTTTATTTATAAAATTGGTTTACGCATATACAACAACGGGGCAAAAAAAAGACCCTCCGTAAGGAAGGCCTGCTAAACTTTTATGCTGTACATACATAACGCTGCAAACCTCCCTCAGGAACGTTTCGTAATGCGTTTTGTATGTTTCGTTGTCATCATTGCGGAGCAAAAATAGGCCCGTGAAGGGGGATGACCAAAAAATGATTCGAAAAATTTTTCAAATCATGTAGACAAAAACGCTGTCCATATCAAATAAAAATATATTGCCCCTATGAAAAAAACCTTATCCCTGCTGGTAAGCATCAGTATGCTTACGCCTGTTTGTATGTGGTCACAACAACGGTATGATGTCGTGATTCATGAGTTTATGGCAGATCCCTCGCCGGCGATCGGCCTCCCTGCCAGTGAATGGATTGAACTTAAAAACAACAGCAATACCGTGATCAATCTTCAACAGTGGCGCTTAGCAGATGCCACGGGCCAGAGTAATACATTACCGGCTTTTCTTTTACAACCGGACAGTCTGGTGATTGTATGTACCGGTAGTGCAGCCGCAGCGTTAAGTGCCTTCGGCAGCACCATCGCCGTGAGTAATTTCCCTTCACTGGATAATGACGGAGATATTCTTTCGCTGAAAGCCCCCAATGGAATGACGATTCATGCCTTGCATTACAATACCGGATGGTATCGCAACGAAGTAAAAAAAGAAGGCGGCTGGTCACTGGAAATGATGGACAGCCGTCAGCCCTGTGCCGGGAGTTCAAACTGGCGGGCCAGCCAACATCCGACGGGTGGTACGCCCGGCAGTAAGAACAGCACGGATACCCTGCTGGCAGATAATACAGGACCGCAACTGCTCCGTTCCTACACTACAGATAGCAGTACCCTTGTGTTGCTGTTTGATGAACCACTGGACAGTATATCAGGCGCCACAACCAGTCATTACCAGTTGGATAACGGAATACAGGTGATACAGGCCGTTACCGTTCCTCCTTTGTTCACCCAGGTACAATTGAAACTGCAAACACATCTCCAGTGGAATACGGTTTACCAGTTGCAGGTGAATAATACCCGTGACTGCAAAGGCAATGCTATCCGGAGCAACAGTACCGTGAAGGCCGGCAGGGCCGGTGATGCGCAATGGTCAGACCTGGTGATTAATGAACTGCTGTTTAACCCGCGAAGCGGCGCGGAAGATTATATTGAATGTTTTAACCGCAGCCATAAAGTACTGGACCTGGCAGATCTGTCGCTGGCCAACCGTAACAGCAGCCGGGTGATCAGTAATATCAAAGCCATCAGCAGTACACCCTTTTTTATTTTCCCGGGTGAGTATGTGGTTTTCTCGGTAAATCCCGCACAACTGGCATTGGACTACTTTGTTCAGTCGCCCGACCGCGTGATCAGCATGGCCACATTGCCCTCCTTACCCGATGAGGAAGGATATGCCCTACTGCTGAATGCAGCCGGGGTAATAGTGGATGAAGTTCCCTATTCAGAGAAGTGGCATTTCAAACTTATAGATAACCCGGAAGGAGTGGCACTGGAACGCATCAACCCGGATGGATTATCACCCGATCCGGGCAACTGGCACAGTGCCGCTTCCACAGCCGGGTATGGCACTCCGGGTTACCGTAATTCACAATACATGGCGGTCGATCCTGTTCCCGCCACAATAACCGTACAACCTGCCGTATTTTCTCCAGATAATGATGGCCGGGATGATGTGGCCATCATTCAGTATGCGGTTACAGCTCCGGGTTATATAGCCAATCTTGTGATTTATGATGCCTTTGGCCGGCCGGTCCGGTACCTGGTTCGCAATGGACTGATGGGACTAAACGGTCAATGGACCTGGGATGGACTGGATGAAAAAAAGAATAAGCTGCCGGTTGGCCGGTATATTGTTTTTACAGAAATCTTTAACCTGGAAGGGAAGAAAAAGCTGTTTAAAAATGTGCTGGTACTGGCCCGTGCATTACATTAAAACAGATCCACAAATGGCTCTGTTTAGTAACCTTAACCGAATGTATTACACCAATTCTATATCAAAACTCACCAGGTCCTTGAACTGCTGGAGACGATTGTTTATTTCTTCCGGGGTAATTTCCTTCAGGCGGGTGGGACCGAATTTTTCCACACAGAAACTGGCCATGGCCGATCCTACGATAATCCCCCGTTTCATGTTTTCGAAGGAGATATCACCGGTCTTGGCAATATGTCCCATAAAGCCACCGGCAAATGTATCGCCGGCACCGGTAGGATCGAATACATCTTCCAGGGGCAGTGCCGGGGCATAGAATACATCATCGCCATGGAACAACAGGGCACCGTGTTCCCCTTTTTTAATAATCAGGAATTTCGGGCCCATGGCCATAATGGCTTTGGCCGCTTTTACGAGTGAGAACAAACCGGTCAGCTGCCGGGCTTCGGCATCATTCACGATCAGCATATCCACATATTTCAGTACGATCTTCAGATCAGCCATGGCAACATCCATCCAGAAGTTCATGGTATCCATTGCAATCAGCTTCGGACGTTGTTTCATTTCCTGGATCACATTGAGCTGGATCTTTGGTGCCAGGTTACCCAGCATCAGAAATTCAGCCCCCTGGTAACTGTCAGGAATCTTCGGATCAAAATCGGCGAGTACATTCAGATCGGTTACTAAGGTATCCCGGCTGTTCATGTCTTCATGATACCGGCCACTCCAGAAAAATGATTTCTTACCCGGTACCACTTCCACCCCATCCAGATGCACCCCACGGCTGCGGAGTTCGGCCATTTCCTCTTCGGGAAAATCTTCCCCCACAATGGAGATCTGTTGTACCGGTTTCACAAAATTGCTGGCCGCATAAGCTACATAAACAGCTGAGCCTCCAACAATTTTATCAATTTTTCCAAAGGGTGTTTCGATGGCATCAAAAGCCATGGTTCCTACAGTAATTAATGACATGTATCTGTTTTTGAAGAATAATAATCCGTTTCGGCGGCAAACGTACGGCAATTTGCGGGGAAAATGAAAAGGCGAAATGAGGTGACGGGTGCCAGATGCAAGGGGTGAGGTGCCAGGTGCGAGGTGTCAGGAACGAAAAGATTAATGGAGCCCCTACTTCGTACCCCGTACCTCGTACTTCGTACTTGCCACCATATGCCCCGGGATGCATACTTATACTTATTTAATACCTTTACGTCATGAAACAAAAATCCCAGCTTATATGGGTAGTCCTTATTACCATTGCTTTCCTGATGCCCGGGGCTGCAAATGCCCAGTTTGACAGCAGTTTTGTAAGGGGTAACCTGATAAAATGCGCCGATAGTATGGCCTGGGGATTCAGGGCACGAAACTGGGAAGTGTTTGCCCGTTATACCAATCCGGCCATTATCGGCAGTATGGGCGGCAAAGCCGAGTTTATCAATTTCACGACCGGTGTATTTGGCCAGATACCCGACTCTTCCTGGAAAGTCTACAAACCCGGTAAAGTACTGCAACTGGTGAAAAGCGGTAACGATTTCCAATCTATCATTGAGCTGAATTCCGTTATTGAATGGGAGGGCAGGCGGATCACCGCGGTTAATCACCTGGTGGGCCAGTCCTGGGATGGGGGTGTTTTCTGGACCTTTTTTGATTCTCAGAACAGCCAGAAATCGGCCACCCAGATCAAGCCGGACCTGAGTCCCGACCTGGTAGTACCAGCCAAAGTACCTGAAAAAGTAGAGCCGATACGGCCAGCTTCCCCGTTAAAACCCGTTGCCAAACCGATAAAGCAGGCTGCCAGGGGCTGAAACAAATCAGAATAGTTACATATATTTATATTCATACTTGTCACTTAACAACCACTCATTATGGCAAAGGCACAACGCAAAAAAGCGTCCAAGAAGGGTCTGATCCTTAAAAAAGCAGCCGCTATGTTCCGGGAAAAAGGGTTCGCCGCTACCTCTATGCGCGACCTGGCAGAATCCGTAGGCATCGAAGCAGCCAGTCTTTACAATCATATCCGCTCCAAGAATGAAATTCTGGAAGCCATTTGTTTTGATGTAGCCAACCTGTATAATACCACTATTGATACCATCGAAAGCAGTGGTCAGAAATCAATTACTAAAATTGAACAGCTGCTCCGTTTTCACATTAAACAGATGACGGAAAATTATGAAGATGTGTATGTAAGTGACCGCGAATGGAAACACCTGGATGAGCCTTATCTCTCCAACTTCCAGACACAGCGTCGTAATTACCGCAAGAAATTCGCCTCCATTATAGAAGAAGGGATCGCTAAAAACGAAATCAAGAAAATCGACGCCCCCACGGCCGTCCTGATCATGCTGCATGCCGTAAGCGGTATTGAAAGCTGGCACCGGAGTACGGCCAAGATCAGTGCCGAAGAACTCGAAAACAATATGATCATGATTATGATCGATGGTTTACGTAAACAAGGCTGATATGTCCCTTCATTTTCACCGGCTCTCCATTAAAGAAATAAAAAAGGAAACCGCGGATTGCGTTTCCGTATTATTTGATGTACCCGAAAACCTGAAAGAAGATTTTCAGTTCAGTCCGGGTCAGAGCCTTACGCTCCGCACCAGCATCAACGGAGAAGACGTGCGCCGGAGCTACTCGATCTGTTCCTCCCCGCTGGAAAATCAGTTGAAAGTAGCCATCAAAAAAGTAGAAGGAGGGTTATTCTCCGGCTATGCCAATGAGCAACTGAAAAAAGGGGATATACTCGATGTAATGTCCCCGGCCGGCCGCTTCAACACCCCACTGCACCCGGAACATAAAAAAAACTACCTGGCTTTTGCTGCCGGAAGCGGGATCACCCCGGTGATCTCCCTGATTAAAACCACGCTGGCCACGGAGAAGCATAGCCGCTTTACACTGGTCTTTGGCAACCGGAGCCGCAGCTCTATCATTTTCTTCGAAGAACTGGAATCACTCAAGAACCAATACATGGACCGCTTCAGCCTGGTACATATACTCAGCCGCGAGCGGATGGATACCGGACTGAATTTTGGCCGGATCAGCCAGGAGAAACTGGGAGAGCTGGACCGGTTAGAAGATTTTACCAGTACCGATGAATTTTTTATCTGTGGCCCGGCGGAAATGATCTTTACAGTGAAGAGTTATCTTGAACAGCGGGGCGTGGAGAAGAAGAAGATACACTTTGAATTGTTTAATACATCCGGGACTCAGGAGTCAGGAGTCGGGCGTCAGGAGTCAGGAGTCGGAAGACAGGAGTCGGGAGCCGTGAGTCAGATCACGGTAAAAGTGGACGGAAGGAGTTTTGAGGTGTCTGTTCCTTTTTCCAGTACTACCAACATTCTTGATGCGGCATTACAACAGGGGGCGGATCTGCCTTATGCCTGTAAGGGTGGCATGTGTTGTACCTGCAAGGCCAAACTGCTCGAAGGTGAAGTCAGCATGGATGTGCATTGGGGATTGGAAGAGGAGGAAGTAGCCAAAGGTTATATCCTCACCTGCCAGAGTCACCCGAAGACGGAAAAAGTGGTGGTGGACTTTGACGCGAAATAACCTTCCTGGCTAATTCACTTTGGCATATTTATCAGTTACATTCACCCTGATCACATATCCCTCTCCAAGGTCCATTAATTTAAGACTGACTTCTTTCACACGGTTATTCACCCTGGCTGAATAACTGAGGGTGATCAGGTTTTTGGTCTGTGTTACCTGGCGGTCCTTCAGTGTACCGCAGGATTCGAGTTTTGCCACATACTGATTAAACAGCGCTTCCGCCTTTTCCTTATTCGCAACAAAACTGCTGGCGTCATAGGTGATTATTTTATTCTCCTTCAGTTCCATCACATCATACCAATCCTCCACACGGAGTTTTCTCTTTTCCAGGCCCAGACCGGGCAGAGGGGTTTCATAATCATCCAGTCCCGAAATACTGTTCTTCTTCGGATTGGTACGCACATTTTTAAACCCGTCACTGCTGGCCTCCATGATTTTCAGCAGGTCATTGCAAAGTGCGGGATCGGCCACTTTTACAACCGGCTGTGCGCGGCGGGGTACAGCTTCCACCCCTAAAATGACATATTGCTCACTGGTACTTACCCGGTGTTTGTATACTTTGATCTGCATCAGCGGTCCTTCATCATTCTGGTTAAAAGCCATAAAAGTGGTATCGCCTGAGGGGGCTGGCACCGGTTTGAATAATTTATAGGCCAGACAGGAAGAAGAATTAAACAGCAGTTGCTGTTGAACAAAATCAACCGCCTTGGCAAATTCATTGACCTGATTACTCAGGATCAGCATCGCGATAAAACTCCCCTTCCCATCCGTGGAATAATAAACTGGAAATTGCTTGTTCACCCCCGTTTGCGGCAATGTAGTTACCACTCCTTCCAGTTGCTGTGCCGGTACCTGTGGATGACGGTATTTCGCCAGTTCCGATTTACAGATCACGTCAAGAATAGTCGTAAAATCGTCCTTGGCAAAATAATTGGTCGTTTTCGTTCCGGCCGCTGCATCCGGACAACCTTTATTGGCCTTTGTGCCTTTTACCATAGGACATACATCTTCACTATCGGGCACCCCGTCCGCATCGCTGTCGGGGGGTTGGGCAAAAAGAACATTTCCGGCTATTATAAGTAAAAAACCGGCCAGCATATTTTTCACTGTTTGTTTTATCCGCATAGTTGATCTGATTAACTGTATTCTTAACGTCACCCTTGAAAACTGACCGCTCCAATGACGCGATTTTTGAATTCTTTTGTTTTCTTTTTTACTTTCTTTTTATAGGTGAAATTTCCCCAAAAGAAAATCACCTGGCCTGACTGATGAATATCCCCCACCGTTCCACTGGCGGGTGTACCGTCAAAACCAGTAATAACGGCTTCTTCCGCAGGAGCTCCCGTTATGAAATTTTTTCGCTTCAGCATATAATAGGCCTGTTTAGGTTCCAGGAAATAATAATAATCCCCGGCTACATGCAGCCACTTGCGTTCCCGAATTTTGTCGATATACATACTCTCCATGTCCACCATGGCGATTTTATAGTCCTTGTTAGCTACCAGGTCGTGACACCAGTATTCCGTCCTGAGCATACTGCCGAGGTCGGTACTGATACCATAAAACATTCTGGCACCTTGAAACAATAACATTTTTCTATTTTCCCCAATTGGGGTTAGCCCATTTTCACCTTGCAGCGATAATACAGGTTGGAGTGTGCCATCCATCTTCAATTCCACCACCCGCCGGTATCCAAACAAATAAATAGTACCGTTATTTACCACCACCTCGTCCAGGTTACTTTCAAATTTTGCCAGCACCGCGGCTTTCCTGTCTTTAAACTGAAGTACGAAGTGCCGGCCTTTATCGGCTCCTTTTTCGTAAGCACCCAGCATAAACGCGTCCCCATTTGTGTTGTCGAACAGGGAAATGATCCGGATGCCATTCTTCGCAAAATCAAATCCCGCAAAATCATAATAATCAGGACGCTCATTATTTCCATTGGTCTTCCTGAATTCTTTGATCTGCACTTTATAATTAGCCGAATCATAATAGTACACTTTGTCATTAGTGACCGCTATTCGTTTCCAAAGATTCTCCCCGCTCAGTTTCATGTCTGTTTCATAAACCAGGTAATGGACCGCGGGTACCGGGTCTTCGTCATGAAGCACCGACAGACTTTTAAAAGGCAGTATCCCAGCTTCCAGAAAAAACACAAAGATCACCCTGTTTTTATAAGCACTCAGGCGGTAAGACATATCCCCACCTTCTATCTCCCTGTTAAACTGAACGGTCTT
>Ga0075152_10000409_pt1 | contig 32512 bp, 30 predicted proteins | sample JI61114C2DNA_FD_70964 | JGI IMG/M metagenome (GOLD analysis project Ga0075152, IMG submission 70964) | Wastewater effluent complex algal communities from Wisconsin, to seasonally profile nutrient transformation and Carbon sequestration -... | ecosystem: Engineered > WWTP > Effluent > Algae...
ATTTCTGCCAAATTCATCGGGCAAACGAATGCTGATCTCATCTTTCCTCGATGGCCGTAACAGGAAAGTTTTTGTTGCGATGGGTGTATTGGTATATGGAAAACTGCTCACATTATAACCCACCGAATTTTCTGTTTCGTCAATTGGCTGGGTTACTTCATACAGGTTAATGGTAAAAGGAACAGATGTATCTCCCGTATATCCAGAGGATACTTTCAGGCGGATATCAATTGAATCAAAACTGCAGTTATTGCAGTTCCTGAGATCAAGCGCAGGTGCGGTAATTTCAAAATAACTTTTTACGTCCATCTTTCCCAATTGAGGGTCATGGTGAGATCCAACAACAAAGTGTTCACTGCCATTCGTTAAAAAAGAATCTGCCTGCAGGGTTGCAAGTTCCACACTAAACGTATCTATCATAGAAATATTTGGATCACCTGCTGTGCCGTCACTGCCAAAGTCTATTGTTGTTTTGTTGCAGGAGGCCAAAACATACAAGCCTATACCTGCAGAAAGCAGCAGCAGCAGGCTATCGATCTTCTTTACCATCTTATTTTTTTATTATGCCTAATGAATCAAGTTCTGCTATCGTGATGCCCGGGTTTTTCCCGTTGTTTAATTTTTCAGCAACTAAACTGCCGGTGATGGCAGCCGCTTCTCTGCCAGCGAAAGGTTTATTTCCTTCCAAAGCAGGAACTGTAAATTGTTGTATCATCCATTTGTCGTTCTTTAAGATTACATAACCCCATGCCCCCGTTGTTTTTCCATCCCGCTGTACTGCAAGGGATGTATACACCGGGATATTGGCAACAGGCAATTTTGCTGCATCGTTCGTACTGCAGCCTGTTAAAAAGACTGCAATTGCTAGTGGGATATACTTAATTGTTATCAACCTGTTCTGCATCGGGATTAAATTTCCATAAGTCATCAAAACGGTAACTGCTGTTGCTGCCGGTTGTGATATAGCCGCTTCCATTCACGGTAAAACAAACTGCACCACTGCGGGCCGTAGCTTCCAGCGCTGTTTTTGTTTCCCATGTATCATTCAGCGGGTTATATTGCCACACAGTACCAAGCACCCCACTGCTCTCTCCGCACACCAGGTAGCCTTTATCGTTCATCACAAACGCACACCCGTTGCTTCTTGCTATGCCGGCATAATCATCATCAAATTCATCATCACTCACATTAGCAATAGTTCTTAGTTGCGACCAACTGTTAACCGATGGGTCATATTTCCAAAAATCTGTTGGATATTCAGCATTATTGATTCCTCCTGCCACATACGCAGATCCATTGATAACAAAAACCTGTGGTGCAGACCGTTTGGTTCCTCCAAGGCTTGCTTTTTGTATCCATATATCTGTCAATGGATCATACTCCCATAAATCTTTAAGATAATTGCCGTCGAACCCACAAGTGATATATCCTTTATCAGCAACAGAAAAACCTGCAGCTTCATATCTTGCTGAACCTGGGAGGTCAGCTTTTCTTGTCCAGTTATTTGAAACAGGATCATACTCATAAAAATCCTTTAGCTTATCGAGCCCGTCGTATCCTGTTCCAACATATCCCTTACCGTTAACAACAAAAGCCACTGCAGAACTTCTTGCGTCACCCGGGATATCCGCTTTTTGTGTCCAGGTGCCGGTAGCAGGATCCAGTGACCAATAATCACTGAGCCTGTCTGACCCGTCGTAGCCACTGCCCACATAGGCATTTCCATCAATCGTAAAGGTTACTGCCTCTGTTCTTGCAACGCCTTCAAAGTCTGATGCCCTGCTCCAGTCACCCAGTATATCACTGTCATCATCATCGTCATCGGATTTAGAACAACTGCTTAAGGAAAAAAGAAATGGCACAACCGCAATGGACAATACCAGTGCTTTCAATGATAGTTTTTTCATGTGTGAGATTTAAAATACTTTGTTTTGGTTTTTAATAAAAGGCATATTTTAACTGCAGTTCTGTAAACCTATTGAACAGGAATGTTCTGGAAACGGGCGATTAATACATGTGCCTTTGTTTTGATAACAAGGCAAAGTTTTTTAAAGCGGCTAAAAGGAAATTGTTAAAACACCTGAAGCGGACAAATTGGATATTGAACTTTTACCGGGAAGCATCAGTTTTTCAACCAGCTTAAAAACTCAGGTACTTTTGCTTTGGCAATGGTAATATCATACTCTCCATCAATGCTAAGCTTAACAAAAAGCTTACGTGCAGTAAATTGCTGTACTTCTTTAATGGCAGATTTATTGATAAGGTATTGCCTGTTGGCCCTGTAAAACTGGTTACCGCACATTTCTTCCAGCTCTTCCAGGTTATACATGATGGTATAGTTGCGGTTATCTTTCGTCAATAACTTTGTTGTTTTAAATTCTATTCCAAACAAAGCCACATCAGCAAATTTTACTGGTACTATTTTATCTTTCCAGCTTACCAGTATGCAAGACGGTTTGTTGCCCTGTACATTTTTTGTTTGAATAGTATGCAGCAGACTGCTGAGATCGGCATCCATTTTTACCAGGTTACTTTTAAACGCAATGAATTTATCCACCTCATCTTTTATGGATTTTTTAGAGAAGGGTTTTAATACGTATCCAATTCCGTTATTATTGAATGCATCAAGCGCATATTCGTTGTATGCAGTACAAAAGATCACCGGGGCTGCAACCCGTACTTGTTTAAATATTTCAAAACAATGACCATCGCCTAATTGTATATCACAGAATATCAGATCCACTACAGGATTGGTTTTCAGATACACGAGGGCTTCTTTAACAGAGCAAAGAATTTTGCTGATATGCACATTACAGGGAAGTTTTAATAAGATAGCTGCCAGGTCTTCTGCAGTCATCATTTCATCCTCAATTATTATTACCTGCATCGTATAATATTTTTATAGCAACAGAAAATTCACCATCCTCCTTTTTTATAATGATATCTTCAGCGCCGGTTAAATTATACCTTTCTGAAAGATTGGCTAACCCTACTCCACTGCTGTATTCAAGTGTCTGTTTTGGTTGCAAATTGTTTTTAATTATTGCCCATTCACCTTTTTCATCTGTTGCTATCCGGATATATAATGGTTGCTCTTTTGTAAGTACATTATGCTTTACAGCATTTTCTGTCAGTTGCTGCAGGGCAAATACCGGCACTTTTCCGCTCTGCTGAACCTTCACTGGTATATCGATACTAAAATAAATGGCGTCTCCAAACCTGGTTTGCTGCATTACCAGGTAATTGTTGCACAATTCCACTTCTTCTTTTAATGATATAAGTGACTGGTGACTGTTATCGGTTGAAAATCTCAGGAGTTCAGACAGGCGCTCTACATATTCCTCTGCCTTTTGTGGTGACCGTGTTATTAATGAACGAAGCGTACTCAGGGAATTAAAAAGAAAATGAGGGTGCAGCTGTTGTTTGAGCTGGCTGTTTCTTGCTTCGAGGTTGGCAAGTTTTAGTAATTCATTCTCATAATCTACTTTCTGTTTTGTTTCTTTTAAACGAACAAGTTCAATTAATACGATAATAATAATATCAATTGACAAAGTTTGCAACACAGGGAATATGATCATCTTTGAGTTGAATGGCGGCCTTGGAACCGGAAAATTTTTAGCCATCATACTGTCATTGATAATCCCCCGTAAAGGTGCTGCATCATTTATAAAATCTATTCTCCTGCCTATCTCCTGTGGAAGTATATACAGGTTTACCAGGTAAGACGTGATGATGCAAATAATAATACTTAAAACAAACCTGTGTGTATCCAGTCTCTTTTTCCTTCCATCCAGGTATTTTAACAGCAGGAGATTGATAAGCCATAGATAAAATGAAAAGGCTGTCATATGCAGAAAGAAACGAAATACCCTTTCCATTTCAAATTCATGCATGGCAAATCCAGGAGTAGCGCCTGCGAGCCCAAATAACAAGCTTGTTATTAGCGATATCTTGAATAGCTTCTGAAAAATCTTCCCGTCCAGCATTGGTCAAAAATATACCTGTGGGCGTTAAGGCTTTGCTAAACAGTGCTGAAACAGGCATCAAACAGGGTGAAACAGGCAAACTGGTACCCGCAAAAAGAGCAAGCAAGCCACTTTTTTGCTGGCAAAACCGCACAAATTGTCAAATATGTTTACATTTGAAAACTATCGGTTTAGCACCTCTATACAAACCTGATAATGACCATAAACTAACATTCATTTATGAAACTAAAATTGACACTTTTCGTTGCAATCGTATGTATTGCTTCCTCTTCTATCGCACAAACTCAAAAGGCAAAAAAGAATGTATTTGTACCCGGGCAAAAAAAGCCGGAATTATTTGGTATTGCATTCACATTAACGGATTTTAATACCCCTAAAAATTTCGGTAAAAGCAATGCCACCACTTTAAAGATCAAGGATATGTCTGCTGGTGCTTCAATTTACTACTGGAAAGGTCTTACGCCATTCATAGATTTTACGGCAAGGCTGAATGGTATCTTCCATGATTACTCCGCCAACTTTGCCAATGAATCTGCCACCACTGAAGTTGGACTTGAACTGGAACCTTCTGTAAGTATACGGCCAATTAAAGACGAAAATGTGTGGGCGCCTTTCCTTACTGCAGGCCTTGGTGCAGGTATCTATTCGGGCCGTATGGGAGCTTATGTTCCGCTGGGTGTGGGCCTTCAGCTGAATGCAAGCAATACTACTTATTTCTTTTTACAGGCACAATACAAATGGGCTATTACTCCAAAAATATTTGACAACAACCTGCTGTATTCAATTGGCTTTGCACAAAATATCAATGCTAAATAAAATGATGCAACCCTTTGTGGTTACTTAAAGTTGTACGCATTCAAATTTATATATGAAACGATCACTGCTGCTGTTACCTCTTGTGCTGTTAATGACTTCCTTGTATGCACAAAAAAAGAAAACGTTTATACCAGGTCCCAAAAAGCCATCACTGTTTGGCATTGCATTTACGCTGACTGATTTTAATGCACCTAAAAATTTTGGTGGCAGCAGCAATGCCACTACTTTAAAAATAAAAGAAATGGCTGCAGGGGCGTCTGTTTATTATTGGAAAGGCCTTACTCCTTTTATCGATTTTTCCGCCAGGTTAAATGGTATATTCTATGACTATGCTGCCAACTTCAGGGGTAAAACTGCCAATACGGAAATAGGCCTTGAACTGGAACCATCTATCAGCATCCGTCCGTTAAAAGATGAGAATGTATGGGCTCCGTTTTTATCTGCCGGCCTGGGGGGCGGTATCTATTCAGGCAGTATGGGAGGATACATTCCTGTTGGAGGTGGACTTCAACTAAATGCAAACAACGCCACTTATTTTATTTTACAGGCACAATACAAATGGTCGATAACGCCAAATGTACTGGGCAATAATTTGTTTTATTCTCTCGGCTTTGCCCAGAATATTGGCAATGAAGAAACAGCACCAAAAGTTGCATTGCCTGCAGCACCTTCTGCACCCATAGTATTGGACAAAGATGGTGACGGCGTACCTGATGAAACAGATGCATGCCCTGATGAGAAGGGTATCGCAGCTTTAAAGGGGTGCCCTGACACTGACGGAGATGGCATAACTGATAAGGATGATAAATGCCCGACCGAAAAAGGATTAAGCAAATACAATGGCTGCCCTATTCCTGATACCGATAAAGATGGCATTAATGATGATGAAGATAATTGTAAAGACGTAGCTGGTCTTGCCCGCTACCAGGGCTGCCCCATTCCCGATACGGATAAAGATGGCATCAATGACGAGGAAGATAAATGTAAAGATGTGGCGGGCATGGCGAACAATATGGGTTGCCCCGAAATTGCTGCCACAGATATTGAAAGGATCAATAAGGCTGCAGCCAGTATTTTCTTCGGCACAGGAAGCAGTAAGCTGCTTGCAAAATCAAATACAGCTTTGGATAATATTGTAACCATATTAAAAGCTAACACGGATTATAAAGTTGATATCAATGGATTTACAGATAACCAGGGTAATGCTGACAAAAACAGGGCGCTGAGCGAAGAAAGGGCTGCTGCAGTACAGGATTACCTCGTAAAAAAAGGCATAGAAGGCAACCGCCTGAGTGCTGCAGGTTTTGGTGATGAAAACCCTGTTGCAGATAATAAAACAGCCGCCGGAAGAGCAAAAAACCGGAGAGTTGAAATGAAAGTGAGAAATTACTGATCAAAACCTGCTACTTTATAAAAAGAGGCTGCTGCGGCAGCCTCTTTTTATTGGTTGCACAATAATGTTCCCATGTTAAAAGGACGCATCATACTCCAGACAGAAAGACTTAGCCTCCACCAGCTAACGCTCACTGATACCCCTTTTATAATTGAATTGCTCAACACAGAAGGCTGGCTAAAATATATTGGGGACCGTAATGTAAAAACTGCGGACCAGGCAAGACAATACCTCATCAACGGCCCCTTAAAAAGTTATGCTGACAATGGATTTGGCCTGTACAGGGTAACATTGAAAAACAGCCATACACCAATAGGATTATGTGGGCTGATAAAACGAACCTATTTACCCTACCCTGATATTGGCTATGCTTTTCTGCCAGGAGCAACCGGAAAAGGATATGCGGAAGAGATAACAAAAGCTGTCATCCGGTTTGCATTTAATGAGCTGCAGCTTGAAAAGATATTTGCAATAACCCTACCGGGAAATCTACCTTCGGTTAAACTATTGTTGAAAACAGGAATGCGGCTTGAGGAAAGTTTTGTGGAAGAAAAAAGCAATGTAATACTCAACAGGTACAGTATTTCGAACAAGGAGGTCTAAACTACTCTACAGCTGCTTTCATGCCTTCATAACGGTCTTTCATTACCTTGTTCCGGTCACGTTCTGCCCTTGCAGACATGCTGTCCAGTATCAACTTCATCAGTTCCGGTTGTGAACTGTAATAGTCATAACTTTTAGTAAAATCATCCCTGCTTATTTTATGCAGATCAAATATTTTCTTTTGTAAGGAGGCATTTTCTGCAGGTTCATTTTTACTGCTGTCCTTTTTTATAAAGTTAACTGTAAATGCTTCTGCCTGCAGTATATCCCACAATACAGCCTGCATCTTCTCTTTTGCAATTATACTTCCTTCCTGCTTTTTATCATTACACGAGTGGCATACCAGCAGCAAGAGAAAAAAGGCAATGTTTAAAAACCTGGTCATTTCAGTTCGGTTTTATACCTGCCGGAGTTGGTAACATCCAGTTTTTGCAATAATTCACTGGCCCTTGCTTTATCCTGTTGCGGGGCTTTTGAAAATATCTTTATCAACTCAGTGGTTTTTCCCTGGAAAAAAAACTGGTTGATCATTGTGTTGGGGTTGTCATTATTAAAATTAGTGAGGAGATTCAGCACATTCAGCATTTCTGCCCTGGCTGCACTTTCATCTTCATACATTTTATCAAAAGCACTGCGGTAATAATTATAATAAATATCATGCATAATGGCATACCGGCTGTTGGTCATATTTTCCACCAGCCAGTAACGGTTACGCATACCATCAAACGCTTTCCAACCGGAAATGCCCCTTCCTTCAGGAGCATTGTTTACAATATTCTGGGCCTTCAGAAAATAAGTATTGCCGCCTTTGAGTGCGTAAGAATCGTAGTCAAAGCCCAGGATCATATACACATAATATGCAAATACGGCAGTAAGATTCCCTACTTCTGCATCGTTACCACCTGCCCGGTTATCATTAAATTCAAGCTGCTGAAACTCTACGTATTTGAATGCAATATTTTCATCCTGGAAGTTGACTATCGGAGAAAGATAACTGCTGTTAAATATCGGCCTTGCCGCCTGGATGGTAAGTGATGCTGTATAAACATTTATATTATCGGTTTGCTGCAGGTTCAGCAAAAAGTTGCAGTCTATTTTTTCGTTGGGCGCAAATTCCTCTGTACTCCATTTACGGTTATTTACAAAAGTATTCAATGCATTTTGCAGTGTTTGAAAAGTTCTTTTATTCACCGTATTGTTTACCCTGCTGCTGTTTACGGTTACCCTTGCGTTCAGTTCCTGCGCTTGTAATACGGCCGTTGAGGCAACCATAACAAGAATACATACAATCTTACTTATTTTCATCTTTGTATTGAATTATAGTGTTGACAATATCTGCAGCAACTTCCTGTTTTGTTTTAGTATCAAAACTGTATTCTTTTCCTTTTTTGTCAAAAATGGTTACTTTATTTGTATCATACCCAAAACCTGCGCCACTATCATTCAGCGAATTGAGGACGATCATATCAGCATGCTTACTTTCCAGCTTTTTTAAGGCGTACGCTTTTTCATTATTGGTTTCTAAAGCAAAACCCACCAGTAACTGGTCCTTTGTCTTTCTGCTGCCCAGTTCCTTTAGTATATCAGTTGTTTTTTTCAACTCGATAGATAAAGTACCGGCTGTCTTTTTAATCTTTTCTTCAGCTATCGTTACAGGCGTATAATCAGCTACGGCCGCACTCATGACTGTGATATCTTTACCAGCAAACTCTGTAAGACACGCATTCAGCATATCTGCTGCTGATTTTACCCTGATGGTTTTTATAACGTCGTTTACTTTTATGGTTGAGGGGCCAAGCACCAATGTTACGTCCGCTCCCCTTGATACTAATTCATTTGCAACCGCAATACCCATCTTACCAGAAGAATGATTGCCTATAAATCTAACGGGATCAATCGACTCATAAGTTGGCCCGGCGGTTACCAATGCCTTTTTGCCTTTAAGCTCATCTTTTTTTTTAAAAAAATCCATTATCCACTCCACGATGGTTTCAGGTTCGGCCATGCGGCCCTCTCCTGTTAAACCACTGGCCAGTTCTCCCGACTCTACGGGAATAATCAAATTTCCATAAGCACTTAATTTCTGCAGGTTGCTTTTAGTAGATGGATGCTTCCACATATCTTCATCCATCGCTGGCGCCACTACTACGGGGCAAGTGGCCGAAAGATAGACTGCCTGCAGTAAATTGTCGCAAAGCCCATTTGCCATTTTACCAAGACTGTTACAACTTAATGGTGCAATTACAAAAATATCTGCCCAGCGGCCAAGCATTACATGATTTGCCCATGAGTCATCTTCGGCAATATCTGCCAACACAGGATTTTTAGAAAGGGTTGAAAGTGTGAGCGGTGAAACAAAACTTTTTGATGCCGGCGTCATGATCACCTTCACTTCAGCTCCGCCTTTTACCAGTAATCTAACCAGTGAAGGGATTTTGTAAGCCGCGATGCTCCCGGTAACTGCAAGTAATATTTTTTTATTGGTCAGCATAAAAAATCCCCCGATACAATCGGGGGTTTAAAAATATACATTCTTAGTTGAAATGATTGTAAAATAATCGGTAAAATTACCTGAAGAGATCCTCTTCATTTTTACGGAAATAAACCTTGCTTTCCATAAATTCCTGGGTGGCAAGTAAAGCAGGGTTTGGCATACGTTCGTAAGCTTTTGAAATTTCAATCTGCTCCTTGTTTTCATGTATTTCTTCAAGGCTGTCTGTATGACTGGCAAACTCCTCCAGTTTATTGTGCAATTCTTCTTTTACAGAAATGTTAATCTGGTTAGCACGTTTTGCTATAATTGCAATAGATTCATACAAGTTTCCTGTTTTTTCTTTCAGGTCGTACAAATTTTTTGGCTCTACCACGCTGCTGGTGCTAGAGCTGTGCTGACGTCTTAGCTTGCTCATTTTGTATCTCTTTAATGTTATTTAAACTTAAACTTTTATAATCTTCTGCTTCCTTTGTTAGTTTACTTTCAGGAAACCTGTCTTTAAAATCATCAAAAGCTGTAACTACTTTCTCAAAACGCTCGATTTGCCTGTCTTGAATACTTAACTGGGCAAATCGATAATACGATTTAATCGCCTGTAGCTTATAGATATCAGCTGCAGCTGATTCAGGATAACTATTCAACAAATTATCATAAGCAATAGCAGCAGCCCTGTACTGACTCACTTTATAATATTGATCCGCTGCACGTAATTCCTTTTGCTCCAGTTTGGCCCTGCACTTATCTATTATTTCAGTAGCTTCTGCCACTTTAGCTGAACCGGGATGCGTATTAATAAAAGTTTGCATCACACCCATAGCTTTCGCAGTATTCGTTTGCTCCAGCTCTATTTTGGGAGATTGTTTGTAAAAACACATGGCGTGCATAAAATCAACCTCTTCTGCTTTACTACTGTTAGGAAACACTTCGAGAAATCCCTTAAAAAAATTCTCTGCATCCATGTAATTCTCCATGTAATAAAAACAGTAAGCATCCTTATAGTATAACTCTTCAAACTTAGCCGTACCCTTAAACACAGGATACAGTTCTTCATAGATCTGCTGGGCAAAGTTGTACTTTTTTTCTTCAAAGTACTTATCCGCCATTTGCAGTTTATATTCATAATCATTGCTTTTCAACACCTTGTTAAAAGAGTTGTTGCATGAAAACATAGACACTGACAAAACGAAGAAGGCTAAAATTGTAAAAAATCGCATAGAAGGCGCAAATTTAGTGGATTTACTCCAAAAATCACCTATAATTATTTAACGGGCAAAACCTGCTTGTTAATATTCTCCAAAATAAAAACCCTCCCGGAAAACCGAGAGGGTAATCATTGAGCAAAAAGTAATAAACTTAGTTTGATTTAATATCTATCGTGTTCGCATCACCACCATCAATTACTTTATCAGTAGTGATCCTGTCTTCGCTGATACCTAATTTTTCAACAAGGTAATTTTTAACAGCTTCTAATTTTTTGTCAGCTAATGACTGGCTGCGTTTGTCAGCTTTTGGATAAGCAGTCAAAGAAATGCTGCAAGTTGGCTTCTCTTTCAATTTGCTTACAACCTGAGACAACATAGCTTTATTATCTGCACTCAGGCTAACACCTTTCAGCGTAAGGCTTGGATAATCGGAAGGGCAATCTGCATTGCTACCGCCACCACCTAATTCACCTGAAGCTAATTTATTTTTGATATCTGTGCAACAAGCTGGATCTGGGCATTTACCAACACCATCAGCATCAACTGGTTGACAATCTGTAGGAGTGATCAATTGCTTGTCTTTGCAATCAGGAACACCATCACCATCTGTATCTTTAGTTACACCATGAGAATCAACCGGGCAACCAGCTGGAGTGTTTGGCTCCCTGTCTAATTGATCAGTTACACCATCACCATCTGTATCATCAAATACTGGTTTTGGCAATTTCATGTGCTTAGGATTGTTAAGCTCGCTGTAAGCATAATCCAGTGGGTTAAGCCACCAAAGTGGTTCAACAGATTTACCACCAAGATTAAAATTAACACCTAATGAAAGGTAATTCCATGAATCATAATCACGGGTCAACACTGGGTCGCCTGGTGCATGATCCTGCCATTGCTGTCCATCAAGCAGATCGGTTTTAACAAAAGTATGCCTGTCTTCCAAAGCAATGTTAACTCTTTTACTTAATTTGTAAGCTATACCGGCGATAACTGTACCGGAAGGCTTCAGCGTATTTTTACCTAAAGTTGGACGACGGGTTCCACCTTCTGATTCGGCAGGAGTTTCGTAGGTATTATCCATACCGGCTTTCAATGTCTTAATAATGTCTTTCCTGTTGTCGTAAGTAAATCCGCCATTAGCATTTCCACCGTATTGATCAATCAGGTCAGCATAAACGCCATTTGCATAGGTATCACCGTTTGCATCTGTTGCATTTACCTTAGTGTTAAACCAGGTAAAACCAAGGCCGGCACCACCGTACATGGTGAAACCAGTTTTTTGTTTGTGGAAACGTACATTATTCAATGTTACAATTCCCTGTAAGGAGAGATCCTGAACATGTGCTTTGTAGTTGTAGAATACATTTTCCGCAGCACGGGTATTATTCAAGCCTTCAACACGGCCAGTATTTTGGTTCCTTGTTAAAGGATTGTATCCATTTTGAACCCATGCTTCATTGAGCTTGTAGTTGCCTGATGGCTGCCATTGTAATCCTTTTGCATTGCCATTTACATATTGCAAACGCAATGAGAAAATATAACCAAATGCTTTTCTAACATGGGCAGAGAAGCCTAAGGTTGGGAACTGAGCAGGAATGTCACCACTTACTGTGAGTGCACCTACTGAAACACCTACTTCCCACATATTACGTGGTTTAGCGGGGAAATTATATGAATTATTCCAGAACTCATTCTGCTGAGGCATATTCTTTGGGGATATTACAGAAGAGTCGTAGATACTGTAGCCTGAGCCAGATCCGCTTGGGGTCTGGGCGTGAGCCGCAGTTGTCATTAGGGTTATGACCCCTAACAGTAATTTGTACTTTTTGCTTGCCATAAATGATTATTGTTTAATTTCTGAAATTACAGGTTGTTTATATGCAAAAATATCACTTGAGATTTAAAAACCAAATTTTTTTAGTATTTATTTAAGGTATTTCAGCTTTTATTTCCTTATATTTTAGCGACTTAGAGACAGGTTTATTGTTTTTTAAGCTGCATGAGGACAAAGTTTTTCTTTTAGCACAGACAACAGCGCCGTGTATACGAGCGCTAAAATTAAATACGCTCATTTACTTTGAAAGGGGAATATCCTTAACTAAATTGCCGTTTTTTATCTCTGATGAAATTTGTAACCGACATTATTGGTGATGAACTTGGCATATTTGAAAAAAAATTTTCAGATTCAGTAAAAAGTAATGCCCCGCTGCTCGACAGGATAATGAAATTCATTATCAAACGCAAAGGCAAGCAACTGCGCCCAATGTTTGTTTTTTTGAGTGCCCGGCTTCACGGCCCTGTTAACGAAAGTACGTACAGGGCTGCAGCTTTGGTTGAATTACTCCACACGGCCACGCTGGTGCACGACGATGTGGTGGATGAATCACTGGAGAGAAGGGGCTTTTTTTCAATCAACGCAATATGGAAAAATAAAATAGCGGTATTAGTGGGCGATTACCTGCTTTCTAAAGGTCTCCTTTTATCTACAGACAACAATGATTTCGAACACCTCCACATAGTGTCCGAAGCCGTTAAACAAATGAGTGAGGGAGAATTGCTGCAGATAGAAAAATCCAGGAATCTTAACCTGGATGAAGATGTGTATTTTGAGATCATCCGGAATAAAACAGCCTCCCTTCTTTCTTCTGCCTGCGGTGTGGGCGCATGGAGTACCAGTAAAGATGAAGGCATCTGTAACAAAATGAAAACGTTTGGCCAGTTAGTGGGAATTGCTTTCCAGATAAAAGATGATCTTTTTGACTACGGCAACGAAAATATCGGCAAACCAACCGGTAACGATATTAAAGAAAAAAAGCTGACCCTTCCCCTTATCTATACTTTAAATAAAGTAAGTGCCAGCAAAAAAAGGGAGTTGGTATACCTTATTAAAAATGAAAATAAAAACCCGGAGAAAGTAAAATATATCATTGAGAATGTTACGGCGGCAGGAGGCATCAGCTATGCTGCAGATAAAATGAATTTTTACAGGGATGAGGCCATGAAGATCCTGCATGAATTTCCCGAAACGGATGTAAGAAAAGCACTGGAGGAACTGGTGAGATATACAACCGACAGAAAATACTAAACCATTACATCTTTAACCCATGACAAAAAGATGGAACATCCTGGCAGCAGATGAAGATAAAGTGCAACTGCTGCATGAAGCGCTTAAAATAAATAAAGTGCTTTGTAAAATACTCGTACAAAGGGGCATTGACGATTATGTAAAATGTAAAAATTTCTTCAGGCCCCGGCCTTCGATGCTCCATGACCCATACCTGATGAAAGATATGGGTAAAGCTGTTGAAAGAATTAAAGCAGCCATTGACAAAAAAGAAAAAATCCTTGTATTTGGCGACTATGATGTGGATGGTACTACAGCCGTTGCCGTTATGTACCAGTTCCTTTGCAGAATATACAATGAAACAGCACTTGATTTTTACATACCGCACCGGTACAGGGAAGGTTATGGTGTGAGCAAGGCCGGCATTGATCATGCCGCAGCAACCAAATGCTCCCTGATCATCTCGCTCGACTGCGGAATAAAGTCAGCTGATTTGATCGCCTATGCGGCAACGTTAGGAATTGATTTCATCGTTTGTGACCACCATCTTCCGGACAAAGAACTGCCGCCTGCAGTGGCCATTTTAAACCCCAAACAGGCGGATTGCAGTTACCCGTTTAAGGAACTTTGCGGCTGTGGTGTTGGCTTTAAACTGGTTACTGCACTGGCACAACAGTATGGCATACCCCAGGAAGATTACTACTGTTATCTTGATCTTGTTGCAACCTCCATAGCCGCCGATATTGTACCGATAGTTGATGAGAACAGGGTGCTGGCCTACTATGGTTTAGAACAGATAAACAGTGAGCCCTCACCGGGGATAAAAGCGCTCATACACCTGGGCGGAATAAGAAATAAACTCTCCATCAGCAATGTGGTTTTTGTAATTGCACCAAGAGTAAATGCTGCCGGCCGCATGGATGATGCCAGGAAAGCAGTGCTGATGTTTATTGAAAAAAATTATGATAAGGCGCTTGAACTGGCTGAACAGCTTCATAGTGATAATAGTGACAGGAAAGAAGCAGACAGCACTATTACGGAAGAAGCTTTACAAGAGATCCGGAGCAACCCCTTTTTGCAAACGGGCAAGTCAACAGTTGTGTATAAAGAGCATTGGCACAAAGGGGTGGTTGGCATAGTAGCCAGCAGGCTCATTGAAACCTATTACCGGCCAACGGTTGTACTTACCAGAAGCGGCCAGGTGGCAGCAGGCAGTGCAAGAAGCGTGGCAGGATTTAATTTGTATGAAGCCATACATGCATGCAGGGAATACCTGGTGGGATATGGCGGTCACTTTGCTGCAGCTGGCTTAACGCTTTTGCCTGAAAATATAGCAGCATTCCGGGCAAAATTTGAAGAAGTGGTAAGCAACACAATTGATCCGAAACTGCTGATACCCGAAATTATAATTGACTCCGAAATCTTATTGAGCGATATAAAGCAACCATTCTACGATATTATACAGCAGATGGAACCATTTGGGCCAGAAAATATGAGGCCTGTATTTATTGCAAAAAATGTATGCGATACCGGTTATTCAAGAATAGTAAAAGAACAGCACCTGCGCTTTGTTTTAAAACAGAACGATACAACCTTTACAGGTATTGGCTTTAATCTGGCTGAAAAATATCCGCTGCTGGAATCAAAAAAACCGCTTGACATCGTTTTTACTATTGATGAAAATGAGTGGAACGGGCAAACGACCCTGCAACTAAAAATGATCGACTGTAAACTCTCTGAAAATAATCATTAAACCAGCATGGTGTTTCAAAAAATGTTTCAATACCTGCGTTACTTCTTTTATATAGGAATTCATTGGAACTGGCGTATTGCGTTTATCCTGTTGAGGCATGAAATTAAAGGTGAGAAAAAATACCATATCAACACCACCGGCGCCGACGAGCTTAAACAACTTAAGCAACAGGATATCGACATCTCCCATTCTACTATGTACATGCCTGTTAGTTATGAACTGATAGAAGCCGCATTAAAGGAAATACCCGTAAAAAACAAACGGCATTTTCTCGACATTGGTTGTGGCAAAGGAAGGGCGATGTGTGTGGCTGCTTACCATGGCTTCACCAGAATATCGGGAGTTGATTTTTCCAGAACTTTCTGCGAAGCAGCAGAAAAAAACCTGCTTACGGTAAAACAACAACTGCCGGCAATTGATTTTTTTATATCGGTTGAGGATGCTGCCGGCGCAATCATTCCACCAGATGTTGACTGCATATTTCTTTTTAACCCCTTTGACGAAACGGTTATGAAAAAAGTAGTCCATAACATTAAACAAAGCCTGGATAAACATCCAAGGGCGTTAAATATTATCTATGCTAACCCGCTTTATAAAAAACTGTTTACCAGCAATGGTTTTTCAGAAACATTTCATTTAAAAAAGCTTACTTATTTTGAAATTTCCATTCTGGGCAGAAAATAAAAAAGCGACGATGTATCAGCATACCCCATACATCGCCGCCTTTATGTAAGCTCCATCATTATTCTGTGACCACCAGGTTGCTTTTTTTACCGGCATCCATTAATTCAACACTCCTGTTGATGAAACTGGTGAGGTCATTTCCTTTCAAAAGATCCTGTGACAGCAAGGCAAGATCAGCCAGGTTTCTTACCTGCTTTTCCTGTATTACACCATCGCTTTCAGCAAGAATATTTTTATAGATAGGGTGATTACCATTAACCGTTAACGTTACCTCATCAGGCATGTTTGCATAAAATGCTGCCATACCACCTCCGATAGCGCCCATATCCTTCATTCTACGCATCATTTCGGGCCTTGTTGCCACTACCGGCGGCACTTCCGCACTTAAGCCTTTAACCTCCACCGTCAGATGCAATGCAGATTTCTGCTGTTCAAATAAAGCCTTCAGTTTGTCACTTTCTTCTTTACTTAGCACACTGTCTGTATGCTCATTTTTATCAACCAGGTTGTCCGCAATATCTGCATCCACCCTGGTAAATTGTACATTTTCCCATTTCATCTCCATGCTGTTGATAAATGCACTGTCCACCAATGTTTCCATCTTCACCACTTTAAACCCCTTGGCTGCTGCCGCCTGTATATAGGCATCCTGCTGTATGGGGTTGGTGGTGTATATAACTACATGTTTGCCATCTTTATTTTTCTGTAAAGATTCCGTAGCAGTTTTATATTCTTCTATTGTAAAAAATATCCCTGCATCCTTGCTGTCTTCCATTACTAAAAACCTGTTCGCCTTGTCCAGAAATTTGTCATCAGTCATCATGCCGTACTTCACAAACAGGCCAAGACTCTCCCATTTTTCTTCAAAGGATTTCCTGTCATTGTTGAAAATTTCTTCCAGCTTATCGGCCACTTTTTTGGTAATGTGCGTATTGATCTTTCTCACGTTAGGATCACCTTGTAAGTAACTGCGGCTAACGTTCAGGGGAATATCCGGGCTGTCAATCACACCCTGCAGCAACATTAAAAATTCAGGTACAATATCCTTTACTTCATCGGTTACAAATACCTGGTTGCTGTACAGCTGTATTTTATCTTTCTGTATTTCGTAGCTCTGCTTTATTTTAGGGAAATACAATATACCTGTAAGGTTAAACGGATAGTCTACATTCAAATGTATCCAGAACAACGGAGGTTCATTATAAGGATACAGTTCTTTATAAAAATTCTGGTAATCTTCCGCTGTTAAATCGGCCGGCTTTCTTGTCCATGCCGGGGTAGGATTATTGATTTGTTTATCCTCGAAGAATATAGGAACGGGTAAAAACCGGCAGAACTTTTCCAAAATGGATTGTACCCTGTGGCTTTCTAAAAACTCTTTACTTTCTTCATTCAGGTACAGAACGATATCCGTTCCACGTTGTTCTTTCGCCGTTTCCTCTAATGTAAATTCAGGGCTGCCATCACACTCCCATTTTACCGGTGCAGCATCTTCCCTAAACGACCTGGTTACCACTTCCACTTTTTCACTTACCATAAAGGAAGAGTAAAATCCCAAACCAAAATGGCCGATTATATTATTTTCATTCTGACCTTTATACTTCTGTAAAAATTCTTCTGCCCCGCTAAACGCCACCTGGTTCAGGTATTTGTCCACCTCTTCGGCCGTCATCCCCACGCCCTTGTCAGAAATGGTCAGTGTTTTTTTCTCCGTATCGATTGTAATGTCAATCCTTAACTCCCCCAGGTCACCTTTCGCTTCCCCAATGGAAGAAAGCGTTTTCAGTTTCTGTGTGGCGTCTACTGCATTGCTCACCAGTTCCCTCAAAAAAATATCATGCTCGCTGTATAAGAACTTTTTAATGATTGGAAATATATTTTCCGTTTGTACCCTGATGTTTCCTTTTTGCATATAAATACATTTTACTGCTGGTTTTCAAATTCAGTGCCAGCAACTGTATTGCTGCCAAGCTGGCAACCTGTATAGACAAAAAAGCCCCCCGGTTGTCGGAGGGCTTCTGTATTACTTAAAAATCTATTGAACGTCTGTCAGGTTCCTGATAAATATCTGTGGTGTGGTATTAAAGAATTGCGGATATACCGTCCAGGTTTTTGGACCAGCTGGTGTTGCAGTTGAAGCAAAAGTAGCCGTGCTGCCAGTTCTTAAAATAATGGTACCGGTGCCGTCTGTAAGGTTTTTATTACCGTTGTAAGTACCCGAAGCAACTGTAGCATTCACTATTCTCAGCAACGTACACTCAGGATGGTTGGCAGTGCCTAAGGGCTGGGCCATTTCGGTGATTAAGGCACCTATTGTGATCGTACGTGGTGTAATACTTTTGCCGGTTGCTAATACTGTAGCGTTAGAAAGCGGAACAGTTGATATCTGCAGCTGGTTGCTGAATGTGCTAAGGTCGAATCCAGACACTACAACACTGATAGAGTCACCAAGATTGAAATTGTGTGCTGCGTTAAATCTTACAACGATACCTGGTTTGCCAGTACCCTGTTGAAGTATAATATTCTGACCATTGATGTTGTTACCTACCCTGTCAGATATTACAATACCTGTAATTTTTGTATCATCTGGTACAGGTAAAGTAGTGCCTGCATATAAAGCCCTGATAGTACCTAACTCCCTTACGGTACCTGCCGGTGGAGGTATAACACAGGAAGCACCATTAAACTCAACTTCAGAAGGGTTGCGTACGGTCAGCTGCTTTGAAGTGCTGAATGAACCTGCAAATATGGTATAGATAGCCGTGATTGGGCCAATGCCCTGTGGCAAAGGAACATTGGCAAAATTAGCGTAGTTGCTGGTACGTATTTCTATATCAGAGCTGGTGAGGTTATCGCACCTGTAGATATCGTAACTGGCAGCACTTGGTGAAGTAACACCGGCACTGGCAAAAGTTTTTCCAAAATCCGCACCGGCAAACCGGTATCCTTCCAGCTTAACTAATGTGTTAATGTATTTATTCTGCATGGTGGTTCCCAACTGTCCTACAGTAACGGTGGCAGGCGTAACCACATTATTCAATGTGCCTTTGAAAATTACATTACTAACCCTTGCTGCAGGGATATCAGATAAGGAAGGACGGGTACCAGCCTGGATGCCACCGCCTATTTGTATAAGACCGGCATAATCGCTCAGGTAAAGACCGTTACATTTGATAAATACTTCTCTTCCTATTGGATAGCTGTTATAGAAGTTATTCAGGTCGAGCAAGACCTGTATGCCGCCTGTTGCGTCCTGGATCACCATTGTTTTGTAAAGGTTACCGCTACGGTCATCACCTATTACAATACCCTTGATAATGATATCCTGGGCAGAAATGATCTGGTCAAAAGCCCCCATTGTAGTGTGCCTGGCTTTTAATTCGGCAATAGTGGTATTGGCTGTAATGTTTGTAACCGGTGCTTCCACTGGCGGTTGGTCAAACTCTTTCTTACACGAAGCCGAAAATACTGCCAGTGCTGCTGTAAACAGCATCACTGAAAGGGTAGATCTGAAAAACTTAGTCATATGTTACTTTTTTTCTTGATTGATAATTTATGTTGTCTGATTAAAACCGGATGGATGCTGATACAATAAATGTGCGTCCAAAACCACTGAAATACCTTGGAGGAAATTTATTGATATTCTTTTCTTCAAAATCAAAACGCAGCTGTTCTGAACCGCCGGTAATTAATTGCTCATTGTTCAGCAAGTTATTTACACCAAGGCTAAGATTAAGAAAAGTATTTTTCTTTAAACCCCGGAACGCATTATTGAGTTTCAATGACCAGCTTGCAAACAAATCCACCGTATACTGCTTAGACAGTTGTGTTTGGTCAATAATTGTTTGATAGAGATAAGACTCTTTGTTAAGCCCTTCTACTGCAGCAGTTGTACGGCGCAGCGGGTTAAAGTCGAGCCACATCTGGTCAAAACGGTTTACGTTTACACTCAGTGTCCAGAACTTTGGATCCCTGTAATAGAAACCAACTGTGTAAGCCTCCTGTGGAGTAGCCACCCTGAAGTTTTGGGAATAAATAGTAACATCTTCTGCCACCACTTGCGAACTGTTGTCAATTGTAACTGTTGCTTTTTGACGGGTAGTGTAATAATACCTGCCAATATTTGCGGCTGCATTCAAACTAAGACCCTGGTATACTTTTACGTCAGCACCCAGTTCCATACCATAATGCCTGCGGCCAATATTGGATAATGCGTAGTTTACAAAGTTGGTATACTGCTCATCATAAAAGGTAAGCACATTTGCTGCATTGGCTATCTCGGTATAATATCCTGTAGCCCTTAACTTAACAGCAGGCGCATTCATTACGTAACCCGCTTCTGTTGTATGGATTCTTTCTGAAGTAAGATTGTTTTGTACAAAGTCCCTTGTACGGGGCGCTACATAAGCATTGTCAAAGAATGGAGCCCTGGTAAGATAGCTGCCGTTGGCAAAGAAATAATTACGGCCGTCGATTTTATAAGTGATGCCTCCTTTGAAAGCATAGTTATAAAAGTTCTGGTTCTTCGACCTGCCAAAAGAATTATCCGGGAACAAACCAACTTTTGAATTACCAATTCTTGCAAAGGTTGTGTAAGATTGTTCAGCAGCAAGGAAGAAATCAATTTTACGGAATTTGAAAACGCCCTGTAACCAGGCAGCTGCCTTTTTAATATCAATATCATAATTGTAACCAAACTTGTCTCCCACCCTTAAGATACGGTTAGGATTGTTCAGGTCGTTCTGTACAGCATTCAGATTGCCGCGGAAATCCCTTTCTGCAAACTGGTTGATATCAACATAAAATGCACCACCTAACAGATCATTCACTTCTTTGTAATATTGATTTTTCTGATACTGGTATGAACCGCCGGCAGTAAGATCAAAATGATTACTTACTGCAGCAGTAAATACGGTATTAAAGTTAAGACGGTTGGTATAAGTTACCCTGTCTTCTAAAATATAGTGAGATCTGCGGCCTGTTACATTATTACCCTGTACGCCATTTACATTGCGAATGGTTTCCATGCTGTTGTAATTGGCATTGTACAAAGCAGTCCAGTTGATCTGCCTGCGGTCAACATCGTTCAGCATAGCAAGATAAGTTTCCGACTTAACGGCCGGATCAAGCTGGTAGCTGGGCAGGTACCTGTAGTAATCAGGCCTGGGGTCAGCCGCATTGTACCAGTCCAGTCCGCTTACACTTCTTTTACCAAAAATGTAAGAGCCGGCTGTTAACAAGCTCATCTTATCATTTAACTTCCAATCATGTGTCAATATGAATACAGGCTGATTAACCTTGGCAACGCTTGCATTTCTTTTTTTACCATCCTGGTAACCCCATGAAGGGTTATAAAATTCATTTCCAGAAATTTGCCTCATTTCTTCTATTGCCCATGAATTACGGCCATTTTCTGTTGGTGCAGCCATGGCAACTAATGACAACAGGTGTTTACTGTTTACTCTTTTGTCAATGCCAATATATCCAGAAGCACCGCGGAAATAGGTTCCTTCGATAAAGCCTTCATCAGCCCAACGGGCAGACCCGGCAACCGTAAATGCCCACCCGGTTTTACCAAGCCCCGTGGAATGGCTAAACTTTACCAGGTTTTCGTAAGTACGGTTGGCAGCACTATACCCAAAAACTGTTTGCTTACGCTGTTTGCTGGCCCTGGTGTCAATCGACATCAGTCCACCAAAATCGCCAAAAGCATAACCGGTTGGCCTTAATCCAAGGGATGCATCCCTGTTACGGAGAATGTCGTTAAGACCACCCCATAAACCAAAAGGGGTAAACCCATTATCCAGGTTTTCCATCGGTACACCATTCATGTAAGTGCTGAATCCATCTGCGTCATATCCTCTAAAACGAAAGCGGACGGTGCTAAAATGGTAAATAGCATTGTTGTAATATGGATCCCTGCCGGCAGTAAGAACAGAAGACACGTTTTGTGCACTACCATCCTGGTTGTCATTTTCATCCACAGAAACAATGGGAATATTATCCAGCAGGTTTTCCCTCACGTTTTCGAGGACGGTGGAGTCGTTTTTCTCCCTGGCAGGTTGCGCCAGCACTGCAGGGGCATATCCAGTTGCCAGCAGTATCAAAACGATGTAAATTCTCAGTTTACTCACAGTTATAGTTTTAGTTAAAAAGTTGCCAAAGGTATAGGTTACTTTCCGTTTTAGGCCAAAATTCAGTGTCTTAACGAAAAGTTTATTTGCCCACAGGAAATGAACAGATTTTATTTCTATACATTTACCGCTTTATCAATAAAAAATATGAGACACATTTTACTTTCAGTTTGCTGCCTTTTGGTGCTACAATTTACAGTTTCAGCCCAAAAGGCCAATTACCGGGTGGCCGTGGTAGGCTTTTATAATCTTGAGAACCTGTATGATACCATCAATGACCCCACAAAAGATGATGAAGAGTTCCTTCCGGGTGGAGTGAGGCTCTATAACAGTGAAGTGTATAAAGATAAATTGGGCAGGCTTGCCCATGTGTTAAGTGAAATAGGAAAAGATGTATCGCCAGAAGGCATGGCGTTAACCGGTGTTGCAGAGATTGAAAACGACGTGGTACTTGCGGATTTGGTAAAAGAGGAAAAATTAAAGGACAGGAAACTAAAGTATGTACACTATAATTCTCCCGATATAAGAGGTGTGGATGTTGGTTTGTTGTATAACCCCAAGTATTTTACCCCGGTGTACAGTGCCCCCTTATTTGTTGATCTGCCTGGGGGTAGTAAAGAATCCTTTCTTACAAGGGATATACTATATGTAAAAGGTTTGTTGTTGGGAGATACTGTGCACGTTTTTGTAAATCACTGGCCGTCAAGAAGAGGTGGAGAAGAACGCTCTGCCCCTGCCCGGGCTGCAGCTGCCATGATCTGCAAAATAAGGGTTGATTCACTCACTGCACTTGACCCTAATGTAAAAATTATAGTAATGGGCGATCTGAATGATGACCCCATCAGCCCAAGTGTAACGCAGGTGCTAAAGGCGAAAGGGAAAGCAGAGGACGTAAAAGCGCCGGAAATGTTCAATCCCTGGATGTCATATTATAAAAAGGGTATTGGCACATTGGCTTACCAGGATTCCTGGGGTTTGTTTGACCAGATTATTCTTTCTGCAGGCTGGCTGGATAAAACCCAGAAGGGATTTCATTATTACAGGGCACATATTTTTAACCAGGAGTTTATGGTGCAAAAAACGGGTAAGTACCGAGGTTACGCCAAAAGGACTTATGATGGCACTACCTATAACTACGGTTACAGCGATCACTTCCCCACCTACATTACGCTGCTGAAAAAAGTCGATTAAAAAAGTCAGTTTATACTCAATGAGCCATTGCTAAGCAATGGCTCATTTGTTTTTACAATAGTCCTTTGCAATCAACGCTGCCAGCGCAGACAATTGGGCGCCTGCGTTTGCCAAAGCACCTGCGCTATTATTTTTTTCATCCACCAGGGAATATACTGCCGTTAGTCCGAGAGCGGTAAATTCCTTTTCATCAAGTGTATTTTCGCCGCATACTGCCACTACCGGAACCTGGTTCCTGTTGCCAAGGGCTGCCACCTGTTGTACCACTTTTCCATTTGCAGACTGGTGATCGAGCCGGCCTTCACCAGTAATGATGATAGCAGTGTCCTGTAAATGCTTGTCCATTTGGCTGGCGTGCATAACGATGGAAGCTCCACTTATAACCTTTATATCAAAAAAGGCTGCCAGCCCTGCCGCCACACCTCCTGCAGCACCACTGCCCGGAAAGGCAGAAATATCTTTTCCTGTTTGGGAGTGTATCAACGCGGCAATATTCCGTAACCCTTTATCCAGAATTTTTACTTCGTTTTCATCAGCGCCTTTTTGTGGTGCATATACAAACGCCGCACCTTCCAGTCCGTATAATATATTGGTAACATCACATGCAACTGTAAATTGAACAGAACGTAACCGGGAAGGAATTTCAATTGTTTTAATTTGATGCAAACTTTTCCCAATGGGAAGCAATACATTTCCCCTTTCATCTTTAAAAATAAAATCCATCGCAGCAAGAATACCCATACCTGCATCGTTGGTTGCACTGCCTCCCAATCCAAGTATAATTTTTTCCGCACCCTTTTTTAAAGCATCCTGTATCAAAAGGCCGGCACCAAAAGTGGAGGTATGCAAAGGATTTCTTTCATCGGCTTTCAACAATTCCAAACCGGCTGCAGATGCCAGTTCTATAACTGCAGTTTTATTTTCAGCATCCCACTCCCAGGAGGCGGTGATCTCTCTCAACAATGGATCAACTGTTTGGCAATGCACGGTCTGTGTACCGAGATAATATTTCATTACTTTCCCGAAACCATCTCCTCCATCTGCCATGGGGAATATTTCTATTGCAGCGTTTGGTTCAGACTGTGCTAATCCACTGCGAATACTTTCACCTGCCTCCATACTGGTCTGGCTGCCCTTAAATTTATCTGTTGCAATGATGATCTTCATGTGCCGGAGAAAATTTACACTACTATATTTTTCGGTGTACCTTTTGAAAACGCCAGTAAGTTCTGTAAAGTGATGTCCAGTATCCTTTGCCTTGCTTCTTTACTGATCCATGCAATGTGAGGGGTGATAATGCAGTTAGGCAACCCAATTAAAGGATTATTTTTTCCAGGAGGTTCAGAAATCAATACATCTAATGCTGCACCAGCTATTTTATTCTGGTACAATACCTGTGACAGATCCTTTTCATTTATCAATAACCCCCTTGCTGTATTTATCAGGCAGGAAGTGGGTTTCATTAGTCCCAGTAATTCTGCATTTACAAATTCTTTGTTGGCCGCAGTTAAAGGACAGTGCAGTGACACTATATCACTTTGTATAAAAACTTCATACAGGCTTACCTTTTTGCAATATGCTTCATCACTGTTTCCACCATTATACAGAATATTCATACCGAAAGCATGTGCAATAGCCGCTACCTGCCTTCCAATTTTTCCCATTCCAACAATACCGATGGTTTTTCCTGCCAGTTCAATCACCGGCCTCATGCTATAACACCAGTCTTTGGAGCTTTGCCACTCACCGCTGGCAACTGAGGCCGCATTCAGACCAACGTTATTGGTCAGTTCCAGTATCAAAGCGAAACAATGCTGGGCAACTGATGCCGTACCATAGCCTGGCACATTACAAACTGTAATATTCTTTTTTTTAGCGGCTGTAATATCCACGTTGTTGTACCCCGTGGCTGTAACTGTAATCAACTTTAAGTGACTTGCTGCATCGATCACATCGGCATCAATGATTGTTTTATTACAAATGATCACATCGGCACCAAAAGTTCGTGCCACAGATTCTACCTGGGAAGTGCGGTCATAATATTCCACATCACCCTGCTTCTCAAAGTCCAACCAACTAAGGTCGCCAGGGTTCAATGTGTATCCATCTGTTATTATAATTTTCATGATGCCGTTTTCAAAGTATCAAAATAGTATTGTAAAGTTGCAGGGCAGCGATGGTAATAAAAAATTTAAACTCACCAGATAAAAATACCCTAATTTAATGGCGTAAAAACAACGATTGTAAAATTCTCACCTTGTATGAAAAGTAAAAAACAAACTGCAGCATCAGCCGGCAAATCAAGAAGGGATTTCATAAAAAACAGCTTTGTGGCGGCCACTGGCTTTTTTATCATTCCACGCCACGTGCTGGGAGGCAAAGGCTTTACAGCACCCAGTGATAAGCTAATGGTAGCCGGTATAGGTGCCGGTGGCAAAGGAGAAAGTGATATTGCCAATTTTTTTAGAAGTGGCAAAGCTGAGATCGCTTATTTATGTGATGTGGATGATACAAGAGCAAAAAAGTCACGGGAGAGTTTCCCCAAAGCGAAATATTATAAAGACTACCGGGAGATGCTGGATAAAGAGCATAAACATATTGATGCTGTTTCTGTTTCCACACCCGATCACAGTCATGCCGTACAGGCAATGGCCGCTATGCAGCTTGGCAAACATGTGTATGTTCAAAAACCACTTACACATGATATTTATGAAGCCAGGAAGCTGACAGAAGCTGCTGTAAAATACAAACTGGTGACACAGATGGGCAACCAGGGAAGCAGTGGCGATGGCGTACGGCAGCTGATGGAATGGTTTAATGCCGGAGTAATTGGAGAAGTAACAGACGTGTATATCTGGACGGACAGGCCCGTATGGCCGCAAGGAATTCCCTGGCCAACAACAAAAGGAATCATTCCTAAAGACCTTGATTGGGACTTATGGCTTGGTACGGCTCCGCAAAAAGATTATATTGAAAATTTAGTTCCATTCAACTGGCGTGGCTGGTGGGATTATGGCACAGGTGCATTAGGCGATATGGGTTGTCATTTGATTGAAGCACCGTTTAGAGTGCTTGATCTTGGTTATCCGGTAGAGGCATCCTGCAGCGTTAGTAATACTTACACGGGTATTTTTGTGCGGGGATATTTTCCTGATGGACCACCTGCTGCATCCAGTGTTTTATTAAAATTCATTGATAAAAAGAATAACAAACCCATTAATATACATTGGAACGATGGCGGCATTCAACCAGAAAGACCAGAAGAGCTGGGTCCGAATGATACCATGGGTGATGGTGGCAATGGTGTGATCTTTATTGGCACCAAAGGAAAAATGATGTGCAGCACATACGGGGAGAATCCCAAATTACTGCCGCTTTCAAGTAATGATTTTATAAAAGTACCGCAGTCAATTCAACGGGTACCGGAGGGTGCAAACGGGCATTATGCCCAATGGGTGGAAGCATGCATAGCGGGATACAACAGTAAAGAAACAAAGACTTTAAGTTCTCCCTTTGAAATTGCTGGTCCGCTTACTGAAACAATTTTGATGGGCAACCTGGCTATCAGGAGTGCCAACATACGCACGCCCAGCAAAGAACATAAGAACTGGTACGACTTCCCCGGACGTGGCATTAAACTATTGTGGGATGGGCCAAACATGAAAGTGACCAATTTTGATGCAGCAAACGAATTTGTGAAGAGAACGTACAGGGAGGGATGGAGCCTGGGTATATAAAATAAACAACCGAATGGCTAAAACAGCAAAACTTTCAGACAAGGAATTAGTGACAGCGCATATCAAAAAACTGGAACCCGGTCTTCGAAAAACGATTGAATACCTTCGGCAGGTGTTTTTAAAAACCGATCCGCAGGTGGGGGAAATGATAAAATGGAATAATCCCTGTTTCTATTATACAGGAGAAATGAAACCGTTTGATCCCAAAGAATACAAAAGAGATATTGCTGTTTTCAATTTATTTAAAGGAAGGATCATGCTGGTTTTTCCCGGTGGTGCCGCTATAAATGATTCTGCCGGACTGTTAGAAGGTGATTATAAAGATGGCCGGAGAACGATCGTTTTCAATGATTTGAAGGATGTGAAAGCAAAAGAAAAAGGGCTGCAGGAACTTATTAAAAAGTGGCTGGCGCTGGTTGACAAATAAACAGATGCCGGCCACCTGAAAGTTCACCTACATTTTTAACCAGTTGTGTTAAAAATAACTACTGAGAACAATCATAGATATTTCTCAGTCAAAACAAATTATCTTTGTTCTGTTGTGAAAAAATTCATCGTAGCCATATTAGCTTTTCTGTACCTGGGTGTATCATCCGGCATTGCCATGGAGATACATTACTGCATGGGGGAAAAAGCGGGCGTGGAATTTTATGGCGGCGACAGTAAAAAATGCGGTAAGTGCGGCATGACCGAAAAGAAAAACGGCTGCTGTAATGATGAGCATAAATTTTACAAGCTGGACGATTTACATAAAAAAGCTTCTCTTGATGTAAGTTTTGAAATACCGGTTACTATCCTTTCAAACAGCTTTCCAGTATATTATTTCTTACTGGAATCAGCACAGGTTCAGTACAGCATCAACAACAACTCTCCACCTGAGTACAACAAACCTTCTGCTTGTGTACTAAACTGTGTCTTCCGGATTTAGAATTTTATTGTAATGCTTCCCGTCACGTCAGAATGATGGGCTTAGTGCTATGCACTATTATCAAATATTATTTCAATTACAATAAAATTCAGATCATGAAATCATTATCATACAGCGCTGTATTATTATTCAGCCTTTTTATAAGCCAATTTAGTATTGCACAATCCTCTGTAAAAAAAGAAACCATCAAAGTATGGGGCAATTGCGGTATGTGCAAAAAGAATATTGAAAAAGCAGCCAAATCAGCGGGTGCCACTGCTGCTAACTGGAATGAAGACAGCAAGCAATTAAAGTTAACCTATTCAATTTCCAAAACCTCCGGCGATAAGATTCAGCAGGCCATAGCTGATGCAGGTTACGACACGCAGGATAAAACTGCCAGCGACGAAGCATACAATAACCTCCATGGTTGCTGCCAGTACGATAGAAAAGGCGCCACAAAACAATCAGCATCGGCCAGTTGTTGCGACAACAAAGACTGCAAAAAGGATGCTGCCCATTGCAAAGAGATGGCTTGTTGCAAAAATGAAGAAGGAAGCAACAAAGACAAATCTTGTTGCAAAATGTAATCACTAAAGATAAAAAACTATGAAACAGTTAATGTTAGTGGTTGCAGTTTTAGTTACAACCACGCTTAATGCACAAATAACAAAAGCCACGTTACAGGCAAGTGGGCTTACCTGCAGTATGTGCAGCAACGCCATCTACAAGTCACTCAAGTCGGTTGAATTTGTGGAAAAAGTGGAAGCTAATATCAAAAATTCCAGTTTTGAACTCAGCTTTAAACCCGGCAGTAAAGTAGATATTGATCAATTGAAAGAGAAAGTGGAAGATGCCGGATTTTTTGTTGCATCACTTACCGCACTGGTGGAGCTGGATAAAATAACACTGTCAAATGACACGCATGTTGACATCGGCGGTTCTACTTTTCATTTTCTTAATATAAAGGACCAGGTGGCCGATGGAGTAATAAAATTAAAAATTCTTGACAAAGGATATGTAACTGCCAAAGCTTTTAAGCAAAACAGTAAGTATACCACGATGGAATGTTATAAAACCGGCAAAGCTTCTGCCTGTTGTGCAAAAGGCGGGTTAACAGAAGGCAGCCGTATCTATCATGTAACGATCTAACCGTATACGGTTTTCGGTTTACAGTTGGTGGCAGTATGCAGATGCTGCCACCAACTTATTATTCACACCCTAACACCTATAGATGAAAAAAATATTTCTGTTCCTGTTAGTATTCGCTTTTGAAAAAGTGTTTGCACAGGAATTATTTGTATTTACCGAACCTGCCAGTAATATGGCAGCAAAAAGCCTGGGCATACGGCTTAATAATTATTGGATGAAGGAAAAAGCCGATAATAAAACAAACTATCATTTGCTCCCTGAACTGATGATCGGCATTTCAAAAAAGGTCATGCTGCATGGCGAAATATTCCTTAGCAACAGGAATGATAAATTTGTAGCTGAAGGCGGCAGCCTTTATTTAAAATACCGGTTCTTTAGTATTGATGATGTACATAGCCATTTCAGGCTGGCAGCACTGGGGCGGTACAGTTATAACAACAGCAGCATTCACCAGCAGGCCATTGACCTTTTTGGTCATAATTCAGGGTATGAAGCGGGGCTGGTAGCAACCAAACTGATCAACAAAGTGGCGATGTCTGCCGGTCTTTCTTATCTTCATGCCACCGATAATGGAGTAGAAAAATTTATTTACAGCAACAAGGAACGCAATGCGGTTTACTACACACTGTCATTGGGCAAACTGATGCTGCCAAAAGAATATACCAGCTATAACCAAACGAATGTAAACCTGATGTTTGAAATGATCGGCCAGACGAACCTGGGCAATAACAAAACTTACCTTGATCTTGCCCCGTCCCTGCAGTTTATTTTCAACAGCAGGATGCGTTTTGATCTGGGCTATCGTTTCCCGGTAGTGAACGCACTCAGCCGCACAGCTGACCGTGGCGCAGTAATAAAATTCGAGTATAATATTTTTAATGCTTTTTAATGATTAAGTTTTTTCGTTTCATAGTATCCTTATTTCAAAAGAAAAATTGTTGCAAATGAAAATTGTATTAGCGCTGTTTTTATTGGTTAGTTCCTTTTATACTTCGGCCCAGGTAAAGGTTGGTCAACTTGCCCCGGAGATTGCTTTGCCAGATTCAAAAGGCGATACGGTTTTGCTTTCTTCCCTCAAAGGCAAAGTAGTATTGATAGATTTTTGGGCAAGCTGGTGCAGGCCCTGCAGGATGTCGAACCCCAATGTAGTACGCCTTTATAACAAATACAAAGAGAAAGGCTTTGAAGTATTTGCTGTATCCATTGATAATAAAAAAAGCGCCTGGTTAAAAGCAGTTCAGCAGGATAAACTAACCTACACCCAGGTAAATGATAACAAAGGATGGGATGCCGCTTCTGCCGCCAGGTATGGTGTGGAAGGAATTCCAGCTACCTTCTTATTAAATAAAGAAGGGAAAATAGTGGCAGTGGATCCGGAAGGGGCAAAGCTGGAAGAAGCTGTGAAAGAACTGGTGAATAAATAGAAACAGCATCAACCCTGCTTTGAACAGGATAGGTAAGATCGCCTGATCACCATTATAAAACCTGCACGATCAAAAACTTCAGGTAGTGTGTATATTCCTGGCCTCTTATAATAGGATGATCAGCTGACTGTGCATTGAACACCACCTGCCGCAGTTTCCTTTTAGCATCTTTGGCTGCAGCATAGATCGTATCTAAAAACAATTCGGGCTGCACCAGGTTGGTACAGCTTGATGTTACTAAAAAGCCCCCAGGTTTCACCAGCTTCATACCCCGCAGGTTAATTTCTTTGTAGCCGGATATCGCTTTATCGATACTGCTGCGGCTTTTGGTAAAGGATGGCGGGTCGAGCATCACCACATCCCACTGACGGTTTTCTTTTGTCCAGTTTTTCAACACATCAAAGGCATTCACACTTATAAATTCGCATTTATCCTGCAATCCATTTAGTTCGGCATTTTTCCTGCACATAGCAATAGCGCCTTCCGAAATATCAAGCCCAGTTACTTTTTTGGCCCCAAAAAATGCGGCAGCAATTTCAAAAGAACCCGTATAACAAAATGTACCCAGTACATCAGCTCCTTTTACAATATGCTGTATGGCCCTGCGGTTGTCCTGCTGGTCGAGAAAGTAACCCGTCTTTTGACCATTGGCGATATCAACATGAAGTTTGAAACCGTTTTCATTAATGATGATATGCGTATCAAACTCAGCAGATAAAAAACCCTTTTGCTGCTGCAGTCCTTCCAGCTCCCTTACCGGCACATCATTGCGCTCATAAATTCCCTTGGGAGAAAATATGGTTTCAATGGCTTTTACAATGGCAGGCTTCCACACGTCAATGCCCAATGCAAGTGTTTGAATTACAAAATAATCATTGAACTTGTCAATGATCAGCTGCGGCAGTTCATCTGCTTCGCCAAAAACCAGGCGACAGTTTTCGGTATAGCCGGTTTGCTGCCGGTATTCCCAGGCTGACCTGATACGCTTTAAAAAAAACTGATCATCTATTACTTCGTCCTTATCTCTTGTAAGCAACCGAACGATGATCTGCGATTGAGGATTTATATAACCCCGGCCGATAAAATTCTTATCGTGTGATAATACGTTTACGATCTCTCCTGCCTGCGGCGAAGCATCTAATAACTTTCCCCGGTTTACCTCATTTACAAAGATCCATGGATGACCAAGCTCAATTCTCTTGCCGATATTTTTATTCAGGATAATACTTTTCATGGCGGCAAAGGTAGCGATTGAAAAATCATAGTACACACTGCAGTGATCATGGCAGAATTTATTCCACATCATTTGCAGCATGAGGAAGTTTATACTCATTTGAAAGGCATCAAAGGTGGCTGGAGGAAGTATTTGTGGTGGTATGATTATTGGCGGTTGAAGAAAGTACCAAAGAAATTATTATGGCAAAATTTAGTAAAGCAGCGCAAAAAAAAGTAGCAACGGCAATGAAGGAAATGAAGAAAGGTACTTTGAAAAGCGGCGGTTTTGGTAAAAAGGTAACCAATCCCAAACAGGCAATAGCTATTGGGTTATCGGAAGCAAGAGAAAAGGGAGCCAAAGCGCCAAAGAAAAAAACAGCTGTTAAAAAGTCTGCTAAGTCTGTTCCCAAAAAAGCGGTAGCAAAAAAAGCAGCACCCAAAAAATCTGCACCCAAAAAGATAGTTGGTAAAAAAGCCGCAGTAAAAAAAAGCAGCGGCAAAAAAACGACTGACTCCAGGAAACCGGCTCCGGTTAAAAAAATTGCTACACGAAAGGCAGTCCCTAAAAAGAAAAATGCTTCTCCCAAGGTCGAAAAAAATTTAATGCCGGATGAAGCGTTGCCCTTAGTTGACAAAAATCTTCCACCGGTTGAAGAAAAAAGTGCTGATATCTTTCCGGGGATACAAGACAGGACAGTTGATCCCATAGCAGTAACCGATAAAAAAGAACTGGCTAAAGCGGTAACCAGGCATG